>Ga0075012_10004401_pt1 | contig 13115 bp, 6 predicted proteins | sample All_14_2_FD_71474 | JGI IMG/M metagenome (GOLD analysis project Ga0075012, IMG submission 71474) | Freshwater microbial communities in response to fracking from Pennsylvania, USA - Allegheny Zone_MetaG_DW_15 | ecosystem: Environmental > Aquatic > Deep subsurface > Groundwater > Drilled... | reverse complement strand
GATTCGAGATTTTATCCAGACTATTTACACCGCGATTTTCACCATATTTGAGACCATTTGGCTTTTCTTCGTTTCGCTAATCAGACCCCCCCAGGATCTTCGGGTTGAGGACGACGGTCCAAACGTACAGCGACCGCATCAGGACTAAGAATCGCCACGATCATTCACCGAGCCCTTCACGAGATTCGCAGGTTTCAAGGCGACAAACAATCCTACCCATATGAAACTTTGCAAAAAATCATTAGAGGGATGAGGGTCAAACACCGGCACTGGCTTGAGCGCAAAAGATGGAATCTCTGCTACTACGACGTGCTTGTGAGAGCCCCTCGGCGATTGACCAGCTACTAGGCACAACGTCGAGTCGGCCCCTGGCGCAAATGGCAATGTCCCGTCCTCGTTCAGATTGATCTTCATAAACCCCAACCCGTGTGTACTTAGGAAGTTTCGAAGGGATTCATACAAGTCACCTTCTTGGGCAATAAAGTTTGGGACGTCGTCCAGCTCCAGTCCTAAAACGGTGGCGACGCACGCCTGGAGCGCGTTGCCCTTTGATGGCGTAAAGTCCGTCTGGCGCACCCCTTCCCCTGCTTTAAAAACCCTGCGTCGCTTCGTTTTGACGCCATGCCCCTGATCTTCTCTTCGTTCATCATCGTCTGCTCGATTGGAGTCCATCTTGTGACGGAATTCGATTCAACTGAAACGTTTTGAAAGGCACCCGCACCGAGAGGTACTTGTGTCGGATCAAATGGCGACCTATACTATGTATGTAATACCGACTGCACAGTCTACAAGATACAGTTATCCATGTACAAAAACCCGTTAAACTCCTCAGTGCTGATGGAAACAAACCCGTAGATGCAGGGTATCCGTATTAAAAAAGTAAGGAAGTGTTGGATAGAGACCACGCACATTGCGTCGCCTTCGAAAGCCGCCTTCTTCGTCAGACTCTTCAAACACCAAGCCGGCGGCAGCGAAGGGAATATGTTTACTGAACAAAGCAAATCTAGCGTTCAGTTCAGATCAAAGGAATGAACTCCCCCTTGATTCCGTTCTGGACTACCAAGAGAACGAGCCCTTTCAAGGTATGTGCCGACTATATACTCTCTTGTTTCAAGTACAAAAGCACCTATGGTGATTAGTAAACGCCGTCAGAATTCACACTTTGTGACGAATCTTCCATTTGACGCTTGCGACTAGGAATTACCCCTGGCATTCCAAAGCACCATCCTGCCTGGTCGAGCAGGGCAGGACCAATGCATGTGACGATCGATACAACTTTGAAAAGGTTGTTAAATAGTGCTATTGAATACGTATATGTGCCCAGCAAGGCGACCACCCCATCACGACGAACTAGCAGCGGCATGCTTGCCCGCTCTACGTCCCGAGAACACCGCGTCCCCCAGCGAGAGGCCGGACACGTAGTAGTTGCTCGCGATGCCAACAGCCGCGCGACCTGCAGCATATAGGCCTCGGATGGGCTTTCCGTCGCTCTCACGCAGCGCAAGTCCAGTCGCGCCTTCAACCCTGACGCCTCCGAGGGTCATGCAAGGAGTCGGCCAGTACTTGTTCCCGACCATGTCCAGCCGCACGGCGTAAAGGGTGCCGGTCAGGGGCTTGAGGTACGACGGAAGCTTTCCGAACTGGGCGTCGAAGCCCTTCTCAGAGTCGCTGTTGTAGCGCTCGATCGTCTTGACAAGGTGAGGAGCATTGATCTTTTGAGCCAATTCGTTTGGGGACTCTCCCACGACTCGGTTCTTGTGCAGATTGGCCAGGCCCTGCATTCGCTGGTCCTCTTGCAGACCAGAGTCGGGGTTCATGCAGTCCTCGTTGGCCTCCTCCCACGCTTCCTGGTCGATGACGAGCCATCCCTTCCCGCCGTGCTGCTGCACGAGAAAGTCCGCGAAAGTAGCTCCGTAAGTGTCCTCGTTACCGACTCGCTCACCGTTAGCGTTCACCAATACTCCGCGCAGGAAGGAGAAGGGAGGGTTTGTGAACTTCCAAGCCGAGCACCGATCCATTCGACCAAGTGCACAACCGGCTCTCCTGCAAATTTCGATCCCGGAACCGTCATCCCCAAGGTTGCCCAAGGGCATATACCCGTCGTACTTGGGAGCGTACTGCTTGACCATGCTCTGGTTGAAGAAGAATCCTCCAGTGCTCATGATGACACCGTTCTTCGCGGTTATCCTTTCAGGTGTCGAGAACTTTTCAAACAACTCGTGTTCCAACTGCTTGCACTTGGTATCGGTTTGGCGGCTAGAGTCAAGCATCGGAGCACCAGATCCAATCTCGTGGAGCATTACATGCGTGGCGTGAAAGTCATCACTCAGACGCTCGGTGATGACTCCGAGGCAGCGTGAACCGTCGGGACTCATGATGACATCCTTCACCCTGGTATGCAGTTGCACGGTAATCTTTGGGTGCTTTTCCACTGCTTTTTCGAATGCAACAAACATAATGTTTCCCGTAAGGTACTCGCCAAACACACGGTTACCCCTAGCCGCAGGCTTGGCGATTGTGTTGAACGGAGCTGCCATCTCGTTTCCCGAAAAATTCAGCGTGACGTATGAAGGAGGATATGACGTCTTCTTCTCGTAGTACACTGTCTTGCCCTCTTTGTTGCGAAACGGAACTCCGACGCGGTTCTCGAGCCAGTCAAAGGTAGCTGGACTTTCGTTACAGAACCTTCGGATCGTGGCGTCGTCCACGGCGCCTCCGTTCTCCTTCTTCAAGTAACGGAACATGTTTTCAGGGTCATCTTCCACCCCCGCATCTTTCTGGGCCCGGGTGCCACCTCCGGCATAGTACAGGCCCCCAGATCGTCGAGAAGATCCCCCTCCGTCGAACCGGTCGATCAGCAAGACCGATTTACCGGCATCCGCCGCATCAAGCGCTGCACTAGCTCCCGCAGCTCCGAACCCGACGACAATCACATCGTACGACTTCTCTTCCGGTTTACCCTTGGCCATGGGAGAAGCATCAGCGATGCGCTTTGGCACAGTCTCGTTCAGGAACGTCTTCCATGAGTTGATACGGCGAACGTAGTCATCGATCGACCCGACGCGGATCCCTGCAGTCTGAGAGGGTGTCAAGCCATTTGAGGTCTCGGCCGCTGGCTCGGACAAGTGCCTCAAAAGAGTCTCTATCCGCGACATGATTATCGAACTTTTCGGAGATGTATTGCATGCAGGGTGTGAATGAGGCGTCACTGGCAGTTGTTCCGACACTGGAGACAGGACAGCCTCGATGTTAGGTCAAATGAGTCCCTTCTTCGGTCGAAGATAGGACTTTGCGCGGATGTTTTTGGGGGAGAGGTAGATACCGACTTCCTTTCTTTGTTATCTCCTTATCGGACTATCTTACAGAACTAATCAAAGTTAACGTTAAAGACAAACAAATTTGACAAGAAAGTGTCACTCAATCAAAAGTGTAGACTCTTTTACAAGGAGTCCAGTTGGTGCGGATTGCTCCTAGAACACCTAGCTCCACAACAAAGGGTTCTGTCTGTGGAGCCTCGCTCACTCTTATTCGAAAATCGTTGGAATCTACTCGGTAGTCGGAAACATGAGCCTCGCAGCCGATAAGACCCACCAGTCCATCATGGACCTGGCGAACAAGCGCGAGGAGCGCAGACGGCAGGCCGAGGAGCTCAAGCGGCGGAGAGCGAGCGAGGCGCGCGACCTGCAGGAACGGGGCAAGTTCGGCGATTCAGACTTTGTTTCCATGATCGAGCGGTACCGGGCGGGTAGCACTCTGGTGCGGAATCCTCGCCCGTACGTTGCGGGGGAGGGCAAGATCAACGTGGCGGTGCGCAAGAGGCCCTGCTCGGAACGGGAGCAGGCCGCTCAGGACCACGACTCGGTCACTTGCGCCAATCCGTTCGTCGTTGTACACCACTGCAAGCTCAAGGTGGACGGCATCACCAAAATGCTCGAGAACACCCAGTTCGAGTTCGATTACGCCTTCCACGAGAACGCCACGAACGATGAGGTGTACGATGCCACCTGTCTGCCCCTCGTCCAGTTTGTAGCGCTCGAGGACGGACGCTCAACCGTGTTTGCCTACGGGCAGACCGGGTCGGGAAAGACCTTCACCATGCAGGGTCTTCAGAACAGAGTGGCACGTGACATCTTTCGGCTGGCACGAACCAGAGCGAACCAGGATACCTACGTGCGCATAAAATGTGCCAATTTCGAACTGTACGGCGTGCAGTGTCTGGATTTGTTGAACGATCGTCGCGTCTGTGCGGTCCGCGAGGATGGAAATGGGGAGATTCACATCGATGGGCTGAGGGAAGAAGAGGCCGCAGACGAGGATGACTTTCTAGAGATTCTCCAGCGAGGCATGGCTGTTCGGACCACGAGATCCACTGAAATGAACGCTGACTCGTCTCGATCGCACGCCATCTTCCAGGTGTCTCTGTCCACTGGGGGCAAGCTGTCTCTGATCGATCTTGCCGGTAGCGAGCGGGGCCAGGACTCAAAGAATCACGACGCAACTCGCCGTGTGGAGAGTGCGCACATCAATAAATCCCTTCTGGCCCTCAAGGAGTGTATCCGAGCGCTGGATCCCGCCAGTGGTGCCACGCACGTTCCGTACCGCGGGTCCAAGCTGACCATGGTCCTGAAGGACTCCTTCGCCGAGCATTCGCGGACAGTGATGATCTCGTGTGTCAGTCCCGCTGCGTCCAGCTCGGACCATACCCTGAACACCCTCCGGTACGCTGATCGAGTCAAGGCCAAGGGAGGGCAGCACCGCGAGCAAACAAATACGGTTGTCATGACCAACGCCAAGTCCCCTGGGCCGGTGAGGAAGAGCCTAGGCGTTGCTCGGCAGTCCTCGGTCGGCGGCGGGAGCACGATGACGTCGACCGTGGCTGCTGCGGGGAGCAAGTCGATTGCGCCGCCAGCCGTGGTCAAGCCTCAGCAGCAGCAGCAGCAGCAGCAGATGGCTGCCCCTGCTGTACCAAAGCAGAGCCAACAGTCCCAGCACGACCCCAAGAGAGGGCGCTATCCGATGTCGCCGAGGACTTCAGCCTTAGCGATGAACCTGTCCTCGGTGTCGCTCAATAAGAGCGGAGTCGGTCTAGATACCTCGGGACTCTCAGCGTCGAGCAAGGCGCACAGCAACTACGGGCACGGGGACGACAGCTTTGCTTCGCACCGTCTGGACGATGACGACCTCTATCACAATGACGAGGACGACGGAAACGATATGGACCACCACATGCAGGAGGAGGAGGAGGAGAACCATCTCCCCGCGCGTTCAAAGGGCGTTGCACCTGTGCGCGGGCAGACGGCCGGCGCGCCTGTAACGTGGAACAAGAAGCCAGAGATTCGTGCTCCTTCGCAGATCTCATCGCTGCCATCCCAGCAACCTCCTCCTCCTCAGCAGCAGCGCAACTCTCATCAACAGCAACAGCAGCAGCACCAGCCGTCATCCTCGACTACCGTGGTAGCGCCTGTGTCACCGATGGTCCCAGTGTCGGTTTACGCGTTGGTGGATGAGGAGGAGGCGTTGCTCGATGCGTATTCGCAGGCTGTGCAGCAGAACTTCCGTCTCATTACCGAGGAGAGTAACCTACTCACAGAGATTGAATCTGTCGTCGATTATGACATCGAGGAGTACACAGAGAGGCTACGCGTGCTGTTGGAGCAGAAGCTGCAAATCTTCACCGACCTGCACTCGAGGTTGCTCATTTTTCAGAACAATCTCCGACTAGAGGAGCAGTTTGCGATGGGAACGCTAAAGCGGGCTTGATGACGACGGAGACTGTGAAGAGGACTAGTAATGGACATTGATGAACATCTTGACTATTGTGAAGGAAGAGGGAGGTATTTGAGGGGAAAGAGGAGGTCGCCCAGCTAGATGTCTAGGTGCTGATGGACTATTATCGTGGTTTCTGTGTAAACGAGGAAGCAAGTGCTGAAATTCTAGTCGCAAGTACGAGATGAACGTAGCAATGAAATGTCGATTTACATATACAATAGACGTCAGTTAGTGGTGCGATTTCCCGGTGACAAGTATTGGGGAACAGGGACCGGGTTCGTTCTATAGATAGATACAGGAGGGGCATAACAAAAGTCATGTGATAAGGACGTCGAAGAGGAGGGGAGAACACACTATCACCGAAAGTGGATCGAGCCATGAGAAGGGCCTTTCGTCACTCTTCAGCGCGGTCCTCAGTGAAGGGCTGCACGTTGGATTCGTCCCGAGTCGTTTCCTCCCGGCTCGTGCTTACGTCGTCCTCAGTGGACGCCTGGCGATGGGAGAGAACGAATCGCTGTGACTTGGCCCTTGTCGGGGTATCCTGGCTGCTTGAGTCGACCCAAACGGCAAGAACAACCGTGCAGTCATCTTGAGAATGCTCGGCGGCCACCTTGATGAGACGCTCCACAGCGCGCGATGGGTCGCCGCTGAACCGTCGGAGTCCAGTCTCAATCATCTCACAAGCTTCCTCGTGGTCAAGATACTCAAAGACTCCATCCGAGGAAAGGAGGAGGAACGTGTACGCGATGACCTGGGAGGTGGAGGACGACGCAGAATGGTTTCCACCGAGGCGACGAGCCGCGGCCTTTGGGGACTCCTCCGTTGTCCCAGCCGCCAGCATTGTTTCCACCTCCAGGGCTGTCTCCAGCTGGACATAGGTGATGTCCGGCTCGGAGATGACGACTCCGTCGCCAAACTCGGCCCTGACATCCGTGTCCCCAAAGGATCGCGAGGGGTGGAGGATTCCGCACACTCGGCCGTCCACAACCGTGCCACCTGAGGCGAGGACACGGCGGTACTCCTCAAGGTTGCTTGGACGGTGATCCCTGGTGAGCGGGATCGTCTCTCCGTTGCACCGGAGAATGGCTCTGCAGTCGCCGACATGAGCGACGAGGACTTCCCGGTCATGGATCAGTGCGATTACTCCGCATGCTCCGCTGGTATTGGAGGGGTACATTTCGCAGAACTCATCGTCCGCGGCCTTGAAAGCGTCGGGCAGAACGTACTTGAGTTGCTCAAACCGTTCCAGTTTGCTGGTTGAGGATGTGCCAAAGGTCTGGACGATGCAGAGGAGGATGTGCTCATGAAGCCTTTCGCGCATGAACGCGGCGCACTGGGATCCACCGTGCCCATCAAACACCGCGAGGTACTTGATGTTAGACAGTTGCAGTCTTTGGGTCGGTGATTGCTGATGCGAAGGAGATGTGGCCGATGAGGGCGAGGGCGGTGGCGAGAACTCCCCGGGCTTGCGCTCACTGCTGCTGTCGTCATTCGAGGGGAACCGCCTCAGTACGACCGCGCGGTCCTCATTCGCGTGTAGCTTGCCGGTCTTGGAGGCGGTCGCGAGGTCGATTCTGAGGGTGGGCAGGGGCGGAAGGCCTTGATCGTCTCCGGCCCGCATCGATGTCTTGGAGGGCTTTTTAGACCCCAAGAGGATCTTGGCCGAGATGGCGCGAAACATCTTCCCACCTTGATCGATTATGCTCGGTGCCGACTGGTCTGGTCTAACTGAGAAAGAATGTGTTGCCTGTTTGACAAAGTCGTCGCGCCTCGCTGTGGGTCGTCCGGTTAATTTATATATGAGGTTGGGCACCGGCTGCTCGACGAAGCTGGACCAGAAAAAGTATCCGAACCGGTCTGGGGCAAATCCTACGTATATTCAAAGGATTAGGGGAGTCTAATTACAGAGGTGGTGGGGAAGGGTGCTCGATACGAGTGTATGTAACACAGAAGGGGACCGGAAATGGAAGTCGGATCGAAAGTCGAATTCTGCGAAGAATGCGGGCTTTTCGATTCAAAAATGTTGTATTTGCAAATCGATGGCTATATTATAGGAGGGAGGTCCCTACTTGTTTGTTAAGAGAAGAGCGGAAGGGGATGATATGGGTTGGATAGCAAGCTCGATATGTACACGGTACTATATCGCTTCCACTCCAACTGAAATGAATGGAATTCACGAAGGCAAACAACTGGAGGAGCGATGGTTAGAGAGAGAGAGCGGGAAAGGTACGAGTACCTATCCTATTGTGATATTAATTACGAGGTAGGGAGCGGACGAATCCCTATTGTAGATTTCTGTGCTGTCATAGCCAGAGCGGTGGTGGTCGGGTGGACGAAGGGAAACCTGGCTCCATAATCTGGCAAAGAAGAACCGCTTGCGTGATGCCCTCCATGATTATTTCACCCTTACTGGGAGAAAGTTCAGAAAAGCCGATGTGAAGAACAGAACTCCCTCGTAATTTGTACTGTACACAATGGCCAGTTTGATCTCAGCAAGAGCGCAGAGGATCGACTGACGAACTGGCCTTTCAATCCAGCAAGAGGTACCCGTGGTAGATGCCTCTTTGTGAATGTGAAAACTGCCTGCAACCTTCCTTCAGATTATTCAGAAGAGAAGATTAAGGAATGTGCTGGGACTTCTTCTCACAACTGCTGACTAGGACATCAATATGATCAATGATACGACAGCCTTTGGTCTGTGTTCGGGGACTTAAGCCTCACTCTCCAACAGGCTCTGTCAATGTCAATGTTTGACAACACATCGCTCAAATACAAGAAAAGTGACCTGCCTGGTTCCTTATTTCGTAACGAGAGATGGTGTGATCACTTGACAGGGAGGACGAGCATGCATACTGACTCGAAAGCTGAAAGCTGAAGCAAGGGAGAATCCGCAGAAGCGAGGTAACCTAACTTACATATGTAGATTTTCAAAGGGGTCTTCCGCTAATGAGCAGACTAGTTCTTGAATGCGCAAATCGAATGAGTCTGCAAGCATAGTGAGCCGCAGCCCACGCGGGCTCCCTACTTGTGTGCCCAGACCGCTGGTACATATATGTGTTCTCGTGGTGATGACAGAAGAGGTTTCAAAACGCTGAACACTTGATAACATACTCACCATTCAACCAAACAAGGACACTTCCACGTCATCATCACAAAACGTCACGAACTTCCAATCATCATCATCACAATATAGTCACTCTTGTTGTTCTACGCAACCGCTTCGGCCGATTGTGATTCGTCCTCCTCCACAACTCTGTGCGCTCCTCACTGGCCTTGCACACTGGACGAGATGGCCACAGCCTGCGCCACGGCCACGTCCCCAGTGTGGGAGATGGAGACCTTGACCTCAGTGATCCCCAGCGCCCGCGCCACATCCCTAGCGTGGTCATGAAGCGTCACCGCGGGGGCTCCAGAGGATGACTGGACGATCTCAATGCCGATCAGAGGCGCGTGACCTCCTGACCACAGCGGCCTCGAGTCAGGTGACACGCTGGAGATGGCCTTGACGACCGCTTCCTTGGCCGCCCAGCGACCGGCGAAGGATGCGCTCGGATCAGCCGCTTCCGAGCAGTGGACCATCTCCGCCCTGGTAAAGTTCCGGGCGATGAAGTCTCTACGCGACTCCCAGTCCCGGAAGGTTGATACCTGCTCCACATCGACTCCTACACCTTTGCCACCAGCGACCCCGGACAACCCCTCAGCCTGCTCCTGCAGCGTCACCTTGAGTCTGGTCTCTGCAGGGACACTGGCCTTGGTCGAGGTAGCCGTCGCCGTCCTCGCTGCTGCGGTCGAACCGGTCGCGTTCTCATCCGCGCGGTTGGTCCTGGAGGCCCTAAAGAGGGCGTCCTCGGCAAAGGACCGCTTGAAGATCCACGTTCCAACCTCGGGGTCGTAGCTGGCCCTAGCCTGGGGATTGAGGTAAACAGCAGTCTCCTGGTCGGGGAGGTAAGGCGCTCTAGTCTTTACGCGGATGAGTCCGTGCTTGCCGGAGAACACGCCCTGCACGTAGCGGTAGGTCCTGGATTCTCGTTCCCTCCTTCTGGCGATGTAGGATTGAAGATCAGTCTGTGAGAGGACGGCCAGAATGCGATCGGGGTTCACGAGGAGAATCTCAGCCCCAGCCTGTCCGAACCCGAACGACTTGAGCAGCACCGCTTCGACCATTGGGAGCTGCACGCTCCGATTAGGGTAGAAGAGGAAAGGGAACTTGCGGAGCTCCTCGGAGCAGTTGTCGAGGTTACGGTTGCCGGGGACGAGACCGGTGTTGAGGATCTGGAGCGCGCCATTGAGCATCCAGGCAGCGGCCGCGCCCTTGGGATGGGCGGTGAGCCACTTCTGGGCGACGACCAGGCAGATGTTTCCAGTCGAGCGTCCCAGGTGCTCCATCTGGAGGTTGACGACTGAGCTCTCGTTCTTGTCGTTGAGGGTGGTGGACGTCCCGTGGCACGAGACGACTCCGATGTCGTCCACGGTGAGTCCCCACACAGACAGGGCCCCGGTGAGTGGGGAGACGTCGCTGGAGAGGTTCCGGAAGAATCCCTGACCGAACGTTTCGAAGACCCCGGCGCACTTCTTCTTGGCGAGGACGCGAATCAGTTCCCGCTCGTCGTCGCTCTGAGCGTCCTCCAGCTCAGCCTTTTCCCACTCGTCGATGTGCCGCAGCTCCCTCTGAATCTCCCGTCTACGGTACTGAATGTCCAACATCCTGTTTCTCTTGCGAGTCGTCTTGGTGTCGGGGTCCACGTAGCGGATCGTCTCCCTCGCGGTGGTGAGGATTCCCCTCCCCGGAGCTGGAATGGACCGGCCCTCCCTGTCGGTAGCGGTGTTGGTGAGGGCGACGATGCCGTAGATGGGGCAGCCCATCTCCACCGCGAGCTTGGCGTCCATCAGCACCTGCATTCCCGCCCCGTGGCTCTCGACGAACCCGGCACGGCTTGAAGTCATCGGCCTGCTCGCCTCGTCCGGTCGCCTTCCCCGCGCCCGGTCCTTGGCGTTATCCTGCGTCGCGCCCATCTGGGCGAACTCGAACGACCCGACCTCCCCGAAATCGTCGTAGCCTCCGCAGACGACGACCCTGGCCTTGCCAGACAGAATGGTCTCGACTCCAATCTCCACCGACTCCGCGGCAGTGGCGCACGCTCCCACGGGGGTCTTGATCGGGCCGGAGGAAGAGAGGAGAAGCATGTTCACCCAGGCAGGCATAGTGTTAATGAACGACTCGGCCAGGGTGTCCGAGGGGACTTCCGGGTCGTCCATGTACCGATCCGCGAACATGCGCTTCAGACTGCGCATGCCGCCCATCCCCCCCCCGCTTGTGTTGCCCACCTGGCTCACGTGCACGTACTCGTACATCTCGTACGGATCGCAGACACCCGCGGACACGAAAGCGTCCATCGTACTCACCAGGGCGTACAGGGTCACCGGATCGACCGCTTTGGCGATCTCAGGGGGCACGCCCAGTCTTTCTGCGGACCAGCCGGTGGGAATCTGCCCGACGACGAAGCGGTTGAATTGGAAGGCTCGCGGGACGGCGATGACCGCCCCAGCCTTGATTCTGACCTTGAAAGACCCGTCCAGTTCAATAATCTCGCACTTGTCTGGCCCTCCGGCTGCCGATTGCAACTCCAATGCGTTGTCCTTGCTCGAGACCTCGACCAGAGGCAGGTCGCGATCGATACCGACCTTGGTCCAGACCTTTTTGTGATTAGGATCGTACCCCTCAAACAGTTCGGGCTCGAGGATGCGCACCCCGCAGTGGGTGAGAATCGTTTGCTCGTACTTGCGCTTGACCTCGTGGTCGAAAACAGGCTCCTTGGTCGCCGAGTCGATCCAGCCGACGTGCCTGACGCGGGGATTGTTCGGCAAAGGTCCGTCATGATGCTGAATGAGACCCACCAGCCAAGCGAGCTCCACGCATCCCTCGAGCGAGAAGTGCCCGTACGCCTCCATCTCCCATCTCGTCTTGGAACTTCCCCACGGGCCCACCTCCCCAAAACCGACGACCACGACGACCTTCTCCAAATCGACGACTTGCTCCAGGGAGGCGTTGAGCGTCTGCAAACGGTTGGGTCCCGGCAGGCCAGGAAAACCGACCATTCGTGAGGGATTGCTCAAGGGAACGTTCAGACCCGGGATGTCCGCGCGTTTGACGAGATTACGATCAAAGTCGGGGTGGGTTCTGCTCGTAGGGATGGATGAAGCAGCATCCGTGGTGGTGGCTGCAAGAGCCGCGTCCAGGGCCTTCTCCTTGAAGAGCGTCTGGGCCACCGCAGCGCGGTCCTGGATACTTTTGCGGATGTTCTTTACGGATCCATCGAGGTCCTGGACCTTTTGCCATCCTCCGGTGAGGTCGGCCCAGAGGGGCTCGTCGGAGGCGAGAGTGACCATCCTCGGGTGCATCAGCGCGACTAGGTTGACGGCCATCTCGCTCGTGGAGAACGTCCTGCATCCAAGCTCCTCCACCCCCTCGGCGACGACGTTGTTCTGCCACATCAAGGCGCTCCTCGTCCATCCAATCACGCACGCCGCGATCGAGAGGTAGTCCTGCCAGCCCTCGCTCTTCCACTTGTTGACGAGGCTCTCGATGCCGAGCTTGGACTCGGCGTATAGGCCGTCGTTTCCGAACACGCCGTGGTTAGGAGAGCACGGCAGAAGGACCATCGCGGGTCGGGTGGTGATCCCGCGTCGATGCTTGACGTCGCGGACCTTCCCCAGGAGACGGATGACGTTGGTCAGCATGGCACGATGGGCCAGCTCGCTGTCGGAGTCGATGGAGGAGATGTCCTTGCCGCGCTCCGGGATGGCGGCAAAGGGAACGATGAAGTCAATGTCTAGGTGCAGGGTGTCGTAGATGTGGTCCACGATGCGGTCGACGTCCTGTGCGCTTCCGGCGTTGCAGGGCTCTGTGATCAGCCTCGATCCCTTGCTTCCGTGCTCCTCGTAGATCCTGCGGTAGTGCTGCAGGGTCTTTTGGACCAAATCGTCGCTCTTAGAGTAGTTGATCGCAGAGATGACGACCGCGCCGCCTTCCAGAAGAAGCTTGATGACGTCAATTGCGATGGACCCGACCCCTCCTCCCGTGACCACACACACCTGTCCAGCAAAGGAGACTCCGTTGGACGCTATGGCATGAAGCGAGGTCAGATACTGCGCGGTCTTATGAGGATCGTACTCCCGGTGCATGCGGTCCTTGGGAGCCACAGACTTGAGGTGGACCAGGGGAACGACCTGCTCCTGGTCGAGGGAGACCACCGTGGACCCGTGGCGCAGCACCGTGTCTCGCATCGCCTCGAGCACCGGCCCGGACGGTCTGGCGGCTTTTTTGCTCGATGAACGAAGACTGAAAT
>Ga0075012_10004397_pt1 | contig 13122 bp, 9 predicted proteins | sample All_14_2_FD_71474 | JGI IMG/M metagenome (GOLD analysis project Ga0075012, IMG submission 71474) | Freshwater microbial communities in response to fracking from Pennsylvania, USA - Allegheny Zone_MetaG_DW_15 | ecosystem: Environmental > Aquatic > Deep subsurface > Groundwater > Drilled... | reverse complement strand
CTGTAGGACTATACACGAATAGAGAATTTATATACCTTGCACCCGATTTCGGATACACACACCTTATTGGAACATTCGTAAAATTTGACATCAGAAAGGCCGAAAGCTTGGTTTACACTCGCCAGAACCTGATATCGAGATTCTACACTACGAATTCACTATCGAACAAACCGGGAGCTCCAACTCCCAGAAGATTTTCCCTTATTCCGATTACAATGCCTGAAAACGGGCTTCTTAAGGCTTGCAAATGCATTTGAGCCTTGCATCCCAACCGAGAAAGAAACAGTGTTGCTGATACTTCATCGCGCATGCGCTGGTTTTTGGCCGCACGGAAGATGCAATTTGTAATCCCTTGAGAACACGCAAGACCTCTTTCCGGGAAATCCGGGAAGGGGTTCTGCGTTTTTAAGGGGTTCTCTTTAGGTATCGCTTTCGCTTCCAGAAAAAAAACGCTGGGCACTAGCTGTAAACCGTTAGCTTCATCAAGGTATTCTGACGAATCTGAAATTATTTTTTTACAAATACTTTGCACTCTGGCAGTTTGCCGCTACTTTTGGCTCGATTTTTTAGTGTAATTATTAAAATTCCTGTGAACATGAAAGGACAATTATTCAATTCAAGAGCGTGATGAGAAGCCGGAAAGGACATCTAACCAATTAAGCAACACCGTTTTTTAGTAGAAATTTTCAGTAAGAACTATCCTGTCAACCGATTTTTGTAAAAAGACATTTCAACAACCAATTGTAGTCCGAGCTTCTCATTCATTTTTTCCCTCCATTGTTCACACAAGATTTTTTTGTAAGTCGGTAGTGTTGCTGCATTCTTGAAACTATTCTATTAGTTTGTTGCGCTGTGCGCAGGCCGTACACCATTGTTGTCCCGCAATGCAATGCACGGCACCATTCACTTTGTTCGCCCCAATGAACAAAAGAGGTAATCGGTTTTTGGGATAGCCTCTCTCCAACTTTTGGAGGGGGGTTTTTTTTTGCCCTGAATTTCAAGCTGTTACTTCCGTTGCGAAGTGTGGTTTTGTCGAAAAAACCAGCGCTTGGCCCTTTCTCCTTAAATCAATGACCTGTGTTTTTTTGTTTACTTTGCGCCACTTTTGGCCACTCTATTTTTCCATTAAATCTGCCTGAATGTTTGTTTGGATTGGGTTCATTGCACTGATTTGCGTTTTTTTAGCACTTGACCTGGGGGTCTTCAACAAAGAACCTCATAAGATTACTACCAAGGAAGCCCTCCGTTGGACGGTCCTGTGGGTGACCATGTCACTACTTTTCAGCGTATTCATCTATTTCGCATACAATAACCACTGGTTCAGAATTGGTTACGACATTGGCTTGCCCAGCACTGGCTGGGATGCGGCCATCACTTACCTAACGGGGTATATCGTCGAGCAGTCGTTGAGTTTGGACAACGTTTTCGTGATCGCTGTCATCTTCAACTATTTTCACATTCCTCAAAAATACCAACACAGGGTACTTTTTTGGGGCATCGTCGGAGCATTGGTGTTCCGAGGCTTGATGATTGGTGCAGGTGCCATTTTAGTGGAGCAATTTGATTGGATAATGTACGTTTTCGGTGCCATTTTGCTGTACACAGCGTACAAAATGCTGAAAACGGGTGAAGAGGAAATCCACCCTGAAAACAACCCCGTGGTTTTGCAGCTTCGCAAAATACTGCCCATCACCAAGAGCATCCGGCGGGAGCATTTCTTTGTGAAATGGAAGGGGAAAACAATCGCCATGACCCCGCTTTTCGTGGCATTGATTGTGGTGGAAACGACGGACATCATGTTCGCCTTCGATAGTATCCCGGCCATTTTTTCCATCACAAAGGATCCCTTCATCGTATTCACGTCCAATATTTTCGCCATACTCGGCCTGCGCTCACTGTACTTCGTACTGGCTTCTATGCTCGACAAATTTGCATATGTCAAATACAGCCTTGTCATTATCCTGACCTTCGTGGGCTTGAAAATGCTGGTGCTGCACCCACTCCATATCAAGCTGCCGGAGTGGGCATCGTTAGCATTTATCGTCGTTGTGCTGGGTGGTGGGATATTTTACTCGATGTGGAGAGATAAAAAAGGGATGAGGGATGAGGGATGAGGGATGTCATGACGGGCTTCAGCCCCTCACTCCTCATTCCTAAAAACGGTTCCGCCACATCATGCTTTCGACAGGCTTGTCGGTGCGGGAATTGTATTTGGCATCTGTTTTTTTGTTGTAAAAACGCTCGATGTCACCCTCCACCATAAAATAAATCAACTGACCGATGGGCATGCCAGCGTACACCCGGACTGGCTGGGTGACTGAAATCTCCAGTGTCCAGTGGTTGCAGAACCCGACATCGCCCTTGCCAGCCGTGGCGTGAATGTCAATTCCGAGGCGACCGACGCTGCTTTTTCCCTCCAAAAATGGCACAGCGTGGTGTGTCTCCGTGTATTCCTGCGTCACGCCGAGGTAGAGAACGCCAGGTTTCAACACAAAGCCCTCCTCCTCTGGTATTTCAAAACAGTCAATCAGGTTGTGCTGCCGTGCATCGAGCACTTCGTCACGGTAGTTGGCGAGCCACTTGCCGAGGTGAACATCGTAGGAATTGGTGCCGAGGCAGGCACGGTCGTAAGGCTCGATGACAATGTCGCCGGACTCGATAGCTTCGAGGATTTTTTTATCGGAAAGAATCATTTAATGTATGCTGAGTGGTAAAGGGTGAATGGAGTGCGTGCTTTTTTGAGTGGGCAAAATTAGCTTTTTTTGGTTCTTGACAATCCCACCCGCCAACTACCGTTTTTTTGATGAAATTTGCGCCCGAAAATCAAAAATCAATACAAAGGTTCAGCAATCAAACAATCCAATTCATCATGTCAACTACATCCCAAGCGAAAGAGACGGCTCCCGTCAAAAAGAAAAAAAAGAAACCTGCGACTAACTGGAAGCAAACCGTCATCATCGGCGTCATGCTACTGGCGTTGGTGAGCATGGTGGCCCCGAACATCATGCAACTATTCAGCAGTTTTGGAGATGGCAAGCCCAGCTACTCACCATCCAGCGTCCCAATCTCCGAAAGCCCAGCGCCGACCACTGAAAACCCAACAAGCGCACCACTTTCAAACACGGAACCCATGCCAGAGCCAAGGTTCATAAAGGAGGGAGAACTTTTTTTCCAGAGCGCCTCGAGCGGCAAATCCATCTCCAAGATTGACATCGAAAAAGCAGAGAACGACATCGAGCGGGCGCAGGGCCTGATGTTCCGCAAATCCATGCCTGAGGACCAGGGCATGTTTTTCGTCATGGACAACAACGAGCAGCAGTCCTTCTGGATGCACAACACCTATATCCCGCTCGACATCATGTTTGTGGATGAAAATGGTGTCATCACCACCATCCACGAGAACGCCAAGCCACTTAACGACAATTCGCTGCCATCAAACGGCCCTGCCAAATTCGTCGTGGAGGTGAACGGCGGCTACGCCAAGGCCCACGGCATCAAGGTGGGCGACAAGATTAGCTGGCAATGAGCCTGACCATTTTTACCAAAAAAAAGCCATTGGACGCAGGTTCCAATGGCTTTTTTCTTTGGCAAAAAATGGGTTCTAATTCTCACTTTCAATTTAAGGATGGGCTATGAGGAGGTTTTCTGGATTCCACGGCTTTGGAAAAATCGGTTTGGCATTTTTATTTTAAAAGCATGCTGATGTATTTCACTAGACACCTTTTTCTAATTACATTTGGGTTCCGTTTCGAATGAAAAAAGCAAACTACATCTTCCGAATCATTTCTGCCTCGGTGCTTACAAGCATCTATTTGGCGTTTTGGGGATTGTCAAGCTTGCACCATTTCATTTTAGATGAACATCATTCCCACGAGAAAAAGGTCTGCCACCATGCACCCAATCAAAAGCACCTCCATTCAGAGGAGTATGCCGGGCTGGACTGCTCGCTATGCCAGATAGCATCGGGCCTGGCCGAGCCACCTGTGCTGTCGGTGCCCACCCTTCACCTGCCCGACTTCGTCACAGTTAAGCCCGTTTTTAGCGAGCGTAGCTTCCTTTCCGCTTCGCCACATACCCTTTCTCAGCCCCGTGCACCACCTGTGTGCATTGCCTGAACTGACCATTTTCCCTTATTTTTTTCAAATATGAGCTGCCAGCGTTTGGCGGGTCTATTGGTATTTGGTAGTCTGTTTTTTTGAAAAACGGAGTTTCCGCCATATTTTAAAAAACCGGGAATTTGACGGTTCGCCTTCCGTTTGCGGCCACCGCCGCCTTTGCCCAACAGGGCAAAAATTATTTCAATCTATTGTAAATCAAACTATTGCATCATGACAAGGTGCCGCACAAGCTTAACGTGCATGGCTACCTTCCTGCAATGCCTTTCCGGCTCCAAACGAAAGTGGTCATTGTGGGGATTTGCCATACACCTGTTCAAATCAAAAATTTCATGGAGAAGATAAAAAAACTCCCCGTCACCGTCCTCAGCGGCTTTCTCGGTGCGGGCAAAACGACCCTGCTCAACCACGTTTTGAGCAACAAAGAAGGCATGAAAGTCGCCGTCATCGTCAACGACATGAGCGAAGTGAACATTGACTCGCAGCTCGTGGACGCCGCGGGGAGCCTCGTGCGCTCCGAAGAGAAACTCGTTGAAATGTCCAACGGCTGCATCTGCTGTACCCTGCGGGAGGACCTCATGCTGGAAGTGGAGCGCCTCGCCAAGGAAAACCGCTTTGACTATCTGCTCATCGAGAGCACGGGCATCAGCGAACCCGTGCCTGTGGCGCAGACCTTCAGCTTCGTCAGCGAAGAGAGCGGCATTGACCTCAGTCGCTTCGCCTTTGTGGACACGATGTTGACGGTCGTGGATGCCCGCAATTTCCTCAACGATTTTGGCAGCGGCGACAATATCCTCGACCGCCAACTCACCGGCGACCCCAACGACCGCCGCCCCGTGGTGAACCTGTTGACTGAACAGGTCGAATTCGCCAACGTCATCCTGCTCAACAAGACCGACCTCGTCACTGAGGTGGAACTACAATTCTTGGAAGGTTTAATGAAAAAACTGAACCCCGACGCACGCATTCTGCGCACGGAGCAGGGCAAGGCGCCCCTGCGGGAAATTGTGAACACGGGGCTGTTCAATCTCGAAGCAGCCGAAAAATCGGCTGGTTGGCTCAAGGAACTGGAGGGCGTACACATCCCCGAAACGGAGACCTATGGCTTCAATTCCTTTGTGTTCCGTGCCCGCAAGCCCTTCCACCCGCAGCGGTTTTATCAATTCCTCAACGAGGATTTCCCCGGCAGCGTCTTCCGCTCGAAGGGCTTTTTCTGGCTCGCCTCTCGCCCCACCGATGTGCTCAGTTGGAGCCAAGCGGGCGGCTCACTCCGCTACGAGACAATTGGCACCTGGTGGGCTGGCAAATCGCTGATGGAGCGGATAAACCACCCCGTTTTCATGGAACACCGAGCCTCCATTGAGGAAAATTGGGATGATACCTGGGGCGACCGCAAGCAGGAACTCGTCTTCATCGGTCAAAAAATTAACCCTGAAGCCATCACCCATGCATTGGAGCGGTGCCTGCTGCGGGACTGGGAGGAAGACATGTACTGGGAGGGTGAGGCGTTCGTGGACCCATTTCCGAATTAATAATAAATGTTTAAATGCGCCGGGCGTCGCTCATGCTCGCAGGGAGCGCCCGGCTTTTCAATTATGAAAATCCGAATCCTTCAATCCATAGCCGGAAGCCTGGCATTATTGCATTGGCTGGTACGCACCTGCCGCCAATGCCAGAAAACATGCAAAAGCCATAAATCGCTTTCCTCGCCTAAAACCAATGAAAAATGAAAAGGCGGTATTTCGTAAAAACGAGCGGAACGTTCGCATTGGGTATCCCAATGCTATCCAACAACTTGATTTACAGTAAATTAAATCCAATAAAAATGAAAAAAGAATTTGAAGTTATCATCATCGGTGGAAGCTATGCCGGGCTATCGGCGGCCATGGCTTTGGGCCGTTCGTTGCGACAGGTGCTGGTCCTTGACAGCGGGCAGCCTTGTAACCGCTTCACGCCGCATTCGCATAATTTCATCACCCACGATGGCGCAACACCAGCGGAAATCGCTCGGCAGGCAAGGCAGCAAGTAGAACGCTACGACACGGTACATTTTCACGTTGGACTGGCGGCGGAAGGCAGAAAAACAGAGGCGGGCTTTGAGGTAAAAACGCAAGCAGGTGAGATGTTTTTTGGCAAAAAACTCGTCTTTGCAACGGGTTTACGAGACGTGCTGCCCGACTTGCCTGGACTTTTTGAATGTTGGGGGAAAACTGCTCTGCATTGCCCCTATTGCCACGGCTACGAATTTAGGAAACTGCCCACCGCTGTCCTCGGCAACGGCGATTACGGCTACGATTTTTCAAAACTCATCAGCCAATGGACGGACGATTTGACCTTGTTGACCAACGGCAAATCCACACTTTCGGAAGAACAAGCTGCCAAGTTGCAGAAGCACGGCATCCGTATCGTTGAAACGGAAATCAGTTATTTCGAACAAGAAAAAAGCGAGCTGAAAGCAGTCGTTTTCAAAAATAAAGCAAGTCTGCCCCTACGTGCCATGTACCTGCGCCCAAACGCCGTACAGCATTGCGACATACCCGCCCAGTTGGGCTGTGAGCTGACGGAAATGGGTACGCTAAAAGTGGACATGATGCAGAAAACCAACGTGCCGGGCGTATTCGCCTGCGGCGACAATATGACGATGGGGCGGGCAGTGGCAGCAGCAGTGGCGACCGGGATGCTGGCTGGTGCGGTGGCGAATATGATGCTGGTCGAGGATGTGTTTGGTTAATACCCAGAAGTACCTTTCGCAGGGGTGAGTTGTACTACAAATAAAAAAAGGGCTTACTGAATATTCCAGTAAGCCCTTGATTATCAGGGAGCGGAAAATGGGATTCGAACCCACGGCCCTCAGCTTGGGAAGCTGATGCTCTACCAACTGAGCTACTTCCGCTGGTATGTTGATGCGAAATTAAGATTGGGCGGCAAATCATCTGCTTGGCTTTCCATTTTTTTACCAAAAAAAATCTGCCGCCCAATGTTTTCCCTTATTCCACGGCAATTTTTTGTACCAAAACCGCCGCCGCTGAGGTCATTTTCAGCAGGTAAACGCCTGACGGTAGCTCATTGACTGGCAGCTCGACGATGGTGCTGCCTGCCTGCAATTCCCGCTGTAGCATCACCTGGCCAGTAGCGGACAGCAACGAAATACTGACAACGTTCGCCAACGGCGCAGAAGTGCGCACGAAAATATAATCCTTCGCTGGATTTGGGAAAACGTCCAGCGACAAAGCCGCCACACTGCCTACAGCATTCACACCTTCGGTGGTAAAGGAACGAGTGGTGGAGGCCGTCTGGCCGCAGTCGTTCTTCGAGCTGACCCTCCAGTAGTAGGTTTTGCCCATGCTCAGGTTGTTGGAGAGGTCAAAATAGTTGGACACCGTATTTGCCGTGAAAACGATGTGCTGGTCAAAATCAGCGAGGTCGTCGGCAATCTGTAATTTGTAGGCTGTTGCGCCAGCAGTTGTACTCCATTCAAAATGCGCATCCAAGGGTACCGCTGTGGCATTGTCGGCTGGGAGGTCTTGTGCCGGTGCTGCCGGGATTTCGCCAACGGCGATGGAAATTTCAACCGCTGTTTCCGTGGTTCCGTCGTTTCCGACGATGGTCAAACCAGCGGGGCTCCCCAGTGTGGAGGCAAAATTGTTCACCGTCACCTGCACCGTACTGCCGGATGCAACGGGGTTTTGGCTGAACTGCACATCGGCTGGAAAGCTGCCACTTTGCAGGCTGAGGGTAACAGCAGAGGTAAACCCATCGCCAACGGTGAGGTCGAAGCTGACTGTTTCACCCAAACAAGTATTGAATTCATTTTCGCTGGCAAAAATGGTAGCATTGGGGGTTCCAATGGCCTCAAATACAAAAAGGCCGCCTTGCATATCGGAAATCAGGATATTGCCGGAAGGCAAATTGGGGTTCACGCCCCATGCACCCGAGTAGGATGGCACATTGGCACCGGGGTAGGTGTCGTAGTAGTAGGCCCGCTGCGGGTTCGCTGGGTTTGACACGTCCCAAACTTCCAGCCCATCGTAGTAGTAGGAAAAATAGGCATAATTGCCACGGGTGATGACGTTGTGCGGGATTTCGCTGGGCCAAATGCCAGGCTCCACAGTGGAGACTTCCATGGGATTTTCCAGGTCGGTAATATCGAGGATTTTTGGCCGGGAGCCGTGGGTTTCATCGCAAAGGATGTAGTAATTGCCATCGGGCGTCAGCCAGCCGGAGTGGTCGTAGCCAGCATCGGAGTAGGCTGTCAGCACAGAGAGCAGCACGGGGTTCAGCGGGTCGTTTAGGTCCACAATCCAAAAACCGGAAAATCCGCAATTGAAAAAGCCGATATTGTTCTGAATGAAGCCATCGTGGGTGTATGGCAGGTTCAATTTGGGGTTTGGGAATGTGGTGATGAGGCTAGGCTGGGCTGGGTTGCTGATGTCCAACACCTTCGTCGAGCCACCTGCACCGAGCAGGTAGAGCCGGGCCTGCGCCGTGTCAATGTAGAGATTGTGCGAAGTCGTCACAAATTCATTGGAGCTATACACCTGCGTGACGCTGTTCGGCAGGTCATTCATGTCAATGATTTGCAACTTGCTCGGCCCCTCGTCGGCCACGCAGTACAGATAGCCCTTGTAATCCTTCATGTCCCGATGGACGAGGTTCGTGCCAGAGGACGCTCCCTGCACCCGAAACGCCTCAAAAATGTCGGTCGGGTTGGTCACATCAATGAAATGGAGGCCCTCCGTGGAGCCAATGATGCCGTACTCGTGCCCATTGATGCCCACGCCCCAACACTCATTGTAGCGGTTGTCGTAGAAGGAGGTCGGCACGATGCTGTCGTCGTGCCAGTTGTCCAGCAGGGTGGCTTGCTGGGCTTGGCCTAAGCAACATGAAATCGGCCCCATTGCGAAGCAAATGAATTGTATAATTTTTTTCATAACAGGTAAAATCCTCATTTGTGAAGGAAAAGTGCGCAATTTCGGTTTTTGAAAACGAAATCACTGTCACGAAGTGACAAATCTGGAATTCCCGCAAATTTAGTTCGGTGAAAATCAGGCCATGTAGCGCATCAGGTACGAAATGATGCTGTCCACATTCTCACGGGCGTAGGTGGCCGTCGCCTTGTCAATCAGGTGTTCGTCGTTGGAGTAGAGGCTCATCGTGGTCAGGAAAATCACGTTGCTGACCAAGGTGATGAACATGAGCCGACGCTCGTTGTACGGGATTTCGTACTTACGAAAGTGGGCCATCAGGTGACGGCAGATGCAGATGGCCATTGCCCTAACGTTGTCGGCTTTGACCTGCTCGATGGAAACATTGTTCGTAGAAATGCAGGAACTGTAGTAGTGCTTCAGGCTGCGGTGTGCGAGCTTGATGGCCAAGTTGTAGCGCCCAGCGAGGATGGCCCCGTCAATGCGCCCCAACTCACGGTTCAATTTTTCTGTATTCCAATGGATAGTCATGCGTAGGTGTTTCTTTGGTCTTTCTTGAAAAAACTGCGCCAATCGGCTATTCCCCTAACGATTTAATGCGCCTAAATGCGGCATGGAACGCCGATTTTTTTTGAATTACTTTAAAAATGGGCCAGCCGGGATTTTGTTTTTGCGTAGCCAATATTTTTATGCATCAAAACCAGCGCCGCACTTGATTCAGGTAAATTTGGTAAGGCTCGCCCTGCGCCTTGATGAGATACTCCTCCTCCATCCTGACCTGAATCTGCAAAATGGCCCAAGTCAGCACAGCGGCGAGCAGCGTCAACGCATTCGGCAGCACGAGGAAAAGGCCGAGCATCGTCGCCAGCATTCCCACGAAAACGGGGTTGCGGCTGTAACGGAACAGGCCGCCCGTGACCAGTTCCGTCTTGGCATTTTCATCGAAACCGACCCGCCACGAGCGGGCCATTTGCGCTTGCGCAACGAGCACCAGCAACAGTGAGATGTGCAGTAGCATGATTCCCACCCATTGCACCGCCGATTTTTCCAAAAAAACTGCGGGCAACAGGTACGGCTCCCATTGCGGAGCAAAAGCATGGATGGCGAGCGCCATGAACGCCAAGCCGAACAGCAGCTTGAACATTCGCCCGATGAAGCCTTGCGCCGAATCGTCACGGGGCACCACGAAGACTTCCGTTCCTGTGGCCCGCTTCATGCGCCAGCGGGGCCAAAGCATCGTAAGCAAGACGTAGGCGAAAAAGAAGGCAAGCAAGTAGTATTTCATTGAAAAACAGGGTTTTATGAATGTTTTTGGCCAATTTTAGGCCCAAAATTATTAGCATCAAAATGAAAAAAACACTCCCTGCATTTGCTTGGTTGTTGCTTGCGCAACTTGTTTTTGCGCAAAAATCGCCGCTTCTGCCCATTCGGGTAGCGGCCAACCACCACACGCTCGAAACCACAGACGGGAAATCCTTTTTCTGGCTCGGCGACACAGCCTGGGAGCTTTTCCACCGCCTCAACCGTGAAGAGACCATCGAGTACCTCGACGCCCGCAAGGCGCAAGGGTTCAACGTCATCCAGGCAGTGGCTTTGGCGGAGTTCGATGGACTGCGCAAACCCAATGCCTACGGCGACCTGCCCCTGCTCGACCTCGACCCCACACGCTTGGCAACCACCCCCGGCAACGACCCAGCCGATGCCACCCAGTACGACTACTGGGACCATGTTGATTTTGTGGTAAATGCTGCCGCCGAACGGGGTCTCTACATCGGCCTGCTCCCCACTTGGGGCGACAAAGTGGCGCACCTCTGGGGCGATGGCCCAATTGTTTTCAACGAAGAAAATGCCCGAGCCTACGGCAAAATCATGGCGGAGCGGTACGGAAAAATGCCCCATGTGATTTGGATTCTTGGCGGCGACCGGCCCGCCGTTTACAAAGGCAACGACGGCCAACAGTACGACGACCGGCCCATTTGGCGGGCCATGGCCGAAGGTATTCAAAGTTTTTATGATGAAAAAGAAGTCTTCATCACCTACCACTGCTGGGGCGGCGACAAGTCCACCTCGCAGTATATCCACGACGAGCCTTGGCTCGACATGAACAGCTTCCAAAGCGGCCACGGCAGCAAGGAGGCCCCCGCTTGGGACTGGGTGCAGCGTGACCTTGCGCTCTCGCCCCTGAAGCCCGTGCTCGACATGGAACCCTGCTACGAAGACCACCCCGTGAACCCCTGGGACGGCAAGTGGACCCGGCAACGGGGCTATTTTAGCGCCCACGATGTGCGAGCAAGGATTTGGCGGGGCGTGCTGGCTGGAGGCTGTGGCGTCACCTATGGCCACCATTTCATCTGGCAGTTCGCCGACCCTGACCGCAATCCACTGGTCAACAACGGCGACACCACCATCCTTTGGCGGCAAGCCTTGAAGGCACCCGCTGCCAACCAATTGAGGTACTTGGTAAAATTGATGGAGTACGCCCCTTTCGCCCAGTGCAAGGCAGACAACAGCCTCATTTTGTCCAACAACCCTACTGATTGGGACAAACACATTCAAGCTATGCGGGCCGAAGACGGCAGCTTCGCCATGATTTATCTACCTCAAAATCAGCCGATTACGATTGATTTGGCCAAAATAAAAGGCGGCCAAAAACGGGTACAATGGTACGACCCACGCACGGGGAATATGACCGTTGCGAAGCGGGAAAATACGTCCACCTTCACACCGCCAATGCAGGGGCAAGATTGGGTGCTGCTGGTGGAGGGAAAGGCAGGGGGCCGCTAGGATGGGGATAGGAATTTCCTCGGTTATAACCGAGGAACTCAGTTTTTGACCGTTTTTGTAGCTTTACTAAAACGGTTTTCAAATCATTGATGCAAAAAGGCGAATTACGCAACCCTCCCTGCCTATCTTTGTTCTCTCAATGGAAAAAAACGACACCCCAATAATTTCAATAGTTTCCAATTTCTTAATTTCCAATTTCCGCCTCATGCGCACCGACGAACTACTCCACCGTGCCCTCCGCCTCGAACACCTCACCGCAGAAGAAGGCGTTTTCCTGTTTGAAAATGCAGCCACTGCCGAATTGATGTACGTGGGCAACGCCCTTCGCCAGCACCATGTGCCGGGCAACGTGGTCACGTGGATCATTGACCGCAACTCGAACACCACCAACGTCTGCATCGCCAATTGCAAGTTCTGCAATTTCTTCCGCAGGCCGGGGCACGAGGAGAGCTATATCACCAGCATCGAAGAGTACAAGGTGAAAATCGAGGAGACTTTTGCCTACGGCGGCGAGCAACTGCTACTGCAAGGCGGCCACCACCCCGACCTTGGGCTTGATTTTTATACCAACCTTTTCCGCCAACTCAAGGAGCTTTACCCCAACCTCAAGCTGCACGCCCTCGGCCCACCTGAGATTGCGCATATCACAAAACTCTCGAAATCAACGCATTACGAGGTGCTGAAAGCCTTGAAGGAATCGGGACTTGACAGCCTGCCTGGCGCTGGTGCCGAGATTCTGGACGATAGGGTGCGCCGCCTCATCTCCGCCGGAAAATGCGGGGCGCAGGAATGGCTCGACGTGATGCGGGCCGCCCACCAACTGCACCTGACCACCTCCGGCACGATGATGTTTGGCCACATAGAAACGAACCTAGAGCGGATGCAGCACCTCGTGAAGCTGCGGGAAGTGCAGTCCGAAAAACCCGCCGATGCGAAGGGCTTCCTCGCCTTCATCCCCTGGCCGTTCCAAGACGAGGACACGATTTTGAAAAAGCTGAAACGTGCCCGCAACACCGTCACGGGCGACGAATACGTGCGCATGATTGCCATGAGCCGCATCATGCTGCCCAATGTGGTAAACATCCAAGCCTCTTGGCTGACGGTCGGTAAGCCCGTTGCACAGCTCTGCCTCCATGCCGGGGCCAACGATTTTGGTAGCATCATGATTGAGGAAAACGTGGTATCCGCCGCTGGTGCCAAGTTCCGCTTCACCGCCGATGGCATCCAACAGGCCATCCGGGATGCGGGGTTTGTGCCGCAATTGCGCAACCAACAGTATGAGGCGAGGGAATTGCCGG
>Ga0075012_10004396_pt1 | contig 13123 bp, 9 predicted proteins | sample All_14_2_FD_71474 | JGI IMG/M metagenome (GOLD analysis project Ga0075012, IMG submission 71474) | Freshwater microbial communities in response to fracking from Pennsylvania, USA - Allegheny Zone_MetaG_DW_15 | ecosystem: Environmental > Aquatic > Deep subsurface > Groundwater > Drilled... | reverse complement strand
GCGACCAGGCCGAAGTAGACCGGCTGCCCGAACGGGTTGGTCTGCTGCGGCTCGATGCCGTAGCGCTGGGCCCACTCCTCGGAATCCGAATCGGGTTTGGGGTCGTAGGCTTCGAGCGTGACGCGCCCCTTGCCTGCGATCTCGTACTCCTTGAGAAGATCCTGCACCTGGTTGGCGTAGGTCTTGAGGCCCATCGGCATTTCTGCTGAACTGGAGCTGAAGTAGAACTTCAGCACCACATCATTCTGGAGTTTGCCGAGTATCTGCCTGGACCCGTCCGAAAGCGTATAGAGCTTTTCGGCGGTCAAGTCCACGCGGAGGCGCAGGTTGGCGATGATCAGGTTGATGGCTCCGATGATGACCAGCAGGACCGCGAGGCCTGCGGCACCGGTGCCGATCCGTGAGAAGGTTTTCGTTTTTGTGTCAGACATGGTGTTCTCCAAATAGAAACTGGAAACTTGAACTGGAAACTTGGTTTGGTTCGCAGTCGTTATCAGGAAGCTTTGCGGTTGTCAGTGACGACATGTGCGGCGGCGAGCATGAAAACCATCACGCCGACATAGTAGCCGATGTCGTAGAAGTCGATCACGCCTCGGCGCATGGCGTCGAAGTGTTGCATCAGGCTGCACGAGGCCACCGCGTTGACGACGCCTGCGGGCACGCCCCAGCCCGAGACCGCATTGATCACGGGATCGAAGCCGATGATCAGCAAGAAGAAGCAGATGGCGAGGGCGATCACGAAGCCGATGACTTGGCTGCGCGAGAGCGCCGAAGCAAACACCCCGACAGCGACGCACGCTCCCGAAAGCAGGAAGGAGCCGAGGTAGCCGCAAAAGATCGCTCCGAAATCGGGCTGACCCAGCCATCCAGTCGTCGCGACCACCGGAAAGGTGAGCGCCAGTGCGATGCCGATGAAAGCCCATGCCGCGAGGAATTTGCCCACGAGGGTTTCCACGAGTGTGACCGGCAGGGTCAACAGCAGCTCAATGGTGCCCGTGCGCCGCTCCTCGGCCCAGAGGCCCATTGTGGCAGCCGGCACCAGAAGCAGGTAGACCCACGGGTGCCAGAAGAAGAACGGCGTCAAGTTGGCCTGGCGGCGCTCGTAAAAGGCTGTTACGCCAAAGGTCAGAAACCCGACCAGCACAAGGAAGGCGACGAGGAAAACGTACGCCACGGGCGAGTCGAAGTAGGATTTGAATTCGCGTTGGAAGATAGCCTTGATGTTTTTCATGTTAGACATTGGAAGCGCCCTCCGTCATGGTCAAGTTGCGGAACACCACGTCGAGGCGTCCCTGGGGATCTTTGGCTCGCAGTTCGGCGGGCGTGCCGTTGGCGACAACCTGCCCGTTGGCGATGACGATGACGCGCGTGCACACGGCGTCGACCTCTTCGAGAATGTGGGTGGACACGATGATCGCCTTGTCGGCGGCCATTTCCTTGATCATCTCGCGCACCACAAATTTCTGGTTGGGGTCCAGGCCATCGGTGGGCTCGTCCATGATCAGCACCTGAGGGTCGTGCAGGATGGCCTGTGCGAAACACGTCCGTTGACGGTACCCTTTGGAGAGCGTCTCGATGGTTTGTTTGCGCACGTTTTCTAGGCGGCTTTTTACAATGGCGCTCTCGACTTTCTCTGCAAGGACCTTGCCCTCGAATCCCCGCACCTTGCCAATGAATGTGAGAAAATCTGTCACAGTCATGGTGTGATAACTTGGCGCATTTTCGGGCAGGTAGCCGATGCATCTCTTGGCCGCCACGGGGTCTGTGCTGATATCATGACCACAGATGGAGGCAGTGCCGGAGGTGGGTGGAATAAACCCGGTGATCATTCGCATGGTGGTTGACTTTCCCGCGCCGTTCGGCCCGAGAAAACCTAGGACTTCGCCCTTATTTACGGTAAAAGAGACCCCTTTTACCGCTTGGATTGAGCCGAAGTCTTTCTTGAGGTTACTTACGGTCAGCATCCTGATTCCTCTGTTGTTGATGTTTGTCAGGGCACCCGGCCGGCAACCCGGCAGGGTGACAAAAAGTCATATCAGCCGGTAAGATCTCCGGCTTGCCTGTGAAATTAGCAAAATATGTGCCATCGTGTCCAATGTTCGCGCTAAAACGGGAGGTTGTGTTCCCTGATTTTTCGTTGGATCGTGCGGCGTGAGAGTCCTAGCTGGTCAGCGGTGAGGGTTCGGTTGCCGTTGTTCTGCCGAAGGCGAGTCTCAAGCACGGCGCGTTCGAGCTGTTCGAGGGTCATATTATCGGGTATTGAAAGGTTCCCGGCGGTTGCGGCGACGTTCGGGCGAGAGGTTCCTCCAGGCAGGGTGATTGAGTCGGCGGACAGGAGACCGTTCGGCGAGAGCAGCACGGCGGTCTCGACGATGTTGCGGAGCTGGCGCACGTTGCCCGGCCAGTCGTACGACTCCAGGACGGCATAGAAATCGGGCCGCACGGCGGTGATGTGCTTGCCGTTCTCGGCTGCGGTCCGCGCGATGAAGCGGTCCGACATGTGGCGGATGTCCTCTTTGCGGCCGCGCAGAGGCGGCACGCGGAGGGTGACCACATTGAGCCGGTAGAGCAGGTCTTCGCGGAAGGTGCCTGCTTTGACCATGGCATCGAGGTCTTTGTTGGTGGCGGAGACGAGGCGCACGTTGACCTTGAGCACCTCTTTGCCTCCGACGCGGCGCACCTCTTTCTCCTCCAGAGCCCGCAGCAGTTTGACCTGCACGGAGGCGGGGGCGTCGCCGATCTCGTCGAGAAAGAGCGTGCCGCCGTCTGCGCGCTCAAACGCGCCCTTGTAGGTTCCGATCGCGCCGGTGAAGGATCCCTTTTCATGCCCGAACAGTTCGGACTCGAGCAAGGATTCGGCAAAAGCGCCGCAGTTGACAGCAACGAAAGGGCCGCTGGCGCGCTTGGAATCCACGTGGAGCGCACGCGCGACGAGCTCCTTGCCGGTGCCGCTTTCACCGCAAATAAGCACCGTGGCGGTGGTGTCTGCCAAGGCCTCGATCTGGCTGATGACCGTCTTCATCCCGGGGGATTCGGCGATGATGGCCGTGGCGGAAAATTTCTCGCGCACCGATTGTGCGAGCGTGTCGACCTGGCGGCGCAAGCGAGAGGCTTCGTAGGCGCGGCGCAGTTTGGACTGTATGTCATCGAGGTCGAGGGGCTTGGTTACGTAATCATACGCGCCCTCATGCATGGCGCGGACGCCGGACTCCACGGAACCGTAGGCGGTCATGATGATCACCGGTATGGCCGCGTCGAGCTTGCGCAGTCGGGCGAGCACCTCCAGTCCGTCGATGTCGGGTAGCACGAGGTCGCTCAATACGAGGTCGGGGCTCTGTAGCCGGAACTGCTCGACGCCAGCGGAGCCCGTCGCGGCGCACAGGGTCTTGAACCCCGCGTCCTCGGCCGCTTCGGTGACGGAGCGGGCGTTGTCTGGGTCGTCTTCGATGATCAGGAGAATGGGGGTATTGTTCATGGTGTTGGTGTAGACGAAGGCCGGTTTAGAGGCGTGTCCTTTGCGGGTGAGGCAGGGCAGGCTGCTGGTTCTGCCGAGCAAGAAAGCGTAATGCGGAGGTCGGCGCCTCCCCCGTCACGCGGTAACGCTTGTATGTCGCCGTTGCAGCGGCGTATGGCGGTCCGGGCGAGGAAAAGTCCCAAGCCGGTGCCTTCGGGGCGTCCCGTGACGAACATGCCGAAGATTTTCTGCCGTTTCTCGGCCGGGATGCCGGGGCCGCGGTCGAGCACGTCGATGATGATGCGTCGGTTCTGGTGAGCGAGCGTGACGGTGATTTCGCTGCCTTTCGGGGCAAACTGCACCGCATTCATCAGCACGTTGAGAAGGGCGCGCCGAAGGGCAAAGGGGAAGGCTGCGGCGGGCGGCAGGTCGGTCAATCGATTGATCCTGACGGAGACGCCGGCCTGTTCGACGCGCGGGGCCAGGGTGTCGGCGCACTCTCGCACGACTTGTTCGATATCCACGCACTCAGGCTTCTCATCGGCCGGCTTGGCGAGGAAAAGGAACTCTTGGAACACTTTGTCCATGCGGTCCATGGTGCGGGCGATGCGTTCGGACAGGTCGCGCACGCGGTCAGGTCGGAAACCGTCTTGTCGCTTCATCTCTTTGCCGAGCATCTGGGCGTCGAGCCGGACGGCGGACATCGGGTTGCGGAAATCGTGGAGGATCCCGTTGGCGAGCACTCCGGAGAAGGCCAGATGCTCTTCTTGGCGTGCCCGTTCCTCGCGGCGCCTGTCACGCGTGACGGCGATGGTCAGCACCAGGGCGCACGCCGCGAAGGAGAGGACGAGCACGGTGATCGAGAAGGCGAAGAGGGATGAGACGAGGGTCCGCGCGGTGAGTTCTTCGGTGCCGACAGCCTCTCTCTTGAAAGTGGCTTCAGTGACCACTTTGCTGCCGTCGCTGAGGGCAATGGTGCGTGCGATGACGAAAACGGGTTGGAGCGAGCCGCCGATCTCAATCGACCCTTGCGACATCTCGGTCTCGGCACCTTGGTGTGATTCAGGGGTTTTGCAGCCGGACGGATCGGGAGGCTGGCAGAGGCCTCCCGCCTGTCGGTGGAAGACCGTGACGCCATTGCGGGAAACCGATACGGACTGCACGTCCTTGCGCACAGAGAAAGCGCTGTCCACGACGGTGGAAAAGCGGCGCCATTCGGCCGGGACAGGGTTGGTGCAGCAGGCAAGGCCTAGGTCACATAGGGCGTTCAGCAGGCCCTCGCCTTCCTGTAAGACGGTCTCGGTGGCGGCAAGGTGGGCCTGTCTGTCATGTTGCCCTTTGAGAAAAACAAGGATGCCTCCCGCGCACAACGCGGATATCAGCAACGCGAGCAGCAGGATGATCTCCAGCCGCCACGCGCCGCGTTGTCTTTCTCCATGTGAAAGTCTTCTTACCATAGTTGTTTACATCAGCAGGGATTGTGCCGTGGATCAACGCATTGGCGTGCTACGCTTGTTTATGGGCCCTGCGTTCTTGATAAGGTTAACGATTCGGAGGTGGCGAAGCAAGCGCGATGCGACATAATGACGCGGCAAGCGTGACAGCTTGGCGCGTTGGATGGTGGATTATGCTTGTCTTTGGATAAAGCGGCCTTCAGGCATTGTGTTTAACGAAGGCGTAGGCCGCGGCATGCCGGATAGAGGCTCGTTGTGGCCGCTGGCACGTCATCTGCTACATTAAAACCGGACTATTTCGGGAATTTATCTATGAAAGGTAAAACAGTTCTTGAGCGTATTTGGGTGGGCTGTGACAACTTTCTTTTGTTAGCGGTTTTCGTTCTTTTGGGAGTTGTCTGGTATTCACAAAACAAGGCCGACACGGTTCTGACTCAGAGGCGGGATGCGGTAGGTGAGCCGGGTAGGGAGTGGTCGTTTTTCCGAACCCGTTTGCCGCCTGGGCGGGTGGTTGATGGCATACGGGTTTCGTCTGGTCGTACGCGAGTGAACGCGATTGCACGCTCGATGGTGGCGACTGGCTGGGAGCAGATCTCTCCCACCCCGGCTATGGATATGCGCGAGGACGGCAAGACCTATGAAGTGTTGTTCTCGTTGCCGGAGGGGGTTGACAGGGAGAGCGTGCGTGTGTCGGCGGCCGGCAATGTGCTTACGCTGACGATGAAGGCTGGCGAGACGGGTAGAATTTATACGCAGCGCATACGGATTCCGTGCGGGGTGGATCGGTCAGACGCTGTTCAGTCGGCCGTCTCGAATGATGTGTTGCGCGTGCGTATCCTGCCTCCCAAAGGGTGACAAGTCGTTTCAGGGAAGGCCTTGTTCAAAACAGGCTGCGTGTGTTCCGGCAGGGCCATGTCCGCTTTTGACTGGCTGGATCACGGAGTAGACGTTCTCCGGTTCAGGGGACCAGGACAGATCGATGCGGAAACGGTTCACGCCGATTGAACGCGCTGCGGGTAGATGCCCCGCTAGACAATACGGGGAATCCCAAACGGTAACCCAACTGTGATCGGTGCGCCACGTGTGGAAGGTGCGCTTGCGGCGGTCAGTGAAAGTGACGGCTGTATTCGATGGGGCTGGATTGGGTGAACCCCGTGTTTCGAGTAAGGTGGGGGACGGGGGGAGGCACGGTGCGGTCTGGGAAATGAAAAGAGGCGTGTGCTGATAGACAGTCAGTTCAGGCTCAGGCGCGGGGAGAGTCCGGGACACGGAGCAGAGTTGGCGGAGCGTATCGAGCGTGATTTCGGGCGACAGGACCTGTGAGGTCACCCCCATCCGGGTTAGTTCAGCGGCTGCGACCCGGTTGAGGGCGTAGAGACTCCAGTCAGCCGAGACGGGTTTCAGTCCCAGTTCGTCGAGCATGTGGCATCCTGCGAGATCTGCGCATTCCCAGTCCACGTAACCGCTCCGGACGAGCGCGCGGAGAGTTGATTTCAGGAGCGGCATTTCTGGCGCGCGAGTAATTAACGGCAGGGCGAGTTGAATGCGGCAGGCGCCTGCGAGGGAACGCCAGGCGGCAAGGTGTTTTTCGAGTTCGCCGTATGGCGTGTGCCCGACAGCGAGGACCAGCGTGCCGATCCCCTCGAGGTCCCCAGTGCGCACCAGCGGAGATTCGGCGCGGATTTTCAGCGACCAGGATGCGGACGGGGCTGATTGCCCGGACACAGGCTTATGGGACTCGGGAGGGGGAGCCCATGCTGCCGCGATGGCGGCCAACCGTTCGACGCGGTGTTTCTTCCAGGCTTCGGTGAGTTTCTCGAGTGCGGCGCGTCTGGCTTCATTGAGTTTGGAGGGGGGCGCATAAAGCGCATGTGGGTCGGCGAGGGTAAGCGAGCCAAGTTGCCACTCGGTGTCGCCGAGGCGTTCGAAGGCTTTGCGGACAGCGGGCTCGGTCTGCTCCGGCTGGCGTGAGGCCGACAGGTTCAGGGGGATGAACACATCTGAGGCCACGTCACCCGGCTTCGAGGACGTCGCTGCGGCGCGGACGGCTATACCCTCGGGCTCAAGGACAACCTGAAGGTCGACGGCATGGCCCATGGGCAGGGCGGACTCGCGCAGGCTTCTGATTTCGTAGCGGCGGCGGACAGCCTGAGAAGCGGAGCAGAAGAGCGGGGCACCGCGCGGGATCATGGGCACGTCCTCGTCGGGCAGGGCCACTTCGACGGCCGCTCCTGCTGGAAGCGAGATGAGCGGCTTTTGCGTACCTGCGGCCCGCAGCAGGTTGACTGCACAGCCGAAAGGCTTGCCGCCGTCGGGCAACTCGATTTGGAGGCCGTCATGTTTTTCCAGGGCGCGGTTCGTGGTGAAATGAAGCCAGCGAGTCCCGTCGCGGTCCCGAGTCACGGTTTCGGCTCGGCCGATGAGGGCGCCGCGATGGCCGATGGCGACGGGGTCGATGATGCTTTCGGCGGACATGTCGGGCCCTTCGGCATAAAGGCGGGTCCACGGTCTGCTGAAAATGGTCTGGAGGTCTTGGGTGAGGGCGAGATCGGCCTCTGGGGTGAGTGTGCCGTCTAGCTTTTTGCGGTAATAATCGGTGACGCAGGCCACATAGAGAGGGCTCTTCATGCGGCCTTCGATTTTGAGCGAGTGCACCTGGGTGGCGGTTACAGCGTCGAGGATCGGCGCGAGAGCAAGGTCTTTCATGGAAAACGGGTAGGACCGTCCATGTGAGGAGGCAACGAAGGCCTCCCGGCAGCAGTATGCGCAGCGGCCTCGGTTGCCGCTGCGTCCGGCGGTATGGGAAGAGAAGAGGCAGAGCCCGCTCATGCTGTAACAGAGCGCCCCATGGACAAAGATCTCGATTTCGATGCCGCTCGAGCGCACGATGTGGCCTATTTCATCGAGGGTGAGTTCCCGGGCGAGCACCACGCGGCAGAACCCAAGCGACTTGAGGGCGAGGACGCCGTCAAGGTTATGTACGGCCAACTGGGTGCTGGCATGCAGGGAGAGGCGCGGGAAATGGTCGCGGATGAGCCGGGCCACGCCGAGGTCCTGCACGATGACGCCATCGGGGGCAAGGTCGTCGAGCGTGTCCAGCGTGTCGAGCGCCTGCGGCAGTTCGGCGTCCTGCACGATGGTGTTGAAGGTGACGTAGATCTTCTTGGCCGGGGAGAACGAGCGGGCATACGCCAGAAGGGCCCGCAGGCGTTCGGGCGTCAAGTTGTCGGCGTCGGCGCGTGCCGAGAAGCGGGGAAGTCCAAGATAGACCGCATCTGCGCCGTATTGGAAGGCGGCGAGCGCGGCGTCAAAACCGCCGGCGGGGGAAAGGAGTTCGGGGAGCATGGTATCAAAGCGTGCTAGAGGTGGAGGGTCGACAGGCCTAAGAAAAGAAGGGGCTCAGGGGAGGAACTTCATTTGGCGCCTGGGGTCCCGTTCGGATAGAGTGGTTCGCGGGCCGGTACGGCGGCAAAAAGCGTGGGAACGAACGAGAGGGCTACGACAAAAGCGGTAGTTTTTCGCATGGTGGTTGCCTGAGTATTGGGAGAGCGCAATGGGTTGATTCAAATAGAAGACCGGCTTTTGCAAGCCGGTCTTGGGGGGATACTAGGAGTACACATTGAGAAACGAATCAGAAAAACAACACATCCTCTCCGAACAGTGGAAATATATTAGCAGAAGACCGGTCAATGCGCAAGCGGAAATATCGCGATGGGAAAAGAATTTTTTGGGGGGATTTGACTGGCGATCCACCTGCAAGAGGCTGGCGAGGGCTTGTCGGTTTTGAAGGCCATGCGCTGGGGGGAGGCGGTTCAAAAAAATAACCAAATGGTGGACATGACGGCGGGAACGTTTTTTGATTCAATGGGCACGCTGAAATTGGTGGAAGGCCCATGCAAGGGCCAATACAGGGGAGAGCCATGCACATTATCGTTTGTGTCAAACAGGTCCCGGATACGACCAACGTCCGTATCAATCCCGAGACCAATACCTTGATGCGCGAGGGGGTCGAGAGCATCATGAATCCCTTCGACGAGTACGCGTTGGAAGAGGCGCTGAAGCAAAAGGACGCCCACGGCGCGCGCGTAACGGTCATTTCGATGGGGCCGCCGCAGGCCGAGGTGGTGTTACGCGAGGCGATGGCCCGGGGGGCGGACGATGCCGTGCTGCTGACTGACCGCGCGTTCGCCGGGGCCGACACGCTGGCGACCTCCTATGCCATCGCGCAGGCGATCAAGAAGATAGCCGCAAAGCCAGACCTGGTGCTCTTCGGCAAGCAGGCGATCGACGGAGACACCGCGCAGGTCGGCCCGGGCGTTTCCGAATTTCTGGATTTTCCTCTGGTCACGTATGTCAAATCCATCTCGATCCGCGAGGGCACGTTTACAGTCGAGACGCAGATGGACGAGGGCGTCGATGTGATCGAGGGCCGGATGCCCGCCGTGATGACGGTTGTGAAAGAGGCCTCGACGCCGCGCTTTGCGAGCCTGAGCGGATGGATGGCGGCGAAAAAGACGGCGATCCCGCGTTGGGGAGCCAAGGATGTGGGGGCTGCGGCGGCAATGTGCGGTCTCGACGGTTCGCCGACCAAGGTGGTGAAGATTTTCGCGCCGCCGACGAAGACGGGCGGCATACGGATGGACGGACGCGAGGAACCGTCTGCCGCCGTTGAGGCGATTTTGAAGGCGTTGCAAGATAAGGGGGTTGCGTAAGCCATGGCCGACACACCGATTGTCATCGATAACGAAAAGTGCCGCGGGTGCAAGAAGTGCATCACCGCGTGCCCGTTCGACGCTTTGTACATGGAGGATAAGCTCGCGGTCCTGAAGCCGGAAGAGTGCCGCGTCTGCAACGCCTGCGTCAAAGCGTGCCCGTTCAAGGCGATCTCGTCGAACGTCAAAGAGGAAGTGAAAAAGGCGAATCTTGCGGAGTTCAAGGGCATCTGGGTGTTCGCTGAGCAACACCACGGCAAAGTGCAAGAGGTCGCTTACGAACTGTTGTCCACCGGCCGCCGTTTGGCCAATGACCGCGGGTGCGATCTTTCGGCGGTCGTGCTGGGGCACAATGTCGCGGATTCGGCGTCCTACCTGATCGCCGCAGGAGCCGACAAGGTCTACATCGTCGACCAGCCCGAACTGGCCGAGTACGAGGCCAACGTCTACACTGACGCCCTGAACCAGTTGATCGCCAAATACAAGCCCGAGGTGATTTTGGCTGGCGCGACGGCGGTGGGCCGCGCGTTTTTCGCCAAGGTGGCGGTCCGCTCGCGCACGGGTCTTACGGCTGACTGTACGGCCCTCTCGATCGACAAGGAGAGCTATCTGTTGCATCAGACGCGGCCGGCGTTCGGCGGAAACATCATGGCGACGATCATGACGCCCAACCATCGGCCCCAGATGGCCACGGTGCGCCCCAAGGTTTTCAAGATGTCGACGCCCGATCCGAAGCGCAAGGGCGAAACGCTGATCGAGGCCCTCAAGCTGGTGGCGGCCAGCACGCGGATCATCAAGGCCGAGCGCAACTCGGCAAACGTGAACATCGCCGAGGCCGAAATCATCGTGGCGGGCGGGCGCGGTCTGAAGAAGGCCGAGAACCTCGAGCAGCTCAAGCGGTTGGCGGACCTGCTGGGGGGCGTGGTCGGCGTGTCGCGCGCCTGCGTCGACGCCGGCTGGATTTCGGCCTCTCACCAGGTGGGCCAGACCGGCAAAACGGTGTGCCCCAAGATCTATCTGGCGTTCGGCATCTCCGGCGCGATCCAGCACCTTGAGGGCATGCGGGGTGCCGACACCATCATCGCGGTCAACAACGATCCGAACGCGTCGATTTTCGGAATCGCAGATCTCGGTATCGTCGGGGACCTTTTCGAAATCCTGCCGATGCTGATCGAGGCACTCGAGGCGAAGCGGAAAAACTAGTGATTAGGACGAACTGGACTTTTTTGGAATTGGGGAGCTGGAAATATGGCGAACACGACAAAACAGCCGATTCACACCGACATACTCTGCGTGGGCGCGGGCATCGCCTCGCTGTCGACGGCACTGGCGCTGCTGCGCACGCTGAAGGCGCAGGGTAAGTCCGTGCCGCGCGTGACGATCATCGACAAGGGCCGCAGCGTGGGCAGCCACGTGCTTTCCGGTGCGGTGATCGACCCGAGCGGTTTCAAAGGGCTGCTGACCGACGAGGAGTTCAGCAAGATGCCGGTCGAGGCGCGCGTCAGCAAAGAGGCGTTCCACATGCTTTTCGACGCGAAGCGCGCGATGCAGATCCCCTGGGTGCCGCCGCTGATGCAGGCTCACGGATACCCGGTCGGGTCCTTGACCAAACTGACGCAGTATTTCGCGCAGCTCTGCGAGAAAGAGGGTGCGGAGGTCTACACCGGTTTTGCGGCGACGGAGTTGCTCGAGGACAGCAAGGGCCGCGTGATCGGCGTTAAGATCGGCGACAAAGGGCTGGACCGCGACGGCAAGCCGAAAGCGAATTTCACGCCGGGCGAGGAGATCTTCGCCAAGGCAGTGGTGCTCGGCGAGGGTGCCTGCGGCATTCTGACCGACAAGCTGATCGCCCGCAAAGGGCTCGAGGGCCGGCGTGGGCAATCCTACGCCGTGGGCATCAAGGAAGTGGTTGAGGTGCCCGCCAACGAGGAGCGGGTAGGGGAGATCGCGCACACCTTTGGATATCCGTCCGACTGGAGCACGTATGGCGGCGGGTTCGTGTACCATGTGTCGGCGACGCAAGTGATGATCTGTTTCGCCTACGCGCTTGATTATGCGAAGCCGGAGATCGACCCGCACCTGCTGTTCCGCAAATTCAAGGCGCATCCGGTCATGGCCGAGCACATCAAAGGCGGCAAGTCCGTTGCGTACGGCGCGAAGGTGATCCCCGAGGGCGGTTACTACTCCGTTCCGCAGGTGGTCGCCGACGGCGTGCTGATCGTGGGCGACGGCGCCGGGCTGGTGGACACGCTGCGCATCAAAGGCATCCACATCGCGGCGCAGTCGGGGCGGGCGGCGGCAGAGACGCTGGCGGCGTGCTGGAACGCTAACGATTTCTCGCTGGCGGCGCTCAAGCCCTACGGCGAGCGGCTGAAAAAGACGGAGGGGTGGAAGCAGCTCAAGCGCGTGAAGAATGTGCGCGCGCCGTTCTCCACGAATCTGATTCTGGGCGTGATGAGCGCGGGGTGCGCTTGGGCGACCTTCGGCGCGCTGCCGTTCTGGCAGGTGCCCATGGCTCCGGATCACGAGGAGATGTTGCCGCTCAAGGGCGGCAAGTTGCCTGAGCCGGAGGCGGTGGAAGCGAGCCCGACCTCGCCTGACCGCCTGACGGACGTGTTCATGTCCGGCACGATCCATGACGAGGACCAGCCCTGTCACCTCAAAATTCTTGATCGCGCAACCTGTGTAAAATGTATTAAACTTTACGGCGCACCCTGTCAAAGGTTCTGCCCGGCGGAAGTGTATCGGCTGGAAGAGGGCCACATCCATGTGGATTTCTCTAACTGTCTGCACTGCAAGACGTGTCAGATCAAAGACCCGTTCCAGAACATCGAGTGGACGTTCCCGCAGGGCGGCGACGGCCCCCGGTACACGCGCATGTGATTTGTTTACTCTCACTCAAAAAGTACAAGGAATACACCATGGATATGTCTATCAACCGCAGAGCGTTCATTAAGAGCACGGCGGCTGCCGCCGCGATCCTGCCGACCTTTAACGTGCTGGCGCAGAAGAAGGCCGAGACCATCGGGCCGGACGACGACCAGGTCAATGTGGCTGTGATCGGGTACGGCGCGGAGGGCGAGATCCTGACAGACGCGGCGATGAAAATCCCCGGCATCCGTTTCAAGGCCGTCTGCGACATCTGGGACTACCGTCGCAAGATGGCAAAGGGACGCCTGAAGGCCCTCGGCCACGAGGTGAACGTTTACGAGGATTACCGCGAGATGCTCGCCACGGAAGACAAGAACATCGACTGTGTGATCATCGCGACGCCCGACTGGATGCACGCCGAGCATACCTGCGCCTGCCTCAAGGCCGGCAAGAATGTGTACTGCGAAAAAGAGATGTCTAACCGCCTGGAGAAGGCCAAGCAGATGGTGCTTGCCCAGCGCGAGACCGGCAAGATCCTGCAGATCGGCCACCAGCGCCGCTCCAACCCGCGCTACATGCACGCGATCAACCGCGTGATCCGCGAGGCGAACATGCTGGGCCGCGTCACGCAC
>Ga0075012_10004395_pt1 | contig 13124 bp, 12 predicted proteins | sample All_14_2_FD_71474 | JGI IMG/M metagenome (GOLD analysis project Ga0075012, IMG submission 71474) | Freshwater microbial communities in response to fracking from Pennsylvania, USA - Allegheny Zone_MetaG_DW_15 | ecosystem: Environmental > Aquatic > Deep subsurface > Groundwater > Drilled... | reverse complement strand
TGTTACGCGTGTTCGACGCGGGGTTTGGCAATATTGACTTTGAGCGTATTATCAGCCAGGGAGTATGCGTTGAACATGCTCACGGCCTTGTCCGCTTCGGCTTGGTCAGGCATGGCGATAAAAGCAAAGCCCTTTGAGAGACCTGTGGCCTTGTCCATGACGAGTTCGACGGAGTTGACAGTTCCGGCTTGTGTGAAGAGGGTGGTGAGTTCTTCCTGTGTGGTGGCCTTGTTCAAGTTGCCTGCATAAATTCGAATATCCATTTTGGTACTGCTTTCTTCCAGCTCGGCTGGAAATAAAATGACCGCAACCCCATAAGAGGGTCAGCGGCCAAGGTATGACAGAGAGATCCAGTTATTTCTTGCATATTCAGTGTAACACCTATTTCGTCTGTGGACGGGGCAGTGTGGAATGTTCATCGTTGGCAGGTTTGGGGAAAAACTTTGTAATCTTTCATCTTTCCACCTTGCAACTTTATAACCAGTATTTGACATCCTCCCCCTTTTTTGCTAAACTTGAAGTTGTCAGACAACTATAAAGTGCCGTGCACTTTCGGCAACCAATGCGAGTAGCCAAAACCTAACCGCTAAAGGCCAAAAGCTAATGACAACTCTCCTCATAAAAAACGCATACATCGTAACCATGGACGACCATCAACGGGAGATTCCCGAGGGTGGTCTCTTTATTCGGCGCGGACTCATTCAAGAGGTCGGCCCGATGAGCGAGCTACCCACCACCGCCGATGAAGTCCTAGACCTCAAGGGGCACATCGTCCTGCCTGGGCTGGTCAACACCCATCATCACTTTTATCAAACCCTCACGCGAGCTGTGCCTGCTGCGCAGGATGCTAATCTCTTCAACTGGCTCAAAACTCTCTATCCCATTTGGGCACGCCTCACTTCAGAAGATATTTTTGTTTCGACTCAGACCGCACTGGCAGAACTGGCCCTTTCGGGATGTACCACCGCATCGGATCATCTCTACCTGTTTCCAAACGGCTCAAAATTGGACGATGAAATTGCTGCTGCTTCCGAGATCGGGGTACGCCTGCAAGCATCGCGCGGTTCCATGAGCCTCGGTGAATCCAAGGGTGGGTTGCCGCCCGATAGCGTGGTGGATACCGAAGAGAACATCCTCAAAGATTCGCAGCGCCTCATCGAAAAATATCACGACGCTAAAACAGGCGCGATGACCCAGATTGTGCTCGCACCCTGCTCGCCGTTCAGCGTCACCTCAGATTTGATGAAACAGTCTGCAAAGTTAGCGCGCGAATATGGCGTGCATTTGCATACTCATCTCGCAGAAACCGAAGACGAAGAGAAATTCTGTATGCAAATGTTCGGTCATCGTCCTGTTGGATATATGCAGGAAGTGGACTGGGTGGGGGATGACGTCTGGTTCGCGCATGCAGTGTGGGTCAATGACGAAGAGATCAAAGTCTTTGCCAAACATAACTGCGGCGTGGCACATTGTCCCACTTCAAATATGCGCCTTGCGTCAGGGATTGCTCCTGTCAAAGAATACCGGGCAGCAGGCGTCAACGTAGGCTTAGGCGTGGACGGTTCTGCATCCAACGATGGCTCACATCTTCTGGCTGAAGTCCGCAATGCCATGCTCGTATCCCGAGTCAAAGAGGGACTTACGGGTTATTCCCTTTCCAATGATCCCAACCGAAAATTGATGACAGCCCGCGACGCCTTGCATTTGGGAACTCGCGGCGGCGCAGCGGTGCTCGGACGTAGAGATATCGGCAGCCTCGAAGCTGGCAAATGCGCCGACTTCTTCGCGATCAATTTGAACAAGCTTGGTTATGCAGGCATGCACGACCCCGTCTCTGCGATCGTGTTCGGACAGTCCATGAATGTGGATTACACAGTGGTGAATGGTAAGTTCGTTGTGAAGGAAGGTCAATTAGTGACCGTGGATCAGGGTAAGTTGATCGAGAAACATAATAAAGCTGCGAAGAGATTACTGGCTGGCTAGGAGGTCTTGAGATTATGGATATCGTACTCGACACATTTTTATACATTTCCCAGGGAATTCCAGGGTTGGTCATCACTGGGTTGACGATCATTCTAGCTTTCCTTGCTCTGATTCGAAGAGATGATAGCTTGATGTTAACAGCGGCTTTACTTTCTGTGCCTGTAACTTATGTGGAAGGTTCATGGGCGGGACTTTTGTTGGTGGTTCGGATTATGCCGCTCTTTTTGCTGCTGTCTGCACTGGCTATTAATAAGAATGAGCCTGTGTTCGCATGGATACTTCCAATCCCGACCATTGGCTATCTTATTTATTTTGCATTTAGTCTTGTCGCTTCGAATTTTGGTTGATAGTACATGATTGTGGAGACTCTAATTATTTTCTTCTTTGGGTTTCCTGGTGCATTTCTTTCTTTATTGGTTTCCATTATCGGGATAGTACAAAATAAATACTGGCTGGTTCTTATCGGTGTTTTGCTCTTTTTGCCATTCACTTATTATTTGTATGGTGCTCCTGGCATCCTCAGTAACTATGTGTTCCTCCTGCCGCTTTTACAATTTAGCTCAGCATTGGCTGTGTATAAAAAGAAAAGAACCCTGGCGTGGCTTCTGCTGGCGCCTTCGATTTTGATGGTTTTCTGGGTAGTTAGTGTCGTATTGATCTATTCATCTGGAAATACAGAAGGCGCCATTAATTAGCGCTAAATAGCATATAGGAAAAATGGAGAGCTTATGACATCATCCACAAAACTCACTCGCGCGCTGGTAGATGTAGCCATGGGGCGTGCCCCTGCTGACCTCCTCATTCGAGGTGGAAAATGGGTCAGTGTGCAATCGGGTGAGATCATCGCTAACACCGACGTTGCCATTGTGGCAGGCCACATTGCATTCGTTGGTCATAATGCAGAACATACCATTGGAAAGAAAACCAGGATCATCGAAGCTAAGGGACGCTTCCTGGTGCCTGGCTTGCTCGATGCACATATGCATGTTGAATCGGGTATGGTTACAGTGACGGAGTTTGTACGGACGGTGGCTGTACGCGGCACAACGGGTATGTTCATTGACCCACATGAGATCGCAAATATCTTCGGTCTCAAAGGTGTGAAGTTGATGGTGGATGAGGCGCAGAAGCAGCCCATTCACGTTTGGGTACAAATGCCTTCATGTGTACCCTCTGCGCCAGGTCTGGAAACACCTGGCTCTTCCATTGGGCCGAAAGAAGTGACTGAAGCCATGAAGTGGAAAGGCATCATCGGCCTCGGTGAGATGATGAACTTCCCCGGCGTGTTCATGGGCGATAAAAAGATGCTGGATGAAATGTCCGCGACGCATGCGGCAGGCAAGACCATCGGCGGACATTACGCCTCGCCCGACCTCGGCATCCCATTCCACGGGTATGTGGCGGGTGGTGCGGAAGATGACCACGAAGGCACACGTATGGAAGATGCCATTGCGAGAGTCCGCCAGGGTATGAAGCCCATGCTTCGCTACGGTTCTTCATGGTTTGACGTAGCTGCTCAGGTGAAGGCGATCACTGAAAAGAAAATGGATGCGCGCCGCTTCATCCTTTGCACGGATGACTCTCACGCAGAAACATTGACGACCGAAGGTCACATGGACCGCGTATTGCGACATGCCATCAGCGAAGGTTTGAACCCAATGACGGCCATCCAAATGATGACCATCAACTCGGCGGAGCATTTTGGTCTCACCAAAGAGATCGGCATGATCGCCCCGGGTCGTTGGGCGGATGTGGTGCTTGTTGAAGATTTGATGAATTTCAAAGCAGACATGGTTATTGCAAAGGGAGAGGTCATTGCTGAGAAAGGTGAGTTGCTGGTCAAATTGCCTTCGGTGAAATATCCCTCGTGGGCAACCAAGTCTATTCATTTGAAGAAGGCGCTCACAGCGCAGGACTTTGCCCTTCGGACGAGAGCAGCTGACGGCACAGAGGTTGAGGCGCACGTCATTGGCGTGATCGAGAATCAGGCGCCGACCAAGCATCTGAGGATGAAAGTTAAAGCTGATAATGGTGAAGTCAAAGCAGATATTAAACGTGACATAGCAAAAATCGCATTAGTGGAACGTCACCGAGCAACGGGCAAAGTAACGGTCGGATTGATCAGTGGCTTTGGATTTACAAGACCTTGTGCGATCGGTTCAACGGTGGCGCATGACAGCCACCACATGATCGTTGTTGGCACCGATGATGAAAGTATGGCAATTGCCGCGAATGAACTTGCGAAGTGTGGTGGTGGTCAGGTAGTGGTGATGGATGGCAAGGTGATTGGCTTGGTGGATTTGCAGATCGCAGGCCTGATGTCTATTGAACGCGCGGATATTGTGGCGAAGAAAGCAGCAACCGTGTTGGAAGGTTTTAAGATGTGCGGCAGTGAATTGAACAACCCGAACATGCAATTGAGTTTGATGGCGTTGGTGGTTATCCCTGAGTTGAGAATTTCTGATAAAGGGCTTGTTGACGTAACCCAATTTGATTTTGTGCCTGTGCTGGAAGATTGAAAAAACTAGCAGCAGAAATTTGTGCTGTTAAAAAGTAAAGCGAGATAATTATGGCAAATTTTCCTTTTCAAAGATTACAGGCTGATCTGGCTGCATTGATTGCACGCTCGTCCGCTGGGCAGCGACTTCCATCTGAACCTGAGCTTGCGAAGCAACTTGGCGTTTCACGTGCCACGCTGCGCGAGGCCATGCGTTCGTTTGAAACCCAAGGTCTTATTCGCCGCAGGCAGGGTTCAGGAACTTTTGTCGTTGGCAAAATGGAAGTTTTGGACAGCGGTATGGAAGTGCTTGAGAGCCTTGAAACAATGGCCAAGCGCTTGGGCTTGGAAATTTCTGTCAGTGACTTGAGCATTGAACCTCTCACTGCGGACGAAGAGCTCGCAAAGTTATTGGATGTCTCTGTGGGCGGGGCATTGACTCGTGTACGCCGTGTGATGCGCGCCGATAACCGCCCTGTTGCCTATCTTGTGGATATTTTGCCTGACTCGATCCTCAGCTCGAAGGACTTGCCTGCTGATTTCCACGGCTCGGTGCTGGACCTGTTACTTGGTCGCGGGGATCCTTTGGCATCTTCCCGCGCGAATGTCAGTGCCATTGGTGCAACGGCTGAAGTGGCGAAAGCCATCGAGATCCAACGTGGTGACGTGTTGCTGCATTTCTATTCGCAGTTATTTGATGTCAATGGCAAGATTGTGGATTATTCGTTGAGTTACTTTATCCCAGGCTATTTCCATTTCCATATCGTAAGGCGTGTAGGAAATTAACAATTGTTGAAATGTTCGCAGGTTTGCATCATTAAACCTGTCGACTTGTAAACCTCCAAGGAGATAATAATGACAGACAAGACCCAGGAAATTCAAAAGCGTGTACAGGCTGCACGTGAAGACATTATTCAGTTCATGCTCGAGATCGTGGAAATCCCTTCCATGGATTCGCAGCTCAAGGATGTGGGGGAGCGCATTGCCAAGGAAATGAACAAACTCGGCTTCGATGAGGTCCGCTTTGACAAGATGGGCAACATTATGGGCCGCATCGGCAATGGCAAACGTGTCATCGTTTACGATTCGCATATCGATACCGTTGGAATTGGCGACCCGCATGAATGGGAATGGGATCCGTTCAAAGGCAAGATCGAAGACGGCATTTTATATGCCCGCGGTGCCTGCGATGAAAAAGGCTCCACCCCCGGCATGATCTACGGCCTTGCTATGGCGCGCGATCTCGGCCTGCTCGACGGTTGGACTGCGTATTACTTCGGCAACATGGAAGAATGGTGTGACGGTATTGCACCCAATACCTTCGTTGAAGTAGACCCGAAAGTGAAACCTGATTTCGTCGTTATCGGTGAACCAACCAAGATGCTTGTTTATCGCGGTCACAAAGGACGCCTTGAAATGAAAGTGACTGCCAAGGGAAAATCTGCCCATGCGGCAAGCAACCACCTCGGCGATAATGCCGTGTATAAACTGCTTCCTGTCATCGCGGGTATCCGTGATCTGGAACCCAAGCTTGGTGACCACGAATTTTTGGGTCACGGCAAGATCACCGTTTCTGATCTGCATGTCAAGACCCCTTCCATTAACGCTGTTCCTGATGAAGCAGTTATTTTTATTGACCGCCGTATGACCTTTGGTGAGACCAAGGAAGTGGTCAAGAAACAGGTTGAAGACCTCATCCCCGCCGAATTCAAGGACTCTGTGAAGCTTGAAGAACTTTTCTACGATGAGCCTTCCTACACTGGCTTTGTTTTCCCTGTAGATAAATACTTCCCTGCTTGGGCGTTGGAAGCGGATCATCCGCTCGTGAAAGCTGGCCAGGAAGCACGCACAAAGATTGGTTTACCAGAAGCCGCCAGTAGCAAGTGGAACTTCTCCACGAACGGCATTTACTGGGCTGGTAAAGCGGGCATCCCGTCCATTGGCTTTGGCCCTGGTGACGAAGAGACCGCACACACTGTCCGCGATTCTGTGTCCCTTGAAGATATGGTCAAGGCAACAGAGTTCTACGCGATCTTGCCGAGCTTAATTAAGTAAATAGGTAAATACGTAAACAAGTAGATAGGTACGTATGTCTACTTGTTTACCTACACAGACCCATGAAAACTTTAGAAATTCGCAGACACTCCATCCGTTCCCAGCCTGGCGATCATTTGAATCAATCAGGCGTAACCCTTGCCCGTTTGGTTGGGCAGAATATCGGTCCATTTGATCAGGTTGTCACTTCCACGCTGCCGCGTGCTTTTGAAACCGCCATTGCCATGGGATTCGCTGTCGATGAACAGAATGAATTGATGAATACCTATGGCCGTGACGTGGAGAAGGAAGCTCCCTGGCCTCTCTCTTTTGATGATTATTCTGGAATTTTGAAGGGCGGTGGGGCGGCAGCAAAGTATGCGCAGAAGCTGGCAAAATATTACGCTGGCATTATGAGCTTCATCTCAGAAAGCCGCTCTGCACTGGTAATCAATCATGGCGGCGTGGTGGAGTTGGGCGTGGTCGGTTGTTTGCCGGATTTTGATTTTTCATCCTGGGGCGGTTCCGTGGAATATTGCGAAGGCGCAAGGTTGTACTGGGATGGGGATAAATTCGTGAATGGTGAAGTGTTGCGTGTTTCAATATAAGTTTTTGGTTATTTGTTAAATTTGAAAATTAAACCATAGGAGAAAAATATGCAAACGAATTTTCGTGGTCGTGATTTTATCGGCGACCTCGACTTCTCGAAAGAGGAAGTCGAAACAGTTTTGGATGTAGCCTGGGATCTAAAACGCAAGCGCGCATTGGGCGAGTCCCATGCTTTGCTGCGCGATAAGACCCTCGCCATGCTGTTCTTTTTCACATCCACCCGCACACGTGGTTCCTTTGAATCAGGCATGGCTCAGCTTGGTGGACACGCTGCCTTCATCGACAGCGAGACCACTCAGATCTCTCATGGCGATACTGCCAAAGAGATCGGCGAGATCTTTGGCCGCTATTTCGACGGCATTGCCATTCGTCAATGTGACTGGAATTTTGGCAACAAGTACATCAATGAAGTTGCACAAGCCAGCCGCACCCCGATCCTGAACATGCAGTGTGACGTGTACCATCCCTTCCAGTGTCTCGCGGATCTGATGACTATTCAGGAAAAGAAAGGCCGCGACCTCAAGAAGAAGAAGGTTGTTGTCTCCTGGGCGTATGCCGCTTCCTACAGCAAACCGCTTTCCGTTCCCCAATCTCTGATCCTTCAAATGACACGCTTTGGCTGCGATGTGGTGTTGGCTCATCCACCTGAGTTCAAGCTTATGCCTGAGGTTATGCAGCAGGCGAAAGACAATGCCAAGAAGTATGGCGTTGGCTTTGATGTCACTGACAATATGGACGAAGCTTTCAAGGATGCAGATGTTGTGTATCCCAAGAGCTGGGGCCCAATGATGACCACCACAGGAAAAGATGAAGGCAAAGCCCTCATCGAGAAATACAAATCCTGGATCACCGACGAACGCCGCATGAAGCTGACCAAGGATGACTCGATCTACATGCACTGCCTTCCCGCTGACCGCGGCCTCGAAGTCACCGACGGCGTGATCGATGGTCCGCACTCGGTTGTGTACGATGAAGCCGAAAATCGCCTGCACGCACAGAAGGCGGTTATGGCGTTGACGATGAGCTAGGCTCCAAGCGATTAGTGCCTGGGTGTTAGTATGAGTGAGCAGGACAAAGGTTTTGAGAGTTTGGCGAGCTACAGCATGCTTTGCGTTTGTTGAAGGCTTCTTATAAACTCGCTCAGTCTTTGCCTGCTCACGAAAAATATAATCTTGCTGACCAAATCCGTAGAGCTTCGCTCAGCGTCTTAATGAATATTGCTGAAGGGTATGGGCGTTTTCATTATTTGGACAGACTGCGTTTTTTCTATATTGCCCGAGGATCTTTAACAGAAGTACTTAGTGCTTTTACCGCAGCAAGTTCCTTGGGATATGTAGATGATGAGCAATTAGCCTCGGTGTGAGAAACTGAAACGGAGGCTGAGAAGTCTCTGAACGGTTATATTGCATTCATTCGTAAGTAGCAACAAGGTGGTTCTGAATATGGACATAACTATGTCCGTGATGAACAACCTGAATATCAAATACCCATAGAACTGGATGAGGCTGGAAGAGAGTAGGTCTAGTCCCTAATCCCTAGTTCCTGATTCTTACCAAGGAGATTTTATTAATGACCAATAAACTCGCAGTCATCGCGATCGGCGGTAACTCTCTGATCGTGGATGAAAAGAACATTTCCGTGGAAAGCCAGTATAAAGCGGCGAAAGAAACTGCCATCCATATTGCCGATATGATCGAACAAGGCTGGGAAGTGGCGATAGGTCACGGTAATGGACCGCAGGTTGGCTTCATTCTCAGGCGTTCAGAAATTGCAGCCAGAGTGGAAGGTATGCATGAAGTCCCGCTTGAAGTTTGTGGTGCGGATAGCCAAGGCGCGATAGGCTATGCTCTTCAGCAGAATTTGCAAAACATTCTTTATCAACGCGGTATTAAGAAAAAAGTAGTCACCGTCATCACTCAGACTCTTGTAGACAAGGGTGACCCTGCTTTCCAGAAACCGACCAAACCAATTGGCGGATTTATGACCAAGGAAGAAGCAGAACGCCGTCAGCGTGAGCAAGGCTGGAGTGTCGTTGAAGATGCAGGGCGCGGGTGGAGGCGGGTGGTAGCCTCTCCACTGCCGAAGGAGATCGTTGAACTGGAAACTGTTCAGATCCTTTTGGAAAAGGGCATTGTGACAATCACAGTGGGTGGGGGCGGCATCCCCGTAGTTGACCCGGGCGATGGTAATTACGAAGGCATCGCCGCAGTCATCGACAAGGACTTTGCCTCTTCATTGCTGGCGCGCGAGATCAATGCCGAACTGTTCGTCATCTCTACTGCTGTTGAAAAGGTTGCCATTAATTTCGGCAAGCCAGAACAGAAATGGCTTGATAAAATCACTCTCGCCGAAGCCAAGGCCTACCTCGCTGAAGGGACGCACTTTGCCAAAGGTTCCATGGCTCCGAAGATCCAGGCCATCATCTGGTATTTGGAAGCGAACCCCAACGGCAAGGCTCTCATCACCAACCCCGAAAATATTGGCCGTGCCCTCAAAGGCGAAACCGGCACATGGATCGTCCCGTAACTAAATGAAACATTGGATCGAGCGCTTCAACACACTAAAATTTACAACACGCAGCGCCGTGTGGTTCATGCTATTCATGGCCGCGCTGACTTATGGTCTATTCTTCTGGCAGCGCGGCTTTTACTGGGATGAATTTCCTTGGGCGTGGATCTACTTCCGCCTGGGGCCGGATGTTCTCACCAAAACGTTTACGACCAGCCGTCCCTTCTGGGGCATGATCTATCAAATGACATTGCCAGTGATTGGACCAAATCCATGGATTTGGCAATTGCTGGCAATTGTTTTGCGTTGGGTCACAGCATTTTTGTTATGGGCAATTTTGCGTGTACTTTGGCCTGCGCATTCAAAGCCCGCATTTTGGGCAAGCCTGCTTTTCCTTGTTTACCCGGGGATGGGGCAGCATTTCATAGCCATGATGTACAGTCATTTCTATATTGTGCTCGCATGCTTTTTACTTTCCATTTATCTTTCCCTTCTCGCCATCAAAGATGAAAAACGCCGCGTGGTTTTATTCGTCGCATCGTATCTGCTTGCAACGGTCAACCTGCTTACGATGGAATATTTTTATTTCCTCGAATTTGCGCGCATTTTTCTTTTCTGGTTCATGTTGTCGGGGACAACAAAGGAACGCGTTCAAAAATCCGTTCTGTACTTTTTGCCGTACTTCCTGATCTTTGCAGGCGTCACGATCTGGCGCATGTTCTTCTTCACCTTCCAAAATGCCAGTTATGAATATGTGATCCTGGATGCAATTCGCGAGAATTTCTTTTCTGGAATATTGCTGCTGTTAAATAACGTGCTATTGAGCTTCTGGCGGACGGTGTACGAAGTCTGGCTGTATCCTGCTTTAACCATTGGCACCACTGGATTGGGACCGCTCACACTTACCGTGATGCTGATTCAGTTATTCTCGGTCATTCTCCTCGTTGGGATATATCTGTTCAAATTTACAGCAAGCGATGTCAATGACCGTGACTTTGCAAAGCAGGCCGGTTTCATAGGCTTGATCTTCTGGGGACTTTCCGGCGGCTCAGTCTGGATCATCGGCATTGTGCCGCAGCTCAATTTTTCCATTGACCGTTTTATGCTGCCTTTCATGTTAGGTGCGAGTTTGTTGCTTGCCAGCATGATCGCTTTGATAAAAAATAAACGCGCGCAAATGATCCTGATGGCGTTGCTGGTCGGTTTTGCAGTCAGCAGACATTTCCGTCTTGAAGATATTTTCCGCCGAGATTGGGCCACCCAGCAGGACCTCTTCTGGCAAATGACATGGCGCATCCCTGCATTGGAAAAGGGAACGATCCTGCTTTCGAACGATCTGCCAGTCACATATTATTCAGATAATTCCTTGACTGGCCCGCTGAATTGGGTTTACAGCCCGCCCGGTGAAATGAACGTCATTTTGTATTTCGCCTCCATTCGTGTTGGCAAAACATTGCCAAGCGTGGAGCCCGGCCAGCCGCATCAGCTGTATTACATTGGCCCAACCTTTTATGGGAATACCTCCAACATCCTTGTGGTGGATTATGAGCCGCCCGGTTGTTTCCGCGTGATCGACCCTGAAGTGGAAGAGGTGAATCGCTTGTTGCCGCCCGCATTGAAAGATGTGGCAAAGTATTCGAATCAGAGTGTGATCCTGTTCGAGAAACAGAATCAGTTACCAGGTCCGCTTTTTGGAAGCGAGCCGCCGCATAGCTGGTGTTATTATTTTGGTCAAGCGGAGTTGGCACGTCAAATGGGTGAGTGGGAGAAAGTCGCCCATTTGGGTGATGTAGCATTCACTTTGGACGATTACCCAAATGACCCATTTGAGCGATTTGTTTTTATCGAAGGATATGCTAATGTTGGAGATTGGAAAAAAGCGGTAGAATTGTCAACAACTTCTTACAAGATATCAAAAGCCTACGTGGGACCATCGCTGTGCAGGTTGTGGGCCCGTATTGAACGTGAGACACAAAGTACCCCGGAACAGGCTTCTACGTTGGCTGAGGTACGAAGTAAATTCGAGTGTTCCCCTTAGAAATTGTTGTAACTTTCTTCATAAAAACATTTGTAGCTATTACAATTGTTCAGGCAGCTTGAAGGGTCCAAATCAGAAATTTGGCCTCATCAAGTCCCGTCTCAAACTCATATTTAAAAAAGGAGAAGAAGAATGCGTAAGAATTTCGCCCGCCTCGCATATATTGCGTTGGCACTCATGTTCGTCCTTGCTGCTTGCGGTACCCCCGCTCCTGCAGCAACGGAAGCCCCCGCGGCTGCTACCGAAGCACCTGCTGCAGCAACGGAAGCTCCCGCGGCTGCTACCGAAGCACCTGTTGCTGAGCAATTTGTCTTTGGTATGCTCCTCGTTGGTCCGTACAATGACAACGGCTGGAGCCAGGCTCATTATGAAGCTGGTTTGTATCTTGAAGAGAAACTCGGCGCCAAGATGATCTATCTCGACAAGGTTAATCCTGCTGACCGCCCCGGCACCACCCCCGACCAGCTCGCCGAAGAATTGGTTGCTCAGGGTGCCAAGCTCGTCATCTTTAACTCGGATGACATGAAGGATGCCTCCACCACTTTCGCAAAAGCCAACCCTGATGTCTTTGTCATCATGGCTTCTGGCGATCAGGTTTGGCCCGATGGCAAAGCCTACGAGGAAATCCCCAATCTCATGAATATCATGGGACGCATGGAATACGGTAAGATGATGGCTGGTTGCGCCGCCGCCCTCTCCTCCGAGACCGGCAAGATCGGTTACCTTGGACCATTGATCAACGATGAAACCCGCCGCCTCGCTGCCTCTGCCTTCCTCGGTGCGAAGCACTGCTGGGAAACCGCTGGCAATGACCCCGCCGCTTTGGAATTCAAAGTGACATGGATCGGCTTCTGGTTCAACATCCCTGGTGTGACCCTCGATCCCGTTCAGGTCTCCAATGACTTCTACACCACTGGTTACGATGTCGTCATTTCTGGCATCGACAACCCTGTCAACCTCGGCGAAGCTCAGAAGCTTGCTGCGGAAGGCAATAAGGTCTTCGGTGTTGCGTATGACTATGTAGCCGCTTGTGATGCCGCTCCTGATGTTTGTATCGGCGTTCCGTACTTCAACTGGGGTCCGGAATATCTCAAGGCCATTACCTCCGCTCAGGATGGTTCATGGGCCTCAACCTTCATTTGGGCATCCCCCGACTGGGCTGACATCAACAATGTTGATACCTCTACCGTTGGCTTCGTGAACGGCCCTGCTTTGAGCGAAGAAGACTCCGCTGCTGTGGATGCGTTCGTTGCTGAACTCGCTGGTGGTCTCAATTTGTGGACAGGCCCGATCAACCTGCAGGATGGTACCACCTACCTTGCTGATGGCGAAGTCGGCACCGACCAACAGGTTTGGTATCTGCCTCAATTGCTCGAAGGCATGGAAGGCCTCAGCGCTGCTGAGTAAGATTTAATCCCTAAGGGGCACAGCATTTTTTGCTGTGCCCCTTTCAAT
>Ga0075012_10004394_pt1 | contig 13129 bp, 9 predicted proteins | sample All_14_2_FD_71474 | JGI IMG/M metagenome (GOLD analysis project Ga0075012, IMG submission 71474) | Freshwater microbial communities in response to fracking from Pennsylvania, USA - Allegheny Zone_MetaG_DW_15 | ecosystem: Environmental > Aquatic > Deep subsurface > Groundwater > Drilled... | reverse complement strand
TTATTTCGGCCATACAGTGTCGATGTGGGCAATTTGAAAATTTCGACAACGGAATTGCATAAATTATCAATTTTTCTATGCAAAATACATGCCCGTCAGGGCTATTTAAGCTCTTTCGGTACAATGTCGTACCGTTTCATTTTGTCGTAAAAGGCCGTCTTGCCAAGCTGAAGATCCGATGCCGTCAGGGCGACGTTGCCTTTGTGTTTTTCAAGTGAGTGCAGGATGATCTCCCGTTCGAGTTCGGCGATCATTCCCTTGAGTGGCAGCCCCTCCAGACGTTGCAGATAGGAAATGGGGGAGGCCCCGGTCGGCTGGTTGGCCTCGGCCGGGGTGTCGAAGATCAGTTCGTTCTCGGTGATGATATTTCCTTTTGCCATCAGCACAGCGCGCTGGATGACATTTTCCAGTTCCCGCACATTGCCGGGCCAGTCATGCCGCAGCAGGCGGTTGATGACCGACTGCGGCAGAAAATTGATATCCTTTTTGAATGCTTGACGATATCGTCTGACGAAATGGGTGACGAGATCGACGATGTCCTCTTTCCGTTGGCGCAGCGGCGGAATTGAAATATTTATGATATTTAGGCGGTAATAGAGGTCAAGACGGAAATTCCCCTCCTGGACGGCCTTAGCCAGGTCGGCATTGGTGGCGGCGATGATCCGGACATCGACTTTTACCGGAGTATTTCCGCCAACCCGGATAAGTTCTCCGTCTTGCAGAACTCTGAGCATGGCGCCCTGCATCCTCGGGCTGATGTCGCCGATCTCGTCGAGAAAGATCGTTCCCCCGTCGACGACCTCGAATTTCCCCTTTCTCTTGCTGTCGGCGCCGGTGAACGCGCCCTTCTCGTAGCCGAAGAGGTCGCTCTCGAGCAGCGAGTCGTTGATCGCGTTGCAGTTGATCTTGAGGAAAGGTTTGTCGTTGCGGTTGCTGGTTTCCCGGATCAGATTGGCCACCAGCTCCTTGCCGGTTCCCGACTCGCCGGTGATGAGGACGGTGGCGTCCGACTTGGCGACCTGGGAAACCATGTCGCGCAGTTCTCGCAAGGCCTTGCTGCTGCCGACCATGGTCCCTTCCGCCGGTTCTTTTTTCACCAGTTGATCCTTCAGGTGGTTCAATTCCTGGGACAGGGACTGGCGTATCCGTTCACTTTCCTTCAGTTCGTTGATCTTGTCGGTCAGGATGGTCTCGATGCTCTTGTGAAAAAGGGAGAGTTCCTCGATATGGTTCTTTTCCTCGGTCAGGTCGTGGATGAAGAGCCAGGACAGGCGATCGCCACGGTAACCGATGAACGGTGCCATGGCATACTGGACGTGGTGGCCGTTGATCTTCTCCTCGAGTTTCTCTCCTGATTTTTTCTGTGTATGACCCTTGCGGCTCAGCAGCAGCAGGGAGTTGATCGTTTCTTCGGCCGTGTATAAGCGATTGTTGGACTCTCCTTGGAGAAGATTGCCGAAAAAGAGGACGGCGCTCGCATTCATGTATTCAATGGAATCATACTCCTTGATGATCATGACCATGGACGGCATCACATCAAGGAGACTTTTCTGGTTATGAATGAGTCGTTCGATATCCTGGCTGGTATCGTTCATTACGTCATGTTCAACGTTCATGGAGATCGCTGTGTATATATTCGGGAAGTAAGGGGAGAAACACTCAAGTCATACTATACAAAAAAGTGGAAAAACTGGAGGTAAATTTTCCACTTTTTCGAAAAAACACATGGAGCCCGCGGTACCGTCGGGAAGCAGCGGGGTCTTCTTCCGATGCGGTGGGCGACAGGGATGAGTACCCGAGGGCCGATGCTGTTACCGATGTCCTTCCGACCGCCAGATGAATTTCGGGTGACCGGTCTTCGTCCTGACCCAATCGAGGCTGTGTTGAACCGACGGTCTGGTCGTCAAGGTGAAGAGCAGGCGGTGTTTGCCGGGGAACGACATGAGGGCGATCCCGAGGATGATGGTGAGGATGCCTTGTCCGGGCAGAAAGAGCATGGCCGTTCCGGCGAGAAGGACCACGCCGCCGGCGATGTTGCGAAAGATGAACCAGACCGGGAAAAGCGGACCTGAACCGGCTGCAAAAGGGTGCCGGAATGGATGGGGGCGGACGAAATAGTCAACCGGCAGTCGGGATATCAACCATGGGATGAACGCCAGGCTGATGAAAAAGGTAAACAGGGAGACGAGGCCGAGCCACCGCAGGGTGGTTTCGAAGGTGTCCCATTCCAGACCGGGCATAGGCGTCAGTACCAGAGTGGCGGGACACCCGCCGGTGTGGCTGGGGCCTGGGTGCTCATTTCTTGCCGCCCCCCTGTTCGCCGGCGCCATTATTCGAGCCGGCCAGGGCGCGCAGTTCGAGCAGGGCGCGATTGCCCGGCATGTTGCTGTCGGCGGTTAGCTGCAGTCTGGGCTCAATGGTGACCCGGGTCGGGGCAAGAGAAAGCTGTTCGACCAGCAGTTTCCGTACCAGGTCCGCCCGTCTGCGGGCGAGATCTTTCAGCATCGAGTCCTGAATGGCCACCGGGGCCGGCTTCAGGGGAACGAATTCGGGAAAATCCAGCATCAGGTCTTCCTCGACGAAGCCCTGTGCCTTGTCGACTGCGGCCTTGCGCCTTGCCAGTTCCGCATTCCGCTCCGCCTGCCAGGCGGCCTTTCGTCGCTCGTTCTCCTGGGCAACGCGCCGGGCCTCGATATCTTCGAGCTGTCGGTTGAGGGTATCGCCGTCGATGTTCCTGTCCGCCGCTCCGGTTATGCGGATGCCGACAGCCGGGTGACCGTTGAGGAGGGCGGCGAAACGGGCAAGGGTTTTCTGTCCCCGCTCGGTCAACTCATAGCCCCCCGGCCGAAATTCCGCGAATTCGCTGTCGATCAGGTCGGCGAATTCGCTCCCGGCCAGCAGGATGGGAGAGACCTTGGCCTTGATGACCTGGCGCTGAAAGGTGGCCAGAACGGTATCGAGGGTGGGGATGTTTTCCCCCGGGAATTCACGTTCCCCCTTGACATCCAGCACCACCTTGCCTTCGGAGTTGGTCAGGAAGGCAAGGGGCAGGGCGGCTGCGGCTTCGGCGGAGACGGTCTGCAGGTCGGTGAAGACATAGCGTGCATTCTCCGACAATCGGCTGCTTTTCCAGGTCGTCGAACCGGTGGCAGAAAATGTGGCCTTGCCGGCATCGATGTCCAGGTCGGGCGGCAGGCGCTTGGCAAAGTCGGAGAGGCGCAGGCCGGAGACCTGATAGGAGGTCTCGCCGGCCGGATTTTTACCGAACAGGTCGGCGGCGCCGGAAAGGGTAAAGTCAGCCCTGTCGAATTTGCCGGCAAATGAGAACCGGCCCGGCTGGTTGCCACCCTGCGAATGGATGTCGGTGATCGCGCCTTCGGTAATAAGGATGGAGGTCGCCCATGGGGGCGAGAGCCGGGTGTCGCGATACGGCACCCGGCCGTTGGTGATGGTTACTTTCTGGATGTCGAGCTGTGATATGGCTATCTTGCCCTTGCCGCCGGCCTGAGCTTTGTTCTCGGCCGGCAGCAGGTCCTGGATGAAGGCGCCGAACTGCTGTGCCGGGTGCCTGTCGTTTGGCGAACGTTGCCAGTCCATGACCGGGGAATCGATATCCATCTGGGCGACACCGAGGTGAAAAGGCGTTCTGGAGTAGGAAAGACCTTGGATATCACATTGTTTCCAGGTCAGCAGGGGCTTGCCGGCGCGTTTGAAGACGGCGTCGTCGAACTTCAGTTCGCCACTGAATGCGGCCTCCGGCAAGGTGAGCAGCCCTTTGCCGGCGATGGTCGTCCGGGCTTCGGTCAGCAGCGGCAGGGAAGAGAACCAGGGCAGCACGGTTTTGGCCTCGAGACCGGAAAACCCGGCGTTGAGGGTCGCCTGAAAGGGGGCCAGCCGCGCCGTTCCCTTGGCCTTGATGGTGCCCTTGTCGTTGATCCTGGCCGAAAGAACCAGGTTGTCACCGGCCTTCTGCCGGTTGTTGAGGGCCTTGGCCTGCAGCACCACGGAACTGAGCACCAGCTGGGCTGAAGGCTTGCCGGCGACGGCGATCCTGCCGCTGTAGTCGATGGAGTTCAACGTTACCATGCCGTCCTTGGCGGCGGCAGCCTTGAAAATGTCGGGGAATCCGTCGGCCTGGAGAGCGATTGAACCGTTTTCCAGGCGCAGGTCGCCCAGATTCACCTTGGAGCCGCTTTTCGACAGGCCGGTGAGGGTCAGCGCCGGTGCAACAAGCCACGGTTTCTTGCCGGCCGTGAGCTTCAGGTTCTGCACGGTGGCTTCCGTCTCGGAGAGGTCAACGGCCGGCCGCATGTCCTTGCCATTTTTTCTCGATACCCTGAGCTTGCCCTGAAGTCTTGCCTTTCCGGACTGGATGGATTCGGGAGGGATGCCGATCGTTGTCAGGAAGGTTGCGGCGGCGATATTGTCAAGTTTGAAGGGGCCGTTCAAGGCGCCGTTGCTGTCGGCTGTCCCCTGCCAGGAAAAGGTCGTGCCGGAGGCGGTGTTTTCGCCACTGACATCGAAGCTGCCGTCGGACTTGCCATCGGCGGCAGGGATGCTGCTCCAGCGGTAGTTCCTGACGTTCATCTGCAGGGAGGACCAGGTTTCGGGTTTGGCTTTTTCGCCCCGGACCACATCGACACTGCCGTCTTCGATCGCCAGGAGGTCAATTGCGACGAAGACCGGGCGAGTTCCTTCGGCAGGTTGTCCGGCATCTTTCCGGTTTGCCGGCAGCAGGGGGATGAACAACTCGGCGATGTCTGCCGGCCGGCTTTTCATGCGGGGGGTGCTGAGGGACAATTTGCGGATATGGAGCCGCCGGTCGATCGGGGAAAAGGAACCCTCGAGGATGGCTTTCGGGATTGCCGCTTCGAGCCGATGTTTTTGGCCGGTAATCTCCATATCGGCAATCGTGCCGGTGAAGTCGATGGCAAACCTGGCCTCCCGCTCCTTCGTGCCGTGGGTGAAATTGAGCTCGAGGCTGCCGTCGGCCTTGCCCTTGGTCAGGGAGATCGGTGCCGTGACCGGCAGATAATTGAAATATTGCGGCAGATCCATGCCCTGGATCCTGCATGAGAGTTTAGTCTCGCTGTCCTTGCCCTTCGGATCTGACGGGATCGAGGCCTGGCCGGTCAGTTCCACCTTGCTGCCGTTGATCACGGCGGAAAATTTGGGATGGATGTACTGGCTGGTCTGGAAGGGAAAATTGGACAGGGAGGGCAGATCGAGTTCGATCTGTTCGATGGTGTGGGTCGTTGCCGCCGGGACATCCTGAAAGGTGACGCTGCTGTCTCTGATCGAGATGTTGTTCAGCGAAAAGAGAAATGGGAGTTCGGAAAAACTGATGATGTCCGAAGCCGTCCCGGTGCGTCGGGCGGAAAAAAAATCCTCGATATTGTACCGATTGTCGTGGGAACGGACAATGTTCATCTCGATCCCCTTGATCGCCAGGGAGTTGCTGACGAGATCGTGCCGCAGCAGGGACAGGGGGGCGAGGTCGGCATCGATGCGGGATATCCGCAGCAGATGCTGGTTTTTCTCGATCGGGCTTGAAGGCTGGAGTTGCAGGTCCTGCAGCGAAAAATTGAAGGTGAAGGGGTTGAACTCGATCGCCTCGATGGCGAGATGCATCCCGGTCCGGGCGGTGACCTTTTCCGGCAGGGACTTCTTGAGATAGCGAGGCACCAGCCAGAAGCCGCCGAGCGCATAGAGCAGCGGCAGGAGGAGGAGGCAGGAGATCAGGACCTTGACGAGGCGCCCCGTGGATGCCGGGGTTGCCGGCCGGTCCTTTTTGCCGGGACGTTGGTTGCCGGGTACGCGTTTTTTGAGCCGACGCTCGCTGCCCTCTTTTCCCGCTGTGGATCCAGGGGGGCGTTCCGGTTCGGTTGGGGAAATGGAAATGTTGCCAAAATTGTCCGACATGAATGGGTGTGGTGGCAGGTACTGGTTGACTGACCGCTTGTCCAGTCAGAGAGGTATTCGGGGAACGTGGTTTATGTAACGGATTTGGCTGGAAATCCTCGTGTCCGGCGGTTCGATTGCCAATGCCCGGTGGAGTAAATGCATGCAGGCACAGGGAGGGGTCGGCACAAGAATGAAAAAGATTACATGCAATACAGGGAGATGTCATGGAAAAAAATCGATCAGCGATGAAATCCAGGCCGGCTGGTGGTCCCGCGCCCGCATCCATCCGATCATTTTTCATGGCTCCGGAAACGGTCATGGTATATCTGTAGAACAAATTGAAATTGCATTGGAACTTTGAATATCAGCCGTGGATGGGGTAGACTGCGGGCAAAAGAGTATTTCTTGTAACTTGAGAAGGGTGCTGGTAGGATTTAACTCTTCAACGTGTCCTATGGATTGATAATGTGGACTTTCTCCTCAGCAACCGATCTGATGGATGGAAAATCCTGCAGGGATATGAAAGGCTGAATGCATTAACGGATGGTGTCTGTTGACGATGATGGATCTTTTGAATTATTACCGCTGGCAGGATATCGTCGATATCCTTGTTGTCGCTTTCGTCATAAATCAGCTGATCTCCATCATCCGCGGGACCCGTTCGGTACAGATGGCCCTCGGGCTCATCATTCTGTCCATCGTCTATTCCCTTGCCAAGGTTCTCGATCTGTCGACGCTCATGTGGCTGCTGCAGAATTTTCTCAGCTCCATCCTTCTGATCGTCATCATCGTGTTTCAGCAGGATATCCGCCGGGCCCTCACCCAGGTCGGCAAGACACCGTTCCAGAAGGACATGGATTTCGCCGACAAGGATCTCGATGAAATCATTCGCTCGGTACTGTACCTGGCCAAGCGCCGGATCGGCGCCCTGATCGTCATCGAGCGGGAGACCGGCCTGCGTGAATTCGTCGAATCCGGGATCGAACTCGACGCCAGGTTGACCCGCGAACTGCTGATTTCGATCTTCATGCCTGTCTCGCCGCTGCATGATGGCGGAGTCATTGTCGGCAACGGCCGTATTCTGACGGCAGGCTGCATACTTCCCCTGTCGCAGAATCCCTCTATCAATAAACGTTATGGTACGCGACACCGGGCGGCGATCGGCCTGAGCGAAGAGACCGATGCGGTGATCGTTGTCGTGTCGGAGGAGACGCAGGAGATCTCGATCGTCAAAAACGGCGTCCTGACCACGCAGCCTGACGAGCTCAACCTGAGCAACAGCCTCAGGGACATATTCATCGCCAAGGAAGGGTCTTCCCATTCATGGAAAAGCTGGTTCTCAAAAAGATAGGCAGCCTGAAGGACAAGCTGCTGGACCCTCAATGCTGGCAGCGTCTCCTGTCGAGAAACTGGTTTCTCAAGGTACTGTCGCTCTGCATGGCTGTCATGCTGTGGTATTTTGTCGGCGGCAAGGACACCGTCGATAAAATCGTCATGGTTCCGATCGAAATCATCAATCTGCCGCGGGATCTGGTCATCTCCAGCCAGTTCAAGAAGGAGATCGAGGTGACGGTCAGCGGCCCGAGCTCGCAGATCCTCGATCTGAACAATCAGGCGGTCACCCGCCAGATCGATCTGTCCTCGGCCGGCCCCGGGACCATGGTGATCGAAAATTCGATCGATTCGATTCCAGTGCCGCGAGGGATCAAGGTGCTGCGGGTGCAGCCGTCGTCCCTCATCCTGTCGCTGGACAAGCTCGTCCAGAAGCATTTTACGGTGATACCTTCGATCAGCGGCAAGGTGGCGGCGGGGCATGTGCTGAAGGGACTGAAGATGAATCCGGAGGTGATCACCATCACCGGCCCCGAAACCCTCCTGGCCCAGGTCGATCAACTCCATACCGCCAACATCAGTGTCAATGGGATGTCCGAGTCGCAGCAGCGCCAGGTCCCGCTCAAGCTTGATCCGGCGCTGGTCGACCTGATCGGCAATACCCTGGTTACGGCCGATATCCAGATAGGGCACGAGACGGTCGAGACAAAGATCCCGGATATTCCGGTCTTGGCTACCGTCGACGGCAGGCAGCGAACAGTCAGGCCGGCAATGGTGACGATCACCGCCAGAATCCCCAAGACCATGTTGAACGGCAACGGCAGCCTGAAAAAGAAGTTCAATGTCACCGCCACCGAGGTCGCCGGGCAAGGGAAGATGAAGGTCATGGCCGTTCCAGTCGATGATGCGGGGGGCGACCTCACCGTTGTCGCCGTCGAGCCGGAGTTCGTCACCCTCGTCCCCGATAAAGACGATGAGAAAAGAGAACCGAAACACCTCAACCAATCCGGAAACCAGCAGAAAACAAAGAGGATGATGGACAACGGCAAGGGGTAGGAAGCGGTGTTGGTCTTGGCGCGGGCCGTCCGGCGGCCCGCCGATATCCCATCGACCATCTAAATTTTTAATAATATTTCACACCACAGCGAGTTGTACATAAAAACGATGAGAAAGCTTTTCGGCACGGACGGAATCCGGGGGGTGGCCAACACCTACCCGATGACGATTGAAACCGCGATGCAGGTCGGCAGGGCCATCGCCTACATTGTCAAGGAGAAGGGCAAGAGGCATCGGATCGTCATCGGCAAGGACACCCGGGTCTCCGGTTACATGATCGAGAACGCCCTGGCCGCCGGGATCTGCTCCATGGGAGTCGATGTCCTGCTGGTGGGGCCGCTGCCGACACCAGGCATCGCCTTTATCACCACCTCGATGCGGGCCGATGCCGGGGTGGTGATCTCCGCCTCGCACAACCCCTTTCAGGACAACGGGATCAAGATCTTCTCCAGTGACGGCTTCAAGCTGCCGGACCAGGTGGAGGCCCATATCGAGGAACTGATGCGCTCGGACAAGATGGCCGCCCTGCGTCCGGTCGCCGACGAGGTGGGCAAGGCGACCCGGATCGATGACGCCAGGGGCCGCTATATCGTCTTCCTCAAGAACACCTTCCCCAAAGACTATACCCTCGACGGCTTTCACGTCGTTCTCGATTGCGCCAACGGCGCCACCTACGGCGTCGCCCCCTGGGTGTTCCGGGAACTCGGGGCCCAGGTGACGCCGCTGGCGATCACTCCCGACGGCAAGAACATCAATCACCAGTGCGGGGCATTGCACCCGGAACTGATGGCCGCCAAGGTCAGAGAGGTGGGGGCGGATATCGGCCTGGCGCTCGACGGAGACGGCGACCGGCTCATCGTCGCCGACGAGCACGGGGAGATCGTCGACGGCGATCACATCATGGCCATCTGCGCCCAGGATCTGCTCAAGCGGAGGAAATTGAAGAAGAAGACCCTGGTGGCGACGATCATGTCCAACATGGGGCTTGAGGTCGCCATGGAGCGGATGGGCGGGCGGATGGTCCGGACCGGGGTCGGTGACCGCTATGTGGTCGAATGCATGCGGCGCAAAGGCTTTTCGTTTGGCGGCGAACAGTCGGGCCACCTGGTATTCCTCGATCATATCACCACCGGAGATGGTATTCTGGCGGCCCTGCAACTGCTGTCGGTGATGGAGAAGCATCATAAACCGTTGTCCGAGCTTGGCGGAATCATGGAAAATTTTCCGCAAATCCTGAAAAACGTGCGGACGGCCGGGAAGGTAAAAGTCGATTCCATTCCGGGATTCCAGAAGCGGGTCGGACTGCTCTCGGAAAAACTCGGGACCTCGGGGCGGATCCTGGTCCGGGCCTCGGGAACGGAACCGGTGATCAGAGTCATGGTCGAAGGCCAGGACGAGGGAGTTATCGGTGAAATGGCCGACGAACTGTGCGACCTGGTGCGTCAGTACGACAGGAGCAGGGGATTGACCGGCACGACGGAGGCCGCCCGGGAGACCTGACCCGTCTTGCACCCCGACCCTGTCGCATCGGAAAGGCCGGGCCGCAGGCCGTGGTTTCCGCGTGTGGTCGGCGGAGGCGCCGATCCTCCTGGCAGGTTAAAGGTGTTCAGCTGCCGACTGCCGCAGGTGTTAGCGATTGTGTTGTTAGTCCGAGCGTATCCCCGAACACCAAGGAATTGCAGGGACAAGAAACCTGGACCGGTGGGCTCGCACCATTGCGGCGGCAGCTCTTCTCCCGGGTGGGAGATGGGTATCTACAGGCAGCCGGTCTGCTGAAGGAAGGCCTCGATCCGGTGCCGGTCGAGGTATATCCCGCTCAGCATCCGGTCGCCGACTTTTATTGCCGGTATCATCGTGATGCCGTCGCGGCCGGTGGCGATCAGGTCACGGAGGATCTCCCGTTCCTCGACGATCAGGTCGGGGCGATGGCGGGTCAGGTCGAGGAGGTGTTTTCTGGCCAGGTAGCAGCGCGGACAGAGCCGGGTGCGGTAGAGGATGATGGTCATAATTCGTTTGTCATTCGGGGGCGCCCCCATATACTTGATAGAATTTATCAGCAGCCGCCGGCGTTTCCCCTCGCCGACGATCAAGGATTGCGGTACCATACATCAGTGCGGGAGGTCTGTCCAATTTTCCTCGTGGTTGGGCATCGGCAGATGCCTCGCCCCGCACCGCCCGCCAGGCCGACCGATATCTTCTCTTTCGTCCCTGCCTCCGGTGGGGCGGTGATCATCCGGCGGCAGCCGGCCAAGTTGATGTCGGCGGCGCTGCCGTATTTCCCCGACGTGCTGTCCGTCGTCAGGCAGAAGCCGTTGCAGCCCGCCGGTTTTACCCTCATCCAACCATAAACCAGGCCTGTCAACCATGAATGTATCCGAAAAAAAACCGAAACGGCCCGGTGATCTGGAAAAGCTGTTCCGGCCGGCATCGGTGGCGGTCATCGGGGCCTCGCGGCGACCCGGCAAGGTCGGCCACGATATCCTCGTCAACCTGATCCAGGGCGGCTTCGCCGGCCGGTTGATCCCGGTCAACCCGGCGACCGACAGCATCCTCGGCCTGCCGTGTTTTACGACGCTGGCCGATTATGGCCAGGAGGTGGATCTGGCGATCGTTGTCGTCCCGCAGCCGGCGGTGCTGGCGGTACTGAACGACGCCATCAAGGCCCGGATCAAGGCGGCCATCGTCATCACCGCCGGCTTCCGCGAGATCGGCAGCGCCGGGGCGGCCCTCGAGCAGCAGGTGGTCGAGCTCTGCACCCGGCACGGGGTGCGACTGCTGGGGCCGAACTGCCTCGGCATCATCAACACCGGGACCCGGCTCAACGCCTCGTTCGCCCCCCACATGCCCCAGGCCGGCGGCATCTCGATCTTCTCCCAATCCGGGGCGATCTGCACGGCGATGCTCGACCTCGCCACCAAAAAACACCTCGGCCTGGCCAAACTCGCCAGCGTCGGCAACAAAGCCGACATCTCCGAGGTCGATCTGCTGACCTATCTCGCCCACGACGACGAGACCCAGATCATCCTCGGCTACCTCGAGGATATCAGTACCGGCGACAAGTTCGTCAAGGCCGCCGAGGAGGCCGCCTCGAACAAGCCGGTGATCATCCTCAAGGCCGGAACAACGGCTGCCGGTCTGCGCGCCGCCGCCTCCCATACCGGCGTCCTGGCCGGCACCGACACCGCCTATGGCGCCGCCTTCAACAAGTCGGGGGTGGTACGGGCCGACACCTTCGACGCCCTCTTCGATTACGCCCAGGCCCTGGCCCTGCAGCCGTTGCCGCACGGCGACCGGGTGCTGATCATCACCAACGCCGGTGGCCCCGGGACCATCGCCGCCGACGCGGTGGAGAAGGCCGGGATGCGGGTGGCCTCGCTCGCCACCGCGACCTCGGTGCTGCTGCGCGAACAGCTGCCGCGCTTTGCCGCCGTCGACAATCCGATCGATGTTCTCGGCGACGCCGCCCCCGAACGCTATATCGCCGCCCTGCAGAGCGCCCAGAATGATCCCGAGGTCGATGCCATCCTCGTTATTCTCACCCCCCAGGTGATGACCAGGCCGGCGGCGACGGCGATGGCCCTGGCCATGCACCTCGACGGCTCGAAGCCGGTGGTGGCCTCGTTCATGGGCGGGACCGACGTCATGCCGGGGCGCAGCCAGCTGACCGGGGCCGGCCTCCCCGACTACGACTCGCCGGAGCGGGCGGTGGCGGCGCTGAAGGCGATGTACCACTACGCCCTGTGGAAGAACCGGCCGCCGCGGATGGTCACCCGCTTCCCGGTCAACTCGCGGCGGGTCGAACGGATCATCACCCGGCGGCAACGCACCGGCCGCCTCCACCTCGACGAGGTCAAGGGCAAGGCGGTGCTCAACGCCTACGGCTTCAAGATCCCCAAGGGGGCGCTGGCCGCCGGTCCCGAGGAGGCGGTGGAGATCGCCGAACGGATCGGTTATCCGGTGGCGATGAAGATCGTCTCCCCCGACATCATCAACAAGAGCGACCTGGGCGGGGTCCAGCTCAACGTCGGCGACGGCGAGATGGTCGAGGACCTGTTCGAGATGATGATGCTGAAGATTGCCCGCAAGGTGCCGGCGGCCCGGATCGACGGCATCTATGTCGAGCAGATGATCGGCAAGGGGCTCGAGGTCATCATCGGCATGAATCGCGACCCCCAGTTCGGACCGATGCTGATGTTCGGTCTCGGCGGCATCTTCGTCGAGGTGATGAAGGACGTCACCTTCCACCTGGCGCCGATCACCGAGACCGAGGCGATCCAGATGCTGAAGTCGACCAAATCCTATGCCATGCTCGAGGGGCGGCGGGGCAAGAAGGGCGTGGATATCGGCGCCATCGCCTCGGGGCTGCAGCGGATCAGCCAGCTGACCACCGATTTCCCGCAGATCCTCGAACTCGACATCAATCCGTTCATCGTCGGCGATATCGGCTCCGACCCGATCGTCGCCGACGTCCACATGACCCTGGCCGCACTGAAGTAACGACTGCATCCACAGGGAGGATTGCCCCATGAAATACGACACCAACTGGCAGACGCGCTACCGGGACATGATCGAAACGCCGAAGAAGGCCGTGGCCCATGTTCGCTCCGGGCATCGGGTCTTTGTCGGCACCGGCTGCGGCGAGCCGACGGTGCTGGTCGAGGCGATGACCAAGGAGGCCGCCAACCTCGCCGATGTCGAGATCGTCCAGCTGCTGACCAAGGGCGACGCCCCGTACATCGACAGCCGCTACGGCGAGTCCTTCAAGGTCAACTCCTTCTTCATCGGCCATAACGTCCGGGCCGCCTTCATGGAGGGCCGGGGCAACTACACCCCGATC
>Ga0075012_10004393_pt1 | contig 13130 bp, 11 predicted proteins | sample All_14_2_FD_71474 | JGI IMG/M metagenome (GOLD analysis project Ga0075012, IMG submission 71474) | Freshwater microbial communities in response to fracking from Pennsylvania, USA - Allegheny Zone_MetaG_DW_15 | ecosystem: Environmental > Aquatic > Deep subsurface > Groundwater > Drilled... | reverse complement strand
GGTTGCTTCAGCAAGTCATCAGCCGCGAAGCTGAGGGCTATTTGCGGGTTTTTTGCCAATAGACGCCAATCCCGTCGATGTTGATGATGGGGTCTTTAATCCCGCGGGCTTTACGGAAGTCTTCAATGGCCTGTTTGCAAGCAGGGACTGCGCCGTAGTCGTCCACAATCACGTAACCGCCAACAGAGAGCTTGTCAAAAATCTTCAAGCCATCCATGGTTGATTCATACATATCGCCATCCAAACGAAGTACGGCAAGTTGCTTAATCGGGGCCTTGGGCAGGGTATCTTTAAACCAGCCTTTCAGGAACTTCACGTTGCTGCCCATCACGCCGTAGCGCTTAAAGTTCTCTTCAACCTGTTCTTTAGAAATAGCCAGGTCGTTAAAGGTGTGGTGCTTGTCACCCTTGTCGGCAGGGTACAGTTCAGGGTTTGGTGGAGGCAGGCCCTCGAATGAGTCAGCCACCCACACATTTCGCTGGGTTTCGCCAAAGGCATTGAAAATGGCGCGGGCGTAAATGCAAGCACCGCCACGCCATACACCGGTTTCAATAAAGTCACCGGGGATGCTTTTGCAAATCACGTCTTCACAAATCATGCGCAGGTTTTGCATGCGCTTCACGCCAATCATGGTTGGCGCGATTGATGGCCAGTCACGGCCCATCAGACGGGCCTTGTCGTCATAAACCGGGGTGGGACCGAAGTTTTTAGGGGCTTTACCAAGCACCTTGTTGCGTACACGCTTCCACAGCGGCTTGGTGCTTTCCATGCTAAAGCCCAGAGCGCGGTCGCGGTATAGCAGACCAGTGAGGGCCTTTTCCATCAGGTCTAGGTAGGCGGCGCGCATGGGGTTGGCAACCACCGTTAGTTTAACGGCAGGCTTTTTGACCTGAGGGCGGGGGGCAGGCAATTTCTTTTTAACGCTAGTGGTACGGGCCATGGGTTTTGTCCTTTAATTAAAAGTATACTGAAGTTTTGTGTATGAATTGTCTATTGCTTTTACAGGCTTGCGCGGTCTTTGGCGTATTTTTTACGCAAGGTTTTCAAGTTAAACTTGAGGTAGGTTTTGTAAAAATGCATCGCATACATTCTGAGGTACGCCATCATAGGCAGGTTATCCCGCGGGGCTTTGTCGGCAGGTGCGCCACCTTCATGAATAAGTTGCGTGGCCTGCAAAAAGCGGTGACCGTACTTTTGGTCAGGCTCTAGGTAGGCACCCTCGGCCCACTCGTTCCAGACGTTGATAAATACAAAGCGCTCTGCCTCAGGCAGTAACTGTGCAATCTGTGAAGCTTCATAAAGTACCTGGCTGTAGGCTTCAGGTGAGGTATTGTAAAAAATCCAGCCCCGTTCTTTTCGTCTGGCGGTATTGTCCCAGCTGGGGAACACGGTCTGCCAGCACTTATGGGCGAAGGGCTCAGCAAATACAGCGTTGTAAAACCCGCGATACTCAATCATCCGGTGGGTTTTAAGTGTGCAGTAAGGAAGGTGATGGCTCACAATACCGGGTGAGAAGCGAATAAGCCGGTCATAGCTGCCTTCTGGGGGCAGTTCTTTGTGGTTGGCAATAATAATGGTGCATACGATATATAAGTCAGGGAATCCGGCTTTTTTGACTGCCTCACGCCAGCGCTGGGCGGTGGCCGCAAAGTCAGGGAATTTTTTATGACGGTAAGCCATAAATACGGGTTTGCCATCAATCTTGATGTAGCGCTTGTCTTTAAATGCCGGAATCATCGCCTCAATAAACGCCACATCGTCTTCAGCGTTGTGCTGAATGTCTAGAAACACCTCATGCTCAGACCCATCCCAGCGCTTGTTCCAGGGCTCGTTCGGCCAGCAAAGCATAAAGGGCATATCAAGGCTTGGGTCGGCCAAAAAAGCGTCGACTGGCTTATTCAGTACCCGTTTACCGTTAAACCAGTAGGTATAAAAACAGAAGCCATCCACCCCGTTTTGCTTGGCCAGACTAATCTGGTCAGCCATGGTCTCTTTCAGGCGTAAATCGTAGTATCCCAAATCAGCCGGACGGCGTGGCTGGTGGTGGCCCTTATACAGTGGCTGCGCCTTGGTGACGTTAAACCATTCAGTAAAACCCTTGCCCCAAGCGAAGTCATTCTCAGGCACAGGGTGAAACTGGGGTAAATAAAAAGCAATAAACTTGGTTTTATGGGGCATGGATGGCCTCTTACAATTACGGCCGCAGAATACTAAGTTTTAACCATCACTGCAACGGTTTTAGGTTGAGGGCAGGGGGAATATCCCTTAAACTTCAGCTGATTTTTTATTGAAGGCAAAGCCATGGCAAAGAACAACAGCGAAATCTCAAGCTACTACGCAACCGCCCGCAAGGAGGTGGCCCCCTTTATTCCCCATCCCAAGGCCAGAATTCTTGAAATCGGCTGCGGCGCAGGCGCAACCATCGGCTACCTCAAAGACCAAGGCCTCTGCAGCTGGGCCGCTGGCGTTGAGATTATGCCCAAACCCGCCGCACAAGCCAAAAAGGTCTGTGACCAGCTCTGGCTTGAAAACATTGAGCAGTTCACCCTGCCCATCAAGCCCGGCACCCTTGACGTTATTTTATGCCTGGATGTACTTGAACACCTCGTTGACCCCTGGGCCGTGGTTAAAAAACTAACCCCGCTGCTGAAAAAAGACGGCGTGTTGATTGCCAGCATCCCCAATATTCGTCACCATTCAGTTCTTAAAGAAATCATCTTGAAGGGTGATTTTAAGTACGACGACTACGGTATTCTAGACCGTACCCACCTGCGCTTCTTCACCCGCAAAACCATCCTGCAACTCATGGAGTGCAGCGGCCTGAAGGTTGACCGGGTGCAGAACCTGCACTACCTCAAACTCCGTCACTGGTGGAAGCCAAAGCGCGCCGTCAAAATGCTGCTGCATAAGTTTTTCCCTGACTTTTTTGCCATCCAGTACCTGGTGCGGGCACGCAAGGTCGGCTAGATGTCTGCTGAAGTCACCGTCTGCATCGTGGCGTACAACAGCGCCCTGGTGCTGCCTGACTGTTTGGCGTCCATACCGCTGAGCTGCAACATCATGCTTTATGATAATGCGAGTATGGATGACTCAATCAGCGTTGCCCTGCGGATACGGCCTGATATTGAGGTGATTCGCGGTGACGTAAACCTTGGCTTTGGCGGTGGCCACAACCGTTTGCTCTCGAGGGTTAAAACGCCTTTTGCACTGGTCTTAAATCCTGACACAGTGCTTTCACCCCTGGCCATCAATCAGTTTGTAAATGTGGCCCAGCTTAACCCCAACGCCGCCATTATTGGCGCCGCCCATACCGACGGTGAGGGGCATGTACAGCCCAGCCACAAGCCTGACTATACCTACTATTCACGCTGGGCACCTCTCCACCGACCAGACCTTCTGCCTGCCCATATTAAAACCATCAAGCATTGGCCTGCCATTCAGGGCCACGCCTGTGTGGATATGGTCAGCGGCGCCGCGATGTTCCTGCGGATGAGCCTGTTTAAAGGCATGGGTTTCTTCGACCCCAAAATCTTCCTGTTCTTTGAAGATGACGACCTCTGCGCCCGCGTCCGTCAGGCCGGGTTCAACGTGCTCTATGACGCGAATATTCTAATCACCCACCTCGGTGGCCAGGGTGCCCGCCCCAGCTGGCGCGGTACGCTGTTTAAGCAAAAGCACTACGCCTGGAGCCGCCTGTACATGTACCAGAAGTACACCAGCGGTTACGGCCACGCCCCGTCACTCCGTAGTGTACTGAAAAAAGATGCCGCCAAATACCTGCGCCGTCTACTGCGCTCGGTCTTTACCTTCAACCAGCACGCCGTCGCCAAAAACCTCGGCGGCCTGCTGGGCGTTTTAGCCTATCGCCAACAACCCTACAGAGCGCCATGATGGAAAAGGTAACGTATAGCATCAACAAGCTCATCCGCGATGGCATCCCCGCCATCTGTGAGGCCGACGGCATTACCCTGGAGCTTAAAACGCTTACCGGTCATGACCTGACCCAGGCCCTGCAGCAGAAAATGGTCGAAGAAGCCCAGGAAGTGGCGACCGCCCCATCACCAGAAAAAACCAAAGAAGAACTGGCCGATGTTCTAGAGGTTGCTCATGCCCTTTGCGCGCAGTTAGGCTGCACCATGGCTGATATTGAAACCCTGCGCCAGCATAAGCGCACCAAACGTGGTGGCTTCGAGGGGGGTACTTTCAACACCACCGCCACCATGGCCGCCAACAACCCCGCCCGCAAGTTTTACGAAAAGTAATAGCAGGGCTTGTAATTCGTAGCAGGATGATGCATAAAACTGCATCTTTTCACTTTTTCTATCACACGGAGGCAGTATGTCGGATAATCCGATGCAGTGCCTGTCTCCTGAAGACCGGGCGCTGCTACAGCAGTTGCAGCAAGTTCTTCAGGACAACCCAGTCCTCCCCGACGGCGAGCGTCGTCAGATTATGGTGGGTGACCCCACCTACAATCTGATTTGCGGCGTTATCAACCGGGTTTATGGCCCGGGCGAAATGCCGGAAGAAACCACATTCGACCGCCAGCATCAAACGACACCCAGTGCGGGTGTAGTGCTGCTACACCAAGCCCCGAAAGGAGCCTGGTACGTGGTACTACAGGTGCGCGGCAGTCATGGTGGTGAATCCACCAGCGGCGCAGGCAAGCTCAGCTTCCCTGGAGGCTTTTCACATAACGGCGATTTGACCTACTGGCAAATCGCGGCGCGTGAAAGCCTCGAAGAAAGCGAAGGCGTGCTCAGCTTAACACCTGAGCGTATGGAGCTGGTACAAACCGTGCGTCTGCACGGTACGGCCAAAACCAACGCTTGGCGCAGTAAGTACGACCTCACCAGCGTGCACTATATGACGCTGCTGACGGCAGACGAAGTTGCCGGCCTTCTGGCCTTACCCCCGAACGACGACGTCGAACGGTGGATAAAGGTGCCGGTCACTGAAGTCGTAGCCCTGCGCGACCACTTCTATGGCAAGCACGAGGTTTGGGCGATGGAAAAAGCGCTCAAACGCCTGGGGCTGGAATTACGGAAATGAGGAGGGAGGCAGTGAAACTGCCTCCCTTTCGTGATTTCTCTTCCCAAATGCCTAAAAATGTGTCAACTTGTGTCTGTATCGGCAGAAATGCTGATGCTAAGGCCACTGCAAGATCACTTCTTTGGCGACTACATTATAGCCATAAGGAGACATATGTCATGGCACAAGGTACCGTAAAATGGTTCAACGCTGAAAAAGGCTACGGCTTCATCCAACCTTCAGAAGGTGGTCAAGACGTTTTCGTTCACCGCACCGCAGTTGAAGCTGCTGGTCTGCGTGGTCTGAACGACGGCGCCAAGGTTCAGTACGACCTGGAAAACAAAAACGGTAAAACTTCAGCTGTGAACCTGCAAGTTCAAGGCTAATTGCCCTTTGTTAAATGAAAACCCGGCCTAGGCCGGGTTTTTTGTTTGCCTTAATACCTTACCCTTGTTTGGCTTTGAGCGTGACCACGTTTGTTGTTTTCATATTGATCAGGTTCTCCAGAAACGCAATCGGCCCCAAGGGTGGTTGCTCAGCCAGACCCTGGTGGTAAATCACCGTTGAAGGGGTCAGCCCCGGCAGGGTGTTGGCCTCAATCAGTATCGTCTGGTTGGTCTTGACGTTAAAGAACACATCAAGGCGGGCGTAGTTCTCAATACCAATGGCTTTTGCTGATTTCTCAACCGCTTGCTTGATTATCTTCACCTGGTTTTCCGTCATCAGCTGGGTAGGGGGCGGGGTAATATTCACCCCTGTACCGCCCTGGAATTTTTCTTCCAGACTCAGCACGTTGCCTTCAGCCACCGTGATGCTGGGTGACAGGGCGTGGTAGCTACCGTCTTTCTCCAGCACCCCCACCGTCAGTTCCAGCCAGCCGGTGTTGGGCGTGTGCTTCAGGTCAGCGCCTTCAGTCACAATGCGGTCTGTTTCAATAAAGGCTTCCACCAGGTAACCTGCTTCAGGATTCAGCCCCATTTCGATGTGGCTCGGTTGGTTGCGGAAGGTGTTGGGCGGTATCACCGCCGCATTATTATTCACCAGCTCAATATAGGTCTGGAAGTCTTCCGCCGAGTACAACCGCACCACGCCTGCTGAGCAACCATCAGTCTGGGGTTTAATAATCACACTCTGGCAGTTCAGCGTTTTGGTTAGGTCTTGCCAGTAGCCGGCGTAATCAGCCGTTTTGAAGCCCTTAAACTGCACCATGGTCACCGCCTGTTTTGGCGCCGTAGTCAAAGTAGCGTCGGTAAGTGCGGTAATCACTTTACCGGTCACATCTTTATCCATCCCAATCGCTGAGGCCTTGGGGCCAGAGCCATTATACTTCAGCCCGTAACCATCCAGCTTGGCTTGCAAGGTGCCGTCTTCACCAGCACCACCATGTAGGCCCAGGAATACGAAGGATTTTTCCGCCTTGGCTTCCTCGCAGAATGTCGCAAAGCTCATATGCCGTGGCTGCGGGGCCTTAAACCCGGTGGCCTCAACGCCAAACAATCTGCGGCGCACGTCATTGGCCAAACCCTGCCAACGCGTCGCCTGCTTGGGCGCTTCAAGGCAGTGGGCGTAAATTTCTTCTACCGTATGGTTCAAGGTAAAGGGGTAGGGCAGGTGCCATACGTCACCGTTTTTATCCAAGAGGTAAGGCTCAGGCGAGTAGGCCTCTGACTGCCGCAACTTCAGCCACACGTTGGTGCCACTCATCAATGACACTTGGCGCTCTGCGGTATTGCCGCCGAACAGCACGCGTACGGGTAAACGCTTCTCTTGTACCTTGATGTTAGCAGGCATTTTAATGCCGTAACGCCGGGCCGCAGATTGTACCACCTGCCACAGCATCTCGCGGTGGGTCAGGCCAATCCGGCTGGCCTGCTGGAAGATAAAGCTGTTCTGCTCCATCCCGCTAATCGGGTTAAGGTCAGTGAATAAAATCTTGCCGTCGCTGGTGACCCAGCCGTCCAGACGGGCCACATCACGCATGCCAAACAGATTAAAGATGCGTTCTGCAAAATGCTGAATCCGCTGCACCACCGTGTCATTAAACCTTGGCGGGCAGTGGTAGGCGGTGTTGGCAGTAGGCAGGTACTTCCGGCGGTAGTCAAAAATCTGGTTCCGGTCATAGGTCATTTCAATTTCAGTGGGGATAAGGGCCACCGGTTCGGCCTTATCATTCTGCAGTACAATCACGGTAAATTCCTGGCCCTGCACAAAGGGCTCAACCACGCAGGTACTGTCAACGCGCTTGGCAAACAGCTGCTGCAACTTCTCCAAAGCTTCATGCGCCGTCGTCACCGATGACACGCCAATAGATGAACCCCCCGCCGAAGGTTTAACAACCGCGCGGTTCAGGTTATGGGTGGTAAAAAAGGTCTCGACCTTCTCGGTCATGTCAGGGTCGTTCTGGTGCAGCACCAGGCTGGGCATGGTAGCAAAACCAGTTTCTTCCAGATAGTGCCCGGCCACATGCTTCAAGAACATCTTGCGGCAGGCCTCAGCGGGGCTGGCCACATAGGGGATGTTGTTCTTCTCCAGCAAGCTCTGCAGTTCACCATCTTCACCAAAACTGCCGTGGATGCAGGGGAAGACCAGATCAACAGCCTTCAGCGTTTTAACCAAGGCTTTCTCATCAAGTTTCTGAGCCGTTTGCTGTAACTTAAAGTCAAAGTCTGATGGCGTGTTTGAGTACAGCTGCGCTGGCGAAATGGCGTAAAAATTCTTCTGCTGATCAACATAAAGCGGCACCAGTTCAATCCCTGTACCACTCAAGTGGTCCAACGCAGAACGCGCTGAGTTCAGTGAAATACCACGCTCTAATGACGGGCCACCGCAGATAAGGGCGAGTTTCATGGTCTTACTCTTTCTTTGTCATCGCTAAAAGTTGTTGTACCACCTCAAACACCCGACTGCTGTAGTGGGCGCCTTTCACCAGCAGCACATCGTTCGGTTTCAAAGTGTCATGCAAAAGTTTGTCGGCAAGGCCGTCTTTATTTTCAAAGTAAGCCTGAGCGGTGTGCTTGGGCAGTTGCGTTAAGGTATCTTTAATTCTTTCGCCCACACCCCAAACTGTATCAATCGGGTGCTTGGCAATCTCTTGGCCAATACGAGTATGCTGCGGTACTGAATACTCACCCAGTTCCGCCATTTGCCCCAGTACCGCAATTCGGCGACCACCACTTTTAAGCGGCCAGCGGGCCAGGTTTTCAATGGCCAGAACCATGGCATCTGGCTGGCCGGTATAGCTATCATCAATCAGGGTAAATTCACCGCCTTGGGGCAGAGGCAGGGTGTAGGTTTTACCCCGTCCTTCCAGCGCTGTTAGATGCTGTAGCTGTGCAGCGGTGGCTTTTACATCAAGCCCCAATGCATAGCAGATGGTTAGAATATTCAGCGCGTTATAGGCGTGGGCTTCGCCCTGTTGCTGCAAGGTAAATTGTACTTCAGTACCGCCTACCTTAGCCTTAACAGCTTGGCCATGCTCAGTGGGCGTGCAGCTCACAAGCTGGGTATCAGCCTTTTTACCAAAACTCAGAACCTGGCCCGCGTACTTCTTTGCCTGCTGCGCAAGAACGTCAGCACAGTTGGCATCAGCGTTATAAACCGCAATACCAGTATCACAGAAATGTTCGTAAACTTCGGCCTTGGCGTAGGCGATGCCCGCCAGGTCTTTAAAGTTTTCAATATGCATGGGGAAGATGCTGTTCACCGTCCCGATATGCGGCTGCACCTGGCGCACCAGGTTTTTAATTTCTCCCGCGCGGCTCATGCCCACTTCAAGCACGGCAAAGTCAGCGCTTAAATCAAGGCGGCAAAGGTTAATGGGAACACCGATATGGTTATTGAAGTTCTTGGCGCTGGCGTAGGTTTTACCAAAGTGCTGCAGCACTTCCCGCAGGCCTTCTTTCACTGAAGTCTTACCCGCACTACCGGTAACGGCAATCACCTTGCCTTTAAACTGTTTGCGCTTGTACATCCCCAAAGCCTCAAGGCCCTGCAGAGTATTTTTGACCACCAATAGTTTGTCAGCAGGTATACCATCAATCGGGCGCTCCACCATCGCTGCTACAGCGCCTGCTGCCAAAGCCTTGCCGACGTACTGGTGCCCGTCATTCCCTTCTTCACCTATCAAGGCCACAAACAGGTCACCAGGTTTAGCCTGGCGGCTATCAAAGCAGATATCTTCAATCTGCCAGGTACCTGTGGTTTGACCTTGGGTAGCCTCGACGGCCTGTGCGGAAGTGAACAGCATGGGGTAACATTCTTATTATTTCCCATTATTCTAAGCCAGAGCAGGGCAAGGCTCAATAAAAAAGCCCCCAAACCGGGGGCTTATTCTTTTAGTTAGCTTATGCTGATTCTAAAGCGCGAGAGAGCTTCTTACGGGTGTTGGTATCCAAACCCTTCTTACGCAGACGAATTGACTGCGGCGTCACTTCAACCAGCTCATCGTCTTGAATGTAGGTCAAGGCGTACTCTAGGGTAATCTGGCGTGGAGGGGTAAGCTTCACGGCTTCATCCTTACCAGCTGCACGGATGTTGGTCAGCTGCTTGGCTTTCACGGGGTTCACTTCCATGTCGCCTTCTTTGGCGTTTTCACCAATAATCATACCGTCGTAAACCGGGCCGCCAGCGTTTACAAACATGGTGCCGCGGTCTTCCAGGTTAAACAAAGCATAAGGAACCAGCGTGCCGTTTTCCATGCTCACCAGCACCCCGCGTGAACGGGTGGCTGCGGCTGACTTAATCGGGCCGTAACCGCTAAACTGACGGTTCAGAACACCAGTACCACGGGTGTCGGTCAAGAATTCGCTGCGGTAACCAATCATGCCGCGGCTTGGGGCGTTAAACACCAAGCGCTGTTTACCATGGTGGTCGCTGACCATGTCTTTCAGGTCAGCGCGACGCAGGCCCATTTTTTCCATTACCACACCGGCGTAGTCGGTATCCACGTCAACAATCACTTCTTCATATGGCTCAACGCGTTCGCCATTAATTTCTTGGAAGATAACCTCAGGGCGTGAGATTGAAAGCTCAAAGCCTTCACGGCGCATGCTTTCAATCAGTACTGAAAGCTGCAACTCACCACGACCCATCACACGGAAAGTATCCGCTGATGAACCTGGCTCAATACGTAAGCCCACGTTGGTTTCGGCTTCAGCCATTAAACGGCTGCCGATTTCGCGAGAGGTCAGTTTTTTGCCTTCCTGGCCTGACAGCGGTGAGTCATTCACCCCAAAGGTCATGGCAATGGTTGGCGGGTCAATCGGGGCGGCTTTCAAAGGCTCGGCCACGCTCTCATCACACAGGGTGTGTGACACGTAGGCTTTTTCCAGACCAGCAATCGCCACAATGTCACCCGCGTAGGCTTCATCGACGGCAATTTTTTCCAGACCACGGAAGGTCATCAGCTTGCTGATGCGGCCACGCTCAAGCAGTTTGCCGTCACGGTCCAGCAGTTTAATCGGCTGGTTCACCTTGGCTTTACCGCTGTTGATACGGCCAGTCACGATACGGCCCAGGAAGTTGTCTTTCTGGATGATGGTGGCCAGCAGGGTAAATGGCGCAGTGTCATCGACTTTTGGCGCAGGCACGTGGGTCAGTACCAAATCCAGCAGGGGGAAGGTGTTGTCGGTTTTTACATTCAGGTCGGTTGACAACCAGCCGTTACGGCCTGAGCCGTAGAAAATAGGGAAGTCCAGCTGCTCGTCAGTCGCACCCAGTGAGGCAAACAGGTCAAAGGTTTCATTCACCACTTCTTCAGCACGGGCGTCTGAACGGTCAACCTTGTTAATCACCAGAATAGGGCGTAGACCCTGGCGCAGGGCTTTACCTAGCACGAATTTGGTTTGGGGCATCGGGCCTTCGGCGGCGTCTACCAGCAGCACTACACCGTCAACCATGTTCAGAATTCGTTCAACCTCTGAGCCAAAGTCAGCGTGCCCAGGGGTATCAACGATGTTGATGCGGTGGTCGCGGTACAGAATAGCGGTGTTTTTAGCCAGAATAGTAATCCCACGCTCACGCTCTTGGTCGTTGCTGTCCATGGCGCGTTCAGCCACCTGTTGGTGGGCAGCAAAGGTGCCTGATTGCTTCAAAAGCTGGTCAACCAGAGTGGTTTTGCCGTGGTCAACGTGGGCAATAATGGCAATGTTACGAATATTTTCCATAGGCGCGTCTCAAATCATATAAAGCGTTTGTTCTGGCCGGGTTATACCTGAACAACCGTAATTTGGCTAGCCAAATTATTCCGCGGGGATGGGCAATTTAAGCTAAATCACTCCATGTTAGCTTGGCTACAGCTTTTTGCTGGGCCGCCAGCAGGGTTTGGCAGATCTGGCCAATCGTTTCGGTATTGCCACCAATTTTACCCTGCAGCGCAGTTACCAGCTTCTGCAGCGTCACTTTGTGTGTGGCCTGTTTGGGGGTGAGGCCGTCATTCTCGTCTTTAACCAGCAGGCCCGCATCAAATAGCGGCGACAGCAGCTCCAGCATTTCACCCGGGGGCAGGTGCAGGCTGCGGCTGATGTCATCAACGCTGGGGGCTTTGTCGCCATTGTGGTGGGCCTTGGCAATCATGGCACAGGCCTCCAGCGACAGGCGCAGACGGGTGGCGGGGGTAAGCACCCCATGCGGCTGCCAGTCCAGGTAGCGGCGATGCTGCACCCAGTAACTTACCTGGGCGCCCACCAGCAGAATAAGCCAGCTGAAGTATAACCACATCACGAACAAAATCGCCGCCGCAAAGCCTGAGTAAATCGCCTCATACTGTGCAGAACCCGCAATAAAGAGTTTGAACACAACCCCCATCACCTGCCATAGCACCAGCGCAGTAAAAGCCCCGGCTAGGGCAGGGAGCTTACCAATACGGGTGTTGGGCGCCCACAGGTACACCAGCCACATCATCACCAAAGTGAGAATAACCGGGAAAATGGCCAAAATATGGGCCAGCATCCCTTGAATCATCGGCAGGTCAAAAATAACCTTCAGCGGGCCCCAGTCTTTCGCCGCGGCGCTGGTCCCCAGGGTGGCCGCCACCAGTATGGGCCCCAACATCAGCATGGTCAGTGAATCCTTGGCGCGTTGCCACCAGCTGCGTGGCCTGGCCACAAACCAGATGCTGTTAAAGGCGTCCTCAATCTGCTGGGCCAGTTTAATCACGGCAAACAGCAAAATCCCCACACTGACCGTCCCCAGTACACCCACACGGGTGTTGGTAATAAACAGCATAATCTGTTCGGTAATCTGTAACGACTTGCCCGGGCCCAGAGGGGCGAGGTACTGGAACAGGAAAGGCTCAACCCACAAATGCGCGTCAAAAGTCTTCAGCAGCGCAAACACCACCGCCATCATGGGGATCATGGTCAAGAGCGAGGTATAAACCAAACCCGCCGTATGCAAACGCAGGTGGTTGGCCTGAATATCAAACACCACCCACTTAAACCACCGAGGGATAAGCTCAATAATCCGTAACACACGCACAGGCAGCACCCGTTGCATAAAAGTGCGCGTTACCACAGGACTGACTTGTTTTTTACGGCTCATAACTGTTAATGTAGCACAAATTACTGAGCGAAATCATGCAGATTCAAAAAGATATTCCGTTGGCCCCATTAACGACACTTCGTGTGGGCGGCCCGGCCAAATATTACGTCACCATCAACAATGGTGCTGACGCCGCTGAAGCCTTTGCCCTGGCGCAAAAAGAAAATCTGCCGCTGTTTGTTTTCGCCGGTGGCAGCAACATGGTCATTGCTGACCGCGGGCTGAACGCCGTGGTCCTTCACCCCAATATGCGCGGAATAGAAATCGTTTCTGAAACCTCAACCACCGCCACCCTCCGCGCGGCCTCTGGCGAAGTGTGGGACAGTGTGGTGGCCTTCGCCGTTGCCCATGGCCTCTGGGGGATTGAAAACCTTTCGGCCATTCCTGGCTACACCGGTGCGGCCCCCATCCAAAACATTGGCGCCTATGGCCAAGAAGTTAAAGACACCATCACCAGCGTTGAAGCGCTGGACATGAACACTGGCGCCCTGGTCACCTTCAGTAACCCTGACTGTGCCTTCGGTTACCGCCAAAGCCGCTTCAACGGCTTAGATAAAGGC
>Ga0075012_10004392_pt1 | contig 13131 bp, 13 predicted proteins | sample All_14_2_FD_71474 | JGI IMG/M metagenome (GOLD analysis project Ga0075012, IMG submission 71474) | Freshwater microbial communities in response to fracking from Pennsylvania, USA - Allegheny Zone_MetaG_DW_15 | ecosystem: Environmental > Aquatic > Deep subsurface > Groundwater > Drilled... | reverse complement strand
GTCGTCGGCATCCCCGTGCTCACCGTCATGGCCTTCGGCGGGTCGCTCGCGGTTGCCACAGCGGTCCTCGTCGCCCTGACGCTGCTGCCGGCCATCGCGCTGCTCGCCGGCACTCGCCTCACGCCCCGCGTTCGCCGCGCGAGACGTTCGGCATCGCCGGGACCGAGCGGGCGCCCGGGGTTCTCGAGCCGGTGGGCGCGGATCGTGACCCGTGTTCCCGCGCTGACCATCGTGCTCGTGGTCGTCGGCGTCGGCGCGCTCGCCCTGCCTGCGGCGCAGATGGCACTCGCCCTGCCGGATGCCAGCACCAAGCCGGTCGGCACCGACAGCCGCGACCACTTCGATGCGGTGGCCGAGACGTTCGGACCCGGCTGGAACGCTCCCCTGCTCGTCACCGTCGACATCCTCGAATCGACCGATCCGCTCGAGACGATGGACGACCTGTCCGCAGCGATCTCGGAGATCCCGGGCGTTGCCGCCGTGCCGGTCGCATCGCCGAACGCAGGTGCCGACACGGGGCTGATGCGCGTCATTCCCGAGGGCGGCCAGAACGATCCGGCCACGACGGACCTCGTCCACGAGTTGCGCGAGCGCGCTCCCGACCTGGAGGAGCAGTACGGGGTCAGCGATATCAGGGTGACCGGAACCACGGCCATCAACATCGACACCTCGGAGCGACTGGCTGGCGCACTGTTGCCCTTCGCCCTCACCGTTGCAGGGCTCTCGATCGTTCTGCTGATGATCGTCTTCCGCTCGATCTGGGTGCCCATCAAGGCCACCGTCGGGTTCCTCCTCTCGGTCGGGGCAGCGTTCGGCGCGATCGTCGCGGTCTTCCAGTGGGGCTGGTTCCCCGCCGTACTCGGCGACTCTCTCCCCGGCCCGCTCGTGAGCTTCCTGCCGATCCTCGTGATGGGAGTCCTGTTCGGCCTCGCGATGGACTACGAGATGTTCCTCGTGAGCCGAATGCGGGAGGACTACAGCCATACGCGTGATGCCCGTGGCGCCGTCATGAGCGGGTTCAGACACTCCGCCCCCGTGGTCACCGCTGCAGCGTTGATCATGATCGCGGTTTTCGTGGCGTTCATTCCCGCCGGCAGCGCAACGATCAAACCCATCGCCTTTGGTCTTGCCGTCGGCGTGTTCGTCGATGCCTTCCTCGTGCGGATGACGCTGGTTCCCGCCGTCATGACATTGCTCGGCGACCGCGCGTGGTGGCTGCCCGCGTGGCTGGAGCGGATGCTGCCCGCCGTCGACATCGAGGGCGACGCGCTCGCACGCCAGGTGGCACTGGATGAGAGTGGACGCAGTGCCCTCGCGATCAGCGCGCATGACCTGGTTGTCGATCCCGGCGCGGCTGCTCTCAGCCTTGCGATCAGCGCCGGCGAGGTGGCGAGCATCCCCGTTCCCGGTGGCGTCGATGAAATGAGACTCGCGCATGTTCTCGCCGGCAGAACCCGACCGGTCTCGGGGGCCCTTGCCGTGCACGGTCAGGTGCTTCCCGAGCGCGCAGAGTCAGTTCGTCGCGCGACGGCGATCGTCACGGCCGACGATGTCGGCCCCGGCGATGGAACAGTTGCCGACTACATCGCCGCGACCCTCACCACTGTCGGGGGAAGACGGCCCGAACGCGCCGCCCGCCTCGCGCGCGCCACGAGTCTCGCGCCCGCCACAGGCATCCCGATCGCGCAGCTCGAGTTGTCCGCTCGGCGACAGCTGGCGGCCGCCGTTGCGCTGGCTTGTGGGGCGCAGATCGTCTTCCTCCCCGGATGCGACGACCACGGCCTCGCCGAGAACCTCCGTGGCGCCGGCGCCACAGTCGTCATGTTCACCGTCGCACCCGCAGCCCTCACAGCATCCGCCCCTCTCGCATCGATCGGAGCCCCCGCATGAGCGCGTCGCGCCCCCGCGCCCTCACCCTCTTCCTCATCGCTGCTCTGGTCATCCCGTTGGGCGCTGCGGCACTCCTGAGCTGGAGCGTCACCGACCGCGCGGATCGCGTGGGAGATGTCCCGGTGGCGATCGTCAACGACGATGAGATCGTCACCGGTGACACCCCGATGGCCGCCGGGCGAGCGCTCTCGAGTGCGCTTGTGCACCCGGAGGATGACACGTTCGGTCTCGGCTGGACGCTCACGAGCGCCGAGGATGCCGCAGACGGCCTCGCCGCGGGCGAGTACTACGCCGTGTTGACCATCCCTGAGGACTTCTCGCAGTCGGTCCTGTCGGTGGGAACTGACGCGCCCGTCAGCGCCGAAGTGACGCTCCAGACCAATCCGGCGGCATCGGCCGTCGGAGCACTGGCAGCCCAGGCCGTCACGGAGGCGGCGACGCAGGCGCTCGGCGACCAGGTCACTGACGCGTTCGTCACCCAGACCATCACCGGCATGAACAGCATCGCCCAGGCGCTGACCGATGCCGCCGACGGCGCCGAGCAACTCGCGTCCGGGGCTGACCAGCTCGCCGGCGGCACCGCGACCCTCGCCGATTCGAGCGCGCAACTGGCTAGCGGTCTCTCGCAGGCTGCCGCGGGCACCCAGGGTCTTGCCACGGGGACAGAGCAGATCGCCTCGGCATCTTCGACGCTCGCGTCCTCGGCGGGTCACCTGGCAGGCGGCGCGTCTCAACTGTCGTCAGGCTCGAGCAGCGTCAGCTCAGCGGCGTCGGGAGTCGCCGGCGGCTCTCAGCAACTCTCGTCAAGTCTCGCCTCACTTGCCGCGACCTGCCCAGGCGTGTCGAGCTCTGCGCAGTTCTGCGCCTCGCTGTCAGCGAGCGCGCAGGCAGCTGCGACCCTCGCGAGCTCTGCCGCGCAGACCGCGAGCGGAGCTGCAGGAACCGCGAGCGCGGCGGCCTCGGTCGCGTCGGGAGCCTCGCAGCTTGCCGCAGGGGCCACCCAGCTCGCCGATGGCGCGGCACAGGTCGCCGATGGCGCGGCCCAGGCAGCAGGCGGGGTGTCCTCAGCAGCGTCGGGAGCTTCACAGCTTGCGTCCGGCGCCGACACTCTCTCCGGAGCCGCGACCGAGCTGGCAGGCGGCACCGCGAGCCTGGCCGACGGGCTCGCCGAGGGCGCAGCCCAGGTGCCGGTGACCTCCGACGACGACGCCGCAACCCTCGCCGAGGTAGTGACCACCCCCGTGGAGGTCGCAACTGACGCGACCAGTTCGGCCGACGGATGGCTGCCCGCTACCGTTGCTGCACTCGTGCTGTGGCTCGGGTCGCTTGCCACCCTCGTAGCAGGTCGGCGCGTGTACTCACGTGCATCCCTGGACTCCCCGGCATCAACCGGTCGGCTCTCGGGGCTGCTGCTTCGGCCCCGACTGGCGATTGCAGGCGCCCAAGCTCTCGTGACCGTGGCTGTGATCGGGATGTTCGGCCTTCCGCTGAACGCCGCGGTGGGCTTCACCGGTGTCGCACTCCTGGCCGCCGGATGCTTCACCCTGCTGCTGTCGGCGCTTGAAGCGGCCTGGGGACGCTGGGGACTTCTCGGATTCGGCATCCTCACTGCCGCGCAAGCCGCCAGCTCTGCCATCCTGCCGCTGCAGACCGCACCGCCGGTGTTCGGCACGCTCAACGCACTGCTTCCGGGCACCGCGTTCACGTCCCTCGCGGCGAGCCTGGCAGGCGACCCCGACGGCTCCTCCGCGCTCGGTGCCATCACGGTGCTGGTGGTGTGGAGCCTCATCGGTGTCGTCGGGGTGAGGTGGGGCATCCGTCGCCGACGCGCCCTCACGGGCAGCAACCGGGCCGCCATCCCGATGGCCGGCGGGGCTGCCCTCACGCAGCCCGTGGCAGGATGACGACATGAGCGCCCGCATCCTCGTGGTCGATGACGACGACGAGATCCGCGCGATGTTGGACTCGACGCTGCGATTCAGCGGCTTCGAGGTCACGCAGGCCTCCACCGGGGCTGACGCGATCGCCGCCCTCGCGTCGAGCCCGCCGGACGTCGTCGTGCTCGATGTCATGATGCCGGGAGTCGATGGATTCGAAGTCGTGCAGCTGATCCGCCGGCGTGATGCAACGCTCCCCGTGCTCTTCCTCTCGGCCCGCGATGCCGTCGAGGACCGCGTCCGAGGTCTGCGGCTGGGGGGTGACGACTACGTCACCAAGCCCTTCAGCGCCGTCGAGGTCATCGCCCGGATCGAGACGCTCCTGCGCCGCACAGCACTCACCGAACACGACCCTGAGGACGCCGCCATCCGCGTCGCCGACCTCGTGCTCGATGAACAGCGTCACCTGGTCGAGCGTGGGGGGACACGCATCGACCTCTCACCGACGGAGTTCCGGCTCCTGCAGATGCTCATGGCCAACCCCGATCAGATCCTGTCCAAGAGCCAGATCCTGAGAGAAGTGTGGCTCTATGACTTCGGCGGTGAGGCCAACGTCGTCGAGCGCTTCATCTCGAGCCTGCGGCGCAAGCTCGATGCGCATGGAGACCCGCTGATCGAGACGGTGCGCGGCTTCGGTTACGTCCTTCGCACGGATGCCGGTCGCTGACGTGCGATCGATCCGGGCACGGCTGACGGTGACTCTCGCTGTCGTGATGGTGGCCGTCGTCCTCGGCGGCGCTGTCATCGCCTCGTTCGCGATCTTTCCGCTGTTGAGCCAGCGCGACCTCACCCAGCTGGAGAACACGGCGCAGCGGATGACCGCGGGGCTGGACGCGACGGGGGGCGCTGTCATCTCCAGCGAGACAGTGCAGCGCATCGCGGCTGACTCGCTCGGCATCGTCCTTCTCGGCGATGAGGGCGTGCTGACGGCTGCCGGCATCCCGGAAGCAGACGTTCCCGCGATCGTGGCTCGCGCGGCTCACGGACCGACAGATATCGACGGCCGGTACCTCGCTGAGACGATCGACACGACGGGTCTCTCGCTGTCGTTCAGCGAGAACGAGAGCGAGGTTCCGGTGACCTCGGCAGTGCTTGTGGTGCGCACGACCGATCGCGAGTCCAATGGCGTTCTCCTGATCTCGGCACTCTCGGTGACAGCGGTGGTAACGACCATCATCCTGATCATCGCTGCAGCACTGGTCGTCGGCCGCGGGCTCCGGCCATTGACCGCCATGGCCGAGCACGCCGAACGCATCGCTGAGGGCGACCGCACGCTGCGACTGCCGGTCGAAAGCAGCGGTGATCCAGCGATCGCTCGGATGGCCAGCACCGTGAACCTCGCCTTTGACGTGCAAGAGGATGCCGAGAACCGGATGCGCTCGTTCGTCGCCGATGCCTCACACGAGCTGCGGACACCACTCACCACCGCCAGCGGCTGGGTCGAGCTCTACCTCCGCGGTGGCCTCACCGACCCCGAGGCTCTCGCGGAAGCCATGGCGCGGGTCGAACGACAGCTCGGGCGCATGCGGCTCCTCACCGACGAGCTGTCTCTGCTCGCACGGACCGATTCCGGCCGGCCCCTCGAGAACACGCCGGTTGACCTTGCCGCCGTGGCCGCGGAGGTTGTCTCGGACGCCCGCGTGCTGCATCCCGAGCGCCGTCTCGTCGTCAACACCGAGGGTCCCGCGTGGGTCCTCGGCGACGAGCCTCGCCTCACCCAGGTCGCTCGCAACCTCGTGGGTAATGCGTTGCAGCACACTCCCTCGAATGCCGACGTCACCGTCAGCGCTCGGATGAACGCCGATCGCGTCATCCTGGGGGTGCACGACACCGGACCCGGCATCCCCGCCGATCAGCTGCCCCACGTTTTCGAACGGTTCTGGCGTGGCGACTCGTCGCGCCACTCCGCGGGATCGGGCCTCGGACTTGCAATCGCCCATGCCCTGGTGAGCGCGCACGGCGGCATTCTGCGCGTGACGAGCGCGCCGGGCCAGGGCACAACATTCGAAGCGAGCCTTCCGGCGCTCGACGTTCAGCCGACTGAGCCTTCGCCCTGATCTCGCTTGCGCTCTTCGATCTCAGCCCGCAGGCGCCACTCCTCGATCTCCATGTCCAGATCGGCTAGCTGCTGCTCGGTGCTGCGCGTGTCGCGGGGCCGCACCGGGGCGCTCCTTGGCGGAGCCCCTTTGTCGGTGTACTCGCGCCACGGCGCCGGTGCACGCTGATACTCCCGTCCTAGCGCAAACCAGAAAATGCTCCCCAGCAACGGGACGAGCACGATCAGGATCACCCACGCGACCTGGGGGAGTAGCGCACGCGGTCCTCGGAGATGACGATCGCGTCGATGAGCGCACCGATGCTCAGCGCGATGACGAGAACCGAGAGCAGCACTGGCATGCCGACAGCCTGAGCGCAGGCCGCGGAGCCGTGAAGGTCAGCCGGCCTGATCGGACTTCCGCGCGCCGGCCTCCAACACATCGCCGGTGGGGAGTTCGTGGTGGCCACCGAACTGCAGGCGCATCGCCGAGAGCAGCTGGTTGGCGTAGTGATCTTCGTCACGGGATGCGAACCGCTCGAACAGCGCTGCCGAGAGCACGGGAGCGGGAACCCCGGTGTCTACGGCAGCCTTGACGGTCCAGCGACCTTCGCCCGAGTCGGAGACCCGGCCTGCAAGTCCATCGAGCGTGGGGTTCTCTTCGAGAGCCGCGGCGGTGAGGTCCAGCAGCCACGACGAGATCACCGATCCGCGACGCCACAGCTCGGCGACCTTCGGCGTGTCGATCGTGAACTGGTAGAACTCGGGTTCTTCCAGCGGGGCGATCTCAGCCGAGTGCTCGGCTTCGCGAACGCCCGCGTCGGCGTTCTTGAGGATGTTCATTCCCTCAGCGAGCGCGGCCATGATCCCGTACTCGATGCCGTTGTGGACCATCTTCACGAAGTGGCCGGCCCCCGATGGGCCGCAGTGCAGGTAGCCGAGTTCTTCGGGGGCGTAGTCGCCGGCGCGTCCCGGCGTGCGCTCGATGTCGCCCTTGCCAGGCGCGATGGTCTTGAGGATCGGCTCGATGCGGTCGAACGCCTCGTTCGGACCGCCGACCATGAGGCAGTAGCCACGCTCGAGGCCGAACACGCCACCGCTGGTGCCGGCATCCACGTAATGGATGCCCTTCGGCTTGAGCTTGGCGGCCCGGCGCACATCGTCGCGGTAGTTGGAGTTGCCGCCGTCAATGATGATGTCGCCCGGCTCGAGCACCTCGGCTACCTGGTCGACGACGTCGCCCGTGAGACCCGCGGGGATCATGAGCCAGATCGCGCGCGGCGCCTCAAGCTTGCTCGCCATGTCGGCAAACGACTCCGCGCCTGTCGCGCCCTCGCCCGCGAGCGCGGTAACGGCATCCGCATTCACGTCGTAAACGACGCACTCGTGCCCATCATTCATGAGGCGGCGCACGATGTTCGCGCCCATTCGTCCGAGTCCGACCATTCCCAGTTGCATTGCGGTTCCTTACGTTGTCGATGTCGACTGGCGCGGCTACCCGATCCGGAAGCTCATTCGCAGTCTAGAGAGCCCGCTGATGTGAATCGTCAGCGGATCGCGTACTCAGCTTCGGTCTGTACCCGCACTGTTACGCCCACGAACTCAGGAAGGCCATCGAGCGCTGCCGTGAGGTCGTCAGTGGCCGGGATCTCACCGTCATCCGTGACCACATCGATCGTTGCGTTCAGCCCGACCCAGTGGACATCCGAGATGGATGCCGTGGGATCGGCGCTGATCCACTCCTGGGAGGCATTGCGAATCGTGAGGCCCCACGACGTGAGCAACAATGACGCGACGGTGTTCAGCGCCAGCGGGATGACGACGATGACTGCCGCGATTCCGACGATGGCGTAGGCCCGCCTCCGCCGAGCTGTCGGGAGCGAGCTGGGCTCGCGGGCATATCCGGCGAGCGTGAAGACGACGCTCCCCGCGATGATCAGCGCGACGACGTTCGAGAGGAACAGCCACAGGGCACCGACCGCAGCATCCCACTCCCCGACCCCCGCACAGACGCCTACGACGCCGAGCGGGGGCACGAGCGAGATGGCGATCGCGACGCCGGGCAGCACGGCGCTGAGGTCGCGTCGAGACATCGCGAAGGCTCCGGCAGTTCCTGTCGCAAGGGCGGCTGCCAAGTCGAGCAACCCCGGCGAGGTACGCCCGGTGATCTGCGAGTTGCTCTGCAGCTCCGAGGGGTCGGCGACGAACACAGCGAACATCGCGCCGATCGTGATTACGAGAACCACACCGAGCAGCACCCACAGCAGTGAACTGACAACAAGACGCAGCTGCCCGACGACGATCCCGAGCGCGATGCCGAGGATCGGAGTGGCAAGCGGCGCGATGATCATGGCGCCGATGACCGTAGCCGTCGAGTCGCCCAGCACGCCCGCCGCGGCGATGATCGCCGAGAGCACCAGCATGATCAGGAAGGCGGAGCGCTTACGCCCCACCTCGCCCGCGCCGAGGTTCAGCGCATCATGGAGTTCATCGACCGACAGGCGTTGCGACGGCGGAATGAGCGCCTCGGTGAGCCGGGACACGGTACCTCTAGCGGAAGAAGCTGTTGGCGCGCGACGTGAACAACAGCAACAGTCCGATCAACGGCAGCACCGCCGACCCCACAGCCGACCAGAGCTGCGCAGGCTCGGTGACCATGAGATACACCGAGCCTGCAATGTTCAGCACGAAGACAGCGGCGGTGAGGATGCGGGCACCGTTGCTCCCGCCAAACAGGCCCAGGCTCACCAGAATCGTGATGAAGCCGATGAGCATGGCGATGATACCGAGAGTGATCTCCCCGCCGATCATCAGCAGCACTCCGGCGATGATCTGCAGCGCACCCGTGATCCAGGCGATGATCGCCACCAGGGTGACTCCGAAAGGTCGCCTACCCGCCATGATTCCCTCCCAGCGGGGCGGCCGCCCGGCGCGGCATCCGTCCCGTGGGCATCACTGTAGCGGGAGCGGCGCTACACGAGGAGGGTCTCTCCGACGAACCCTCCCTCCGCGCACCCGGGCGGCACGGCGAACACCGCCGAGCCGATCGGGATCGTCCACTCGTTGAGCAGATCCAGGTCCGCGAGGCGCTGTTGCATCGGCACGAATTGCGCGTCGATGTCGGCCTGGAACGACGCGAAGATCAGCCCCGAGTCCGATAGCGCACCACCTGTCGGAGCATCGTCGTAGTTATACGGACGGCGCAGGATGCGTTCCCGAGGGTTGTCGCTGCGGGCCCGCCGCATGTGCGAGAACTCCGGTATCACGGGGAAGCCGAGCGCGGTGCGTGCCTCGAAGTCCGGATCGTCGGTTTCGGCCGTGCCGGTCAGCGGCGCACCGGTGTCAAGGGTGCGGCCCACGGACTGTTCTCGTCCCGACCGATCGAGCTTGTCCCACGTGTCGAGCGTCATCCGGATGCGGCGCACAACCATCCCGGTGCCGCCGGCGAGCCATCCGTCCGAGTTCCAGACGACCTCGTCGAAGTCAGCCGTCCCCGCCACCGGGTTGACGGTGCCGTCGACCTGGCCGAAGAGGTTTCGCATGCTCCGTTCGGGGTAGGCGCCGGCCGAGCGGCGGAAACCTTGCTGCACCCACCGCACGGTGGTGAACGAACGCGAGTCCTTCAGCAGCATTCGGGTCGCGTGGGCGACGACGAGCGGGTCATCGGCCGCGATCTGGATGAGCAGATCACCGCCCGTATACGCGGGCTCGAGCCTGTCGATTGAAAATGCGGGGAGTGGCTTCAGCCACGCTGGCCCAGAACCACCCGCCCGAGCGACGAACTCGGGGCCGAACCCGAACGTGACGGTCAGACGGGCCCTCGCGATCGCCAGCTCGGGCTCCGAGTCGGCAAGAGCCGGCTCGCCACGGGTCAGGCGTGCGGCGTCCTCGGTGAGGACCTTCATCATCCGGCGCTGCGCATCGCGCTGGGCCTCGGGCAGCAGGTCGAGCGCCACGAAGGTTCCATAGGTCTGGGCAGCGGTGTCGATACCCGCCTGGTGGGCGCCGTAGAACGGAACGATCTCCGTTCCGTCCTGCGGAGTCGAACCGGATGCCGCGGGCGCAGCATCCTTGTCCGTCGTCAAGGCAAGGTCGATGCCGATCGCAGCCGCCGCGCCGACGCCGGCGACAGCTCCCCCGACGAGGAACTGCCGCCGGGTCGACCCGGTGCGATCGGAACGATTCCGATCGGCGGTCATTACTGGTCGTCGCCGCCCATGTCCATACCGGAGTGGTCGTCGCCCATGTCCATGTCGCCACCGTTGTAGTTCTCGTTGGCGCCGGTGAAGTCCTTCACGGGCGCGACGAACTCCATCGTCGAGCCGTCCTCGAACGTGACGGTGAATGTCGCTTCCTCGCCCGCCACGAGCGGTGCGGTGAGGTCCATGAGCATGAAGTGAAAACCGCCGGGTTCGAGCGTGAGGCTGCCGCCGGCAGGAACGACGAAGCCGCCGTCCTTTTCTTGCATGACCATGCTGCCGCTGCCGTCATCGACGACCTCGTGCAGCTGCATCGTCGAGGACGCCTCGGAGCTGACCGAGACGATCGTGGCGTCGGTGTCGCCAGAGTTCTCGAGCACTCCGAAAGCTGCGGACATGCCGCTGTCGGCGGCCTTGACCCAGGCATCCGTGATGGTGACGGAGTCGGCTTCGGTCGTTGCCGGGACGCTGGGGCTTGCGGAAGCACAGCCGGCGAGTCCGAGTGCTGCTGCGACCAGAAGGATGCCGAATCGGGTGGAAATACGGGTGTTCACAGGTTTCCCTTTCAGGGCTTCGGGGGCTCCTCGTCGGAGCCCCGGCGGGCGCGCCTGGCGCGGCCGCGAAGGAAGAAGAGAACCAGCCCGAACAGGGCGAGCGCAGATGCCGCCCCGATCGCGCCGATCAGAACGGCGCGCGGAATGCCGCCGTCCTCTGCCGCGGAGTCCAGCGGCGCGGTGGTCGAGTCGTCAGAGGGACCACCGGTGGCCTGATCTGCTGTCGGCGTGGGTGAACTCACGGGGGTCGGCGTAGCCGTCGGTGTTGGGGATGCCGCCGCCGGGTCATCCACCGTGAAGGGGATGAGACCGGAAATCGGATGCCCGTCCGACGAGACGACCCGCCAACGTACTTCGTACGCCCCGTTCGGCATCCCCTCGTCGAGGGCCACCGTCAGGGTGTCGAAATCGATCTGGATGTCGCCGGCGACCCAGTCGTTCTCCTGGGCATCCGCGACGATCACGGCTGCTCCCATCTGCATGATCTCGGCGGAGAACGTCAGTTCCACGCTGGTCGGGGCGACCGTGAGCTGCTCGTTCTGCTGAGGAGAACTCGCGACGAGTTCGTCGTGCGCCCAGGCGGGCGCGGCAACGAGAGACAGCGCGACGGTGGCTGCCACGACCGAAGCCGCAACGGCCCCGGCGCGCGCGCGAAGAGACAACGACATAAGAAACGCCTTTCGTGAGTGAACGTCGATACGCCTCCCCCGGCGCCGAGCTGGCAGCCGCAGGAGTCGAAACAGAGAGTCAGACCACGAAGGACAGAGGCGGACCGCGTCGCCGCACGAGCGAGACAACGCGCGCCGAACGCAGGGGCTCCGCAGGAAGGCGGACGAGCCCCGGCTTCTCGGCGACAACAGGAAGCAGGATGTCGCCCGAGAGGATGCGTCGGCGGAGCCACGCGAGCAGCTCACGGGCCAAGACGCCAAGACGGATGACGAGTCGCTCGCCGCGGTACAAGGCGGCGACCGTGAGCACGGCGGCAGCCAGGTGAGCAAGCCACATCGACACGTCGGCGATGACGACAGGTGACGCCGCCGAAAGGTCGAGGGTGGGGACGCCATGAACGTGACCGGTGGCGGCCCCATCCGTCGCGGCTCCACTGTCAGCACCGAGGACGAAGAGCACGTGGAACAGCAGCTGGCTGAGCACGACCGCGACACTCAGCCGCGGCAGCGAGAGAGTGCGGCCCACGAACACGGTGCACACGGCGAGCGAAAGCACCCACGGCACGGCGATGCCGAGCCAGTGGGGCATCGTCCCGCCCGCCGCGACGTGCGAGAACAGCGCGACGAAGGTCGCGATCGACGCGGCGACTGAAGCGCGGATGACGCGCGTCGCTCGCGATCGGGACATGCGTCCATTGTCGCAAACATCCACGCGTCCCCCACGCACGGGACCTTATTCCCGGTTGGGCAGCCCGATCGGCGACCCATAATCCTGCTATGACCCGCGTGACCTACAGTGCGATCTCAAGCTTCTCCCGCGTCCGCATCCTGTTTCTGCTGCAGGAGCGACCCGAACGGACCGTGACCGAACTCTGCGAGGCAACGGGCCTGCACGCGAACACCGTGCGCGAGCACCTTCAGCGGCTCGTCGACGGCGGCTACGTGGTAGCCGAGACCGAGCACCGCACGACGCGCGGCCGCCCCCGCGTGCTGTATTCGGCGGCTACCGGACAGGACCGAGACTCAACCAGCGCCGTTGCACGCCACAAGGCCCGGGCTGCCGCGCAACGGGGCGACCTCATGCGTCGGGTCATGCCGTGGACCGATGTCGATGACCTACCGACGGATGCCGTCCATCAGCTCGACGCGTTGGTGGAAGATCTCGGGGATGCCGGTTTCGAGCCGATCGTCGACGAGTCGGCACTCACCGTCGACCTCTCCCCCTGCCCCCATGCCTCGGCCAGCGCGCGCGATCGCGAGACGCTCTGCGCTGTGCACCTCGGCTTGATGGACAGTGTGCTTTCCCAGGCAGGGGGGCCGCTGCGGGTTGATTGCATGACGGCGTCTGTGCACCCGGAGCGGTGCGTCGTGAAGCTTCTCGCCGCGCGGTCCTCGCGCCACGCGGAGCTCGTCGCGAGCTGAGCGGACCAAGGTCCTCGTCCGCATCGCCGCCATGGAGGTAGCGTGATGTGGTCAGACACCAGCAAGGGGGCTTTATTCACGGCCCCAACTTTCACCCCGGCTGATGGAGCCGGGAGTAGCGTGACCACCAGTACCCAACCTCGATCTGGGGGGAAATGATCATGGATCTGCTCGATCCGCTGCTGCTAGCCCGATGGCAGTTCGGCCTCACGACGCTGTACCACTTCCTGTTCGTGCCACTGACCCTCGGCATGTCGGTCACCGTCGCGATCTTCCAAACCGTCTGGTACCGCACCGGCGACGTGAAGTGGCTGCACCTGACCCGGTTCTTCGGAAAGATCTTCCTGATCAACTTCGCGATGGGCGTCGTGACCGGCATCGTGCAGGAGTTCCAGTTCGGCATGAACTGGTCGTCCTACTCACGAT
>Ga0075012_10004390_pt1 | contig 13132 bp, 10 predicted proteins | sample All_14_2_FD_71474 | JGI IMG/M metagenome (GOLD analysis project Ga0075012, IMG submission 71474) | Freshwater microbial communities in response to fracking from Pennsylvania, USA - Allegheny Zone_MetaG_DW_15 | ecosystem: Environmental > Aquatic > Deep subsurface > Groundwater > Drilled... | reverse complement strand
CGAGTAGATCGTGGCTGGGCAGGTTGTGGCCCATCCGGTCGCGCTTGGCCTCGAGGTAGCCCTCGTTGTCGGTGCCGACGCCGACGACGAGCGGCACGAGCTCGGTCACCTCGATGCCGCGCTCCTGAAGCTGACGACGCTTCTCGGGATTGTTGCTCAGCAGCCGCACGCGGGTGAGACCGACATCCTTGAGGATCGCGGTCGCCGCGCCGTAGTCGCGAGCGTCTGCGGGCAGGCCGAGGGCCAGGTTCGCGTCGAGGGTGTCGAGTCCGTCCTCCTGCAGGCGGTAGGCGCGCAGCTTGTTGATCAGGCCGATTCCGCGCCCCTCGTGGCCACGCAGGTAGACGACGACACCGCCCTCGCGCTGAATCGTCTCGAGCGCAGAGTCGAGTTGCGGGCCGCACTCGCACTTGAGCGACCCGAAGGCCTCGCCGGTGAGGCACTCCGAGTGCACCCGCACGAGGGCGCCCTCGGCCACGGGCCCCTTGATGAACGCCACGTGGTCGGCGCCCGTCGAGCGGTCGCGGTAGGCGCGCACCGTGAACGGGCCGTGCTCGGTGGGGATCGTCGTCTCCACCTCGAAGGTCACCCGTGCGGTCTCCGGGATCGCATCGATCACCGCTGGCACGCTCTCGCACTTGTTCTCGACGATGTAGGCGATGAGCGACTCGATCGTGATCACCGGCAGGTCGACGGAGGCGCCCAGCTCGATCAGTCCCGGCAGTCGCATCATCTCGCCGTCGTCGGCGACGATCTCGGCGATCGCGGCGACGGGGTTGAGCCCGGCGAGCTTCATCAGGTCCACGGCCGCCTCGGTGTGGCCGTCGCGCTGCTGCACCCCGCCGTCCACGGCACGAAGCGGCAGGATGTGGCCCGGGCGGATCACGCTCGCCGGCGTCGACTCCGGGTCGGCCAGCACCCGCAGGGTGTGAGCGCGGTCGGAGGCGCTGATGCCGGTGGAGAGCCGGTCCGCGGCATCCACCGAGATCGTGTAGGCGGTGCCGCGCGGGTCTTCGTTGGCCGAGACCATCGGCGGCAGGTTCAGCCGGTCGGCGATCTCGTTCGTCATGGGCGCGCAGACGAAGCCGGACGAGACGCGCACCATCCAGGCCAACCACTCCTGGCTCGCGAGTTCCGCGGAGATGATCACGTCACCCTCGTTCTCGCGCCCTTCGTCGTCGGCGACGATCACGGGCTTGCCGAGGCGCAACGCTGCGACGGCTTCTGGGATGGTCGAGAGGGTCATGATCGTCCTTCCATAGGTGCGAACTCGGCCAGGCGGGCCACGTGGCGTGCCAGGATGTCGGTCTCGATGTTGACCGTCGAGCCCGGGGTGAGCAGACCGAGTGTCGTCGCGGTGAGCGTCTCGGGGATCAGGGACACCTCGAACCAGTCCCGCCCGACCGCGCTGACGGTGAGGGAGGTGCCGTCGATCGCGATCGAACCCTTGCGGGTCACCAGGGGCGCGACATCCGGGGCGAGCGTGAAGCGGATGACGCGCCAGGCGCTGCCGTTCTCGACCGAGAGCACCGTCGCGGTGCCGTCGATGTGACCCTGCACGATGTGCCCGCCGAGCCGGTCGTTCACCTGCGCGGCGCGCTCGATGTTCACGCGGCGGCCCGGTGCGAAGCCGCCAAGGGTCGACATGGCGATCGATTCCGCCATGACGTCGGCGGTGAACCAGTCCGGGCCCTGCTCGATCACGGTCAGGCACACGCCGCTGACCGAGATGGAGTCCCCGTGCTTCGCGTCGGAGACCGCCAGCGGCGCGCGCACGGTGAGGCGACCGGCGTCGGCGCCGTGCTCCCACGCGATGACCTCGCCGAGTTCTTCGATGATGCCGGTGAACATGACTACTCCTTGGGCCGTGCGGTGATGAGGATGTCCTCGCCGAGCGACTCGACGGAGACGATGTGCAGTGTGCGGGCCTCGGCGATCGAGCCGATGCCGAGATCGCCGATGGCGACCCGTGGGCCGCCGATGAGCTTCGGGGCGAGATAGACGAGGTACTCGTCGGCGAGCCCGGCGGCGATGACGGCGCTCGCGAGCGTGGGCCCGCCCTCGACATAGACGCGACGGATGCCGCTGCCGAACAACCCCGAGAGCACCGCCTCCACGTCCCGCGTGCCGGTCTCCAGCAGGCCCGCGGGGTGCTGCCGGAGCCTGGCGTCGCCCGGAACGGCGCGCTCGCCCACCACCACCGGCAGCGGCTGGTGCGGCATGAGCTCGCCGGCGTCCCCGCGCGCGGTCAGCGCCGGGTCGTCGGCGAGCACCGTGCCGGTGCCGACCAGGATCGCGTCGCTCGCGGCGCGCTGCTCGTGCACGCGCTGCCGCGAGGCGGTGCCGGTGATCCACTGGCTGGAGCCGTCGGCCGCAGCCGCGCGGCCGTCCAGGCTCGCGGCCCACTTCACGGTGACGTAGGGGCGTCGGTGACGCACGGCGGTCAGCCAGCGGTGCAGGAACTCCTCGGCTTCATCGGCGAGCTCGCCGCCGATGACCTCGACGCCGGCCTCGCGCAGGCGCTCGGCGCCGCCCGCCGACTCGATGCCGGGGTCGTCGATCGCGTAGACGACGCGGGCGACGCCCGCGGCGATGAGTGCCTCGCTGCAGGGTCCCGTGCGGCCGGAGTGGTTGCAGGGTTCGAGGGTGACGACCGCGGTGAGGCCCGTCGCGTCCGCGACCTTCGAGAGCGCGTCGACCTCGGCGTGCGCGGTACCCGAACCGCGGTGCCAGCCCTCGGCGACGACGCTGCCGTGCGCGTCCAGCAGCACGCAACCGACCTGGGGGTTCACCCCGACCGAGGGGCCGTTCGCGGCGAGCGCGAGGGCGCGGCGCATCGCGGCCTCGTAGGGCGCTGGCTGGGGCATCCGGTCCTCGTTCTCGAGGCTCCGGGAATGGTCGACGACCCGATCGTGCGGCGACGCCACCCGATCCGTGCTGCCTCTCTTCCGGACTAGACGATTCTCATCGCCATCACCGTCGGTACCGGAATTCCACCGGATCAACCGTGTCGTTGCCGACGCGGGTCGCGGACTATCACCGCCGGTTCGGATTCACACCGACCCCGGAGCACGTTGTTGCTACGCCAAGTCTAACGCGCTCGCTGCGGAGAGCTATTCCCGCGCCGCCTGGCACTCGGGGTCGATCTTCGGCGTCGATGCCCTCAGGACTGCGTGGATGCCGTGGTGCCCTCGTAGTCGATGTCCCGCGTCTCGCGGCTGATGAGCAGCGCGACCAGGGTGATCACGGCCATCGCCGAGAGGTAGACGCCGACCAGCACCGGGCTGCCGCCGGCAGCACTCCACAGCGCGACCGCGATGAACGGGGCCACCGCCGCGCCGAGAATGCTGGAGACGTTGTAGCTGATCGCCGATCCGGTGTAGCGCACGTTCGTCGGGAACAGCTCGGGCAGCACCGCCGCCATCGGCCCGAAGGTCAGGCCCATGAGCGTGAACCCGATCACGAGCACGGCCATCACTCCGATGAAGCCGCCGCCGAACAACGGCGTGAACAGCAGGCCGAAGACGATGATCGCGATCGTGACGGCGATGAGGTGAGCGCGCCGTCCGAACCGCTCAGCGAGCGGGCCCGAGATCAGGGTGAAGACGCCGAAGAACACCACACCGACGATGAGCATGATGAGGAAGTCGTTGCGGGTGTAGCCGAGGCCGGGCACCGCGGCGTCCGTCGCGGCGGTGCCGTAGGTGAGCGTGAACGTGGTCATCAGATAGAACAGCGTGTAGGTGGCGAGCATGATGAAGGTGCCGAGGATCAGCGGGCGCCAGCTGCCCTTGAGCACGCGCCCGAGCGGCACCTTCGCCACCTCGCCGCGCTCGATGACCTTCTGGAACGCCGGGGTCTCGATCAGCCGGAAGCGCACGTAGAGCCCGATGATCACGAGCACCGCGCTGGCCAGGAACGGCACGCGCCAGCCCCAGGCGAGGAACTGCTCCTGATCGATCGTCGTCGACAGCAGCAGGAAGATGCCGTTGGCGAGGATGAACCCGATCGGTGCACCCAGCTGCGGGAAGGTGCCGTAGATGGCGCGCTTGCCGGCGGGCGCGTTCTCCGTCGCGAGTAGTGCCGCGCCGCTCCACTCGCCACCGAGGCCCAGGCCCTGCCCGAACCGCATGATCACCAGCAGCGCCGGGGCGAGGATCTCCCAGCCGGGGGTCAGCCCGCTCGGCAGCAGGCCGATGATGAACGTCGCGATCCCCATCGTGAGCAGGGATGCCACGAGCGTCTGCTTGCGACCGATGCGATCGCCGAAGTGCCCAAACAGGATCGAGCCGATCGGGCGGGCGACGAACGCGACACCGAACACGGCGAAGGACTGCAGCAACGAGATCGTCGGGTCGGCGTTGGCGAAGAACAGGGTCGGGAACACGAGCACCGCCGCCGTCGCGTACGCGTAGAAGTCGTAGAACTCGATCGAGGTGCCGATGAGGCTCGCGACGATGATGCGCGATCGCGGGTTGGTTGGGGCGGTGGTGGGGGCTGACACGGTGCTGAATCCTTCCGACCGCGGTTGCGGCACCGCACAACCCTACGCCTGGCGCGGCGCGACGATGGCGGGCAGTTCGTCGAGCGTGCGGATGACGGGCACCCCGGCATCCCGGGCCTGCTGCAGTTGCTCGACCGTGGCCGCCCCACCCCGGTCGAGCCACACGCCGAGCAGGCCGGCCGAGGCGGCCCCGATCGCGTCCGTGCCCAGTCGGTCGCCCACGTACACGGCATCGGCGGGGTCGACGCCGAACAAGTCGCAGGCGTGGCGGAAGATGCGCGGGTCGGGCTTCGCATAGCCGAGCGCGCCGCTGGCGATCACCTGCTCCATGAACGGGCTGAGGCCGACCTGGTCGAGCTTGCGCTGCTGAAACGCGGGATCGCCGTTGGTGATGATGCCGATGCGGGCGGGCGGGGCGATCGCGGCCAGGCATTCGAGGGCGTCGTCGTGCAGCACCCAGGCGGCCCGGTAGTGCTCGAAGTACGCGTCGAACCAGGCACCGGCCTCGATGTCGGCGAGTTCTACGCCGTGCGTCGCAGCGAAATCGAGGGCCCGCGCTCGGCGCTGGCCCTCGAAGTCGAGTTCTCCGGCCAGGTAGCGGTGGTAGTGCCGCTCCTCGAGCTCGTGCCACAGCGACGCGGCCGCGACCGGGTCGTCCGGCACGATGTCCAGTCTCGCGAGGTGGGCGAGGATCCCGCGGTCCACTGCGGTGCGGTGTGCGAAGAGCGTGTCGTCGAGGTCGAAGAGTACGACGGGGATCATCGCGACCGCGGCAGCAGACCCACGCGGTCGTAGACCGTGGCGAGCGTCGCCTGCGCGATCTCGTTCGCGCGCTCGGCGTTCGCGGTGAGGATGCGGTCGAGCTCGGCCGGGTCGGCGAGCATCTCCTTGGCCCGGTCGCGGATCGGGCCGAAGGTGGCGACCACCGCATCCGCGACCTCGGACTTGAGATCGCCGTAGCCGTGTCCGGCGAAGCGCTCGACGAGCTCGTCGATCGGGTCGCCGCCGAACGCGGAGAGGATGGTCAGCAGGTTCGACACCCCGGGCTTGGCGCCGCGGTCGAAGCGGATCTCGCGCTCGTCGTCGGTGACGGCCGACTTGAACTTCTTCGCCGTCTTCGAGTCGTCGTCCAGCAGCCAGACGACACCGGAGTCGGTCGTCGCGGACTTGCTCATCTTCGACGACGGGTTCTGCAGGTCGTAGATGCGCGCCGTCTCCTCGAGGATCATCGGCTTCGGCTCGCGGAAGGTCTGACCGAACCGCGAGTTGAAGCGGTTCGCGAGATCCCGCGTGAGCTCGATGTGCTGCTTCTGGTCGTCGCCGACCGGCACGACCGCGGTGTCATAGAGCAGGATGTCGGCGGCCATGAGCACGGGGTAGGCGAAGAGGCCGAGGGATGCGGCATCCGTGCCCTGCTTGGCGGCCTTGTCTTTGAACTGGGTCATGCGGCTGGCCTCGCCGAAGCCCGTGATCGTATTCAGCACCCAGGCGAGTTCGGCGTGCGCCGGCACGTGCGACTGCACGAAGAGGGTGGATGCCGTGGGGTCGATGCCCGCGGCGATGTACTGCGCCGCGGTGCGCCGGGTCTGCTCACGCAGCGCCTTCGGGTCTTGCGGCACCGTGATCGCGTGCAGGTCGACGACGCAGAAGATCGCGTCGTGCGTGAGCTGCAGCTGCTTCCACTGGAGCAGCGCCCCGACGTAGTTGCCGATGTGGAGCGAGTCGGCGGATGGCTGCATGCCGGAGAAGAGACGGGGCTTGGTCACCGCTCTAGGGTACGCGGAGCTCAGAGGTCGTAGTCGACGACGACGGGCGCGTGGTCGGACCAGCGCTGGTCCCAGGCCGGTGCCCGGTCCACCGTGTAGTCGCGCACGGTCGCCGCGAGGGCTGGGGTCGCTGCGTGGTAGTCGATGCGCCAGCCCGTGTCGGTATCGAACGCCTGGCCCCGCTGCGACCACCAGGTGTAGGGGCCGTCGACCTCTCCCGCCCAGGTGCGGCCGACATCCACCCACCCGAGGCCCGGGCCGGTCGAGCCGTCGACACCCTCCACGGGCTCGCCGCGCGGTCCGAAGAAGCGGTCGAAATAGGCGCGTTCGCGGGGCAGGAAGCCGGCGCTCTTGCGGTTGCCGCGCCAGTTGCGGATGTCGAGCTCACGGTGGCCGACGTTGAGGTCGCCGACGATGAGGGCAAGCTCGCTGTGGGCGGCGAGTTCGGGCATCCGTGCCTGCATGGCGTCGAGAAACTTGTACTTCTCCACCATCTTCGGCTCGTCGTCGGCGACGCCGGAGTGCACGTAGGTGCTCACCACGGTGATCACCCGGCCGCCCACCTCGTAGTCGGCCTCCAGCCAGCGGCCCGCGCTGTCGAAGTCCTCGGCGCCGAGCGCGACGCGGTGGATTGAGGCCTTGCCGCGCGAGGCGATCGCGACCCCGGCGCGACCCTTGGCGGTGGCGGGGTCGTGCAGGATGTCCCACTCCTCCCCGAGCAGGCCCACCAGATCGTCGGTGGATGCCCGCACCTCCTGCAGCGCGAGGATGTCGACCCCGCGCCCCTGAAGCCAGTCGCCCATCCCCTTGCGGAAGGCGGCCCGGACCCCGTTCACGTTCACGGTCGCGATGCGCAGCATGCAACCGAGCCTAGGAGGCGCCGCCGTCATTCACAGCGCCAACTCGGTGCCGGAGGGGGTGCCGTGCTCCGTGCGGTGCTCGTTCAGGTCGATGCCGCGATCGCTCGCGCTCACGGCGATCCAGGCGGCGCCGATCAGCACGACCTGACACACGAAGTTGAACCAGATGAGCAAACCGATGATCGCCACGAAGCTCGCCAGCAGCGGGTTGTGCGTGGCACCGCCCAGCAGGCTCGTGCCCAGTGCCTTGAGCACACCGAGCGCGACGGCCGCGAGCACGGTGCCGGGCATCAGCAGCCGCAACGGAATGTGGATACCCGAGACCACGCGGTAGAACGAGCCGAGGAGCACGGTGTCGACGATGAGCACGAGCAGCAGCCCGACGGCACGCGCGGCGAACTGTGCCGGCACCGAGTTCTCGTTCACACCGGCCGCCTCGAACAGCCAGCTCAGCACTTGAGCTCCGAACACCGAGAGCGCGGTGGAAGCGAGGATGATCGCCCCGAACCCCAACGCCAGCAGCAGATCCTTGAGCTTGAGCAGCACCACGTTGATGGCGGGGTGCGGCATCCCGAAGAGGGTTCGCACGGCATCCCGGCCCGAGGCGAGCCAACCCAGCGCGGTGAGCAGCAGGCCGCCGGCCGCGACGGCGCCGGTCCAGCCGAGGATGCTCGCCGAGAGCAACTGGGTGGGATCGATCACGCCGCCGTCGCCGGTGTCGATGAGACCCGGCACGTTGAGGGCGATGAAATCGAAGAAGGCCTGCTCGAGGGCGGGGCGTGCCCGGATGATGAAGCCGGCGATCGCGAAGCCCACCCAGATCGCGGCGAACACCGCGAAGATCGCCTGATAGCTGAGGCCAGCCGCGAGCAGGGGACCGCGATAGGAGGCGTAGCGGAGCGCAACCCGCGTCGCCTTGAGGCGCATCACGAACGCTGTCGCGTCACTGATCCAACGCTTCAGGCCCATCCGTCCACCATATCCGCGCGGCTAGTCTGGGCCGAGGTGCGTGATCGGAGGCGCAGGGCATGGAGTTGCAGGGTACTGGCGTCGGTCGTGGCGTCGTCGTCGGCAGGGTGCTGCGGATGCCGCCTCCGCTCGCCGCGCCAACCCCGGCTGCCCACGACGGCGACGCCGATGCCGAGCTACGGTCGGTGCTGGCCGCGCTCGCGGCGGTGGCCGACGACCTGGCCGAGCGTGCCCGGAATGCCGACCCTGCTGCCAGCGCCGTGCTCCAGGCGACCGCCATGATGGTCGCGGACCCGATGATCGCGGATGATGTCGCGACACGGGTGCGATCCGGCAGTGCGGGTGAGTGGGCGGTGTTCGAGGCGTTCGGCGTGTTCGAGCGCAGTATCGCCGCGCTCGGCGGAGACCTCGCCGAACGCGCGGCAGACGTTCGCGATGTCGCTCAGCGCGTGATCGCGCGGCTGCGTGGCGTGCCCGCGCCGGGCGTGCCGACGAGCGATGCGCCCTTCGTGCTCGTCGCGCACGATCTCGCGCCGGCCGACACCGCCGCGCTCGACCTCGATCTCGTGCTCGGATTTGTGACGCGCGATGGCGGTCCCACGAGCCACACGGCGATCCTGGCCCGCGCGCGCGCCATCCCGGCGGTGGTTGGGGCGGCCGACGCCCTCGACCTGGTCGATGGCATGGTCGTCATGGTGGATGCCGCATCCGGTCGTGTCACGGTCGACCCGGGTGCGGCGGCGATCGCCGCGGTGCCCCGGTCGCGGCCGCGGACGGGCGGTGCGGCATCCGCTCCCACCGGGCCCGGGACGCTCGCTGACGGAACGAGGGTGGCGCTGCTGGCAAACGTCGGGTCGGTCGACGACGCGGTGGCTGCCGTCGACTGCGCCGCGGAAGGCGTCGGCCTGCTGCGAACGGAGTTCCTGTTCATGGGCGAGGCCGTCGCGCCGAGCGTCGAACGTCAGGTCGCGCGCTACGTCGAGGTGTTCGAGCACTTTCCGGGCAGACCGGTGGTGGTTCGTGTGTTCGACGCCGGGGTGGACAAGCCGCTGGCCTTCCTGCCGGGTGGCCTCGAGCAGAACCCCGCGCTCGGGGTGCGGGGGCTGCGTGCCCTGCGCGCGAACGGGTCGGTGCTCGACGACCAGCTCGCGGCGCTCGCCCGAGCGCAGGAGCTCGTGCACGCGCAGGTATGGGTGATGGCGCCGATGGTGGCGGATGCCGGCGAGGCGAGCTGGTTCGTCGAACGCGGCCGCGCCGCCGGGCTGCGCACTCTCGGAGTGACGGCCGAGGTGCCGGCACTCGCGATGATGGCGCGGGAGGTCGCGGCCGTCACCGACTTCGTCTCCGTCGGCACCAACGACCTGGCCCAGTACCTGCTCGCGGCGGACCGGTCGCAGGGCGCACTCGCGGCGTACCAGGACCCGTGGCATCCCGCCGTGCTGCGCACGATCGCGCTGTTCGCGGATGCGGCGGCGGCGGCGGGCAAGCCCCTGGGTGTGTGCGGGGAGGCGGCATCCGATCCAGCCCTGGCGGTGGTGCTGGCCGGGCTGGGGGTCACGTCGCTGTCGATGACGCCCGCTGCACTCGCCCAGGTGCGTGCGGAGCTGTCGTCGGTCACGCTGTCGCAGGCGCGTGCGCGGGCCACTGCCGCCCTCGGTGCTTCCAGCCCGCAAGAGGCACGCGCACTCGCTCGTTGAGCAACCGCATTCGGCATATCGATCAACCCACTGAACACTGAGCGCTTCCGGCGCGGGGCGTTCGGTTCCGCGCCGGGAGGCTAGACACCCCCCCGAAAGGGGGTGATACCCATTGTCGGAATCCGCGTCATAGTGGGCCGACTGGGGTGTCTCTTTCGGTGAAGGTACTAGTGCGCCTTCATCCCAAAGGGGACAATGAAAGAGGACCCGGGAATGGATCAGGGGGATGAACCGAACTGAGAGTCCGGCATCGACGGTGTCGGATGAGGCGTTGGTGGACCGAACGCGTGCGGGGGATAAGCGCGCATTCGGTGAATTGTGGCGCCGCCACTTCCGTTCGGGAGCACGAGTCGCCCGCCAGTTCACGTCGACGCTGGATGCGGACGACCTCGTCGCCGAGGCCTACACCCGCATCTACCAGCGTGTTCTGGCGGGCGGCGGCCCGAAAGGGGCATTCCGGCCGTACCTTTACACGACCATCCGCAATCTCGCCGCCACGTGGGGTGCCGCATCGCGCGACATCACCGTGGATGACATGACGGCCTTCGAAGACCCGACGACCAGCGACGATCCGGCCGCCATCGCGCTCGACCGCACCCTCACCGTTCGCGCCTTCCGTTCGCTGCCCGAGCGGTGGCAATCGGTGCTCTGGTACACCGAGGTGGAGGGCATGGATCCGCACGAGGTCGCGCCGATCCTGGGGATGTCGGCGAACGGCGTGGCCGCCCTGTCGTACCGGGCGCGCGAGGGCCTGCGCAAGGCCTGGCTGCAGGCGCACATCAACGACGCCACGGCATCGGGTGAGTGCCAGTGGGCGATCTCGCGGATCGGCGACAACGCTCGCAACGGTCTCGGCGCCCGCGACACGGAACGCATGTCGTTCCACCTCGCCACGTGCGCGCGCTGCGCGATCATCAGCGAAGAGGTCGACGAGGTCGGCTCGCGCCTCGCGCTCGTCATGCTTCCCATCCTCCTCGGCGGCGTCGCCGGGGGCACCCTGCTCGCGTCCGTTGGCAGTGCCTCGAGTTCCATGGCGGCGTCGGGGGACGCCATACCTGCCATGCCTGAGGCCATCGGAGCGGGAGGGGCGGTCGCGGCCGGAGCATTCGGGTTGCTCGGCGCCGCGACCGTCCCCGTAGCGCTCATCGGGGGATTGGCCATCGTCGTCGCGGCGACCGGCTCGGTCATCGCGCTGTCGCCGACGAGCACGACCGACGCGCAGGGCGAGTCCACCGTCGCGGTCGGCGAGGCACCCGTCGACGACACCGAGCCCGGAGGCGACGTTCCGATCGTGCCAGTTGACGTCGACAAGATCGGACTCGACGATCCCGCGAACGTGCCGGAGGGCCTCGTCGACGGTGTCGTGGGGGATGTCGGCGGCCTGGTCGACGGCGTGCTCGGCACCATCACGGGTGGGGAGGCCCCCGAGGGTCACACCGCGCCCGGCGGGGTCGTCGGCGCCGACATCTCGCTGAACCTCACGGGCACCGGCACACCGGGCGCACACGTCTCGCTGCAGGCGGCCGGTCAGGTCTACGCCACGACCACGGTGGATGCGAACGGCACGTTCGTGCTGAACGTCACCGCGATCCCCGGCGGGCTGTCGTCGCTCGATCTCGTGCAGACGGTGGACCGCAGCTACCTCGCGAACCTGCTCCGGCTGGGCGGTCTGCTCGACGGACTGCTCGGCAACCTGGATGCGCTCATCAACGGTCTCATCCAGCCGATCCAGCTCACCAGTGGCGGATCGAGCATCGGCATCAACCTTCTGGGTTGAGTCGCGTCATACTCGGGGCCATTCGCGGTCTCTTGAATGGGATGTCACCATCCTGTCCCTGACGTCACCAAGGGACGCCGGTCCCGCTCGCCGCCCAGGGCGAAGCGGGACCGGCATGGCATCACGCGCAGGGGCCGACGCGGTGGCGCGGCCCCTGCGTGCAACGCCGAGTTACGGGCGACCGCGCAGCACGGCCTGCTTGACCTCGGCGATCGCCTGGGTCACCTGGATGCCGCGAGGGCAGGCATCCGTGCAGTTGAAGGTGGTGCGGCAGCGCCACACCCCCTCCTTGTCGTTGAGGATGTCGAGGCGCACCTGCGCATTGTCGTCGCGCGAGTCGAAGATGAAGCGGTGCGCGTTGACGATCGCGGCCGGGCCGAAGTACTGACCGTCGGTCCAGAACACCGGGCAGCTCGACGTGCACGCGGCGCACAGAATGCACTTGGTCGTGTCATCGAAGCGCGCGCGCTCGACGGGGCTCTGGGTGCGCTCCTTGCCCTTCTCGGGTACCGACGACGCCATGAGGAACGGGTTGACCGCCTTGAAGGAGTCGAAGAACGGCTCCATGTTCACGACCAGGTCCTTCTCCAGCGGCAGGCCCTTGATCGCCTCGACGTAGATCGGCTGCGAGATGTCCAGATCCTTGATCAGCGTCTTGCAGGCGAGCCGGTTCTTGCCGTTGATGCGCATCGCATCCGACCCGCACACGCCGTGAGCGCACGAACGACGGAACGTCAGCGACCCGTCCTGCTCCCACTTGATCTTGTGCAGGGCATCGAGGATGCGGTCGGTCGGGTAGAGCTCGACGTCGAAGTCCTGCCAGCGGGGTTCCTCATCCACGTCCGGGTCGAACCGGCGGATGATGAGTGTCGCGGTGAAGGTCGGAATGACCTCAGGCACGCTCGGCTTGTCCATGACGGCGTTCGACACCCTCAGTACTTCCTCTCCATGGGCGGGTAGTTGGTGATCACGACCGGCTTCCAGTCCAGCCGGATGTGGTCGCCGGCCTCGGACTCGGGGTCGCCGACCCGGTAGGCCATCGTGTGCACGAGGAAGTTCTCGTCGTCGCGGTTCGGGTAGTCCTCGCGCATGTGACCGCCCCGCGACTCGTGCCGCGACCGAGCGGAGTACACGAGCACCTCGGCGAGGTCGAGCAGGAACCCGAGCTCGATCGCCTCGAGCAGGTCGGTGTTGAACCGCTTGCCCTTGTCTTGCACCTGGATGTTCTTGTAGCGCTGGCGCAGTTGCTGGATGAGGTCGGTGACCTCCTTGAGGCTCTCCTCCGTGCGGAAGATCTGCGCGTTGCGGTCCATCGAGTCCTGCAGTTCCTTGCGGATCGCTGCGATCCGCTCGGTGCCGTCGCCCGAGCGCACCATCTCGATGAGCGCGAGCACGCCTGCCGCGGGGTTCTCCGGCAGGGGCAGGAAGTCGTCGGTGGCCTGAACGTACTTCACGGCGTTCTTGCCGGCGCGCTTGCCGAACACGTTGATGTCCAGCAGCGAGTTGGTGCCGAGACGGTTGGAGCCGTGCACCGAGACGCAGGCGCACTCGCCGGCGGC
>Ga0075012_10004389_pt1 | contig 13132 bp, 13 predicted proteins | sample All_14_2_FD_71474 | JGI IMG/M metagenome (GOLD analysis project Ga0075012, IMG submission 71474) | Freshwater microbial communities in response to fracking from Pennsylvania, USA - Allegheny Zone_MetaG_DW_15 | ecosystem: Environmental > Aquatic > Deep subsurface > Groundwater > Drilled... | reverse complement strand
CAGCTCGAACTAACCTCATAATGGATCAAAATCGCCAAGCATAGACAAGGCCAACCCGCTGCAAACCCACCTAGCACATCCCCCGGGAAATGAGCGGCCAGATAGACGCGACTCAGGCCATTTTTGAGGTGGGAGGAGTGGCCAACTATACTCCCACCCCTACCCAGCCAGGATTTTTCGGAGGGCTGACGGCCCAGTACGTGTTCACCAGCAACCTGCTGCCCCTAGCCTCGGCCCCGGAGATCGACCCCGGCACGGCCAGCCTTCCCCTTTTGTTTTGCTGGGTGCTGGGAATAGCCTGTCAGCGCCGAGTCGTGACTAGCTAGAGCTGTTATAACTGGGGCGGGATAAAGTCCAGCCCCAGGCACAGCGGCTTGTAGCCAGCTAAAATGCGCCAACATCGGCTCCAAGTTGGGCGTGTCGGGAAAGAGATTGAAGCCGGTAGGCAATTGTAGCCGCCCCTTCCGATTTGAGCGACTGGCTCAGGTTCGCCTCAAAATGCTCGGCAACTGGGCGAGCAAGAGCAAGTTGAGGGCTGAAATACAGTTGGCCATTAAGCACTGGGCGATTTACCTGTCAGATGACTCGGGGTTGGGATTTGCGAAGGCGGCACTGTTGGTGGGAAGTATTTGGGGTTGCTCAGTCTCCTTTATCGTCTCCCAAATCTGTCCCGGCTCTTTTGGGGCGCCTTCGTTTTGACCAGGCCCCTTGGCGCCGAACTGGGTGACTTGTTGACCAAGGATTCGGTTCACCACGGTCTGGGACTGGGCACCATTTATTCGTCGTTGGCGTTGGCCGCCATTTTGCTGGCAAGTATCGCCTTTGTGAGCCTTCGCGGTGACTTACAAAATCGTAAGGAGCCGGCAGACCATTTCTGAACCTTTTGACGATATGCTGCAGCTATCCCCACGAACCGAAAGGATTGTTTTATGCAGAAAATCTCCACCATAATGAGAACTTTTACAAAATATTTCGCAGCGATGGCCTGTGCGACCTTGTTTGGCGTCGTGGCCCACGCCGCCCCGAGCTTTAAGGTGAGTAGTCAGCAAGCCCGGTCGGTCGCCTTAAAGAAGTATCCTGGAGTGGTCTTGGGAACGCCTAAACTGGAAAATGAAGAGAAGGGTTGGGAGTATGGCGTGATGGTCCAGTCTGGCAAAGTCTTGAGGGAGGTGATGGTGGATGCCAATACGGGGGCCATCGTAAGTGTTGAGACGACCTCAGCGGCCGAAGAAAGCAAAGAAGCCCGAGCCGATGCCAAACATTCCCAGCCTGGTAAACACTAAATGCTGTCGTCAGGGACTACCTAGCATGGTGGTTCCTATTGTAGAGAACGACGACAGCGTGTGGCGCGGGGAGTAAATTCTCTACCTCGTCCTGTTGGACGTCATGCGACCGATCACGGCCACCAAAGTCAGTGCGCTAAAGCCGGCACCAGCAAAAAAGGTAAGCGAAGGCCACCTTGTTCCCAAGGTGGTCAACGGCGGAAGACGCCGGATGAATTGGAGAAGAATTAAATGAATAGCCCTAAAGTTTGGTTGAACATCGCCGTCCTGTCAGGCTTGCTAGCCAGCCTGCCGGCGATGGCGGACAAGGGTAAAGAGCCAGACGAGAAGCCCACCTACAGAAGTACCATCCAATTTCCAGCAGGTCAGGAAAATGACTAGAAGAGGGAGGAAGCCAGATTGCACAAGTTGGCCAGAATCTCTTCGCAGAGCGCCGTCTTGACGGCCGGGGGGAGAAGGGAAAATCCCTGCGAGTAAAGTTCGAGAACGAGGACGGGAACCTGGTTTGCGTGGTCGAGTTTGCGGTGGGAAAGCAAGAGCGCGAGATCGTGGTGGATGCTGGTAACGGCAATATCTTGGTAGACCGACTCGAAAAGCTCGAGGCTAAGGACGACGAGAAGTAAGAGCATCCGCCAGGGCTTCGGGGTGCCCTGGCTGCCTCTCCCTTGGGGTTGCTGGCCGGACCTGCAGGCCCCAGGTTGCCCCTTCCTTCGCGGGAATCCTGTGTAGAGTCTTTGGCCCCCGCGCGGTCGGCACAACTGAGGAGAGTTCTAGTTGCCTTGGCTTTAGGATTGGTTGTTAGGCGTTAGTGGCGGGAGGCCGATTCGCGATATTTCCTCGCTCAGGCCCCTGACTTCGTTCCGAAACTTGGGCGAGACTGGCCTGCCTACCTAAATCGCTTCTAAGCCATTGAATGTTGGAGTCTCTATCGCTGTGGTCATTGTTACAGGTGCTAATGCACGTTTTTTTCGGAGTCTGCAGCAATTGCTGCTGAGCTTGCAGCGTTGGAATTACTGCAACTGTGTCGTCTACGATCTTGGCTTGACTCAGCCGCAGCGCCGCGACCTTCTCCGGCGTTTTGAGTGGATACAGTTACGCGCTTTGCCGCCCAGCCCAGAACACGTGGCAGACGTTGCAAAATACGGCTGGAAGCCCACCGTTTTGGCCCAGATGATCGAGCTCCATAAAGAGCCAGTGCTTTGGTTGGACAGTGCCTGCGTCGTAATTGGCACGCTACAGCCGGTCACGGACCATTTGGCGAAAAACGGAATATGGGTCCCCTTGGCGGGTAGGGGCTCGGTCCGCGAAAGGTCCCATCCGGCGACTGTCTCGGCTTTGTCTATGGAGGTCGAGATTCAGGAGGGACGATTTAGGGCAGGGGGAGTATGCGCCTTTGATCCCTGTCGCCAAGAGGTCCTGGAGTTGGTCAAAGAGTGGCGAGCATTGGCTTGGCGGCCAGAGATTTTAGCACCATTGGGGAGCAATTTAAGGAATCACCGCTATGACCAGACGTTATTGACTTGCTTGGTGGCTCGCTCGAAGCTGGATGCCTCCGACGACGAGATAGACATATCCAGCGCCCGTCCCATCTCGTATTTGCGGACGCGGAATAAGCTATCAAACCTTGTCCCTCTTACGCTCGATCCACTGATTCGTCTATATTTTTGGCTTAGGCGGTCCGCCGACGTGGCTTTGTGGCAATCGCGTTCGTGAATCGGGAATTCGCCCAACAGAGAAGATTCTTTGCTCTTTGATGTAAGGATGCCCTGTTTCTCGGCGCCTGTGGATCGGCTGCTCTCTTCACCTTAATTTCATAAAGCTGGATCGTACTGGGTGGCGATTGTCGCACGTCAGGCGATGCCTGTTTTGATGGTGGCAGATGACCCCGGCCTGGTGCGGCTGCTGCAACAGGCCCTTACCGAGAACGCCTAAGCGGTCGTGTGGTTGGTGACGGCCAGGATAGGCTGGCCCTGGCCTCGTTGGAACCCTACGATGTGATGATTTTGGACCTGCTCTACCGAGTATGGACGGTATGAGCGTGTGCCGGGCCGCCCGCAAACAGGGCTGCGCCACACCAATTTTGATGCTGACCGCGCTGGATTCAGTGGACGACAAAATCTCCACCACAATGAGAACTTTTACAAAATATTTCGCAGCGATGGCCTGTGCGACCACCTTGTTTGGCGTCGTGGTCCATGCTGTAAAATCCGGTCAAGATCTGGCATGGGATCCGGTTTAAAATAGGCATGCTTCCAGACAGCTTCTCCTTTCTCTTTCCTGGTTGTTTCGGGGGATATACCCCCGTCTAATCCCCAAACTGCGCGCGACGTCTCGTAGTGGTGGGTCCGTTTCTCTAGACCGGATCGTCATTCCGGTTTAGAAAACTCTGGGTGTCAGTATCGGGTGTGACCTTCCCAGAGTAAGCCGGCGATGGCGCTGGCGGCCAGCATGGAGAAGCCGCTAATCAGATTAAAAAATCTATAGCCGGTGCCGCGCAAGTCGGCAGGCACGGCCACCGCCACCAAAGCGGCGAGTAGGCCTTGTGAGATTCCCATGTGCAGGCCCCACAAAGTCACCCCCAAGACGACCATCGGCTAACTGCCACTGTAGGCTAACACCACATCGGCCAAGAACAAAAGCCCAAAACCCGTCGCCAGCATCTTGCGATGATCCATGCGGTCGGAAAGTTTTCCAAAGGGGTAGGCGGACAGGGAATACACCAAATTCATGGCAACCATTATGAGAGGACAGAGGGCGGTGGCCAGCCCGCCCTGCTGTGCGCGAAGGAACAAGAAAGCTTCGCTGAAACGGGCCAGTGTGAAAATGGCTCCGACAGCAACCACCCACCAATATTGGCGGTTCAAGCGTTTGAGATTTTTCCAGGAGATCGGGTTGACGCGTGCCTTCTGATGGATTGGCGCCGGTTCTTGCACTCCAAGCCAGAGCAGCAGCACAGAAATCGCGCCGGGGACGACGGCCACCGCCACCCAAAAAATGGAGCGAAAGTCATTGGACCAGGCCCACAGTAAGGCGGTCGCGAGCAGTGGGCCAGCGAAGGCGCCAATGGTATCCAGGGTTTGGCGCAGGCCGAAAGCGGCTCCTCGATTTGCCGGATCCACCAGGTCGGCCACCAATGCATCCCGAGGAGCGCCACGAATTCCCTTGCCGATTCGGTCGGCGAAGCGAGCGGCCAATACGAAGCCGGCGCTGGGAGCCAGCGCAAAGATGGGCTTGGTTAGCGCGCCCAGCCCATAGCCAAACAGGGCCAGGCCTTTTCGTCTTCCCCAGTAGTCGCTCAGAGGTCCGGAGAAGACTTTCACGATCAGGGCGGTGGACTCCGCAATCCCCTCGACCAGACCGATGGTTAAGGCGCTGCTACCCAGGGTGGTCAGCATAAAAAGGGGCAGGATGGAATGGATCAATTCGGAGGAAAGGTCCATGAACAGAGACACGAACCCCAGCATCCATACGCCTCGAGGGACATCCTTCACGACTCTTTGGCTCCTTCTTTTAAGAATCGGCCAAACCGCAAGGCCAGGGCCGGCATCAGGTAGAGGTTGAGGAAGGTGGAGGTAATCAGGCCCCCGACGATGACGACGGCCATAGGCCCCTCCACTTCCCGGCCTGGCTCGCCGCTACCCCAGGCAATCGGAAGCAAGCCCAGGCCAGTAATCAGAGCGGTCATGAGAATGGGCGTAAAGCGTTCTTGGGCTCCCAAGAGCGCGGTTTGCAAGCTCCAGACATGGTTTTCCTGATGCACCAGGTGCTCATAGTGGTTGAGCAGCAAGATGGAGTTGCGCATGGTGATGCCAAAAAGCGTGATAAAGCCGACCAGCGAACCCAGGGAAAGTTGGGCCCCGGTCAGACTGACCGCCAGAACTCCGCCCATGAGCGCAAAGGGAACGTTGCAGAGCAGAAGCACCAGATTGCGCCAGTGACCGACAGCGGTGGCCAGAATGAGCAAAATGGCTATTGAAGCAAAGAAAGTCCGCTGCAGAAGTTGATTTTGGGCTCGCTGGCGTGCTTCGGCCGCCCCCTCCACTACCGGGTATACACCGGCATCTAATCCGCCCAGGCGAGTCTTGAGTTCAGCCGTAAAGGAGCGAACGTCTCGGCCGCGCACGTTGCAGGTCACAGCCGCTCGTCGTTGACCGCCCTCGTGAACGATAGCGTAACGGCCCGCCTGGCTGTGAATCTCGGCAAGGTCTTTCAGAGCCACCGGCCAGCCCCGCGGGGTGGCGATGGGTAAACGGCCGACGCTGTCCAAGTCGCTACGCATCTCTGGCGGTAGATTCACGGTGACGTCCAGGAGGCGGTTTTGGAACGAAATCTGGGCCACGGTCAGACCTTGATAGGCGGCCTGGACCGCCTCCAGCACTTCCACTCCGTTGACCCCAAACTGAAGGAGGCTGTCGGGGCGCAGCTGGATGACCATTCGCGGAGCGCCAGGCGGAGACTCGACTTGAACGTCTTGGGCACCCCGGATCGAGGCCACCCGTTGGGCCAGTATTTGAGCCTGCGAGTCGAGGACGTCCAGATCTTCCCCGAAAAGTTTTACAATCACGTCGGCGGTGGAACCCGTCATCGATTCTTCAATCCGCTCGGTGAGGAAAGGCTTTAAGGAGAAAGTGGCGCCCGGTATTTGTTCCAGGCGCTCGGAAATTTCCGTCTCCGCGCTTTCCATTTCTTCGCCCGAGAGTGGTTTGAAATCAATGTCAAATTCGCTATAGTGGCTGCCCCAAGTATCCTCGGATTGTTCGGCTCGCCCCGCGCGTTGCGACACCGAGCGCACGCTGGGGAGTTGCAAGAGTTCTCGAGTCACTGTCTTCCCCAAGGCGATGGACTGGTCCAGAGAGGTGCCAGGAAGAGTAGATAGGTGCAAGATCAAATGCCCTTCCTTCAAATCGGGCAGAAAGCTGCCCCCGAAGAAGCCCGTGGCCGCTAGGGAGATCGCCAGCAAGACGGCCACGACGGCGACAAAGGGTTGGGGACGGGCGCAAATGCGCTTGAGAGTGCGCCCATAGCGTTCTTTCATGCGCTGTAAAAAGGCCGCCTCCACGGGCTGCCTGGAATCAGTCAACCAGAGGCGGCAGAGAGCCGGCGTGAGGGTAAGGGCCACCAGTAAAGACGCCAAAATGGCCAGAATGTAGGCGACGGCCAGAGGGATGAAGAGTCGTCCCGCCACGCCGCTCAGGGCCAGGATGGGCGAGAAGACCAGAATGACGATGGCGGTCGCGTGCAAGACCGAGGCCCGCACTTCATAGGAAGCCGCTCGGATGACCTCGGCCACATCGCTGTCGGCGCTTCGCTGACGAAGCCGCCGATAGATATTTTCGACATCGATAATGGCGTCGTCCACCACCTCCCCGATGGCAATGGCCAGGCCGCCTAGAGTCAATGTGTTCAGGGTGTAGCCCAGTTTTTGCAGCAGCACGGCGGCCGCCAGCAGCGAGAGGGGAATGGCGGTCAGGGAGATCATAGCCAGGCGTGCATGTCGCAAGAAAAAGACCAGCACCAGGGTAACCAGCACCGAGCCCAACACCAGAGAGCCGGCCATACTGCGCACGGCGCGGTGGATGAAGTCGGCGGGGCGGAAGAGGTCTCGGTGTAGTTCCAGGCCTTCCCCTTTGAGGTTTGGCTCCAGCTGGTCCAGGGCCTCTTCTACGCCCGTGGTCACATCCAGCAGACTGGAGTGCAGTTGGCTCTGGACCACCAAGATGACTCCAGGTTCCCCCTGAATGAGACCGGAACCCAGCCTCGGCTCGGCCCCCCAGGCCACCGTAGCTACGTCCTTCAACTGAATGCGCGTATCCCCGCTCAGACTCACCATGGCCTGGCTGAGCGAGGCGGGAGTTAGCGTCTGGCCTTGCGTCTGGAGGGCCACTCGTTGCGAGGAAGACTCCACAAAGCCCGCTCCACGAATGCCGGTGGCCAGGCGAGCTGTAGCCACAATCTGAGGCAGGGTGACTCCCAGCGTGGCCATCTGCTGAGGTCGAATTTGCACCTGCAATTGGCGCACTTCCCCGCCGAAGACGGTCACGCGAGCCACCCCCGGCACGGCTTGCAGGTGGGGCCGCATAACCCAGTCGGCGGTGGTGCGCAGTTGCTCCAAATTGCGCGTCTTGGAGGTGATGCCGCAGACCAATACCACTCCGGTGGGCGAAGAAAGCGGAGCCAGCACCGGCGTGCGCGCTTCAGCGGGTAGGCGCCTGGCCAGTTCGGGGATGCGTTCGCTCATCAGCTGCCGGGCCTGCAGCAAATCCGTTTTGTCTTCAAAGACCACGGTGATGACGGAAAGCCCTTGAATCGACTGGGAGCGCACGGACTGCACGCCCGGCGTGCTCTGCAGCACGACTTCGACGGGGCGCGTGACCAGTTGCTCCACTTCATCCGGTGCAAAGCCTGGCGCTTCGGTTTGCACCACCACTTGGGGAGGCACGAAGGAAGGGAAAACGTCCACCTCGCTTTGAGCCAGTTGACTCACCCCCAGACAGCCCAAAAAGAAGATCACCACACCGGTCATACGGGCGTGCTCGATACAGAAGCGAATCACCGAGTTGAGCATTATTCTCCGCCCCCTTCCAATACCTGAAGAGAAGCTTTGCGTTCCTCGGAAAGAAGCAGTTGAGCCCCCTCAACCACGATAAGGTCTCCCACCGCCGGCTGGTTTTTTTCGGGAAGAAGCTCGATGCGCTCCAAGCGGTCGGGGGACAGTTGACGATAGAGGTAGGTTTTCTCGCCATCCACCAGCCGAGCAGCCGACGGAATTTTAGGTAGTGGCCGGTGCTTGATGTGCAGATGGGCGATGATCGGAGTGCCGGGTCGTAAGCTCTGGTCGGGCACGTTCAAACTGAAGAGAAAAGTCTGTCCGTGCACCGTTCCGGGCAGTTGCGTCGAGGCGGTGATCCAGGTCCCCAAATAGGACCGCTTCTCCCCAGGAATCTCTAAACGCGCCTCCCGGATGAGGCCGTCCAGTCGCCGACCGACGGGAATTTCCACACGCGCCAAAACATGGCGAAAAGAGGCCAGGCGCACGAGAACTTGTCCCGCTTCCACGGACTGGCCGGGATGGGCCAGCACCTCCACGATCTCGCCATGGCTGGGGGTCAGCAGGGACCTGGCTTCTTCCAGTTGTTGCTCGGAAGGCAGAGTGTCGGCCAGAAGACTTGATGCCTTCTGGGCGGCCCCGACCCTGGCTCGCTCGCCCAGCAAGCGCTGCTGGAGCAATTCCACACGCGCCTTCGCTTCGCCCAGTCGTTGACGAGCATCGCGCAAAGCGCGGTCCGAAACATTTTTGTCCAAACCGTTCAATTGCTCCAGCTGGCCGAAGGTAACTCGAGCGTTGTCCAAGCCCGCCAATGCGCCTCGAATTTCTGCCTCGGTCTGACGTTGGGCGCTGGTCGCCTGCACGATTTCGGCGCGGGCCGTGAGAAGCCGCGTGGAAAAGTCCAGGCGCTGGCTGCGCACCTGTGCACGCTCGACGGGCAATACGCGCAGCTCGATCGTGCCCAGTTGGGTCCCTCTGGCTAACTTTTGACCCAAATGAGGCCAATTCGAAGATTGCAGAAGTCCAGCCACGGGAGCGGAGAGAGTGGAGCGCTGGCCTGGGTCTTCTTCAATCACTCCATACGCCTGTAGGTCTCCAGCGCCCGCGTCAGCCACCAGAGGGGCGATCTGAATGCCAAGATCCTTTTGTTGGCTCGGCGTGATCGTTAACTCCGGCCGGTCGTGCGAACCTTTCTCTACTTTCAGCGAGGGCTTTTCTGGCGGTGTTTTGCGAGGGGAGGCGGGCTGCCCACAGCCCACCATCCAGTAAAGACAGGAGATCGTCAAAAGAAGCTTTCTCATGGCGCCAAGTCCTCTCGAAAACGGCCTTGGAGGGGTTGATGCAGAGCATCTTCCAACAGGCCGAGTTGTCGTTGCAGGGCAATCTGGGCGTCCAGTTGGCTGCGCAGAGCCAGAACCGTTTCCAGCCGGGTTAACAAAAACTGGCTCCGGTCCGCTTCGCCCGCGCCCACTAAACGGGCGCTGCGCAATTCTTGTTCTCGACTCAGGGCAGCCAGAAAATCGGATTTCGATTGAGCGACGGCCGCCGCTTCGAAAGCGGAGGCGGCCTGGTCGACCTGGACCAGCGCTCGATCTTGGAGAAGGTCAAAGCGCGCGGCGATTTCCTTCGCGCGCGCCACTCTCTCGGCAAGGGGGCCTTCGTTCCAGTCGTTGATGGGAAGGGGGACGCTAAATCCGAGGCTAAACTTGTTCACTCCCTGGTCCAATTGATACCCTGGACCTAACTGAAAGATCGGATCCGCCTTCTCTCCCTCCAGTTGGATATCCGCAAGGGCGGCACGGTAATCTGTGAGTGCTTGCTGCAGGTCTGGTCTGAAGGTGACACCTCGCAGGTGGAGTTCGTTGAGCGATGGCAGATCCGGGTTATTTTGAAATGCGGCGAGATTTAGGGGGAGTGAGCAGAACGCATCCAGCGGGACCCCGATCAGTTGAGACACCGCTCCCGCGGCCTCGCGCTGACGCGAATTCGTCAGAGCCTGATTGGTGCGGGCTCTGGTCAGGCCTAGCTGGTAGGCATCCAATTCCGGGCGGCTGAACTCCCCCGTCTGAAACCGTTCCCCGGCCCAGAGATGAAGCGCCTCGCGTAAGATGGCCTCGTCGGTGTCTAGCACCTGGACTTGCTCCAACTGGTAGAGCAGGAGCAAAGCCACCCGCAACCGGCTGCGCAAACTCCAGACCGCCTCATAGAACTCATAGCGAGTCGCTTGCGAGAGAAATTCGGCGCGCACTTTGCGCAGGCCGCGCAAAGTGGCCGTGTCGGCCGGCATCTGCAGCGACAGCGAGATCAGAGAGGGAAAGCCTAAGCCAAAAGAGATCTTAGGATTTGGCTCGGTAGCGGCCGTAACGATGGCACCCTCAGCAGCCTGAATGCGGGCCCGGACGATATCTAATTCCGGCGAGTAATAGAGAGCGGCCAGCGTGAGCCGGTCCAAATCCCAGGGCCCCATGTCAGGGAAGACACGGGCAAGAAACTGGAGCATGGCGGGATCCTCGAAGCTTCGGCTGGCAAATTCCGCCTGGCGCCGTACCGCTAAGTCTGCGGGTGAAACCAGGGGTTGAGCCGCTAATGGGGAGGTGCTGAGCAGTCCCCATCCCAAAACCAGGATCGGCCACGCTCGGGAAGGTGAGCGTAACACCAAGAAAAATCCTCAATATTTAAACAGCAGCCAGACGGCTGAGCGGTAAGGGAGGATTAAGCTGAAGTTGGCGGTGGCCTGATGAGAGAGCGCCTGGAAAGCCTCGGAGAGAGTGGCGCCAGGATTTCAACAAAGCTTACCGGCACTGGATGATAGCAGACTTGAGGCTGAGGGCATGACGTAACCAGAGGCAGAACGGCCGGTTGTAGAACGATTGATTCTAGGGAGCACCCTGAAAGGCGATGGCTGACCGTGAAACTGATCTGGTCGTCCGGAAAAAGCTCGCCGGCAAAGTCGTCAGTCCAGAAGCGTCCGTGGTCGGTTACCATGAGAAGAACCGAGACAAAAACGAGTAACCAGAACCGCGCCATAGCGAGCAAGCTTCGAACCGAATCGGAATTCCCCCCCTGACCATCTTCAGAAGCGTAAGACCAGGCGTGGCATTTGAGCCGATCGGGAGTAATATAGAGTCCCGCGTATTTGGCCGGCTCAGAGATGAACTCGGCCTTCTCGCCCTCGTTACACCCCCCGCTCGTCGCGCGTGTCGGTTTGCCTTGCACGCAAGCCAACTTCGGCCGAAAGGCCCAACGCTCTGGCCATCACATCGTTCTCCTGCCAGAGCGACTGCTTGTAAGGCAAGGTAACGTCGCCCAGTCCGGCCGCAGTCGTGGAAGTCCCGGCATAATTCGTTGTTTTCCACACATAAGGAACAGAGAAGCGGAACTCTCGTTGAGGGTCCAGCGTGGTTTTGCCAGGAGCTGACTGCGACGACGCATGCATGACCCGACTGGTCACGGTTTTACGGGAACAAAAGGGCGTGGCTGAGGCGCATATTCATGAACAGCAGCTCTGTCTCCATTACGATCCCAATTTGATCAGCGTCGAACGACTGCGAAGACTAGGCCGGGAAGCTGGCGCCGAGATCCTCAAACGTTATGACCACCGCCTGCTCGCGATCACCGACCTGCCGCAAGACACGAACGTTTCCCATATTGAGTCCGCCCTGAAGAAACTTCCCGGCGTCACCTACACGGCCGTTAGTTACCCCGCCCAGACCATGACCGTCGAATTCGATTCCGCAACCAGCCTCAGTGTTTCAGAGCATGGCGATCCTCGCTGCCTTTGTACCGAGTATCGCGCGACCAGACATGCCATACCGCAACCAGTAGTTTCCGCGCGCACGCCGTCATCGCCACCGCCTTAGGCCGCCGCTCGGAGAGCTTCTCCTTAAATTGCTTGACCGAGGGGTTCTAACGAGCGCTACTGCAGAAGGCTCAAGTTTACTGGGGGCCGCTCCCACTCAACAGGCGACCCCAGGGAGTCAAGACAATGAGTTCAACCAAGTCGACCAATCCAACCGGCACACAGTTCACCTATACCGTGCGCGCGGTCTACCTCCCTGACATCGGTTCCAATCCAGACAACCGGAGCGGCCGCCTGGATGTGGATGTCACCTGGGGAGGCGGAACTCGCAAGGGAGCGGGCCGACTGCAAGTTCAGTTGTGCCGGCTGGTCAATGAGAATTCCAGATACTGATATGTGCAAACATCCTCGCCGGGCCATGAGCTTACCCGAACTAATCGTATCCATGGGCATCTTCTCCCTCCTGGTGCTGGCCTTCATCGCCATCCTCAATCTCGGGTTGCGCTCCTGGGTCAATATGGAAGGCCGTCATTTAGGCGAACGCGATCTGCGCCAGGCGGAGTTCTCTCTCTTGCGAGATCTTAAGGCCACTCGGGCCGACAACGTAGTCTGCGGCACTCTCTCCAACGGGGATGGCGGGTTGCTATGGATGAACTCCACCCTGCGGCGCGGCGGTCTGTTGGACGGGCAGGCCTGCCGAGACACAGACGGGGAGCCGATCTGGCAGGCCACCATAGTCTACTATCTGGTGCGGCCCGCCCCTGCTCTTCACCAGCAACTCTACGGCTACCAGTGTCCCCCTTGGGCTGGGGGTGGCGTGGACCCCTTGTGTCCCCACAAACTGCTGATTCGGCGTCTGATCGAGACCCAAGCTCACACCGCCGTGCCGGCCGTCAAGACAGAATCCGAGCCCTTTCCCGCCAACGTGAATGCCTGGGTCGGGAATCCGGTGGTGCAACCCAGTGATATGAAATTGAGCAACCTGCCCAATCCGGGTTCGGTGATCGAGTCAAAGATTGTCGCCCTAACCATGCTGAGCTTTATTCCTCTGCGACCGAGCGCCAGCCTTGATCGGGTCGACCTCCATTTGGCTACGGTGCGCCGCCAGGAAGCCGAAAAGCACCTGGCCGTCGGCAGCTACGATTTTTCTCTACCGGGCAATCGACGCTTTGTGCTGGAATATAACTCGGGCGCCTTCCCAGGGATTTGAGTCAGACTCCTTCAAGCCAGGAGAAATGAGCCACTTGCTTGGCTCCTTCTTACTGGAAGGAACGGTGATCTAGTTCTGCAGGACGCGAAACCTTCACAAATTGCGCCCTTTGGTGGGCCCGAGCAGGTTGTTCAATCTATCGGGTGCTACACTTACCGGGTCGCAATCTCCAACCATCGTCTGGTGAACCGGTGAACCTGCCGGATGGCCAAGTTGCGTTTCGCTGGCGAGACTGCCGGGATGGCAATACTCAAAAAGTAATGACCCTCAGTTCTCATGAACTTATTGGCCGC
>Ga0075012_10004388_pt1 | contig 13136 bp, 14 predicted proteins | sample All_14_2_FD_71474 | JGI IMG/M metagenome (GOLD analysis project Ga0075012, IMG submission 71474) | Freshwater microbial communities in response to fracking from Pennsylvania, USA - Allegheny Zone_MetaG_DW_15 | ecosystem: Environmental > Aquatic > Deep subsurface > Groundwater > Drilled... | reverse complement strand
AAAGTCTATTTTTAGTTCTGTTAATTTAATGGTTAAAAACGTTGATAATGCTTATTTTTGGCTACGAAAATAAAGAATAATAATGACTCTAAAAAGTATTTGTGCATTCATTCTGGGAATTGTGATGTTTTCATCTTGTTCCTATGACCCTTTGGACATAGACGAAAGTGATGTAAAAGTGGATATCAAGTTTTACAATATGGACTCTTCCTTTGTTCATGCTGATTCTTTAGAAATTATGCAACTTCATAAAAAGTATAAAAACGAAATCGGAAATATTTATGATTATGAATTAGGTTATTGCCTTGGTATTGGCAATGTCTCTGATACTGCATTCTATAGAAGTTTTACAGCATTTTTAAACGATGATTACGTTAAAAGGGTTAGTAAACGAATCGAAGAGAAATTTTCGAATCTCACTACTCAGAGAATGGAGATTGAAGAAGGATTTAAGCGATTGAAATTTCATATTCCTGCAGGTAAAATACCGAAGAGTGTTGTTTTCATGAACTCATTTTATGCTTCCAATGCATTCTGTACAGAAACCGAGATTGGAATTGGTTTGGAGCGCTATTTAGGTAAAGATACGGATGTCATAAAAGAATTACCAGCAGATCAGTTTTATGAATGGATGAAAGAAGGCTTAGATGAGAAGTACCTCACTCGTGATGCTGTTTGCGCTTGGGTAATGACTCATTTTGTGGAGGAAGTTGAGGGGAATTTAGTGGAAGAAATGATTAATTGGGGTAAAATCTTGTATTTGACCCAAGCGGCTTTCCCAGATAAGGATGTTGCTCACATTTTGCGTTATTCAACTGAAGAATTTCAATGGGCGGTTGACAATGAATATCAACATTGGAAATACTTAGTTGACGAGAAAATGCTTTTCAAAACGGATGAGCGAATTAAAACGAATTTACTGAACGATGCACCTTTTACTGCTGGTTTTCCTGAGAAAGGTCCGGATAGATTAGGTCAGTTTTTTGGTTTACGAATGGTACAGAAATACATGGAAATTAAACAGATTTCTGTGAAAGAAATAATAAATACACCTTACACTGCAATTCTTGCAGAATATGAGATTGATTAACTATGGAAGATAAAATTGTAAGAACCTCCACAATCAACATTCAAGTTGGTTTAAATGAAAATAATTTGCCAATAGGCATGAAATGGTCTGCTGCTGATGGTAATGTTGAAGCAGCACCAGCGAAGGCAATGTTATTGTCTTTATGGGATCCAAGAGACAATAATACAATGAAAATTGACTTGTGGACCAAAGAGATGAGTATCGAAGAAATGAAGCAATTCTTTCATCAAACTTTATTGACAATGGCTGATTCATTTGAAAAAGCAACAGGTGAAAGTTTAATTAGTGAAGATTTAAGAGATTACTGCTATCATTTCGCTGATAAAATGAACATTTTGCCTGAAAAAGAATGATTTCGGGTAAATTACATAAAATGCATGTCGCCTTTGGTGATACCATTCAATACACCCTTGATTTATCGGATACGGTACAAATGAATGAATTGATTGGAAAGTCAATTTCACTTTCTTGGAATGGTCAAATTCATTGTTCATCCTGCGCAAAGATTACGAAGAAATCGTTTGGGGATGGCTTTTGTTACAATTGTTTTATATCCGCACCTGAAGCAGCTGAATGCACTATACGACCAGAACTTTGTCGTGCACATTTAGGAGAAGGGAGAGATCCCGCATGGGAAGAAAGAAATCACAACACACCACATATTGTCTATTTAGCGGCTTCAGACATCGTTAAAGTTGGAGTTACGCGAATTACGCAAGTTCCAACACGTTGGATAGATCAAGGTGCAAGTGCAGCTATTCGTCTGGCAGAAACTCCTAATCGTTATGAGGCGGGAATATTAGAAGTTGCATTGAAGGAATTCTTTTCCGATAAAACGAACTGGCAACGCATGCTGAAAAATGAAGTGGATGATGCAATAGACTTGGTTGAGGAAAAATGGAATTTGCATGATCAATTACCCGCTGATTTGACGCAATTTTTCTCGGAAGATGACGAAATTATTTCGCTAAACTATCCTGTGATTGAATTTCCAGAAAAAGTGAAAAGTTTATCTTTTGATAAAACACCTGAGATTAAAGGTTTTCTGAAAGGAATCAAAGGTCAATACTTGATTTTTGATGGGGGAGAGGTTTTGAATATTCGGAAGCATACAGGATATTTTATTGAAATGTCAATTGACAATTAAAAATGGTCGATTAACTTTGCGCCATGGGAAAAGATAAAATACGTCGCTTCGCTGCAATGAAGGAATTTTCGAATGTTTTTGAACCTGTTATTGGTCAAGAATATGAGATGAAGGGAAAGTGGAGATCAGCGTATTTCAAAAATGACAATCCAATTGTTCTAGAACTAGGTTGCGGTAAAGGTGAATATTCGCTTGGATTAGCGAAGCATTTTCCAGATAAAAATTTTATTGGTGTTGATATCAAAGGAGCTCGAATGTATATCGGCGCCAAAGAATCCATACAAGATGGTTTAAGTAATGTTGCCTTTCTTCGAACAAAGGTGGAATTTATCACTGATTGTTTTGAAGAGAATGAAGTCGATGAGATTTGGTTGACATTTTCCGATCCACAACCAAAGAAAGTAAACAAGCGCTTATCCTCACCACGATTCATTGAACGCTATCGTAAACTTTTGAAACCACAAGGAATAGTTCACATGAAAACTGATTCAGACATACTGTTTGAATATACCGAAGAACAAATTCACGAACACAAGTATGAGTTGTTGGAACTTACATGGGATTTATACGGAACCCTTCCTGAAAATTTGGATGAAGTAACCCGCGATATTTTCCATATCAAAACGCACTACGAAAAGCTGTTCACAGCGAAAGGAAGTGTGATTAAGTACTGCAAATTTAGGATAGATAAAAAGTAGCTTTAAACCTACGCTACTTTCAGTTTTGCCATCTTAGATTTGTTAAACTGTGCACTTGCATAGTCCAATGTCAATCTAAATTCACTTTCATTCTTTGAAGGCAATTCGTACATGGCATCATTTAAGATCGCTTCACAAATTGAACGCAAACCTCTTGCACCAAGTTTGAACTCAATAGCTTTAGTAACTATAAAATCTAGCACATCAGCATCAATACTCAACTTAACTCCGTCTATTTCGAACAAACGCAAATATTGTTTTACCAATGCATTTTTAGGTTCTGTCATGATGCGCTTTAAACTGGCTGCATCAAGTGGCTCCAAATAAGTTAATACAGGGAAACGACCTATTAATTCGGGAATTAATCCAAAGGTTTTAATGTCTGTTGGATTAATGTATTTCAATAAACTTTCTGAATCGATACGCTCTTCTTCATTCGTCGAAAAACCAATTGTTTGGCGATTTACTCGATTGGCAATAATTCGTTCGATACCATCAAACGCTCCACCACAGACAAATAAGATGTTTTTCGTGTCAATTTGAATCATTTTTTGTTCTGGGTGCTTTCTTCCTCCTTGTGGTGGAACATTCACAACTGAACCTTCTAATAATTTCAATAAAGCTTGTTGTACACCTTCTCCAGATACATCACGAGTAATTGATGGATTATCACTTTTACGTGCAATCTTATCGATTTCATCAATGAAAACAATTCCTTTTTGAGCAGCATTTACATTGTAATCAGCAGCCTGAAGTAAACGTGATAAAATTGATTCAACGTCTTCTCCAACATAACCAGCTTCCGTAAGAACTGTTGCATCAGCTATGCAGAAAGGTACATTTAACATTTTCGCAATCGTTTTTGCTAATAATGTTTTCCCAGTTCCTGTGCGTCCAACTAAAATGACATTTGATTTTTCAATTTCCACATCATCTTTACGAACCGGTTGATTCAATCGCTTGTAATGGTTGTATACGGCTACAGAAAGCACTTTCTTCGCATCTTCCTGACCAATCACGTATTCATCCAATTTCGACTTAATCTCAGTAGGTTTTAAAATGTTCACCTGATCATCTTTTGAAGAGGATGTTCCTTGGATATCTTCTTCTTTGATAATTGTATGTGCTTGGGTGATACAACTTTCGCAAATGTGCCCAGAAACACCAGCGATAAGTATTCCTACCTCACTACGTGATCTTCCACAAAACGAACAACCTGATTCTTTTTTTGACATGGTATTATTTGACAAAAAAGCCCACCGTTTGATAACGGAAGGGCTTTATGATTAACATTTTAAACAGTATTATTTTGGATTGCGCAACAAAACTTCGTCGACCATTCCATAAGCTTTTGCTTCTTCAGCCGTCATCCAATAATCACGATCTGAATCTGCCCAAACTTTATCATAAGTTTGGTGAGAATGATGAGCAATAATATCGTACAATTCTTTCTTCAATTTTTGAATTTCACGCGCTGTGATTTCGATATCAGATGCTTGTCCTTGTGCGCCACCTAACGGTTGGTGAATCATTACACGAGCATGTTTCAATGCCGAGCGTTTTCCTTCTGCACCAGCACACATCAATACAGCTCCCATAGAGGCAGCCATTCCTGTGCAAATAGTAGCAACATCCGGCTTGATGTATTGCATTGTATCATAAATTCCTAAACCAGCATAAACTGATCCTCCAGGTGAATTCAAGTAAATCTGAATGTCTTTTTTCGCGTCAACTGATTCTAAGAATAATAATTGAGCATTGATAATGTTAGCTACATAATCATCTATTCCAGTACCTAGGAAAATGATTCGATCCATCATTAAACGCGAAAAAACATCCATTTGAGTCATGTTCATCGGACGCTCTTCGATGATATAAGGGGTAAGTGAAGATTCAATATAGTGATCAACATGCATGCTAGTCAAACCTACATGTTTGGTAGCATATTTTTTAAATTCATTTTTATCGAACATGAGTCTGAGTGTTTATTGTTGTTATGAACGTTAAAGATAAATGCAAAGTTGGGAATGACAATTAAAAAAATGAAAAATTCGTTCATCATTTCTCAGAATTCGTGTTTAACTTCGGAAAATGTTGCCAAGTGATATTACCAACAAGCGGATTTTGCTCTCACCTTTGAATTGGGGTATGGGTCATGTTTCGCGTTGTATACCCTTGATTGATTTGTTTTTGCGCAATGGAAATGTTGTATTTATTGCATGTGATGAAAGTCAGCGAGCCATATTTGAGGACTATTTTCCTGAGGTGAGTTTTATCAATCACCCAGGTTATCCATTTAAATTTGGAAAGCAGGGTAATTTCGGATTGGATTTGGCGAAACAATTTCGGCAACTGAATAGTCGACTAGCAGATGAGGAAGTTGAAGTAAATCGATATGTGGATGAGTTTGAGATTGACATTCTTATTTCAGATCATCGCTATGGTTTTAAAACTGAAAAAGTACATTCCATTTTGTTGACTCACCAATTGCAATTGCCTGTAAGGTGGTATGAAAAATGGGTTCAAAAGATTCATTTTTCTTACTTGAAACAATTTGATGAAATCTGGGTTCCCGACAATGAAAATTCCGATTACAGTGGCACCTTAAGTGAGCGCATTGTTGGATTAGAAATTCAATACATTGGGATACTCTCTCGATTTCAGCTTTATGAGCAAAATGAGACTAAATCAATCGAAAAAACAATAATTGTAAGTGGTCCAGAGGTTTATGCTGAAAGATTTGCCTTGGAACAATTATGTTCAGAAAGAAATTCAAATCAAGACTGTGTGATGATTCTTCCAGAAAGTATTGTTTTGGAAGAAGTTCCTACCAATTTTACCATTCAACATTCAGATGATTGGAAGGCATGTGATCGAGTGGTTTTACAGTCGAAAAAAATTGTTTCGCGCTGTGGATATAGTACCTTGATGGATTTAGGAATTTTGAAGGTTCCTTTTGAAATAACACCAACTCCAGGACAGCGTGAGCAAGAATATTTGTATGACTTATGGTACAAAAAGGCGCTCGGTCAAGCCAGTTCTTAAATCTTGAATTAATACAATTCCTTGTTGATTGAACAACAAGCTAGATTCATTCATCACTTCACCTAATAATTTTCCATCCATCGAAAAAATGCGGTAATCTGATCGTTCATTGAACTTGATTTCACTTGTTTGAGCATCAAAATAGCAACCATGTGAATTGAAAAGTAGTGACACTATTCCCTTAACATAGGTTGTACCATCAAAATCAGTAGAAGTCAATTTGTAATAGTTAATTCCTGAAGAAGGTCTGTCGTGTGTTAAATTGTAATTATTGAGCGTTGTTGCATTTCCAGCCCCTTGAACTTGACCAATAGCTTCAAAATTATATCCTGTAGTAGAATGAGAGATAGTGAAGTAGTCATTGTTTTGCTCTGAGCTTGTTTCCCACGTTAAAAGTGATTGTGAATTGATTATTTGACCTTTAAAATTAACTAAGTCACTTGGCAGTAGAACTGGATCAAGAATGCAATTGTTGTCTCCGTAAGAAGTTGCAGCGCCTCCATTTGCGTCAAAAGTGGCATAAACGCCATCATTATCTGGATATTGATTACCATCGGTTGTGTAATTAATTGTAAAAGTACTACCAGAAGTGGTTGTAATAGCCGTTCTAAAATATCTAATCGGAGAAGCCGCAGACGGATTGTTGGCGAAATTCCCTGTTGTGCTCCAATTAGCATCATTTTGAAAAATCACATAAATAGGACCTGAACCACAAAGGCCACTCCAAGTCAACGCCTCTTCGCATATATCTCTGTAGACAAGCACCCAGCTTGAGTTTGGAGAAATAGTTGTACCAACAGCATCAATAAATAATCCTGGACACCCTGCTGCGGTATTCAATTGGTTTATCCCCGTTGTATTATTTACTAAGACATCAGTATAATTGGTTCCTGGGTTTGTTGACCCATAAAGAAAATCAAAATTGGTCGTATTAACATCAAATGAGTAATCACCAGATGTTCCAAATACAATTTCATTATATCCCTCGTCACATGTAGGGTCACATGAATTTATAATAACAGATGTTAAATGCGGCGGCACTTGCGCACAGGGTCCATCAGTCAATGTAATTGTTAACGGAACGGATGAATTTCCGGTAGTAGAAGGATTAGAAGCTATAACGCGAATAAGATAATTTGAACCTGTGGTAGTTGTTGCGGGAATTGTAAAAGATATTGTTCCATTGTCGGCTGTTGAGCTCAATGTTCCAATGGTTGTTGATGCGATAAAACTTCCTGCAGCATCAGATAGTTGTGCACTGTAAACATTTCCGCCGAGCATTGTGGAGCTTGATGTAAAATCAATTGTTCCGTTCGTGCCAGCTGCACAAGAAACAGAAAAAGAAGAAGAGCTTACTGTTCCCGTTGTAATTATACAATTATTTGTGATGGTCAAGTCGATTCCATTATCTGTACCAATAGTTAAAGGGTCATTTGATATAACACGAATTCGGTATAGTGAGCCAGCGACTGTGCCTGCAGGTATAGAGAAAGGAATAGTACCATTAAGTGCTGTTGAAGCAAGAGTGCCAATGTTTGTCGGAATTGTGAAATCTCCTAATTCATCAGAAAGTTGAGCCGTATAAACATTCGCGGGATTGAATGTTCCAGTAGATGTAAAGTCAACGCTTCCTGTGGCTGCAGTGTTACATGTTACAACGAAAGGTGAAGTTGCAACTGTTGTTGTTGTGATGGTGTTTGATGAACCGCAACTTGTTGTCCCATTGAATGCAAAACTGTTTATACTGAAAGTTCCTGTTGAAGCAGATGCTCCCCAACCATATAATCTAAAAGTTATTGCGCCAGTTAAATTTTGGAAGCTTGCGCTTGACAAATCGATTGTTGTTCCTGTTGCATTTGGAGTACCTAAGTTAGAAGTAAAACCATCCAAACTAGATCTAAAAGCAAAACTTGTTGCACCAGTTCCAGAAGCTTGACCAGTATATACAAAATTCGTCAAGTTTAAACAGAAAGTTGCATTTGGTGTGAGTGTAAATTCGAAATAGGCAGTTAAATCAATTGCAGCTGTATTCCAACTTGAAGCATTATATCTATCGTTTGCAGCCGTACCAGTCGCACCTGCACCCCTTCCTATTCCACTTACAGTAATATTCGGATCAACTACTTGTCCTGTTGTATATGGGTTAGAAGTGTTTGGATTGGTACCAGTAATTGGATTTGAAAAAAATTGTCCCCAGCCAAAAGTCACAGCACTAGTAAAAAGTAAAAACAATAATATTCTCATCGTCAATTTGTTTCGGTCGTAATTGTTTTGCAATGCAAATGTAGACCATTCATTTATGACTAAAATGAAGTAAATGTTATGCTTTTATTGAACTTTTAAACAGGGTTTTTTGGTTAAACGGTTTAGTTTTTGGGTTATTAACAATAAGTGGTTTTCAATGTTAAGTTGTACGAAAAATGGCAAAAAAAAATCCCGTCAGAAATGACGGGATTTTATATGGTAAGAGTTTGATCTTATTTTACGATTCCTGTGAATGCTGCGTTTTCAGCAAATTTCAAGAATTCACGATCTTTTAAAGCTTTTGCTTTTAAAGAACCATCTTTTGCAAATGCGCTCTTCAAGTTGCTAACAACTCCGTCGATTTTGTTGTCACGTGCTTCAGCGATTGCTTTCAAGTAGTAACCTTGTGCAGATTCTTTGTCAGCAGATGCGTTAACAGTTTTAACTGCTTCAGCATTTGAACCGTTTAACAATTGAGCAAGAGCCTTGTTGAAAGAAGCATCAGAACCAAAGTTAGAAACTGCATCAGCATATTTTCCATCTTGTATGTTAAGAATACCCCAGTTGTAGCTAACTTCTTGTCCAGCACCTTTCGCTTGACCTAACAATTGTTTTGCTTTCGCACGGTCACCTGAAGCACCAGCGATTGCAGCCAAGTTGTTTTTAGAAATTGGGTTATCTTTTACAGAGTTAGCTTTTTCAAAGTTTGATTTTGCTTCGCTCATTTTGTTTTGCATGTATAATACAGCACCAACATTATTGTGCGTTCTGTAATCGTTAGGGAAGTTTTTAGCAGCTACTTGGTAGATACGTAACTTCTCATTTAAATCTTCAGATAAAGTTGCTGTGAACAACAATTCTTCTAATGTCAAAGAATCAGGAGTAGCTTTAGATACTGCTTTCAATTCTTCGTCAGAATATCCAGTTAAATCATAAGTAGTGATGATTTCAGAACGACGTAATTTAGGGAAGATGTTCTTATCTAAGTAAGTAAACGTTTTACCCATGTTACGCATTTCAGTTTCACGCGTTGTTGGATCTTGGTGCATTTCAAGAACACGAATAACTAATTGCTTTTCGTCATTGTTCATTGTTGAAGCTTCCAATTCTTTTTTGAATCCAGCGTAATCCTCACCACGACCAGATGTGCTATACACTTCTGTTTGTGCTTTGTCATTTTTCGCTTTTTTACCAATTTCCATTGATGCTTTTTTACCAGCTTCAGCACGATCAGTTGACAATGAATTGTTTTTATCTTCTTCTCCTTCAGGTGAAGCATAACCAACAACATTGATAGACTTGATAGCGATTTTTGGATTTGCTTGTGCAGCAGCTAACCAATTTTGGAAACTAACGATGTCAGCATCTTTCATTTCACCTGGCTTAACTACTGATTTACCTTTATCGTAATTGATTTGAGCAGAAGTTGATTCTTCAGTCACACGACGGAATTCATCTTTTGCAAGAATTACTCTAAAATCTTTGTTTACCCAAAATGGAGTAATGATTGTTGCGTCAGCAATTTTAGTATCTGTAAATTTGCCAGCTTTCTCTTTTCCTCCTTTGTATACTTTTCCAGTAGCAACTAGATCAGCATTTTCAAATTCTGGCTTGTAAGCAACAACATCAGTGTAAACTACCTTTCCACCTGGTTTGTATTGAATCACATTACCATTTCCAGTTGCCTTTTCACCTTGAATTGTAATCGTTTTAAGAGCAGTACTACCCAACATAGGAGTAATCTCAGCACTCGCTTTTTTCTTGATTCCCTTTTCAGGCAATGTAATGTCCACTTGAACACGCACAGAATCTCCATGCATCTCTAATGGATTTGGAGTTACCTTGTATGTTAAATCTTTCAAGAGATCACAGCTCGTTACTAACGCTCCAGCAACAGCAATGAAAGCTAAACCTTTAATGTTTTGTTTTTTCATATTCTTTATTTAAATCCTTACCAAATTTTAGGGCAATATTAAACATTATATTTTTCTTAAAAAAACAAAAACCCATTAAATGTTAGTAACTAAGAACAAAATTTTCTTTATGAATGGATTGTTTTAAGTTTTGTAAACTTAAGTAGTCTGAAATAAGTTGATTGTTTCTTGGGTCTCTTAATTTTGGACCAATTTCTAAAAGTGGAAGTAAAACAAAAAGTCTGTTTTGATACTGACTATGTGGGATTTGCAGCTTTTCACTTTGAATTTGACAATTGTTAAATAGTATAATGTCAATGTCTATTGTTCTTGAACTATACCTTTCATTTTTATTCCTAATTCTGCCAAGTTCGTTCTCGATTGTTCCGATCTTAAGTAAAATCTCCTCTGGATTATGTTTTGTATGACATTTAACGCAAATATTCAAAAAATCATTATCTGTTTCAAAACCGATTGCTTCAGTGCTGTATACAGAAGAACAACTGACAATTGTGCCAATTGATTTTTTTATTTCAATTAATGCATTTTCTAAGTTGGATAGACGGTTGCCTAAATTGCTGCCCAAACTGAAATAAACGGTATTGTTTATTTCCATTTTAAACTATTCGCCATTTTTAACAAATCAACCTGAATGTAATCCAGATGGGGCTTCAGTGAGTCATAATTAGGTCGACTATTCAATAACAATTCAGCTCTTAAAAAATGATTAGTTGAGTCCGTTAAATAAAACTGATAATTCGTAGCTACATCACCTTGTAACTCAAAGAAAGTTCCATAAACTCTGTCTTTCGAACGCAAAATCTTTTGATCGTTTATGGCAGTTGCTTTTAGTTTGTGGTCATCAACTTTGTCATTTGAAAAGTTAATAAACTTAGCAAGTGTGTCTTTTGCTGTTAAAGGATAGTAAAAAATGTAAAGTGTTCCATTTAGGGGACCAAGGTCTATTTCTTGATTACAGATTCCTACGGTGTTTTTCTGTGTGTTTTTAAAGCTATAAGCTACTGGTAGGTCAATTGTGAATCCACATTCAGAACGAACATTTTTGTATTCGTGATCTGGAAAGTCAAGCCTCAAATAAGTTGGCGGTTTAGGAATTAATAACTCATCATTGCCACAAGAAACGAGTACGATTAACAAAATTAAAGTGGAGAGAATTTTCATAAACTTATTTCAGGTAAAATTGCTTTTATCATTTTTATACGTCTTTTATCAGAAGACTCTACAATCAATTTTATATCGTCACATACAATGTATTCGTTGTTCTTGAGTATGCGCCCTTCTTTTTCTGTCATAAAACCGCCTAAGGTTTCAGCATCGCCTTTTTGATTTTCAAATTCTTTTCCGTCAATATCGACAACCTTATAAAAATCCATTAAGGCAGTTCTTCCTTCGAATAAGAACGTTCGATCATCAACCCGAGTGTAGGCGATTTCATCATCATCAAATTCATCCGTGATATCTCCCACAATCTCTTCAAGTACATCTTCTAAGGTCACAATTCCACTTGCGCCACCGTATTCATCTACGACGACGGCCATGTGCATTTTCATGGATTGGAACTCTCTCAATAAATCATCTATTTTCTTGTTTTCAGGAATGAAATAGGGTTTGCGTATGAGTGACTTCCAATCAAAATCGTCTTTTTCAGAAAGAAATGGAAGTAAATCTTTGATATATAAAATACCGATTACATTATCTATTTTCTCTTCATAGACAGGGATTCTAGAATATCCTGCTTCAAGAATTACATCAACAACTTCTTGGAAATTTTTATCGTTTTCTAAAGCAACAATATCCATGCGTGACTTCATAATCTGACGTGCATCCGTATTTCCAAATTTCACAATCCCTTCTAAAATTTTATGTTCTTCTTCAGAAGTCGATTCTTGTTTGGTTAGTTCTAATGCCATTTCCAATTCATCCGTCGTAATTTTAACACCTTTTCTTTTCGCGGCACGCTGGATAAATTTTGTTCCATGTACTAAAAATGTTTTCAACCATGAAATTGGAGGTAGTTTCCTTAAAAAATTCAAAAGCCCTGCTGTTAAACGAGCAAAAGGAAGCGAATTCTTGGTTCCATAAATTTTAGGAATCACCTCGCCAACCAATAGCAATAACAATGTGATACCGAGTACCTCAACGATAAAACGAATTGTTTCGTTTGCATTCGCGATAGGGTAGAATACTTCTAATAATGAACTTGATAGAATAACTATTCCAACATTTACAAAATTATTGGTTATTAAAATTGTTGCCAGTAATTCTTGTGGGATGCTTAATAAATGAAGTATCGTTTTAGCACTTTTGCTGTCTTCATTTTTCAATAAGTCTTTGTCTGACGGTGAAAGAGAGAAGAAGGCTGACTCTGATCCAGAAGCCAAGGCTGACATAGTGAGTAAAAAGAGTAAAATAATAAAGGAAACAATTGTTCCAGATAGGTTTATTCCCGCATGAATGGCCTCCTGAAGAGGCTCAATACTCGAGGGTTCGATTTGATTCATTTTTACAAGTTAAAATGGCAGTCCATCTGCCGAATCGTTAGTAATATTGTCCATTGGAGAAGGATTTGAAGGTCCGTCTCCAGAGGTGTAAGGTGATTTATTTTCAGATTTTTCACTTCCTTCTGGTCGTGATAATATGGTCATTTCTTCTGCTAGAATTTCTGTGGTATACCGTGTGTTACCCTCCTTGTCTTGCCAAGATCTCTTTTTAAGTTTTCCTTCGACATAGACTTTGTAGCCTTTTTTTAGGTATTTTTCAGTGACTTCAGCTAACCCTCTCCAAACAACAATGTCATGCCAGTCAGTGACTTCACGTTTTTCACCTGTTGCTTTATCAGTATAGACTTCAGATGTAGCAATGGAAAAGTTTGCAACCACAGAACCATTTTCCAAGCGTCTAACTTCGGGGTCTTTCCCAAGATTACCAATAAGAATCACTTTGTTTACGCTTCCAGCCATTTTTCAATCTATTAAGAC
>Ga0075012_10004385_pt1 | contig 13139 bp, 12 predicted proteins | sample All_14_2_FD_71474 | JGI IMG/M metagenome (GOLD analysis project Ga0075012, IMG submission 71474) | Freshwater microbial communities in response to fracking from Pennsylvania, USA - Allegheny Zone_MetaG_DW_15 | ecosystem: Environmental > Aquatic > Deep subsurface > Groundwater > Drilled... | reverse complement strand
ATGGTCCTAGGGCTCGACTTGGAACATTCCTCTAACTTTCCTGAATTAGCTCAAATTGTTTTTACAGAAATGAAAGGGATTCATTTTCTATTCAATAATGGAGGATTAAGTCAACGATCGACGGTTGTTGAAACATCTCTTGAGGTAGATCGAAAAATCATGGAAATCAATTATTTTGGAAATATTGCGCTAACAAAAGCCGTATTGCCTTATATGATTCAACAAAAGGAAGGACATTTCGTTGTTATTTCAAGTATTGCAGGAAAATTTGGTTTCTTTCTTAGATCTGCTTATAGCTCATCGAAACACGCTTTACATGGATTTTATGAAAGTTTGATGCTGGAGGAAGCTGAGAACGGAATTTCAGTTACGATTGCTTGTCCAGGTAAAATAAATACCAATATCTCTTTGAATGCTTTACAAGGAAGTGGCAGCGCACATGGTGTTATGGATCATAATCAAGCGACTGGTATGTCGGCTCAAGAATGTGTAGATATATTATTAAATGCTGTGACAGCCAAAAAGAAGGAAATTCTGATTGGCAATAAGGAAATCAAAGCAGTTACCTTGAAACGATTTTTTCCATCATTATTCTGGAAAATTATTAAGAAGCAATCTGCAACCTAATGTTGAGAATTGTTCTTTTATTATTTCTTTCGATTTCGTTCAATAGCGAAGCATGTTGCAGTGCAGGTCAATTGCGCATTTTCCCTTTAGGAATGATTGAAAACAAGCCAATTTGTGCTGTTTTTGAGATGAGTCGGGCTTGTTCAGACGATGGAATGGGAGCAGACAATGAGATTTATTGGTTTGGTCGCATGACCCTGCAATTTTTAGAAAAAGACAGCCTTCGTTTATTTAAATCCCTTGATACATTTGAATTTATAGAGTGTAAATGCAAGTATGACGAGATTGAAAGTAATTCCCAATATAATAAAAACATGCAGCATTATCTTGATTCTGCATATATAGTGGTGTCTAAAGAAAAAGGATTTACTCCATTTACAGGAATTATATATGCTGGTGATTCCGTCGCAATCAAAGCACAATTTAAAAATTTGACTGACTCAACTGCTCTTTGGAAACAACATGAGATTGATTTGAGAAAGAATGAAAGTATTTCGTGTTTGATAATGAATGAAGTGAAGGAGGTTCGAATATATCAGTCAGCTAACTATGAACTTTTAATTGCATCTGTTGGATGTCCTACACAACAGTTTCTCAGCGAAAATTCAATCTTGAAAAATAAGAAGTCATTTCAGAATAAAATTGGTGCAATGACCTACATTCCAATTGATTGGCATGGTTACACGATTGATTTGTATCAACTCGAAAAGCGAAAAAAATAGCAATAAAAAAGGCAGACTTAATGTGGTCTGCCTTTTTAGTATAACTATAGTTAATTACCATTGAAATAAAGGACGATGTCCCATCAAGGCATTCACTTCTTTTCTTACTGATTCAATTACTGCTTCGTCATTGATGTTCGTCAACACTCGATCAATTAAACCAACGATTGCAGCAATTTCATGTTCTTTCACACCACGAGATGTAATTGCTGGTGTTCCAACGCGAATTCCAGAGGTTACAAAAGGCGATTCTGTATCAAATGGAACCATGTTCTTGTTCACTGTAATATCTGCTAACACCAAAGTATTTTCAGCATCTTTACCAGTCACTCCTTTTGAACGAAGGTCAATCAACATAGAATGATTATCTGTACCACCTGAGATGATTTTATATCCTCTTTTTGTGAATTCATCAGCCATGACCGCTGCATTTTTTTGTACTTGAGCCATGTATGTTTTGTAATTATCCGTCAAAGCTTCACCAAAAGCTACCGCTTTAGCTGCAATCACATGCTCCAATGGTCCACCTTGAATTCCAGGGAATACTGCTGCATCTAACAATGCTGCCATCGATTTTGGATTTCCATTGTTCCATTTTAAACCAAACGGATTATCAAAATTATGACGCATCATAATAACTCCACCTCTTGGACCACGTAATGTTTTATGCGTAGTTGTGGTAACGATATGACAGTGGTCAAGTGGATCAGAAAGTAAACCTGCAGCAATTAATCCAGCAGGGTGTGAAATGTCCGCTAAAATGATAGCACCAACTTCATCTGCCACTTTACGAATTCGCGCATAATCCCAATCACGACTGTAAGCCGAAGCACCACAAATAATCATTTTTGGTTTTTCTCTTCGAGCAACTTCTTCTAAAACGTCGTAATCAACTTTTCCTGTTTCTTGGTTAACACCATAGAAAAAAGGCTTGTATAATTTTCCAGAGAAATTAACCGGTGAACCGTGGGTTAAATGTCCACCATGAGAAAGATCAAATCCTAAAATTTTATCACCTGGCTGCAAGCAAGCTAAAAAAACAGCTGCGTTTGCTTGAGCACCTGAATGAGGCTGGACATTAGCCCAAGTTGCACCAAATAATTTACATAGACGATCGATTGCCAATTGCTCCACTTTGTCAACAACTTCACAGCCACCATAATATCTTTTTCCTGGTAATCCTTCAGCGTATTTATTTGTTAAAACACTGCCCATTGCTTGCATGACTTCGTCACTCACGAAATTTTCTGATGCAATCAATTCAATTCCATGTAATTGTCTTTGCTTTTCTTCTTCAATTAAATCAAAAATTGCTTGATCTCTTTTCATTTTAGAGGATATTAGTTGGTGTAATTTTTTTCGTAAATAAGTTTTAATCCATGCTCCAGACTAGTTTCGGGCTTGTGTCCGACAAGTTTCATTAGTTTATCAGAACTACCAACCCGACGTTCCACTTCATAGTCGTAGCGTTTTTTGGGAGCTTCTAAGAAAATAATTTCTGAACTTGATTTTGTCAAATCTTTTATAAGAACTGCTAATTCAGCAATTCTCCATTCCTGTTCATTAGCGATGTTCACGATATGACAACCCGTTTTATTCATTAAATGAACACAGGCATCAATCGTATCATCAATATAGGTGAAATCGCGGGTTTGATCTCCAGAACCAAAAACTGTAATAGGTTGATTGCTTAATGCTTGTTCAAAAAATAATGGTACAACCATTCGGTTGTCCTGATTGGCTCCGTAAACATTGAAAAAACGAAGAGAAGTAACATTTAAGCCTTTTTCTTCGTGATGAGAAGCCAAATAAATTTCATTATAGCGCTTAGCCATTGCATAAGATGTACGCGGATCTACCAATACTTCTTCAGTAAGTGTATTTTCAAATGCTGAATGACCATAAATACCGCTTGTTGAGGCATACATGATTTTCTTAACATTATTCGTGGCTGCTGCTTCAACGACATTTCTTGTCCCAATAACTTCAACGTCCATCGTTTCCACTGGATTGTCAGCAACTATGTCTACACCTAAAACTGCTGCAAAATGGAAAATAATATCGCAATTGACGCTCGCTTCAGTCACAACTGAAAGATCACGAACATCACCTTTAATAAATTTAATTTTTGAATAGGTTTCTTTGTCTAGTTTATTTCCACGTAACAAAGAATCGAGGACGGTAACTTGATGACCATCAAACACAAGTCGCTTAGCAAGGTTGCTCCCAATGAATCCTGCACCACCTGTGATTAATATTTTCATTTTATTCTAATTTGGGACAAATATCGTAATATTTTCTATTTAGGCACAATGTTTTACAAGCGTTTGATACAGTTAATATCATGCGTTTTTGTGCTGGTTTCTTTGTGAATGATTCCTTCAGATGTAAATACATCAATTCTTACCATTCCTGATGCATGAATTATCAGTCCATTTCCATCTAAAATACCAACGTGTGTAATTTTTCCTTCCTTATTTTGAAAAAAAGCTAAATCACCTGGCATGATGTCTTCAAATTCAATAATTGAACCTGTATCTACTTGTTGCGAGGCGTCACGAGGTAAATTGACATCCAAAAATCGATAAACCATTTGTGTTAATCCAGAACAGTCGATTCCGAAGGGAGTTTTACCTCCCCATAAATAGGGTGTATTGAGGTATTCTTGTGCTATTTCAAATGCATTTTTTCTTTCAAATGTCTTTCGAGATGCAGAAAAAGCAAATTGATCTGGTCCGATTTTAAAGTCTTCCACTGCTTGAAACGGAATCAATGAACCCTTAAAAATTCGCTGTATTCCCCAAGGTGTTGATAATTCTGAAGAAATATCTCGCAAATAAGTAAAACCATCCAGCCAACGATTCACTTCTTTCTCTGTTAACAAATGCAAGTGTTTGATGTCTACAAAGCCTTTATAGTTATCTGCAAGAGTCGTTATTTTGCACCAAGGAGTGCCCATTTCTTCGATACTCAGGATTTCTCCAAAAAGCAATTGAGTAACCATTTCTGCACTATCGGAAGGATTAGCACGAACAGGTGAGATACTTACCAAGCAATAAGCGTATTGAATTGACATCTTAATTTTTTGGGAATTTCGGGTGTTCTAAAATATTAGAAGCTTGTTGCATATGGCGTTCATTGTGATAAACTACAAACAATAAGGCATCACCTAATCTTAATCGAATAATTTTTGAAATGGAAATTGGAATTTTAGCTTTGCGAATATTAATTTGCTTTGAACTTTCAATTATTTGAAGCAATTCTTGTTGACCTTTTTCGAATGTGTTTACATCATCTCCACTTACTAAACTTGAATCAACTAATGGATTATAAGCTCGTTGTGTTTTCATCTTACGTCGAATATTGTTCATATTCCCGAGTTTCATAGATTTCCAAGCGGATCTGCCAAGTGGTGACGAAATAAAGTTTTCACGTGGCTCTCTGAAACGAGTCTTTTCAATTTTACGGATAAATGCGTGGTGATAATAAGCTGCATATGAATTTAAATGAGCAAATACTTCATTGATACTCCACGAGTTTGTATCCTTTCTCCAGTTTTTTTGTTCTGATGAAAGTCCTGAAAAACGAGTTCGCAGAATACTTATGTTGTTTTCAGTAATTTGCCTTACTTCGCTTAAAAGTTCAGATGTTGTCATAGTTTGGAAAGATGTTAATCAAAGATAAACCAAAATCCTTATTTCTTGGTTGCTATTTGTAAAATTAATGCTAACTTAACTAAAAGATTTTCTTCCAGAATCGTTACTTTCGCGTTGAAAAGAATTAATATGTAACGATGAAAAAGCCCTTAATTTTAATAACGAATGACGATGGAATTTCTGCAAAGGGGATTAAATCGTTAATTGAAGTGGCTTTAGATTTTGGGGATGTATTGATTGTAGCACCCGATAAACCACAATCTGGTATGGGGCATGCAATTACGGTAAATCACCCTTTGAGGTTAGATAAATCTCTTTTGTACGATAATGCCTACACATGTACAGGAACACCTGTAGATTGTGTTAAACTGGCTATTTATGAGATTCTACATTGTAAACCGGACTTATTGTTGTCTGGAATCAATCATGGTGAAAATACATCGACGAATGTTTTGTATTCTGGAACAATGTCGGCAGCTGTTGAAGGAGCAATGGAAAATATTCCGTCCATTGGATTTTCTTTGGCTGATTTTGATGCGAATGCTGACTTTTCAGGTGCACAAATGATTGCTCGAAAACTCATTGAAAAAGTACTGAAAAAGAATTTTCCTCCTCACGTTTGTTTGAATGTTAATGTGCCGAAAATTCCGATAGAAGATATTATGGGCCTGAAAATTTGTAGACAAGCTCACGCTTTTTGGGAGGATCGTTTTGATAAGCGATTGGATCAATTTGGAAAACCGTATTATTGGTTAACAGGTGAGTTTTCTAATCACGATAAAGGGGAAGATACTGATTTATTTGCACTGTCTATAGGCTATGCGAGTATTGTGCCGACACAATTTGATATGACAGCCTATTCAACAATGGCTGAATTTAATAACTGGGAACTATGAATTTAAAAAATTGGACAAAAAACCATACGTATGGATTAATCATTGGATTAATCTCGCCATTAATATTTATTCCCTTAGTAATTCTGTTGTTGAGTTGGATTGAGAATTTCCAGTTTTCGCAACTCATGTCGAAATTTATGAGTGCTTCAATCGTGCGTAGCAAAATAATTTCTATTGCAATTATATCTAATTTAATTTGGTTTTACCTCAGTTTGAATCGCGAGAAATGGGGATTAGCTATGGGGATTATCGTTGCAACCATCTTGTTTTTACCTTACATACTATATGTTAACTTCTTCTTGTAATGGATAGATCTAAAATCTATATCATTGCTGGTGAAGCTTCGGGCGATTTGCACGGTGCCAATTTGATGAAGGCTTTATTGAATGAATCGAATAAGCTTGATTTTCGTTTTTGGGGTGGAGATAGAATGGAAGAAATAGGTGGTAAACCTGTAAAGCACATTCGAGACCTTGCATTCATGGGCTTCATTGAAGTAGTAATGAATTTGCGAACGATTGCTAAAAACTTACGGTTTTGTAAAGCTGATATCAGTGAATTTAAGCCTGATGTACTTGTGTTGATTGATTATCCAGGTTTTAATTTACGCATAGCTGAATGGGCAAAATCTCAAGGCATTCGTGTAGCATACTATGTTTCTCCGCAAGTTTGGGCATGGAAGGAATCAAGGGTGAAAAAGATTAAGCAATGTGTAGATCAGATGTTTGTCATTCTACCGTTTGAAAAAGAATTTTACAAGAAACATAATTTTGCGGTAGAGTATGTTGGTCACCCTCTATTGGATGCCATTGATAATTACAGAAAGGACAATGTTGATAAATCTTCATTTTTAGAAGAAATTAATCCAGAAGGCAAACCTATTATTGCTGTTTTACCGGGAAGCCGAAAGCAAGAGATATCAGTTAAGTTACCTATTATGCTTGAAGCATTGAGGGATTATACGAATTACTGTGTTGTAGTAGCTGGTGCTCCTAGCTTAGATCCATCATTTTATGTCCCATTTCTACCGAAAGATGCTAAAATCGTTCAAGGAAGAACCTATGATCTATTGTCACTCGCAGAATTTGGAATTGTGACTTCTGGAACTGCAACCTTGGAAACAGCATTATTGGGGATTCCTGAGGTTGTTTGTTATAAAGGCTCATCCATTAGTTACCAAATTGCTAAGCGTTTAATAAAAATCAAATTTATCTCGCTGGTTAATTTAATAATGGATAGGGAAGTAGTAACAGAATTGATTCAACACGAATGTAATCCACAGCGAATTAAAGAGGAAATTGAAATGATAAAAGTAGGTGGCGCGAATCGCGAAGCCATGCTAAATGATTATAAAATTCTGAAAGAAATACTTGGTGATGGTGGTGCAAGTACAAAAGTTGCACGGTCCTTGTTGAAAACTATTCAATAGGCTGTTCATATCTGATTGGCTATCATTTATTTTTGTTCCGTGAAGTATTTTGTTTTGATGTCTTTATTGCTGAATTTGTGCTCGCTTAAGGCGCAACAAATGCGTATTGGTGTTCTTCGCGATCATTCAATCAAAAGAATTACATTTTCCTACAATGATGGTAGTTATGCTGTGTTTGCAGATACTAACTATTTTGGTCTTATTCTTCCTAACGAGTTTGTCGAATTGAATGCGACTTCAAATGGGGTAGTTAAGCTCAAGATTGGAGCTCAAGAATTGGGGGAATTTTCCAAAGTTTTACTCGTACAAACAGTGGTGAATACTTCACTTACGTTGACTTCTAAAACCCCTGTAGTGAAGGCAAGAAAGTACAAAGATGATTTTGAAATTTCCTGTAAATCAAATGCACTTACGGTTGTTAATTTAGTTGAAATGGACAATTATTTAGCGGGAGTAGTTGAATCCGAAGGTGGTGGTGGTAAGCATCTGGAATATTACAAAGTACAAGCAATCATGAGTCGATCGTATGCGTTAAAATACCTCGATCGACATAAAAAAGATGATTTTCAATTGTGTGACAGGGTTCATTGTCAGGCCTATCATAATATGATGCGTTTTACGCCAATTATCGACAGTGCGGTTATTCAAACGCACAATTTAATATTAACTGATTTGAAAGAAGGATTGATTGATGCTTATTTTCATGCGAACTGTGGTGGACAAACATGTGAACCACAATATGTCTGGAATGAGTCTATTCCATATTTATCCACCTTTAAGGATACATTTTGTATTTATACCAAACAAGCAACTTGGGAAACTAGAATTAGTCAAGAAAAGTGGAAAAGTTTTTTAGTGAGAAATTATAATTTCCCTATTCAAGATAGTGTATGTGCTGATATGATGTTTAATTTTAATCAGAACGATCGAAAGGCATTTTATCTGGATCCAATTTTCGGGATTCCCTTGCGTGACTTAAGGGAAGAATTCAATTTAAAATCAACATATTTTAGTTGTCGACCAGAAGGAGATGATGTTGTTATCAATGGTCGTGGCTTTGGACATGGGGTGGGATTGTGTCAAGAAGGTGCTATGAAAATGGCGCGTTCAGGATACGATTTCAAACAGATATTAATGTTTTATTTCCCAGGTTCGAAAGTAATTGATTGGCATATTCAAAAGGTGCTTAATCAGAAATCTATTGGTTTAAGCGAATCTACTCGTAACTGATAACGAAAATTTCTTCGTTGTCTTTTTTGAATAATTTTTCCTCACGTGCAAAACTTTCCAACTCACTTGAATAACGCATTCTATACAATAGTTTTTTTGTGCTTTCTAGTTTGATTGTTGTTTCAGTTTTAGCCTGTTCTAGTTTATGTAGCTTGATGTTGTGATTAACAACTGTAAAGATATCGACATCGTCTAAAAACAAGAAATAGACCGTAAACAACGTTATAGTCAAAATGTACTTGTTCTTAAAATAGGAAAGATACTTCTTCATATTTCAAAAGTAGTATTTGTTTTAAACTACCAGATTGGCCTCGCAGATAATTATCAAACCGAAAGTGTTGACAATAAAAAAGCCCCTTTCGGGGCTTCAATTAGTTAGTTGACGATTTCGTCATATTTTGCTTTAAAGTCTTCGTCTTCCTCGAACCATTGAGCAATTTTATTTAAAAGTGTTTTAGCTTTTTCTTTTTGTTTTGAAGCTAAATAACATTCAGCAGTTTGAAGAACACCTAATTGTAAGATTTTTTTGTCTGCCTCTGACCAATCTTCAATCGAAGTGATTTTACCTAAAAGTAAATCAGCTTCTTTCCAAAGTGTATTTGCACCACCTTTATCCGCTTTTCTATATTTAGTAGCTCCATCTAAAAATTTAGCTCCAACTGGATTTTTTGTGATTTTATAATATTTCAATATCCATCCAGAAGCTTTACTATAATCTTTTGCAGTGATATCGTTGTCAATATATGTTGCCATTGAAAATTGAAATTCTTCAATGAAATCCGAATGATCCGTAAGTTGAGAACCATCTTTGTCATTTTTCATTGCCTTTCCTAATGCTGCAATTGCATCTTTATATGCATTCTTGAATTTCTCATCATCAGTTCCTGAAAGAGAGATTTTGTACAAACCTTTCGCTAACCATAAAAAAGGTAAAGCGTCTTTTTTGTTATCTTCTTTTAAGGTATATCCTTCTGCTACTTTTGTCAACTTTTCATAATTGGCATCAGCATAAAGAATTTTTAAGTCGTCATAATTTGGAGCTTGTGCTTTCGCAGTAAGTCCAGCAATTAAGAATAGTATTAATCCGAATGTTCTTTTCATAATATTTGATTTTGTAGCAGTCGACTTTTCAATAACTATGCCGAATGTAATAAACTATTTTGTTAATACAAAAACACCATCTAAATTTTATAGCGTTTCGTTACTCTTTATAAGCAATTCAAGAATTTCTTGTGCTGCTTTGGAAATCTTTGTACCAGGCCCAAAAACACCAAATACACCTGCGTCATATAGGAAATCATAATCTTGCTGTGGGATTACTCCACCTGCAACAACCATAATATCCTCTCTTCCCATTTTTTTAAGTTCGTCAATAACTTGGGGAATGAGTGTTTTGTGTCCAGCTGCTAATGAAGAAACTCCTAAAATATGCACATCATTTTCTACTGCTTGTTTAGCGGCTTCGTGAGGTGTTTGAAATAATGGTCCAATATCTACATCAAATCCAATATCGGCAAATGATGTTGCAATTACCTTGGCTCCACGATCATGACCGTCTTGACCCATTTTTGCAATCATTATGCGCGGTCGTCGACCTTCTAAAGCTGCAAATTTCTCTGTCAATTCACGCGCTTTTGTAAAATCTGTATCGTTCATAGCTTCATGAGAATAAACACCACTAATTGAGCGGATAGTTGCTTGATATCTTCCGTAAACTTTTTCCAGAGCAAATGAAATTTCACCTAGGGATGCTCTTTCTCTTGCACAACGAACTGCAATTTCCAATAAGTTTCCTTCGTGATTTCTTGCTGCCTTTTCCAATTCTACCAATAAAAGTTGCACCTTTTCTTCATTTCGGTTTTCTTTCAATTGTTTCAATCGGCCAAGTTGTGCATCACGCACTTTTGTATTGTCAACCTCAAGAATATCAATTTTTTGTTGGTTGTTTTCATCGGCAATGTAGCGATTGACACCAACAATAACATCTTTTCCAGAATCAATTCGCGCTTGCTTTCTAGCAGCAGCTTCTTCAATTCGCATTTTTGGAAGTCCTGTTTCAATAGCTTTTGCCATTCCTCCAAGTTCTTCTACTTCTTGAATTAACTTCCACGCTTCATCTGTTAATTGCTCGGTTAATTTTTCAATATAAAAACTTCCGCCATAAGGATCTATCAATGAAGTAATACCTGTTTCTTCTTGCAGATAAATTTGTGTGTTTCGTGCAATACGGGCAGAAAAATCAGTTGGTAATGCAATTGCTTCATCCAAGGCATTTGTATGCAATGATTGGGTTCCGCCAAGAGCAGCAGCTAGCGCTTCGATACATGTGCGGGCAACATTGTTGAATGGATCTTGTTCTGTTAAACTCCAACCAGAAGTTTGACAATGCGTCCTTAAGGCTAGTGATTTATCGTTCGTAGGGTTGAATTGTTTTACCAATTTCGACCATATTAGACGCCCAGCTCGCATTTTAGCAATTTCCATATGGTGATTCATTCCAATCGCCCAAAAGAAACTTAAACGAGGAGCAAATTGGTCGATATCCATTCCCGCTTTAATTCCTGCTCGAAGATATTCTAATCCATCTGCCAAGGTATATGCTAGCTCAATTGCAGCTGTTGCACCAGCTTCTTGCATGTGATAACCAGAAATGGAAATAGAGTTGAATAAAGGCATGTTCTTAGCCGTAAATTCAAATATATCCGTGATGATTCGCATGGAAGGTTCTGGCGGATAGATATACGTATTTCGTACCATGAATTCTTTCAGAATATCATTTTGAATGGTACCTGATAATTTTTCAAGTGAAACACCTTGTTCTTCGGCAGCAACGATATAAAATGCCATTATTGGTAAAACAGCACCATTCATGGTCATAGAAACGGACATTTGGTCTAGTGGGATTTGATCGAACAATATTTTCATGTCCAAAATCGAATCGATAGCGACACCTGCTTTTCCAACATCACCAACTACGCGTTCATGATCTGAGTCATAACCGCGATGTGTCGCTAAATCAAACGCTACGGAAAGACCTTTTTGTCCTGCAGCTAGATTTCTTCTATAAAAAGCATTGGATTCTTCTGCAGTCGAAAATCCAGCATATTGACGAATGGTCCAAGGACGAATCGCATACATAGATGAGTACGGTCCTCTCAAAAATGGAGCAAGCCCAGAAACTGAACCTATATGTTCGGTTTGACTAATATCTTTAGCTGTGTAATAATTCTTTAGATGAATTCTTTCAGCTGTTTCAAAAATATCTGTTGCTTCAGCTGATGCCGTTCCAATTGATTTTTTAAAGGGAATGGCTTTAAAATTTATTCTGTTCATGCTTTGGCAGGTATTAATTCTCTTTCCAAAATAAGTTGTGGAAGTCCTAAATAATTGTTCGATTTCTTATAAGAAACAGCTGTTTCTGCTGGAATGGTAAATTTGTTTATTCCAATCAAGGTGTCTTTCTTTTCACTTGTTCTATCAACTCGTTTTTGAGCAGTTGCAAGAACCATATTTCGGATAAGTTGAAGTGCTTCTTCATTGAATACTCCACCTTTTTCATCGATTTCACCAAATAAATACCACGCTTTTTCATTAATGGTTGCTGACAATTGCTCAACAGAATAACTTCCATCAATTGGATCGATTACCTGATCAAAATAACTTTCTTCCTTTAGAATTAGCGAAATATTTAGGGCCATGCGTTCCGACAATTGACTAACACCCTTTTCAGATACTATATCATAGGGTAGCACAGCTATTCGATGAACTCCACCAATCGAGGCCGACATTACTTCCGTTGTTTGGCGAAGTAAATTTGTATAAGGATCTACCAACGATTTGTTCAGGACACCAATTTGTGCGCTAATCATACAATTAAATGAAGAGCTTTCTTTTGGATGATATTCACGCACAAGGGCTGTCCATAGTTCTTTAAAACTTTTGAATTTGGCAATTTCTTGAAAATAATGTGCGCCAACTCCTAATTTAAAATGAATGCAAGAAGCAGCTTGATCGATAGTTAAACCAGCATCAATAAGTGCAATCAAGTATTCATTACCTGCTGCAAGACAAAATGCAAGTTCTTCTGTTATATTCGCTCCACACTGCTGTAAGCTGTAACCATCTACAAGTAAAATAGGGTAGAAGTTACCATTTAATGTGGAGATAACAGATGTAAGTTCATTCCGAGCAGATTTGTCGTTTACTAAATCAAAATTGACGGCAATATTGCTCGCATAAGTTGATCCAATTTGTGAATGAAACTGTGTAAACTGTTCTGCAGAATAGAACGTGAATTCACTAAAGATATATTCTAATCCTATATTTTGCAGAAGCGTTTCCCAGTTGATACTGCTTTTGTTGATTGAAAAATGCAAGGCATCTGCTCCTTTCATGAGAACGTCTAAAGCGTTTGAATTGGCTTCTTTTTCATCGTTGACTTCGATAAAAACTGCATTTTTCCAATTATTCGTCTGCGTTCTAAGATCGCTGGAAATAATTTCAGCATTTACATCAATACTTTCTATTGATTTTGCATGAGAATAGGAAGTAAAACCAAAATTTTCAATTTCATCAAACT
>Ga0075012_10004384_pt1 | contig 13140 bp, 14 predicted proteins | sample All_14_2_FD_71474 | JGI IMG/M metagenome (GOLD analysis project Ga0075012, IMG submission 71474) | Freshwater microbial communities in response to fracking from Pennsylvania, USA - Allegheny Zone_MetaG_DW_15 | ecosystem: Environmental > Aquatic > Deep subsurface > Groundwater > Drilled... | reverse complement strand
CTATGTGGCCAAGCCATTCGAGATGAATGAGCTCCTCGCCAGAGTCCGGGCCGCAGTTCGCCGAGGAAGGGTGTCCGGTTCCAACGCGGCTCCCGATGTGATCACGGCCCGGAACTTCGAAGTCGATCTGGCCGCTGGCATCGTACGACGCGATGGACTACAAGTCCGGTTGACGCCGACGGAATATCACGTGCTGGAGGTACTGGCTCGGCACTCAGGACGGCTGGTCACCCAGCACCAGCTGCTTCGCGAGGTATGGGGCCCTGGCTACGAGCATGAGTCGCACTACCTGCGCGTGTACATGGCGCAACTGCGCCGAAAGCTCGAACCAGATCCCGCGCATCCCATCCACCTGATCACCGAGCCAGGACTCGGCTATCGCCTGGATCTCCAAGAAGGCGCCACTTAGTCAGGGCCCCTCCAAGGGATACACTCCCACCACATCGCAAGGAGTCATGGAGATCAGTTCGATCGCCTCCTGCAATGACTGTGCGTCGACGATCACACGAGACCAGTTCGCGAACCGACACACCGTGCGCCCTTGGTAGCAAGTTGTTCCCATCACCATCTCAAGTAATGACATGTCATCAGCGCTACACGTAACGTCGAGATTGCACCGCTCAGCAGCGGGTGTATGAGATTCCGAATACGGAATCACGCCCCAGCAGGGCGGCCCGCAACAGTCCCCTGCTGGGGCTTCACATTGAGTGCAAGGAGCGAACGATGCCCACACGATCCGCGCACACGAAGAACAACAAGCAGTACGAGGCGCTGAAGGACAAGGGAATGTCGAAGGAGCGTGCAGCGAAGATCGCCAATTCGCCGGCCGCGTCGAAGCACGGTGGAGAGAAGTCGCACAGCGGTTCAGGCAATCCACGACAAGGCGGCACTTCAGCTCAGCACAAGGCGGCTGGTCGCAAAGGAGGCAAGGCGGCCGCTAAGAAGTCATGATGGCTGTCGAGCAGCAACAGGCACTGTGGCTGGTCGATGAGCAGGCGCCCTTGGTCACTGACTCCTTGGCCACTGCCATCAGACGCCGCTGTGATGTCGTCGTCATCGGAGCGGGAATCGCTGGCCTCTCAGCCGCCCTGACGCTGCTGCAGTCCGGCAGAAGCGTCTGCGTGATTGAAGCTCGGGCCGTAGGCGAAGGTACGTCGGCCCTCGCGACCGCCAAAGTCACGAGCGCACATGGCGATGCGCTCGCGCGAATCGCACATCGCCGCGGTTTCGATGCGGCCGTCAGCTATCAGCGGATGAACGACGCAGGTTTCCAATGGATCGCCGACCTCGTTGGCGAGGCACAGCACGAGGTGGGATGGACGCCGGCTGAGCACCTCATCTACACGAGTGCGAACGACACCGCATTCGAACGCAGCGCGACTGTTGCCGCAGTGGCTGGCAGTTCACCGCGCACGGTGGCTTCTCCCTACTGGTCCGATGCGTCGGCGGTGACTTGGGGGCACAGCGCTCTCGTGCACCCTGTGAAGCTCTTGCGACTGATGGCGGCCCAAGCCCGGTTGCGGGGCGCAATCCTGGTGGAGGGAGTCAGGGCCCTGGACATCCGCAGCGATGAGCACGGCGTCGACGTACGCGTGGCGCACGGTGGCTTCGTCCGGGCCGATCAGGCACTGTTGGCGACGCAAGTCCCGTTCTCGGATCCGAGCCTGCTTGTGCCCCGACTGTCCTACACCTGGCATGCGGCGATGGCAGCGCCCGTGTCATCGCAGACTGTGCCGACCTCCTTGGACGTGGAAGAGCACGGAATCTCAACCCGGCCGGCGACCCTGTCGAGCGGTGACGAGGTTGCCGTCATCGTGGGTCCGCGCACGGCGCCCGAGGACATGGCAAGCGGTCGCGCCTGGAACGAGCTCGCGTCGACAGCATCTCGACTGCTGGGCACGGGCCCAGCGCTGTTCAAGTGGTCGGCACACGATGCCGTCGCACCGGGTCTGCTCCCGCTCCTGAGACATCAGCGGGGCGACAGTCGCGTGTGGATCATCACGGGCATGAACGGCTGGGGCTTCACCAACGCCGCCGCCCTCGCTCTGCAATTGCCGAGACTTCTGACGAGCGGTGACTGGTCTCCATCGACGTCCATGTCAGCTCAGGGCGCGCTGGAATCAGCGGCATCCGTGGCCACCGCCGGCCTGACGAGCGCGAAGGCCCTGTTCGAAGGGCATGTGCGCAGCTTTGCGCATGCAACTCCTGTTGCCATGCCAAGTGGGTCTGGTGCCGTCTTCGGCGGACCGCTGCACCCTCAGGCGGTCTGTCGCACAGTCGATGGCAGGCTGCACAGCGTGTCCGCGCGGTGCACGCATGCCGGCTGCATCGTCGACTGGAACCCGATGGCTCAATCGTGGGAATGCCCCTGCCACGGATCGAAGTTCGATCCGGACGGTGGCGTGATCAGCGGACCGGCAACGCGCCCGCTTCCGGCCACGCCAACTCCGCCCGAGCTGTGATTCAGGCTGCCTCGCTCAATCAGCTCTTCGATCAGGATCGAAGAGCTCCTCGTTCATGGCTGTGAAGTCCATCTGCAGGGTCTCGTCGCTGCTGTCTGTCGGCAGACCATCATCGTCGCGCTCGTCACCTTGCGGATCCAGGTCGCGAAGCTCCAGATCGATGTCCAGCTCCTCCTGGTCGGGGTCCCGCTCTTCGGAGCTCCAGTCAGGGTTCACGTACTCGATGGAGTCAGGATCATCATCGAATGGTTCCAGATCATCGGGAAATGCAGTGGTCATCGACTGTCCTCTCAATGGCCGCGAAAGAGCACGAATGCAGCTAGTACAGCTCCGCCATCTCCAAGATCCAGTCCTCAGTCAGCGGAACCCGATCAGGGTGGGCACTTTTCATGTGGGCGTCGACCTGCAGAACAAAGGCGGACTCGCTCGTTGAGAACATCCGACCGCCGCAATCACATGTCAGTTCCAACATCGTTCCTCCTCCGAACCAGATGAAGATGGGGAAGACTCTGTCCTGCCTGCCCCCGGCTTTCAAGGGCTGAATGTCTGAAGTTGATCCCAGTTCGACAGCGATTCGCTCTGCGCCGTCTCAGGGTGCCAGTCAGCCCGATTAGGTGCTCGTGAGGATGACAAGCTGCTGTGTCGCTCTGGTCATGGCAACGTAGCAGTCCACGGCGCCTTCGATGCCTTGACCGAACTCCTGGGGATCGATCAGCACCACAAGATCGAATTCCAGCCCCTTGGCAAGCTCCGGGCTCAGTGATCGCACGCGGACCGTCGATGTGAAGGTGTCGTCACCGATGATGCAAGCGATCCCCTCGGCATGCTCATCCAGCCACGCATCAAGGATCGTGACAAGGCCTGAGACTGGACCGTGCAGCACCGGAATGCTGTTGCTGCGGATCGACGTCGGCACATTGGCATCGGGCAGCACTGCTCTGATGACCGGCTCGGCTTCGGCCATTACTTCTTCAGGCGTTCGGTAGTTGATGCTCAGCGAGGCGATGGTGACCTGATCCAAGCCGATGCGCGCCAGCCGTTCCTGCCACGATTCGGTGAACCCGTGACGCGCCTGAGCACGATCACCCACGATGGTGAAGCTGTGCGACGGACACCGCAGCAGCAACATCTGCCATTCCGCATCGGTCAGTTCCTGCGCCTCGTCGATGACGATGTGTGCGAAGGGGCCGGCGAGCACGTCTCGCGGTGCACTCGGCATCGCGCTCTCATCAACGAGCGCGTTCTCGAGATCGTCTCCACGCAGCATCGACATCAGCTGCATCTCCGAATCGTCGCTCTCGATGAGATGCTCGATGACATTGGCCATCTCCTCACGGGCGGCCATAACAGAGGCTCGATGCAAGCGCTTTCGGCGTGCAGACTTGGCATCGCCAAGCCGCTCGCGAGCGGCATCCAACAGGGGCAGATCCGAGATCGTCCATGCCTGGGCATCGGACCGCTGGAGCATGCGAACGTCCTCAGCCGACAACCATGGTGCGCACTTGCGCAGGTATGCCGGCACCGACCAGAGATCGCCGACGAGATCGGTCGCCTCCAACAGCGGCCATGCGCTGTTCAGGGCATCACGCAGATCATCGTCTCGTTCCAAGGATTGGCGCAGCTCGGAAGCGGTCTCTTCATCGTCGTGCTTGTCCATCAGGATGTCGAGCAACTCCTCCATGATCTGCTCACGAGCCTCATTGTGGGCAGTGCCCATCTCGACGCATTGGAAGGCCTCGGCCCAGTCAGTCGGGCTCACCCACATGTCGGCCCAGTCGTTCTCGATCGCCATCCCCTCACGTGGTGGAGCCTCGTAGAAGCGGACGGCCTCCTCGATCGCGCGAACCATGCCGACAGACGACTTCAGACGGGCAACGTCCGGGTTCTCCTCGACTGTGGCGGTGGTGCCCTCAGGCAGAAGATCTACGAGGGTGCAGGTCTGCACTCCTTCTTCGCCAAGGCTCGGCAGGACATCGGCGATGTAGTCCAGATATGGCCGATGCGGGCCCACGAACAGCACGCCACCTCGGTTCTGCTCTAGGCGCGGATCGGAATAGAGCAGATAGGCCGCGCGATGCAGCGCGACCACGGTCTTGCCCGTGCCCGGCCCACCATCGACGACGAGAGCCCCGCGCGAGCTCGCGCGAATGATGGCGTCCTGATCGGCCTGGATCGTGCCCAGCACATCACGCATGCGCGCCGATCTGTTGCTGCCCAGGCTTGCGATGAATGCCGACTGATCATCGAGCGCGGCATTGCTCCGCAAGCCCTCAGCGGTGAACACCTCATCCCAGTAGTCGGTGACGCGGCCATGCGTCCAGCGATACCTGCGGCGACTCTCCAGGCCTTGCGGATTGGCATGGGTCGCGGCGAAGAAGGGCTCGGCGGCCGGGGAGCGCCAGTCGATCAGCATCCGCTGCCCTGAGCTGTCGGCCAGCCCGAGCCTTCCGATGTAGATGGGCTCGTGGTCATCCTCACCCACAATGCGGCCAAGGCAGAGGTCGATGCCATACCGGCTCAGGGCACGCAGGCGGGCGTTCAGCCGATGGACCTCCAAGTCTCGATCCAGTGCTTGTTGTCCGCCCCCGGCCGGGGCCTTGCGAGCCTCGTCGAGGCGCTTGGACAAGTCGTCGATCGCCAGTTGGAGGCTGTTGGCAATCGCTGCGAACTGACGCTCGTCGGCCGAAATCAGCTTGGGGTCGGCCTTGGCCGACAGGTGGGCGGGGAGCGCGAAAGCGCTTGTGACAGAAGGATTCATGGCAGACAACTCCGATCCGAGGTCGGTCACCATAGGTCAATTTCGCCAGGCTCATGAGGTCGGCGAATCTCTGCTATATATGGAGTGGCGGGCAGGACTGATACGCACTGTTGGCGGAGCGCTCGTGGCCACCACCGAAGCAGTGGCCACGAGCCATTGCTCAGACCTAGATATGCACGGCGACGCTGACCAGCAGCGCCGTGCCGCCCAGCGACAGCAGGAGGAAGCCTGCGCCTATCGCTGAGCCGAATCCGTGCCAACGTTCCTGATAGTCGAAGGGACGCGGAAGCTCGGTCACGATCTCTCCAATGGTTGGAAGCGAATGAGGACAGTTCAACAAACACATCACCACCACAACCAGGGGCAATCTATACGCTGCTGCGAGGTGACGCCTCTTCTTCACACTCAAGGCAAGCAGGGTGGACAATCGACTGATCGACGTGGAGGAGGCAAGGATGAGCACGGTCAACGATCCGACCGTCATTGCACGTCTGCTGCGTGACAGCAAGGTGTGGGCAGTGGTTGGTCTGTCGAACAACCAGTCGCGCGATGCCTATCGAATTGGCGCGCTCTTGCAGGCACACGGCAAGCGCATCATCCCGGTTCATCCCTCGGCTGAGGCCGTGCACGGCGAGCGTGGCTACGCATCGCTGACAGAAGCACGCGCAGCAGTCGGACCGATCGACACTGTCGATGTCTTTGTCAGGAGTGACCTTGCTGGCGAGGTCGCAGACGAAGCAGTCGCCATCGGAGCTGGAGCGGTCTGGTTCCAACTCGGTGTCATCGACTCAGAAGCCGCCAATCGAGTGATCGCTGCAGGGCTCGACATGGTGATGGATCGATGCCCTGCCATTGAATGGCCCCGTCTGCACGCGACCAGCTAACACGCTGAGCTCGAGCTCGCCGCAGGCTAATCTGTCGATCCTCAGCGCCCACGCGGCAAGCCACCTATCCGTCCATTGAGAGTTCCAGGCCAATGCAGAACGCTCCAACACCAGCACAACTCATCGCCGCAGGCTTCCTGGAAGCCAATCGCAGGTTCGCCGCAAGCCCATCCCAGGGTCTGCACGACGCATTGCAGTTCCTTGTCGAACTTGCCGTCGAGAACATCGATGCATGCCAATGGGCTGCTATCACGGCGTGGCCTAAGGGCAAAGAGCCGTACAGTCCCGCGGTCAGCGACAGCGTCGCGAGTCGAGTCGACCAGATCCAGTACGCCGTGATGGAAGGGCCGTGTCTGGAGGCTGCGAAAGACGACGAACCCGTGAGCATTCCCGATCTCGAGACCGACACGCAATGGCCGCGCTTCAGCCGCGCCGTCGCCGACGAACTGCCCGTTCGTGCTGCTCTGGCATTCCCGCTCGGCGACCATCCCGACAGAATCGCCCTCAACCTCTACAGCGGTCAGGCCAATGCCTTCGACGCCGGTCAGGTGCACGACGCCGGCTTGTTCGCCACCCAGGCCACTGGACTCATGCTGCATGCCATGACTGCGCAGAAGGCTGCTCACATTGAGGGCGCCTTGGACTCCAACCGTCAGATCGGCATGGCGATCGGCGTGCTCATGGCGCAGCAGAACCTGACAGCCGGTGATGCCTTCGAGCTTTTGAAGCGGACGAGCAACGCACGCAAGCGCAAAGTTCGCGATATCGCCGCATATGTCGTGGAAAGCGGAGAGCTGCCTACCCCGTAGGATTCACTCACCCAAGAAAAGGGCTGCGCAGCCGGCGACGCGAACTCTCGCCGGAGTAACGAGACCGGACTTTGTCCGAAAGATTCATCACTCCATCAGCATGTTTGCATTGCACTGGCTCCGATGAGCCTGTCCGATGAAGGCCAAAGTGGCGCGACGCATCACAGCCACCCTGACAGGGCTGTGCGCGATTGGCGGAGTGGTAGCAGTCGCTCTGGGTGCGATGAACCAGTCCACCAGACGCTGGCCGGACTCCGCCACGAGCTATCTCGTGGGAGGCGTGCTGCTCAGCGGCGCTACGGCATTCGCGATCGCGACCCTGGCTATCTTGGTGGTCGAGGGAAACCGACGCAATCGTGGCTAGCCGCGGGGCTAGGAATACACGGGAACAGGAAGGTGTTGCCGGGTTCATGACAACAATCGGATTGATCGGCAGCGGAAATATCGGCGGGACCGTCGCGCGCATCTCGGTAGCGGCGGGCTATGACGTCGTGGTGAGCAACTCACGTGGACCCGAGACACTGAGTGAACTGGTCGAAGAGCTCGGACCTCGAGCAAGAGCGGGGACGCCGACGCAGGCCGCGGAAGCAGGTGACATCGTCGTGGTCACCATCCCGCTGCGGGCCTACCGAGAGGTCCCCGTCAGTCCGCTGGTGGGCAAGGTAGTGATCGACACCAACAACTACTACCCGCAGCGTGACGGCGAGATCGCCGAGCTCAAGGACGAGTCCACGACCACGAGTGAGCTCCTGCAAGCCCATCTGCCCGGGGCACATGTGGTCAAGCTCTTCAACAACATCTGGTTCGGTGCCCTCGCCGTGCTGGGTCGCCCGGCCGGAGCAGAAGATCGCACCGCCTTGGCCATTGCCGGGGATGACGCCACCGCGAAGGCCACAGTGGTCGAGTTCCTTGATCGGCTTGGCTATGACGCCGTCGATGCCGGCCCGCTGTCAGAGGGCTGGCGCTTCCAACGAGACACGCCTGCATACGCCGGGCTCTACAGCGGCCCAGGAGGAGTCACTGATCCCCATGGAGTCTCTCCGGATGAGATCAGAGCGAAGCTAGCTGCTGCCGTCCGATATCGCGACATGTGATCCGGCCCTGAAGAACCCCTCCTCACCCACGCGGTCGAACGTGAGAGCCTCGGCGGGAAATGCGCCGTTCAGTGGATCTCGCGCACGAGTTCGTGGTTGGCATCGATCTTGGTCGTCCGCTCCCACACCATGCCCCCCTCGCGCAGGAACATGGTGAAGCCGATCACGATAGGCACCGCCCACCAGATCCAATAGGCGAAGAGAAACGGTGGCGAGACCCGGAACATGTAGCGCATGCGCTCGCGCCGCGTGTTCAAGACGGTCGCCGTGCGATGCCAGGTGTTGACATAGATCAACGACATGATCAGCACGTACAGGCCCAGAGTCAGCAGTGACAGCGCGACCAATGAAACTGGCAATGGACTGACGCCGAGCGCCCACGTCACGATCGCCCAGATTCCCATGGGCACGCCGATCGGATTGAGCAGGAGCGACAGGCACGGCATCAAATTGAGCCAGGCCCGGAACCGCTCCCATGGCGTGAAGCCCATCGCGTGCAGCGGGGTCGTCAGCGCTTGAAAAAAGCCGCAGATCCACCGCTTGCGCTGAGTCACCCCGCGCCCGAAGGTCACCGGGACCTCCTCGATGAGCGGGTCGGCAATCACACCGAGTCGGCGCCCGTGTTTCCACAGCCTCATCCCGACCTCAGGGTCTTCGATGGCCACCCAGGGGTTGAAGCCGCCGACGGCAACGAGGTCCGGAGCCATGTAGAACAGTCCCTTGCCGAGCACCCAGTAGGGCTGGCGCCCGTTGTCGCTCAAGTGGGAGTACACGAAGCCGTCCCATGCCATGTGGTCCATGGCGTGCCAGGAGGCGGCCCAGCTGCCAAGAAGGTTGCCGGCGATGTTGGTCGACTGCATCACGTCGTATGTCCGGAGCCCGGCTGCAGCTTCCTTCAAGTGACCCACGGGCGGCACGCTGTCGGCGTCGATGTAGTCCAACATCCAGTCGTCGCCATCTGAGGCGACCAGGTGATAGAAGGCATAGATGAGTTGACGCGTCTTCTTCGGCGGCAGATCTCGCAGGCCTGCCCAGCGGCCTGTGTGCCACCAGTAGGCATTCGGCTCGCGATCCCACGCCTCCCACACGACATCCCATGACGGATCACTCGTGGGCGGCACCACCATGATCTGCAACCACGGATATTCACCTCGAAGATCATGGAGGCGCAGCGTGGTCGAGGGATCGCTGGAGTTCACGACGGCCACGATGCGGTACCGATCAACCGGGTAGTCGAGATCCTGCAGACCGAGGAATGTCGTTCGCATCGTGTCTTCAGGCTCATCGAGCACTGGGTAGATGAGCACGACCTTGGGAAGTTCATGCTCGGGGATGGCGTCGGCCGCATGGGGATCCACCCAGTTCGATGGTCGGCTGAGGAAGAACAGGTTCAGCAGTTCCGACAGCAGATATCCGACCTGCACGATGACGTACAACACGATGAGGGCGAGGCTCATGTCGACCTAGCCTCTCCGTAGGCGGCGCTTCCCACTGGTGACTGAGCTCACCCGCTGAGCCCGTGGGCAGAAAGCTCTTCACGAGCGTCGTCGAAGTGGTCGACTGCCACCTCGTGATCGGCCCAACCGACCAGATCCGCCACACCTTGACTGAATGGGATCTTCGCCGAGAAGCCGAACAGATCCCAGGCCAGGCTGGTGTCGGCCCAACAGTGTCGGATGTCGCCGACCCTGAAGTCTCTGGAGATCTGAGGCTCGATCTGCTTGCCCAGCACGCGTGCGAGGTCTCGGGCGATCTCGCCAATGGTGATCGGTGAACCAGTGCCGATGTTGCATGCCACCCCGCTGACGGTGGTCGCGTCGAGCGCAGCCGCGAAGGCCCGGGCCACGTCCGTGACGTGGACGAAGTCCCGAAGCTGGCGTCCATCTTCGAATACCAACGGCGGCCGGTCGTTGCGCAATCGGGAGGAGAAGATCGCGCCCACACCCGTATAAGGATTGGCCAGCGACTGGCGAGGGCCGTAGGTGTTGAAGATTCTCAGCGCGACTGCACCGATGCCGTAGGCCTCGGCGACGGTGAGGCTCAGCATCTCCTGGTCCATCTTCGACACGGCGTACACCGAAGTCGGGATCAAAGGCTTGGTCTCCGGCGTGGGTATCGGATGCACCTCGGCTCCGCACCATGGGCACCGCACCTCCCACTCGCGGGCATGGAGCGCTGCTGCAGATCGCGGCCGAGGGCTCACCACGCCGTGTGTCGCGCATCGGTAGGCACCTTCGCCGTAAATGGACATCGATGAGGCCACCACCAGCCGACTGACGTCGGTGGTTCCACCCGAGAGGATCTGGAGCAGCACAGCGGTGCCGTGGCTGTTCACGTCGACATAGCGGTCCACCTCGTACATCGATTGACCGACACCGACCTCTGCAGCCAGATGGATCACCTTGTCCACGCCGAGCAGGGCGCGCTTCAATGCCTCACTGTCCCGGATGTCGGCGACCACCAGCTCTGCGTCCTTGGACACATAGCGCGGTCCTGCGCCCCCGTGCACCTGTGGGATCAAAGCGTCATACACCCGGACGGCATGCCCCCGCTGGAGCAGCAAGTCGACCACGTGCGAGCCGATGAATCCGGCACCTCCCGTGACCAGCACCCGGGCGGTCATGCGACAGACTCCGAGGTCGATCCTCCAGTTGCAGGAGAGCCGCCGATTTCGGTGACGGTGCTGTTGTGGAGCTCGCTCACTGCGATCAACGGGACGTTCTCCACCGCGGGAGCCTTGGCTTCGGGCAACGGCCAATCAGGGCGCTGGAACTCAGTGCGCAACTGCTGGATCAGTTCCTCGACATCGGCTGCCGCATCGTGGTGACTAACTTGGGCATTGGCGTTGACCTCTTCTGCCAAGAGGATCCCCTCACGCAAGTAGGCCAGGCGCGTGAGAGCCCGCAGTGCTGTAGTTCGCGCCTGCCTTGCCGCCGAGACCAGGTCCATCTCGGAGGAACGCACCCGATCGGCGGACTCGATGAGCTGCTGACGGCTCTGGGAAGTCTGATCGAAGATGGCTTGACACTCGCAGTCGATGACAGCCGCGCGATCCAAGGCCTCTTGCCTGATCCTCGCGGCCTGGCGCGAAGCACCATCGCGAATCTGCGCTGCAGCAGCCGCCGCCGCCTCCAGGATGGCCGTCACCTGGCCACCGACGTCGGACAGCACGTCGATCCGCTCGGCGCCGACGCGGGTGCGATGCACGCGATAGCCCTCCACCTCCGCCCGAAGACGCTCGCACTCGGAACGCTGCTCGATGAGCAGCGCTTCGCACTCCGCATGCTTGGCCTGGAGCGCATCGCGTTCCTGCATGACAGGAACGAACGATGCTGCGACCTGAGTCAGGTACGCGTGGACTTCGTCCCGGTTCCAGCCACGCACCGCAGTCGTGAACTGCCTGTCAGGTATGGCCGCAAGATCGATTGTCATCGTGGATCTCCTCAAAGTACGCACACATTGCACGTTAAGAATCTCCACTTGATGACCAAGTCGTTAGAGCACTAAGTCCCCATTGCCGGGCTGAAGGACCAGTCGGACCCGCGCGTTCTGCGCCAGCTCTGCGGCACTCCTGGCGTCTACGAACCCCCGAGCAGCTTCGTGGCCAGCACGGCCGCCTGGGTTCGCCGCTCGAGCCCGAGCTTGGCCAGGATGCTCGAGACGTAGTTCTTCACCGTCTTCTCGGCCAGGAACATCCGCTCCCCGATCTGGCGATTGGTGAGACCTTCAGCGATGTAGCCGAGGAGTTTGAGCTCCTGTTCGGTGAGCGAGGCCAACTCCGGCGCCGTCGCGGGACCGCGCCTGATTCGTTCCAGGACGCGAACGGTCAGCGTCGGATCGATGAGCGACTGCCCAGAAGCCACCCGTAACACCGCATCCACCAGGTCTGTTCCCCTGATGTCCTTGAGCAGGTAGCCGGCCGCACCAGCCATGATGGCTGCGAACAGGGCCTCGTCGTCGTCATAGGAGGTAAGGATCAGCGCCTGGATGTCTGGATTCGCGGACCGCACCGCGCGGCACACTTCGATCCCCGAGCCGTCCGGAAGGCGGCCGTCGAGCACCGCGACCTGGGGTCGGCACGCGGGAATGATTCGCATGGCCTCCGCTGCGGAGCCTGATTCACCCACGACTTCGATCGCGCCGGACAACTCCAGGAGGGCTCGCAGACCTTGCCGGACGACCTCGTGGTCGTCGAGCAGGAAGACACGCACCTTCGAAGACATGCGCTATTTGTACTCCACTTCCGGTACCAGCCCTCCACATGCTGCTCATGCGAGCATGACCCAAACCATCGACTCACGCGGCCGGCACCCTCCACGTCAACTGTGTGCCGCCCGCGTCAGGTGTGGAGATCTCCATGCCCCCGTCCCATGCCTGCGCGCGACGGCGCATGTTCTCCAAGCCGCTGTTGCGCCCCGATTCACCCATCCCGCGGCCGTCGTCGCGCAACTCGATGACCAGTTCGCCGTTCTGGTATGCGATGCGCAGCCAAGCATTGGCGGCCTGCGCATGACGCGCCACATTGGTGAGGCCCTCCCTCACCACCGCAGCCACGTCGTTGACCAGTGCCGCCGTGGCAACAGTGTCCACCGGGCCGTGGAATGTCACATAGGGCTCGAAGCTCAGGCTGGAGCGCACTTCGCCCACAGTCTCCAACACAAGCGAGCGAAGTCCTTCATCGCGAGGTTTGAGCTGGAATATCGAGGCCCGCACCTGTTTGATGGCCGCATCCAGGTTGTCTACAGCGCCCTCAAGCGCCGCGGACTGGCGCTGATCGGTGAGCACCGACGCCACACCCTGCACTGCCATCCCGGTGGCGAAGAGCTGCTGGATCACGTGATCGTGAAGATCGCGAGCGATCCGGGCGCGGTCCTCCAGCAAGAGGATCGTCTGCTGACCCTTGCGGGCCTCGGCAAGCTCCACCGCCACGGCAGCTTGACGTACAAAGGTGCTCGCCATCTCCAGCTCCCCCGGTGTGAATGGCCGTTGATGCGAGGCCCGCAACACCAGGACCGCGCCCACGACACCATCGGCGTCGATGGGCACGACCATGCTCGGACCCCACTCCAGATAGCCCTCGAACAGCACTGCGCGCTCATCGACTTCTCCTGGCGTCACCGCATGACCTACCAG
>Ga0075012_10004374_pt1 | contig 13149 bp, 9 predicted proteins | sample All_14_2_FD_71474 | JGI IMG/M metagenome (GOLD analysis project Ga0075012, IMG submission 71474) | Freshwater microbial communities in response to fracking from Pennsylvania, USA - Allegheny Zone_MetaG_DW_15 | ecosystem: Environmental > Aquatic > Deep subsurface > Groundwater > Drilled... | reverse complement strand
GCCCAGAAATACCAGTCGGCGATCTCGCGGTAGAAGTCGTTGGAAAGCGCATAGGAGCCGAGACGCCGCTGCCAGGCGGCGTGAAGGGCGTCGAAATTGGCGACCCCGAAGTCGGCTCCGAGATTCGCGAGGGCGAAGTCATTGAGGATCTCAAGATGGGCGCGGATGGGCTCCTCGAAGCGGATGTCCTTGATGAGCGTCGCTTTTTCGAGCACGTCCCGCTCGGTGTCGCGCTTGTTGAGGCGGCGGTGGATGATGGCGAGGGATACGGTGTCGCCATGCTTCAGGAGCAGCAGGGCGGGCATGGGCAGCGGTTTGTTGATGGCGCGGGCCACTGCCGAGAGGTCTGTGCGGGTGTAGTGACCGGCGGGCAGCTCGGCGGCGAAGAAGAGGTAGGAGTGGATCTGCGTGGTCTGAACAGCGGCGGGATCATCGAAAAGGTCGCCGGTGGAGGTGAGTTCGGCGTCGGTGAGCTGAAAGAGCAGGTGGAGCGAGGCGAGGCGCTGGAGGGTTTCGTGCTCGCGCTCGGTGAGGCGTCCGGCGGCGTCGAACTGGCCGATGAAGGCTTTAGGTGTGGCGAGCGGCACGCGGCGGTCGGAGGCGTAGCCGAGGGCGGCGAAGAGGCCGCGGGCGGCGTCCGCAAGCGGACGGGCGGCGAAGGCCGAGAGGGCTGCGGCGATGGCGTCGCGTTGGTCGGTGCGTTCAGGCATGGGAAGAAGTTTGTTAGTTCGTTACCTAATTCAGTACCCAATTAAATGGGTAGTACCTAATTCAGTTTCCGCCAACGGGCGGACTGGCCGCGGCCGAGGCACTCGACGCTTGCCCCCTTCAGCCGCTTCAAGACTTTGCGGATCAGATCGACGCCGACACCGGGGCAGGCGTTCTGAAGGTCTGAAACGCCGAAGTCGCCCGACTGCTGACGGATTGCGGCTTCGACAAGAGCCGTCTTTTCGCCGCGCGGTGCGGCGATCTGGCCGGCGCGCTCCTCAAACTCGTCGTAAGCCTTCTTGATGATGAAAAGCAGGAAGCCGATGTAAGGCCACGGATCGTGCTTGCCCTCGTGCCAGCCCTTGGAGCTGAGCTGTAGGGTCTCGTAGTAGCGTTCCTTGTTTTCCTCGATCAAGCGTTCGAGGCTGACGTAGTGCCCTACGTCGATACCGGCGTGATAGCAGGTGAGCAGAAGGAGCAGGCGGGATACCCGGCCGTTGCCGTCGCGGAAAGGGTGGATGCAGAGGAAGTCGAGATTGAAGGCGGCCAACAGGATAAGCGGTGAGATGTTGCGCTCGCGGATCTGATCGGCCCACAGCTCCACGAGTTTACGGGTGAAGACCGGCGTTTCGGAGGGCGACACGCTGCGGAAGCGGACGCGCTGGTCGCCGTTGGGCAGACGTTCGATGATGTCGACCGGCTTGTCCTTGTACTGGCCGGCGTCCCAGATTTCGCCGCGGCTGAGCTTGTGGAGGGTGAGAATGGTCTCCTCCGAGACCGTAAGCTCCACACCGCGCTTGTGGATGAGATTCAAGGCATCACGATAGCCTGCGACCTCTTCTTCATCGCGATCTTTGAGGGCGGGGTGTCCGAAGACAACCGTGCCGATGCGGGATTTGTCGATCTCCACGCCCTCGATGCGGTTGGAGGAGACGGCACTCTGCGCGATGGCGTATTCTCTGAGAACCTTGAGGCGCTGCGGCGCTTGGCGTGTAAACAGATCCTGAAGACCTTGTGCGCGCCCGATGTCGGTCAGGTACCATGAGGCGGTCATGGGTATGTTCAACGCTTGCCGCTGGATGAGTTGGAGTGTGTTCATGGTCAGCCGTTTCCTTCCGGGCTCATGATCACCATCCAGGTGACAAGATCAAAGTCGGCCCCTTCCTTTGTCGGCACCTCGGCAGAGGATGGGAGCACGGCGCTGCGGCTGGAAAGCAGGTTTGAGGCGGCGCGTTTCTGGAAGGTGAGTTCGATGGAGGCGAGGGCCTTGCGCAACAGACCGTCGTAATGGGACATGTCCGCTCCGTCTTGGGTACGGGCGTCGAACAGGTCGCAGAGTTTTTCGAAGGCGACGGGCTCGCCCGCGGCGAGGTCACGCAGCAGGAGCATGGTCTCTTTGGGCTGCGCGAAGCTGTAGCGGACCGTGCCGTCGTCGTGAACAAAGACGAGGTAATACGGCGACAAGGGGTTGAGCTTGGCGGAGTCCGACAGCTTGGCAGTGGCATCGGAAGGGGCGGCCAGGCGATGGCGGAGGCAGAACAGCGCCCCCGGACGGGCCGCAGGCGCTTCCGCCTTGGGGGGGACAACGGCATAGAGGCCTTCGCCGGCTTCCTCCAGTTCGGCCCGGTTGGCTTCGAGGTAGCGCAGGAGATCGAGCCGGAACTCGTCTAAAGAGAAGTCGGTGAGCGAGACGGAGCCGTCAAGGTCTTCGAGATCGAGAACCTCATCCTTGAGGCGCTTGAGCTGGCGGTCGCGGAAAAGGAGGTCATCCTTGATCAGGTCTTCGAGCTGAGTCGTGTCCAGCAGGTTGTCGGTCTGGGTGGCGGCCAGATCCACGAGGGCCATGCGGGCTTCGACGCGGTATTTGACGTTGAGGTAGCGGTCGAGGTCAGCCACGGGCCAGAAGTTGACGAGCTGAACGGAGTCGTTGCGCGAGCCGATACGGTCGATGCGGCCGAAGCGCTGGATGATGCGGACGGGGTTCCAGTGGATGTCGTAGTTGATGAGCAGGTCGCAGTCCTGAAGGTTTTGGCCCTCGCTGATGCAGTCGGTGGCGATGAGCAGGTCGATCTCCTCTTTCTGATTGGCGAAATGGACAAGCTGCTCGGGCCGGCGCTTGGCGATGGGCGCGAAATTGGTCAGGATGTCATCATAATCGGCACTGCCCAGCGATGTGGCATTGCCGCCGTCGCCGCACACCAGCGCGGTGTGGATTTTGAGGTTTTGACGCGCCCACGGGCTGATATGCTCGTAAAGGTAACGGGCGGTATCGGCGAAAGCGGTGAAAGCGGTGAAAACCAGAACTTTACGGTTGGTTTTTCCGTCGCGGTTGGTGGTGGGACGGGTGACCTTGGCCTCGATGAGGTCCTTCAACTCGGCGAGCTTGCCGTCACGCTTGGCGGTTACAGATTGGGTTTTCTCCAGAAGAAACTGGAGCTGCGTGCGATCATCGCGGACCTGCTTAAGCCACCGGGGCAGATCCAGGTGGGCAAGATGGATGCGGCGGCGTCCGCCGATGGTGAAGTCATCCTCATCAAAGTCAGGATCTTCGAACTGGTCGGGTGTGAGCGTGTCGTAGTCGATCTCGCTGGTCTCATCCAGGTGCTTCTCGAACGCCGTGATGCGCTCTTCAAGCCGGTTGATTTTGTCGACGGTCCGCTTCATCGTCAGCCGGAAGGAGTCCACGGAACTTTCGAGGCGTTTGAGGAGGTTGACCTTCATCATAGCGACGAGGATCTTCTCGCGGCCCTCCTGGGTGAAACTCCCGAGGATCTTGTCCTGATAAGCGGTGCGGATTTTTTCGGGAAGGTCATCGCGGAGAAAACTGGTCGGGTGATAGAGCGCCAAGCGCAAGGCGCTGATCTCTATGTCCAGTTGTTCAAAGGAAAGAAAACGCGATTCCAGATCAATGGGGGCGTGTATCGCTTTCGGCGCGGGACGTTTAGGAAAGCCGCCGAGCTGCTTCATCTCGCCCGCATAGTAAGAGGCGATCTGGCGGCGGGAGCGTGCGATACTGAGGCCGTCTAACAGCTTGAAGAAATCGCCGCCGATCGCGGCGATCAGCTCGCGGGTCTTGCGCTGATCGGGCGGGCGCTTGGCCCAGTTGGTGAAGTGCGTCTGCGCCTTTTGCATCGTTTCCTTCACGGAGGCGATGCTGAGGGTTTCCGTAAAGGCGGCGTCGGCCTCTGCGTTGCGGGCGACATCGGCCCCGGCGATGAACGAGATTTGGTTGCGCAGGTCGGACAACTGGTTGTTGACCGGGGTGGCGGAGAGCAGCAGGACTTTTGTGCGGACGCCCTTTGAGATGATATCTTCCATCAGGCGCTGGTAGCGGCTGCGGCGCGGCTTGGTGTCGCCCGGCCGCTGGGTGGCGGCTTTGTTGTTGCGGAAGTTGTGGGATTCGTCGATAACGACCAGATCGTAAGCGCCCCAGTTGAGATCGTCCAGGGAAATGCCATTCGACGCGCCTGACTCACGGGAGAGATCCGTGTGATGCAGCACATCAAAGCGGAAGCGGTCGTCGACAAACGGGTTGAGCGTGCTGTTGGAGCGATAGACGGTCCAGTTGCGGTTGAGCTTTTTCGGGCACAGGACCAACACGCGCTCATTGCGAAGCTCGAAATACTTGATGACCGCCAAGGCCGTGAAGGTCTTGCCGAGACCCACGCTGTCGGCCAGAACGCAACCGTTGAAGGAGAGGATCTTGTTGATGGCGGCTTTGGCTCCGTCCTTCTGGAACGAGAAGAGCGTCCTCCAGATACGGGTGTCAGGGAGCGCCACGCGCCGCAAAGCCTCGTCGAGATCGCGGGTGCCGTCGAGGAAGTCACGGAAGAGATGGAAAAGGGTGAGATAATAGATGAACTGCGGCGAGTGGTTGCAGTAGAGCTTGCGAAGATACTGGAGAACGTCTTCTTTGACATCCCTCACCAGCGCCTCGCTATTCCAAAGATCGGTGAACCACTGTTTCAGCTCTTGGCGGTCGCGGTTACCGTCGACAATGAGGTTCAGCTCAATGTTGTTATCGCCGGTGCCAAGGCCGAGGCCATGCACGGTGAAGTTCGAGCTGCCGAGAATGGCATCCTCAACGCCCTGCGTGGCGATGTGATACATTTTTCCGTGCAGAAGGTTGGACTGCTTGATGGTCTTGATGTCCACCTTGCGCTCGATCCACTCGGCGCACTCTTTGGCGACACGCTTCTGCTGGAGCTTGTTGACGAGTTCCAGCCCGTTGGCGTCGATCATGAAGGCCTTCTTCTGATCCTTGCTCGGGTCAAGGCGGTTAACGAAGGAAGGCTCGCCAAACAGGAAGTCCAGATGCTCGATGGGGTCAAGGACCTCTTTGAGCGCGTCATAGGCGTAGATCGTGAAATAGGCGGAAACGACGGAAAGGTGTGATCCCGCCTTGATCTTTTCTCGAAGAAAATCGGCCACGGTTCCGCGCGTGTGGTTATCGCGGATGCCGGAATTGGAACAAGACGGTAGGGCAGTGTTCATCAGACGGCTTTCCAAGCTCCTGCCGCCGTCCGATCCGTTTCAGCTGTCGGTCGTCCGTTCATCAGTTATCCCCCCAAGGCATCGCATCGACACAGTCGTTAAGCTTCTTGGATAATGTAGTCCAATCATTGCGCATGAGCAAGCCGTTTTATATTATTAAGCCCGTCAAAAATGGATATTCGTATAGTGGCCATAAAGTGCGTTGCGACGCTATGTGCCCACGGGTGTCAAGGACGAGAGCGTATGAGTAAACAGGAAACCAAGAGTCCGATCAAAGAAAGGCCGATGCGGCAGGCCGGTCAGTCGACCCGCGAAAAGATCGACCAATTCTTCGAAGATGAGATCATGCCGTATATCTTGGCGGTTATCGCCACACTGTTGATGGCCTTCTTTGAGTGGTGGAGAGTCATTTTCAAACTTCCGCCGCAGCCGATCCTGATGACGATTCTGTTTGCCATCGCCATGCTTTTTCTTGTTCGCAAGATGCGGAAATCGAAGCCACTTTTTAGGCAAATGCGCTTGGGTGCGGACGGCGAGTCGGCGGTAGGACAGTTCTTGGATGAGACGCTTCGGCCGATGGGCTTTCAGGTAATCCATGATATTCTGGACAAGGACTTCAACATTGATCATTTTGTTGTAGGCCCTGCCGGACTTTATTGCATCGAGACCAAGACACACAGCAAGCCGGAACGCGGCGAGTGCCGCATAACCTATGATGGCGAAACTGTGTCGGTGAACGGCTTCAAGCCTGACCGCGACCCGGTTGTTCAGGCGAAAGCCGAGGCCAAATGGGTGTCGGACTTGATTGCGAAATCGACGGGAAAGAAGTTTTTTGTTCAACCGGTGGTGATCTATCCGGGCTGGTTTGTGGAAAAGACCTGCCAGAATCCGGAAGTCTGGGTGTTGAACGAAAAGGCTTTGCCCAAATTCATGATGAATACCCGCAACGTGCCGCTGTCCAACGAGGACGTGTCGCTGATCACGATGCACCTCAAACTCTACGTCAACTCCAAAGATAAGTGATTGCCGCTAACAGCCCTCTTCTTGTGTTCCACGAGGACTTAGGGGTTTGATTTTGGACATTAACAGCAAACCGTAAGAGGAATGAAGATCGTGCATAAGACAACTCCGTTAAAGATGCCTTGCGGCCCCGTTGCATTCCCGAGTTGGTAGCGCCAATTGAAAAATGATTTTTGGGAGGACAGACAATGACCATCGAACCCGACAATAAGCCGCCTCAGATCATCATCTACGAGACGGACGACAAGGTTGCCCGGGTCAGCGTCCGGCTTGACGGCGAAACCGTTTGGTTGACCCAGCAACAGTTGTCGGGGCTGTACGGCACGTTCCGGCCCAATGTGACGATGCACATCAGGAACATTCTTGCCAGCGGTGAATTGAGCGAAGATTCAGTTTGTAAGAAATGCTTACAGACTGCCGCCGATGGAAAGAACTACGAGGTCTTGTTTTACAACCTCGACATGATCATCTCCCTCAGTTATCCGAATTGCAGGGGAATTGTGAGCGTTAGCCGAAGTGATCCGTTCACACGTGATTGGTCACAGGCGATAAAACACAAGCAGGCGTGACTATTTCGCGTTAATTCTGAAATGGCGGATTGCGAACGTGCGGCCAGAGCCGGACTTCAGATAGCGTTCAAAATCTCTGGCCCGAGTTTCTGTTTTGAAAGCGAAGTAGGCCTCGACTTCCCAGGGCGCGAACTTCGCCGTGTGCGGGACGTCGCCCTTGTTGTGCTTCTCAAGGCGCGCGGTCAGGTCGGACGTGAAGCCGGTGTAGTATTGGTCCGGGTGGCTTTCGGAGTGTAAGATGTATGTGTAATACATGATGTTTGAGCCCCATGTGGTGTTCAACTCAAACCGGTATCTCAGCCCGCCTCCGCCGTCTGGCCAGTCTTCGCTTCAACTGGCCTGCCAGCCGTAGACTTTTTCGGCGGGAGCCGAAAAAGCGAAGGCTGGTGGGCGGTGAGGGACTCGAACCCCCGACATTCTGGGTGTAAACCAGTCACGCTAACCAAAAAAATGCATATTAACTAGGATTTTAGCGCAATTTCACTTTCACGTTTTGGCTTTTGTTTTGGTTTTCGCTTGCAGTTGCGCCCCCTTTTCGTCAAACTATGCCATATTGAAGCGACGATCAGAAGAGGACGTGATTTATGGCACTTGAACTGAGGCGTGGTAGAGACGGGGAGTTCATTAAACACTGGTTTGGGCGATACACAAATGAAAACGGAAAGCGTGTGTGCACACCCTTAGAAGCGCCCTTGGAAGGTGAGCCGCCTGCTTCGCTGTCACTTAGGGATAAGGGCGACGTCCTTTTCGAAGCGTCGCGGGAAGTGGCAAAAGATGAGCTAAAGGGTTTTAAGACTGAGGCGGAGAGGAAGGGGCGGGCCGATCATCTTACGGAGAAACTGATCGAGCGAAAAACAGGCCGCGTGGTTGAATATGTGAGACTTGCCGAACTTCCTGCCAAATGGCGGGCGGTGGGGCGCGTGGAAGCCCCGTCAGAAAAACACCTCAAGTGGTGTGATTCGGTTTTCAATCGCTTCATCGATGTGACACCTTGTGTGTTTCTCTATGAGGTGCAGCCGAAACACATCAAAGCTTTTCTCGAAACTGTGAGAAAAGGCCACACGCGGAAAACGGAACGCGATATGACGGGGCTGCTAAGATCTGCCTTTCGGCAACTGCTCCCCGCAGGTCTTCCAAATCCGTGTGACGGGTCTATCAGGCGCAAGAAGGCGGGAGCCGCTGTGGAAGGTGCCACAATCGGGCGGAGGCCGCTCACCGTCGAGGAACTGGTCCACCTCTACGAGACAGCTCGGCCCGATCCCATGTTATACGGGCTGACTGTCTGTGCGGCCTGTACCGGCATGCGCATTGGAGACGTCTGCCATTTGCGATGGCAGTCGGTTGATCTGAAAAATGGGTGGGTGCGCGTGACCACATCGAAAACCGGGGTTGCGGTCGAGATCCCTATTTTTGATAGGCTGCGGGAAGTGTTGGAGTCAGCCCTTGCCAATAAAAGAGATGGGGACACCTATGTGTTCCCTGAAGCCGCGCGAATGTCGGACGGAGTGAAGGATCCGTCAGATCCCCAAGGGAAGCGGTTTCTCGTGAAGCCGAACCACAACGGGATCATATATCGCGGCAAAGCTCTATTTGCAAAGGCGTTCGCTTCCAGTCCAAAGAAAACGCTGTCAAAAAAGGTCGCAGAAAAGCCGGTTTCTTTGAGCCTTGCCGATGTGTTCGTCCAGGTTTCGAATGCAGTCAGAAATGCCGGTTTCCCACCTGTAAAACGCGACAGAATACAGGACTCGTTGACACGCTACGCCAAAGGGCAGTCATATAGGGATATCGAGGCCGAGACGGGGCGGCAAAGAGGGCAGACTTCCGAAGATTTACATGATGCTGAAAGGGTGTCAGGTTTGATCTTGAGGCAAGGTGCGTCGGTTAAGACGGGTCGAGATTTGAAGACGCTTATCGGCGACACACAGCAAAAGCGGGACAGGGGCTGTCACAAGGCATCGCTCTTGGGCTGGCATAATCTGAGGGGCACGTTTGTTGTCATGGCCTTAGATGGAGGCATTCCACAAGAAATGGTCATGCGTTGCACAGGTCACACGACCGCTCGTATGGTAATGGATCACTATTACAACCCGACCCGTGAGCACACGCGTAAGGCCATGGAGAAAATGCCGCCAGTCTTAACGGGAACGGACCCGCTGGCTTTGCCGGAGACTGATCCTGTAACGCATCTTGCCGATCAACTCAAGAAGCTGACCAAGGCCGACAAGATGAGACTGTCAGCGATGTTGAAATAATAGCGACCGGCAAGTAAGAAATGGACGGCCGCCTCCACTCGGGGGCGGCCGTTTGCGTTTTTGTAAGGTCGCAATTCTTAATCTATTTAATCCGCACCCATTTTGAGGTTTTGTTTTTGCCGTGGTTTCAGTGGCGAAAAGGCTTCAGCTTGAACGATTCTGTGTGTTTTTATTAATGAAATGAAAGTTCAATATATTTCTCACAAAATAGAGGCCCAAAATAAACCCATTTTCGATTAAATATGCCAGCAAAAATGGCCAATAACGCGCCTTTGTTGCCGTTCGGACTATATAGATTAAGTTGTTAAAAATGCATATTTTACCGTGTGAAAGCACATGACAATATATATTGTTGACAGCTGTGCAAGCTTCTTGGTAATCGTTGCACATTGAGCGAATAAGTCGCTGATTTGAAGGAGGACAAACGTATGTCATTCGAGTCAATTGTCGCCAAATTGATAATCGCAACGCCTGACAAACTGGCGATGATCGATGGCGTTTTGGACGGCAAGGTTAGTCACGAACCGGTGAGTGTTAAACTCTACACGCTTTCGGCTGCGGCCAGAAAGACTGGGATGTCCCGGGCTACAATCTGGCGCATGGTCAAGGCCGGCACTCTCCGGACGGTCAACATCCGCGAGAACGCCCGTCGCATCGCCGAATCCGAGCTTGTCAGAATCGCACGGGGTGAACCTATCAAGCATGGAGGTGGTTAATGACCGGGGCTGATTCAAGTACTGCGGCAAGTACGCCCCTGACCGTCAGGGAACAGTTGATAATGAAACTACTCACAGCCCCGCCCGAGGTGCTGGCGCGGGTGGCCGCGACCCTTGAGAACAAACTTGATGCGACTCCGCCGACCGACCGCAAGCTGCTGACGCTTGCCGCCGCCGCAGAAGTGCTCGGCGTAAGCCGCCAGACCGTGCTCCGTATGACGAAGGACGGGCGGCTGCCCGTGATTGAAACCCGCGTCGGCCGTCATCGCGTGCCGTCGTATGCATTGACCGCACTCTTGAAGGGGACCGGGCCTGTTACGTTGTAGCAGGCCTCGGATACTGTAAGAGTGGCTATATACGCGATAGGGGGTTGCGCTGACATGTCTGTTGCCACCTTCACGGCTGAGAGCGTTGCGGAGCGTTTGAACGGCAAAAAGACCACGTCCGGTTGGCAGGCGCATTGCCCCGCACACGAGGACCGGAACGCGTCTCTTTCCATCTCGCAGGGTGCCGATGGGCGCGTGCTCATGCATTGCCACGCCGGTTGCTCTTTCGACGCGATCACAACCGCGATGGGCATAAGCCCTGGCGACCTCTTTCCTGCCAAACCTGAGCCGATGACGGGAGGGCAGCCCCGACTCGTTGCCGCCTATGAGTACACGAATGCGCAAGGCGAGCTACTCTTCCAAGTCTGCCGCTACGACCCCAAAAGCTTCAGGCAACGCAGGCCCAACGGTGCGGGGGGCTGGGTCTGGAACATGGAAGGCGTCGAACGCGTTCTGTATCGCCTGCCTAAGGTGCTTGAAGCCAAGGCGCAGGGGCGTACCGTATACATCGTCGAGGGGGAAAAGGATGTCGCCGCCATCGAGGCGTTGGGGCTTTACGCGACATGCAACAGCGGCGGAGCCGGGAAGTGGTCCGACTCGTACACCACGTCGCTGGCCGGCGCGGAGGTCGTCATCATCCCCGACCGCGACGAGCCGGGCCGCAAACATGCGGCTGCAGTCTCTCAAGCGTTGGTCGCGCGGGCCAAGTCCGTGCGCGTCGTCGAACTTCCTGACCGCGGAACCCGCCGCGTCAAAGATGCGGCCGATTGGATTTCCGCCGGCGGCACCGCCGCTGAATTGGCGGAGCTGGTCGGCGCGGCCATCTCGCAAAAGGCCCAAGTGCTGGAGCCAGCGGTGCTAAACGGCCTGACGCCATTGGCATCCCTTCCCAACCCCCTGCCCGAGAAAGTCAATCCGGCGGCCCTCTTCAAGAACGGCTGGTTACGAAAAGGCGGCGGCGCGTTTCTGATCGCTCCTTCCGGCCAAGGCAAAAGCACGTGGACGATCCAGGCCGCGATCCTATGGGCTATGGGTAAGCCCGCCTTCGGCATCGAACCGGTGAGGCCGCTGCAGATCGTCATCGTGCAGGCCGAGGACGACGTCGAGGAAATGGCGGACTTCCGGAATCAGATCGCGGAAGGGCTGGAGAGTGTCGCGGGGCTGTCACGGGAGGACATCCAAAACGCGCTGGCGAAAGGCGTCTTTCTCTTTGACGCGGTCGGGCTGACCGGACAGGGCTTCATCGATCGGATGAGCGGCCTGCTGGCGGCTGCCCCGCAAATCGATCTCCTGATCGTGAATCCCTTCCAGAGTTACTTCGGCGGGGACGTGTCGCGCAACGTGGAGCTGACCGCGTTCTTGAGAGGGGGCCTCGACCCGGTGATCAAACCCAGTCGCGTCGGCGTCCTCTTCGCCCATCACACCAACAAGCCGCCCAACGCGAAGGACCGCACGAACTGGGGGCTGGACGCATTCTCAGCGTACATAGGCGCGGGTGGAGCCGAGATCGTGAACTGGGCGAGGGCGATGCTCGCCCTCATGCCTGTTGAAAACACGCCGGGGCTGTTCAGGTTCGTGGCCGGCAAGCGCGGGCAGCGGCTCGGCTGGACGGACGACGTGGGTATGAAGACGCGCAAGCGATTGATCGCGCATCACGATAAGTTCATCTACTGGCGTGAAGCCACCGAGGCCGAGGTCGAACTCACCAGCACGTCCGGTGGCACGGGAGACAGACATGGCGGCGATCCTGCGGCCGACGCGCAAACACTAGCCGCATACGCGATGAAGAAGCCGGTGGGGATGACCGACTTGCGCCACTATGCGGCACGGCTTCTCGGAAGCGGCCGTTGCCGGCGGGCGATAGACCGCTTGCGCGAGACACCGCAGGCGTTCGGCGTGGTGATCGCAAAGGCGAAACGGAACGCGGCTCAGTTTGTCGGCAAACAACCCGACGCAGAAGCGGCGGCAAGGGAATGGGATGAGCCGAAGCAAGGCAAGTTGCTTTGACGCCTTTGCACCTTTTCAAAAGAAACACATCCTGCAAGAGTGAAAATGCACCTTTGCACCTTTGCAGCTTTATACCTTTAGGTATAAGCCTGCAAGGGTGGCAAGGTCAGGTGCTAACTGAAATAAAGGCTAAATCAGGGGTAGGGTCAGACAGGGTATCCCTCGAAAATATGAGGGTCGAAATCAGGTTAGGGGGTCCGAGAGGGCCGAAAACCATCAGGAGGAGGGTCGAAAAGGGGGTCGGAGACCGTCGAAAAGGTCACCGGAAGGGTTGAGAACCCCCGGAAGGAGGGTCGAAAGGCACACTGCGTGTCGAAAGGAGGTCTGCGACTCCCGAAACTGCCGAAAGCGGCACCGAGCGGGGCGAAGCCGGGGCCGAAGGTGTCGAAACCGACCGGCAAGGGCGAAAGAACACCGATTCACCCCGACACCAGAACATTTGTTCTCCACAAACCGAAAAACGCACCGACGACACCGCCGCAGCCGGAAAGCCTGCCGCAAAACGGCACTCCGCACACCTCGAACGAGCGTAACGATCACCCGAACCCCCATCGCGACGAGCACCCGGCGAACGCGAACTCCCACCCGACGAACAATCACCCGTCCAATGACCATCGCTGGAATGATCATCCGGTTAAAACAACCCGCAAACTCGGTCGCCGCCCCCCACGGCCGCGGATAGCGGCCGGAGAAAGGGGGCGGCTCCCTCGCGACGGTGCCGCCGCCGCAGGATAGCGGCGGGGGACACGGCACCTCAATCGGGCTTCGCCCGAAGGCCTGCGGCGCAAGAACCTGTCCCGACCGGGGCGCACGCCGCAGGATAGCGGCGGACACTGCGCCCCTGCATCGGCCTGCACCCCGCGCGGGATAGCGCGGGGCAAGCAGGCCTCTTTGCCCGCACGACGGTTGTGTCCTCGCGTCGTTCTTCCCGGCCAGCAAGAGCTCCTCGGGGGTCGCCGCCCCAGCCGGCCCGCCTGCACCGCCGGAGACAGCCCTGCCTCCCGCTTCGCAGGTCGGCAGGGCGCGGCGCTGCCAGCGGCGGGCCACGCCGCAGGAT
>Ga0075012_10004373_pt1 | contig 13151 bp, 10 predicted proteins | sample All_14_2_FD_71474 | JGI IMG/M metagenome (GOLD analysis project Ga0075012, IMG submission 71474) | Freshwater microbial communities in response to fracking from Pennsylvania, USA - Allegheny Zone_MetaG_DW_15 | ecosystem: Environmental > Aquatic > Deep subsurface > Groundwater > Drilled... | reverse complement strand
CTGTCCGCCTTCGTTGTCATGTCCCGGCTGATGATCACGGGGATTCGTTACGAGCGATTGGTGGACAACGAGCAGAATGCCGTCTTTTTGGCCGAATCGCAGATGGAAGAAATCCGCGGTTGGAGCGCCAAAAATCACGATCCGGTGGGCAGCGTGCCCTTCAGCAACTGGAGCGGCTGCCCAAGTCAACCAGCCAACCCGCTGGGCGGCTATACCGTGGTGGTCAACTCCACCGTCCAGGCTATCTACAGTCCCTGCAGCACCTGGGAATTGCAGTATACTAGCCCCGGAGATCAACGGATTTTACGTCAATCGGCTCGGCGCGTGCGCGTCACGGTCACCTGGAGCGATCGAACCTACCAGTTGGAATCCCTGGTCGCGGCTCCGGTGGCTCCTCCTGGCGCCAGCCTGGCTGTCTCCGTGAGCGGGGCCAGCAGCGTGGCCCGCGACAGCGGGTCGACCTACACGGCCAGCGCGACCGGGCCCAACGGCGTGCTGCCGGACGTTCTCTTTGCCTGGTACGTCTACGGAGTCGGCAATGGAACTCTGCTTCCCGAGCGCGACGGTAGCCAGGCCGAACTGGGCAATTATCTCTTGGATGCCGGCACTCCCCCCAAGCCCGTAGGTTACGGCTCAGGACCCTGTTTGATGCGGGCCCTGGCCCGAGTGCGGGGAAAGGAGGTCTGGGGTGACTCGTCCCAAATCAACCTGCCCTGAGCGCGGCTTTACGCTGGCCGAAAGCATCGTTACGGTGGCGCTTTGCAGCATTTTTTTTGTGGTGACCGCGGTGGTGCTGAGCAACTCCTACCGCATCATTCGCGAGGAGCGTTACAAGGTGGCTGCCCAACAGGGCGTGCAGCTGGCGCTGACCCGTTTGACCAGCGAATTGCGTGAAGCCAAATCGATCACCACCGTGGGCAACCCGCTGGTCTTTACCAAGGTCGATGCCAGCCTGAATCGCTATCTCTCCCTGGCCAACTTTAATCAGCAGTTGACGGTCACCTATCGCGCCGCCGCCAATCAACTGACGCGCCAGGTGACGCCCGGCGGCGGCTTGCAGGTGGTGGCCACCGAGCTGAACGCCTTCACCACCAGCACCAAATCCACCGGCAACATCGAAATCCGCATGACCTTCGTGGACGGACACCAGGCCCGCACCTACATTACTGAAGTGGCCATACCCTCCAAATGGTAGTCCGTCGGCGCGCCTTCCTGCTCATCACGGCCTTGCTCATTTCCCTGGTGTTGCTACTGCTGGGAATGGGTTTTCTGGGATCGCAGGCCGACCGCTATCGGGGCGTCCAGCGCTCCGGCGAAATCGCCAAGGCGCGCGCCATGGCCGTGGCCGGCCTGGAAGATGCCCGTCTCAAGATTCAGAACGACATCCGTTTTCCTCCGCCCATGGCGGCCGGCCAGACGGTTTTTTCCTACGGCGAAGCCACCACCATCGGCGATACTCCCGAGCCCCTGCCGGGTGGTTACGGAGTGGTCATCGAAACCGCCTACCGCAACGACCCCAATTTCGAAGTGCTGCTCATCACCTCCACCGGAACGATTGGAGATCCCAACACCCCGCTGGCCCAGTATCAATTGAAGGCCGAGATGAGCATGCGAGCCGGACCGAATTTTTGCCACTTCACCCACCTTGAGGATCAAACCGCCCCCTGATGTGAAAGGACTTGGAGCGAGGACGGGTTAAGCCTCGCCCATGCAAGAAGATGAACTGCGGGCGGAAATCGCCCAGATACTCGCTCGCACTCCCAAGCCCAGCAAGGTGCTGGTCACCGGCGGAATGCCCTACGCCAACGGCCCGCTGCACGTGGGACATCTGGCCGGAGCCCTGGTCCCTCCCGATATTTACGCCCGCTTCATGAAGATGCTGATCGGCCCACAGAACGTGCTGTTCGTGTGCGGCACCGACGACCACGGCTCCACCAGTGAAGTGGCGGCCAAGAAGGCCGGCCGTCCGGTGCGCGAGTTTATCGACGAAATTCACGATCGCCAGCACGCCACCCTGAAGCGCTACGCCATCGGCGTGGACGTCTATTCGGGCACCTCCAGCCCGGATAACTTCGAGGATCACAAGCAGATCTGCCAGGACACCCTGCGCAAGCTGTATGCCGCCGGAATGCTCGAGAAGCGCACCAGTCAGCAGTGGTTCGATCCGGGCATGAACATCTTTCTGGCCGACCGCTACGTGGTGGGCACATGTCCTCGCTGCGCTCACCCCCGCGCCTATAGCGAAGAGTGCGATGCTTGCGGGGCCAACTACCTGGCCGCCGAGCTCCTGAATCCGGTCAGCACCGTCAGCGGCGAAACGCCGATTCTGCGCGACACCGACCACTGGTGGCTGGACATGTGGAAGGTGCTCACCCCCCTCAAAGCCTGGATCGCCACCAAGGAAAAGACCTGGCGCAAGTTGGTCTTCACCGAAGCCATGAGTCAGGTGGCCCCCTGCCTGGTCTTTCCCAATCAGCACGAGAACGAGTACAAGGAGCAGAAGGCTGCGCTGCCCCCCCACAAGAGCCGCTATGCCACCGGCAAGCGCGTGGTGGTCCAATTAGATTCGGTGGAAGACCTGGAGAAAGGCCGACAGGTTCTCACTTTCCCGACCGAAGTCATGGACGGCTGGGCCCATCGGCCCATTACCCGCGATATCTCTTGGGGTATTCCCGTGCCTCCCGAGATCGACCCGGCCATGGTCGGCAAGACCTTTTACGTCTGGCCGGAATCGTTGGTGGCTCCGCTGGCCTTCACCCGCCGCGCTCTGGAGGCCCACGGCCGCTCCCCCGAAGAATACCGCGATTACTGGATGGACCCCAAGGCCCGGGTGGCCCAATTTATCGGCAGCGACAACGTCTTCTTCTACGTGGTCATGCAGGGCGCCATGTGGCTGGGTATGCAGGACGGCCTGCAGATGACCGACGTCTTTGCCAACTGCCACCTGCTCATCAACGGCGAGAAGATGAGCAAGTCCACCGGCAACTACTTCACCGCCGACGAGTTGCTGGACGAGCACGGCTTTTCCCCCGATCAACTGCGCTACTACCTCTCGGGTTTGAGTCTGGCCAAGAAGCAGTCCAATTTCGAATTGGAGGGGCTGCGCGAGAAATGCGATTTTCTCTCAGGACCCATGAATGCGTCGTTGGAGAAACCCATTTCGGCCGCCCTCTCCAAGTTCGACGGCTGCGTTCCCGAAGGCCAGTTGATGGGAAAAACCGCCGAAGAGACCCGCAAGATGGTCGAGACCTACATGCGCCTCATGGCCAAGGCCGATTACGCCGACCTGCTGGGCCTGGTGGAGAACTATGGGCGCCTGATCAATAAGCTCTTCACCAACTATAAACCCTACGACGATCGCTTCCCCGAGGGCGAACGCCGTGACGCTCTCTACTCCAGCTTCTTCCTCTTGAAGACCCTGATGATCATGCTTTATCCCTTCGCCCCGGAGGCCATGGATCGGGTCCGTCAGTGCTTGCAACTTCCCGTCAGCGTGTTTGCCGTGGAAGAACTCGGAACGCCCATCCCTCCGGGCCACCGGGTCGGCAATCTGGTCCAGTTCTTTCCGTCGACGAAAGTGGCCGTGGAGTCAGAGGGAGCTGCCCAGCTGTAGCATGGGCATCAGGCAGGCCAGGGCCACGAAGGCGGCCATGAGGCCGGCCACGCCCAGCAGCAGCGGTTCGATTACTTTGGCCACCTGTTCAATGGTGCTGTTGACGTCTTCTTCGTAAAGTTCGCTGACACGCAGCAGCATCGAGTCGAGCTGGCCGGACTCGAAGCCCAGACTGATCATGGAGGTGACCAGTTGCGGGAATACCTGGTGATGCCGCAGCGCTTCTCCAAAGTCGGAGCCGTCTCTCAGTTCCAGGTTGGCCTGGACCAGGCGGCCGAGAATCTCGGAGTTGCTCACGGTAGGCAGACTCAGGGCGATTCCCTCGGCCAGCGGCACGCCCACCCGCAAGCTGCTGCTCCAGATGTGCAGCACTTCGGAAGCGGTGGCCTTTTCCCAGAACTGGCCAAAGAAAGGCAGCCGCAAGACGCCGCGGTCGAGCAGTTTGCGAAAGCGGGTTCCCGGCCGGAGCGCGCGGTAGGCGGCCGGTCCTAGCAATACCAGCGCACCCAGCAGCCCGGCCCACAGCAGCGGGTTGCGCACAAAGTTGGAGAGGGCCACCAGAATGCGGGTGGGCAGAGGCAGCTGGCTGCCCAGAGTGGCGAAAATTTCTAACTCTCCGGGAGCGATGAAAACCAGAAATCCGAGCGCCAGCAGGCCGATAGCCAGCGAGACCATGGCCGGATAAGCCAGCGCGCCCAGGAAAGCGCGGCGCTGGCCGTAGCGCCGCTCGGTGATCTCGGCCAGTCGAGTCAGGCTTTCGGCCAACGCCCCGGTCTTCATGCCGGTGCCGATCAGTCCCCGGGCCAGCGGAGCGAACACACTGCTCATCTCGGGCCTGTTTAAGGCCACCAACAGGTTGTCGCCCCGGCAGACGTGCTCTTGAAGCTGCTCGATCACAGCCACAATCGGCCCGTCGGCCGACTCGGCCAGAAAGGTCAGGGCCCGGTCGATGGTCACCCCTGACTCCAACATCACCGCCAGCCGGCGATAGAAGACCACCACGTCGCCTGCAGGGACGCGAAAGACCTGGGTTTTCGGCCGCGCCTGGGGCTTCAGGGAAACGATGCTGCGCAGGTTGGGGAATTCTTTGCGCAGGAGCAGACGGGCCTGATCCTCGGAAACGGCGTCCAGATCCCCTTCCAGCCAGGCCCCGTCGGCGTCGGTGGCTTTGAAATCGTAGATCATGGTCAGTTCATGGGCACAATCGAAAGCAGGCGATTGGTAGTATAGGGACCTGTGCTCAGGGGGGCGCTGCCCAACGCGATTTTGCTTTGGGCCTCTTTAGTGGCTACGGCTCGCAGGTCGATGTTCACCTCAGCGGGCAATCCCGCCGAGCCCAGCTTGACTTCAAACCAGAGCAGTTGGGTGGCGATCAGCTCTGCTCTCTCGACCCCCGCTTCGGCGCCCATCAGAGCCATATCGTAACCGGAGGGCCGCGTCAGGTAGGGGGTGACGTCACTCAGCAATTTCTCCTCGACCGTATTGGGGTCGCCCGTGGGCGAAGTGGCCACTCCACTGTCCACCACCTTGCGGATCAGCACTTTGTGCGGGCAGCGGTCGTCGCAGCCATTGGGACCGAGCCCCCCGGCGCAATCGGAGCCGAAGAGGCTTTGGTGATAGTTGGGCACCACCAGGTAGTAAACGATGTTGCGCTGCCAGAAAGGGGTGCCGTCCGGTTTCAGCACCATCTCGCCGGTGGCCGGGTCCAGGGCCGAGAGGAACCACAGCGCCGAACCATCTTTGGCCGCTCCGGCCAGGCTGGCCGGCACCGTGCCTACTGCGCAGTGGCGAATGCCGGTGGTCACCACTTCGGCCCGCAGTCGGCTGGCGGCCTTGGCCAGTTGCAGATTGGCCGACTCGGACTCAACCAGGTCGCGCCACAGAGTGGAGCCGCGACGAAGCAAGACAAAGCTGAGCACGGCCAGGATGGCAAAGAGCGTGCTCGCCAACAGAACTTCGATCAGACTGAACCCCCCCGACCTTCGTTTCATGGGGGCGGCGCCAGTTCGTTGACCAGGCGGGTGGCCCCGGTGCGTAGTTGTCCGTAGCCCTGGCGATTGCCCTGGGAGGTGGAATGCATCCACCACACCACAATGTCCACCTTCTTCAGGCGATTGTTGTCGCCGGCCGGTTTACCGGTAGCCGCGTCGCTGAGCGTTTGGGCATAAATGGCGTAGTGAAAGTCCATGCGGTTGACCTGCTGGCTGCCTTGTCGCCAGGGTTGGTCAAGGTAGTCCTGGTCCCAAAATTCCTTGCCGGTGCCGGCTGGACGATCGTTGACGGCCGCGTAAATGTTGCGGGTCAATTGCTGCTCGGCCACGTCGCCGGCAATGGCCAGATTCTCGGTTCGTGACGAGCTTTTGAGGGCCGATCCGATTAGATTGAACATGGCCAGCAGAGCCAGCGCCAGAATGGCCACCGACAGCAACACCTCGGCCAGGCTGTAAGCCCGCGAGCCGCCTCTCATTCCTTGTGGTTATACACGCTGCGCCGCAGCGTGACGGTGGATGCGCCCAGCGAAGCCAGCGAGGCCAACTTGCGATCATCCCAGGTGATTTCGGCATTTTTCGCGGTAATATCGATGCGACCGGTGCCGGAGCTGCCCGGACTGCCGCTGGTCGGGTCGGCCCCGTAGGCCACGATCGCGCCCTTGACGTCGAGTGGCCCCCACTTGTCCAAACCGGTGTCGCCCAAAGTGGCGGTAAAGTTGCCCCAGCTATAAATCAGGCCCTCGAGCTGCAAGTCTTTGAAGTCGTTCTTGAAGTAGGTGGAGATACTGATGTCTTTCTTGGCGTAAAGGTTCAACTGCAATTGCTGGGCCACTCCGAGGCCGTTGCTGAAATAGTTGCCGTCCTTACCGCGCTTGCCGCCGCCTCCTTTGTCCTTCGAGATCATCTCGGCCTCGGTGGTGATGATTTTCAGATTGGCGGCGCTGGTCAGGGTGGAGTCCTGTCCATTGATCTGCGCGAAAAGAGACAGGTCGTCATTGGCCGAGACGATCGCCTGTTTCATAATGAAGCTGATGCTGCGGGTCGAGTAGTCGTCCGGCTGGGCCAGCGCGATCGAATCCGAGCTATCGTTAGGCGAGTAGCTGGCTCCCGAGCGGGGGATGACGGCCATGGACTCGACCGCCTTGGCGGAAGGCTGCACCAGCAGGTCCTTGCTGATCGACCAGGTGCTCGAGAAGGTGCCGGTGTAGGGGTTGCGCTCGCCCCGCACCGACAGGCCACCCTCGGTGGCGTTCACGTTGACGGCGTCGCGCACTTCTTTCAAATTGCTGCTGAGAACCACTCCGGCATCGGCCTGGTTGGCGGTTACGCCCATATAGGCTTCGTAGTCGCTCAGTGACATGTCGTAATAGTGGGTGCTGCCGTCGTCCCAGTGCACGTAAGTGCCGCCGGGAATTTTCATGGGCGTGCCTCGGGCGGGATCCGATCCCGCCTTGGCCACGTCATCCCACTTCAGGTTGAAGAAGTCTTTGCCGTCGCCCACGCTTTCCTGAGTCAGCGTCAGACCGCCTTCGGGGGCGGCGCTGAAGCCGGGCGGCTTGTTTTCATCGCGACCGACCTCGCCCTGGACCATATGCAGGGCGCCCGGCGTGCCGGCATCATCCACGCTTACCGAGCCTTTCGAGCGCAGCCGCGGCAGGACGCTGGAGGAGCCGCTGGTTCCTCGCACCTCCACGTTGACCTTACCGTTCTTGGCTACCTTGAAGGCGATGTCCCCGCCACCCATCATGGAGGCCTGGCCATTGGGTTCATTCAGGGTCACTTCGAGATAAGCTTCGGCCAGGTAACGGCTCACCTGCCCCTGCACCGGAGCGTTGGGCTGAGCACCCTGGTTGTGGTTGAGCCCGCGGCCGGCCCGTCCCTCCACCACCAGGTAGGCCTCTCCTTGGGGCAGGGCGTGGGGCCCTTCCTCGGGCTTGCTGACGCGAAAGCTGCCGTCGTCGGCCACCGGGATGGGCACTTCTTTGGATCCCCGCAGGTTGTTGAGCGAGACGTAGAGCAGGTCGATTTTGTTTTCCTCGGCCGGGTCCGACAGGCTGTCACCGCCGGGGTCCCCATCCTGGTAATTGAAGCGCATGCGGAACTGGCTGACATTGCCCTGCTGGTCACTGAGCAGACCGATGACATTGCCCTGGTCTTCAACCACCGTGAGGCCGGGCGCATTCACGGTCACGCGGTTCTCATTGCCCCGCCAGTTGGGGTTGGCGCGCAGCTTGGCGCTGGCATATTCCAATCCCGATTCGGCGGCGCGCTGAGCCTGGGCCCGAGTGATTGAGCTATCGGACACGGCCAGGGCTCCCGGGCCCAGCATGATCACCGCCCGGCCGATCATGCCGATGACCACGACCAGAAAAAGCGACATTAGTAAAATGGAGCCTCGCCTCTGGTGCCAACGTCTCATAACTATCTATACTAGATCACTTCCCGCCATTTTGCCACCGGCAGGTTTTGTAAAAGGTTAAACTCTTGAGCTACTTCGGGCGATCCATCGAGCACAAAGCCCAGGCCAATACGCTCATCATCGCGCCGTTCTGGCGCAGGTGCCTCGGGTCCACCTTGTCCACGGTGTCGGCGGGAGTGTGGTGGTAGTGAAAGTAGGTGCGGGAGTCCAGCAGCGGATTGAAGCAGACCACTCCGCGCGCCCCCAGGGGAGAAATGTCGGCGCCCGCTCCCGCGGCGCTCTCCAACTGGTTGCCTCCCACCACCTCCAAGGCCTGGCTCACCGGCTTCAGGGCCGGCAGCCAGCTCTCGGGGCCCCAACAACTGAAGCCCAGGCAGTGACCGCAACCCAGGTCGCTCTCCACCGCCGCGAAATGGTTCTTGCCCAGCGTTTCCTTGTCGTAGGCCTTGGCGCCGGCCCCGCCATTCTCTTCGTTCATCCAGCCGATCACGCGCAGGGTACGGCGCGGCTTGAGGCCCAGGGCGCGGAAGGTGTGGGCCACCTGCATGGCTGTGGCCACGCCGGCGGCGTCGTCCAGCGCCCCCGTGCCGACGTCCCAACTATCGAGATGTCCCGAGACGATGACCACTTCCGCCTGGGGGTCGCTGCCCTCCAGGTCGCCGATGATGTTGCAACTGGGAGCGTCCGGCAAGGTTTCCGGCGTGAGCACCAGATGCACTTTCACTCTCCCTTGCTTCGCCAAATAAGCCATTCGCTGGGCATCTTCACTGCTCACGGCCGCGCAGGGGAGGGGAGAGGCCTCGCCAAAACTGGTCACGCCGGTGTGGGGAAGGCGATAGTCGGCGCCCCCCACCGAGCGCACCAGACAAGCCACCGCACCCTTGCGCGAGGCGGCCGCCGGTCCTCTGGTTCGCGAGGCCACGGCTTGGGAGTAGGCCGCGCCGCCGCGACCCTGATCGGCCAGACGCTGGTCAAAGCGAGTGTTGAGCAAGACGATCTTGCCCTGCACCGGCAAAGTCTCCAACTGGGCCAGGCTCTCCGCCACCACCACTTCGGCCTCGACCCCGGCCGAACCCGTGCTGGAACTGCCGCCCAGCGTGGTCAGCACCAGCGGCGCCTTCACTCCGGCCGGCCTGCCGGGATACTCGATCAACTCCGCCTCTTCCCGCCCGCGCACCCAGTGAGGCACCAGGCACGGCTGGCGCCATACCTTTAGACCCAATTGCTGCATTTCCTCGGCCACCAGATCCACGGCCGCTCCGGCCGCCGGCGAACCCGACAGTCGCGGACCTACTTGATGGCACAGCCGGCTGAGAAACCGATAGGAATAATCGCTGTCCAGGGCGTGCTGGCGGACCGAATCGAGAGGGCCGGTCCATTCTTGGGCCCAGCCCAAAGAGAGGAGACTGAACCAGAGGAGTGTGCGTTTCATGCGGGGTTGGCTTCCCGGCCGAGCAGCCAACCCCTGGTCTTTAAGGCGGGGAGGTCTCCAGCCGCGCGACGCCTTTTTGGGCGTGAGGATGGGCCGGCTCGAGTTTGAGGGTGGCCCGGTAGTCGGCCAGAGCCCCGGCCTTGTCCTGGGTGGCTTCGCGCAAGGCGCCACGCAGGAAATAGGTGGGAGCGGAATTGGGATTGAGAAGAATGGATTGATCGAATTCGGCAATGGCTTTCGGGTAGTCTTTTTTGTAGTAAAAAGCCACCCCGCGGTCGCGCCAGGCCTTGGCATTTTTGGGCGCCAGTTCGATGGCCTTGGTAAAGTCCGCAATGGCCAGGTCGTAGTCGGGTGGGATCCGATTGATATAGGCCAGGCCTCGATTGTCGAAACACTCCGCGAAGCTGGGATCGAGCTCGAGCGACTTGCTGTAATCGGCGATGGCGGCCACGTGCTCTTTGCGATGGCTGAAGACGTTGCCGCGGTTGCAAAAGGCTTTGGCATAGTTGGGACGCAACGCGATGGCTTGATTGTAGTCGGCCAGGGCCAGGTCGTATTGGGTCTTTAATTCTTGACTCAGACCGCGATTGTAGAAAAGCTCCGGATCGTTGGGGGCGATTTTCAAGCCTTCGCTGTAGTCAGCGATGGCGGCGTCGTAGCTGCCCTTTTTGTGCTGTGAGAGCCCGCGCTGGAAGTAGGCGTCCACATTCTGCTTCAATTTGAGGCTGGCCGTGTAGTCGGTGATGGCTTCGTCATAACGACCCAGAAAATAGTAGCACTGGCCGCGATTGTAAAACGCTCCGTCGGGCCGCTCCCCGGCGCTGATGGCCTGCGTAAAGAAGGGAATGGCTTCCTCATACTGGTGCCGCTTGTAGGAGCTTACCCCGGTTTGATAAGCACTTTCCGCACCCGCGCCGGCGGCCGAAATGAGGAACCAGCAGAGCAGCAAAATTCGAATTCGCATTCCCGGACTTTAAAGGGCCAGACTGAAAGGAAACTGAATCCGTTGTGATGGCGAATCGTTATCTACTTCCATTTCACGAGGTCGGCCCCAGGCTGGGGGGCGGCAAAGCCGCCAATCTGGGCGAACTGGCCAAAATCGAGGGCATTCACGTGCCCGAGGGCTTTTGCCTCAGCACCGAAGCCTATCAAAGAATTATGGGAAATCAATGGGACCACCTGGTGGAGGATTTAAGCCGTCCCCAGGCAGACATCCGCGCAATCAGTGCCAAAATCCGCCATCTCATCGAAGCCACCCCCATACCCGAGGAAATGGCTGACTTTACCGTGTCCGGAGCCTATGCGGTGCGCTCCAGTGCCACCGCGGAAGATCTGCCCACCGCTTCTTTCGCGGGTCAGCAGGATACTTACCTGAATGTGATCGGCAAGCAGTCCATCCTACAGCACATCAGCAAATGCTGGGCCTCGCTCTTCAGCGAGCGCGCCGTGCTCTACCGCAGGAAAAACGGATTCGACCATCGCCACGTTTCCCTGGCCGTGATCGTGCAGCGCATGGTTTTTCCGCGGGTTTCCGGCGTTTTGTTTACTGCCGATCCGGTCACCGGCAACCGAAAGCTGCTGTCGATCGATGCCAGTTTTGGCCTGGGGGAAGCACTGGTTTCCGGTCTGGTGACTCCCGATTGCTATAAAGTTCGTGGATCGGAAATTGTGGACATCACCCTCGGCAGCAAAAAGCTGGGAATCTACGCTCTTCCGGAAGGCGGGACGGAGACCCGCCAAATTGAACAGAACGAGCGAGCCCTTACGGATTCACAGGTGCTCCAGTTGGCCGCTCTGGGGCGCAAAATCGAAGGGCATTTTGGCGCTCCCCAGGACATCGAGTGGTGTCTGGCCGAGGATACTTTTTACATTCTCCAGAGTCGTCCCATCACCACATTATTCCCCATTCCAGAAAAAAATGACGGAGAGAACCATATCTACGTCTCGGTCGGCCACCAGCAGATGATGACCGATGCCATGAAACCACTGGGACTGTCGGTCTGGCTGCACACCGCCGCCCGGCCCATGGACACCGCGGGAGGCCGACTCTTTGTGGACATCGCGGCCGATCTGGCCTCTCCCGTTCGCCGAGACATCATGGTCAACGTGCTGGGAAAATCCGACCCGCTCATGCGAGAGGCATTCCTTACCCTGCTGGCGCGGGGAAATTTGAAAGCCTCGGAGGACGCGCCGCCGCCCAACTATCAAGCCATGATCGAATACGATCCCGCCCTTGTCCCCGAACTGATCGGACGCAGTCAGGCGGCCATCGACCAGCTCAAAGCCAGCCTTGCGTCAAAATCCGGAACCGATCTGGTGGATTTCATTGTGGAAGATATTCAGCAGTTGAAAAAGAGCCTGACCGATCCCCAGAGTTTCGCGGTTATCATGACCGGCATGAACGCTGCCTACTGGCTCAACGACCACATGCAGGAATGGCTGGGAGAGAAAAACGCCGCCGACACCCTCTCTCAATCCGTGCCCAACAACGTGACCGCGGAGATGGGTCTGGCGCTCATGGAAGTGGCCGACGCAATCCGTCCCTATCCGGAAGTCATGGCCGCTTTGCAGCAGGGAGAATTGCCGGCGGCTCTGCTGGCCTACCTTGAGAAATACGGCATGCGCTGTGCCGGAGAGATCGATATCACCAAACCGCGCTGGAGCGAAGATCCCCTCAGCCTGGTCCCCACTATCCTCAGCAACATCCGCAATTTTGAGCCGGGCGCCGGCCAGCGCAAATTCGAGCAAGGCCGGCAGCAGGCAGCTCAAAAGGAAAACGAGCTGCTGGCGCGCCTATCGCCAGAACAAAGCCACGAAACCAAACGGATGATTCACCTGCTTCGCAACTATGCCGGCTACCGGGAATATCCCAAATACGCCATTGTGACCCGCTACTTTCTCTACAAACAGGCCCTGCTGAAGGAAGCCAAGGGGCTGCAGCAGGCCGGCGTGATTCAGGATCGCGAAGACATCTATTATCTCAGCCTGGAAGAGCTGCGCGAAGTGATCCGCACCCAGAAGCTTGATCAGCAGCTCCTGCGCCAGCGAAAAGACGACTTCCAGACCTACCAAAAGCTGACCCCTCCGCGCGTCATGACCTCGGATGGCGAGATCATCACCAGCCAGTACCACCGCGACAATCTTCCCGCCGGAGCCATTGCCGGATTGCCCGTTTCGGCCGGAGTGGTCGAGGGGCGAGCGCGCGTGATTCTGAACATGCAAGAGGCCGACATCGAGGAGGGCGACATTTTGGTCACCGCCTACACCGACCCCAGCTGGACCCCCCTGTTTGTCTCTCTCAAAGGCCTGATCACCGAAGTGGGCGGCCTCATGACCCACGGAGCCGTCATCGCTCGCGAATACGGCCTGCCCGCCCTGGTCGGCGTGGACCACGCCACCCGGATAATCCAGGATGGACAGCGCATCCGGCTCAACGGAACCGACGGCTACCTAGAATTTCTTTAGAGCCTCGAACTCGCGGGCCTTCGCGATGCCAGGCCGGCGGGGTTGCCGACGGGGCGCGGCACAATGAGTCGACCGGCGCGGCAACCGCTCTGGCCGGCGGAAGTTGCCGACCGGCGCGGCACAATGAGTCGACCGGCGCGACAACCGGTCTGGCCGGCGGAAGTTGCCGACCGGCGCGGCACAATGAGTCGACCGGCGCGACAACTGGTCTGGCCGGCGGAAGTTGTCGAC
>Ga0075012_10004372_pt1 | contig 13154 bp, 11 predicted proteins | sample All_14_2_FD_71474 | JGI IMG/M metagenome (GOLD analysis project Ga0075012, IMG submission 71474) | Freshwater microbial communities in response to fracking from Pennsylvania, USA - Allegheny Zone_MetaG_DW_15 | ecosystem: Environmental > Aquatic > Deep subsurface > Groundwater > Drilled... | reverse complement strand
GGCGGCGCTCGGCGACCTTTACGCCAATGGGCTGGGGGTTCCGCCCTACCGCAGCGAGGCGGTGGCCCTGTGGACCCGCGCGGCGGCGACAGGTGAGCTGCGGGCTAGGGTTAACCTGGCGATCAGCTATCGCTTCGGCCTTGGCACAGCCCGCGATCTGCCTCGCGCGGAATGCCTGTTGAAGCAGGCGGCAGAACAAGGCGACACGGTTGCCCAGGTTATTCTTGGCGACCTCCATTATCAGGATCAGGGCGCCGAGCGCCCGGCCGATTTTGCCGAAGCGCGCAACTGGTATGCGCAGGCCGCCGGGGCCGGAGACGCAGCCGCGCTGTATAATCTGGCGCTGATGTCGTTCGACGAGAAGAAGGACGCGCAAACCCTCGGCCAGTCCATCGGACTCATGCGCAAGGCCGCCGAGCAGGGCCTGCCCCAGGCCGCTGCGGCACTTGGCTATGCCTACCTGACGGGTCAGGGCGTCGAGCAGGATCTCGCCGAAGCGCTCAAGTGGAACCGCCTTGCGGTAATGCAGAAAGAACCGGGCGCGCTCGCGAACCTTGGCGCCATGCATGAACACGGCCTGGGGGTGAGGCGGAACCTGGTCACGGCCTACATGTGGTACGATCTGGCCGCTTCCTTCGGTTCGGCAGAGGGCAAGGAAGGGCTCGACAGGCTGATCGGGCTGCTTGGCGAGAAACAGGTCGCCCGAGGGCGAAATGCCGCCGAGGCGTGTCGACAAGCAGAACTTGGCAATTGCTGACCCCGCGGGGTGCGGACATGCGCGCCCCGCCTGACGCGAACGCGTTTCAAGGCTGCGCCCGGGACAGGGTTGCGGCCCCCGGTATCAGTCCGGCCTCCAACCAGATTGCACTATGCTCAAATCGATAAAATCAAGCTCGATACTGAAGAAGGCGATCGTTCTGTCGGTCGAGATCTTCGTCTTCATAGCAACGCTTGTGGCGGCCATGGCGGTGTCGTTAAGCGGCCAAAAGGTGAACCTGGAAGAACTGGCGCTGTTTGTCGGGGGGGCGTCGGTTTTCTGCGTCGTGATCTATGCGTTCTTTGGCCTGCACCGCCAGATTCTCAGGCATTCCGACTGGCTTTCGCTGAAGCGCGTGTTCTGGTCGTTCTACATTTACTTTATTGTCTTCGGCACTCTGGTGGTTTTCGTGACCCCCACCGGCTTTGGTCGTCGCATCGGGTTCGTGCATGCGGTCCTGTTCTTTTCCTCCATCGCGACCTTCCGCCTGTTGGCCAGATCGCTTCTGGAGCGGTTGTATGGTCAGCGTCATGCAAGAAACCGCCGCAACGTCCTGATCTATGGGGCAGGCGCGGCGGGGCGCGAACTGCTGGCATCGCTCCAGAGCTCGCCCCGATACAAAGTCGTAGGCTTTCTGGATGACGACATGGGGCTCCACGAGCGGATCATGGATGGCCAGATTGTCCACTCGCCGGGCAAGGTCGCGGCCCTGGCGCGCCAGTACCAGGTCGCGACGGTCTTCATTGCCGTTCCGTCCATCTCGCGTGCCCGCAGGCGCGAGATCATCGATGCCATGACCGGCCAGGGTCTGGATGTGATGACTTTGCCGACTTTGCTGGAACTGGCCGACGGACGCGCCAGAGTGACCGACCTGCACGAAGTTGATATTGCCGACCTGCTGGGCCGCGATCCGGTCGCGCCCAATGCGGACCTGCTGCGTCAGGATATCGCCGGCCAGGTGGTGCTGGTAACGGGCGCGGGGGGGTCAATCGGCAGTGAACTGTGCCGCCAGATCGTCGCGCAGAACCCTGCGACGCTGCTGCTGGTCGAGAATTCCGAATTCGCACTCTATTCGGTGCAGCAGGATCTGCTCGATCAACTGGCAAAGACCCGGGGGCAGAGCCAGATCGTGCCGTTGCTGGGCTCGGTCACCGATCCCGTGCGGATGGACAGCGTTATACGCACCTGGCGCCCAGCGACGATCTACCATGCCGCGGCGTACAAGCACGTGCCGATGGTCGAGCACAACCCGCTGGAGGGCATCCGCACCAACTGCATTGGCACCTACACCATGGTAACCTTGGCGGATCGCCATAGCGTCAAGCGGTTCGTCCTGGTCAGCACCGACAAGGCGGTCCGCTCCACCAACGTCATGGGGGCGACCAAGCGCATCGCCGAACTGGTCCTGCAGGCGGCGGCCGGGCGCGGGGCGACGTGCTGCTTCACGATGGTCCGGTTCGGCAACGTGCTTGGATCGAGCGGATCGGTCGTTCCGCTGTTCCGCGAGCAGATCCGGCGAGGTGGTCCCGTGACAATCACGCATCGCGATGTCACCCGCTATTTCATGACCATTCCCGAGGCTGCACAACTGGTGATCCAGGCCGGCGCACTGGCGGGCTCAGGGGAAGTCTTCCTGCTCGACATGCAGGATTCTATCCGGATTCACGATCTTGCTACCCGCATGATTCGCCTCTCCGGCCTGACGGTCCGCGACAGCTCGTGTCCCGAAGGCGACATCGAGATCCACGAGGTCGGCCTGCGTCCGGGCGAGAAGCTCTACGAAGAGCTGCTGATTGGCAACCAGCCCGAGCCGACCTGCCATCCGCGCATCTTCATGTCGCACGAGCATTGCCTGCCTTGGGATGAAGTCGAGTCAGTCATCGTACAATTGCAGAGCTGCATAGAATCTAGCGCAGTTTCTACTGCGCTATGCGTTCTGCAAAACGCTGTCACGGAATATCAGGCGGAAAAAAAGATCTTCGACTGGGTCTACACCACGGAATCGTCGTCCGATGAGCTGACGCTGAGTGAACGGGTCAGAGCTTGAACGCGATTTCGTTCTCATTCCTGAAAATGCGAGAATATTTATCAAGAGACTGATTGATATAGCTGTTTCGATCGGCGCCTTGGGCGTGCTGGGATTGCCGCTGATCCTGGTTGGCCTGTTGATCCGCTGGAACATGGGCGGGCCCGTGCTATTCCGTCAGGTCCGGCCAGGACTGGACGGCAAGCCCTTCACCATGATCAAGTTCCGTACGATGCGCGATGCGTGCTCAGCCGATGGTATGCCGCTCCCGGACGCGGAGCGGTTGACGCCGTTAGGCAGGTTCCTGCGGGCAAGCAGTATCGATGAACTGCCCGAGCTGTGGAATGTGTTGCGCGGCGAGATGAGCCTGGTCGGGCCACGCCCGCTGCTGATGGAATATTTGCCGTTGTACAGCCCAGAACAGGCGCGGCGGCACCTGGTGCGCCCTGGTCTGACCGGCTGGGCGCAAGTCAACGGCAGAAATGCGATCTCGTGGGACGAAAAGTTCAATCTCGACGTCTGGTACGTGGACAATCGGAGCCTTGCTGTTGATCTGAAAATTATCGCACTGACCATTCGGAAGATCATCATCAAGGAAGGCATCAGCGCGCAAGGCGAAGCCACAATGACGCGTTTCATGGGGAACTGAAAGTGAGCAAGTTGATTGGAATTTACGGCGCCAGCGGATTTGGCCGGGAAGTCCTTCCGAATGTCAGGCGCAGTCTGGCCGGAGAAGGCGAAAGGCTGGTGTTTATCGACGACGGTTCGTCGGCGGCATCGGCGAACGGATATCCTGTCTTCGACTGGGCCGGTTTTCTTAGCCAGCCCGAAGGTGACAAGATGGTTACTATCGCCATCGCGAATTCTCGGGTCCGTGCGGCGATAGAGCAGAAAGTCCAGGCCAGCGGCATCGGTTTCCTGGATGTCTGTGCCGACAACAACGTCTTGTACGATGAGGTAGAAATCGGCGCGGGGGTCATCTTGCAGCCCTTCGTTACAATCACGTCCAACGCGAGGATTGGCCGGCAGTTCCATGCCAATATTTACAGCTACGTGGCGCACGATTGCGTGATTGGCGATTACGTGACTTTTGCTCCGGCCGTCAGATGCAATGGCAATGTCCATATCGAGGATCATGCCTATATCGGAACCGGCGCAATCCTGAAGCAGGGCACTCCCGACAAACCCCTTGTAATCGGCCATGGCGCGACTGTCGGCATGGGGGCGGTGGTGACCCGTAATGTGGCGCCGGGCGAGACCGTGGTAGGCAATCCGGCGCGTCCGATGGTGAGGGCCTGAGATGCTCGGCACCGCCTTCGCACCGTGGCCCAGCTTCACCGAGGAAGAGAGCGAGGCCGTCGCCCGTGTCCTGCTTTCGAACCGGGTCAACTACTGGACCGGCGATGAGTGCCGCCAGTTCGAGCGCGAGTTTGCCGCCTGGGCGGGGTGCGGTCATGCCATTGCCGTCGCGAACGGCACCGTAGCACTCGACCTGGCGCTCAAGGGCTTGGGGATCGGACCGGGGGACGAGGTCGTCGTGACGCCCCGCACGTTCCTCGCATCGGTAACCTGCGTGGCCAATGCCGGCGCCACGCCGGTGTTTGCCGACGTGGACAAGGATAGCGGCAACCTGACTGCCGAAACCATCGCTGCCGTGCTCACCGAACGGACGCGGGCGGTCATCGTGGTGCATCTGGCCGGCTGGCCCGCCGATTTGGACCCGATCATGGCCCTCGCCAATGCGCGAGGCCTCAAGGTGATCGAGGATTGCGCCCAGGCGCACGGCGCGCGTTATCGCGGACGGTCGGTGGGCGCCATCGGTCATGTCGGTGCCTGGTCGTTCTGTCAGGACAAGATCATGAGCACTGGCGGCGAAGGCGGCATGGTCACCACCAACGATCCCGATCTATGGTCGCGGATGTGGTCGTTCAAGGATCACGGGAAAAGCTGGGACGCGGTTTACGAGCGCCAGCATCCGCCCGGCTATCGCTGGATCCATGAAAGCATCGGTACGAACTGGCGGATGCTGGAGATGCAGGCGGTGATTGGCCGGATCCAGTTGGCGCGCATGGCTGAATGGTCGCGGCTGCGACAGCATAACGCGGACATTCTCTGCGCTGCACTCAGACCGTTTGCGGTCGCTGGCGGTCCGGTCCGCCTGCCGGAGCTTGGTGCGGGCCCTGCCGGCGATGGAGCAGTAAGCCAGCACGCCAATTACAAGTTCTACTTCCATGTTGTTCCCGATCGCCTCAAGCCCGATTGGAGCCGGCAGCGCCTTGTAGACGAGATCGCCGCACACGGCGTTCCGTGCCAGGTGGGCAGCTGCTCCGAAGTCTATCTCGAAAAGGCCTTCGAGGGCACTGGCTGGCGTCCGGCGGCGCCCCTGCCTGTCGCCCACGAGCTGGGCGAAACCAGCGTGCTCCTGCTCGTCCATCCCACCCTGAGCGAGGTGGAGATGAACCGTGCCGCAACGGTCACGGCACAAGTGCTCGAAGCGGCCAGGCTCTAGACATTTCAGAAACGGTCATCGCCCGGGATTATAGGCGAAATGTCAGGGAAGACCATGCCTGAAGCAGAACAGAAAAGTCTTGGCGCGCTGTTGCTGCCGGCCTTCTTCGCGTCCTTCCTGATCGCCGACTATCTGGCAGACGGGCTGTTCCTGCGCGCGGCCGCCGGGAGCGGTGCCAAGCAGACCGATGTCATCTACTACGCCTATTACGCGGTAAAATATTTCCTTGCGCCGCCCGCGCTTGCGACTGTCGCGGTGTGTCTGCTGATCACCGAGACCCGCGCGGCCTTGCTGCGCCGGGTCGCGCCGACGGCTCTCCTCTGGGGGCATTTGGCCTCCCTCGCCGCGCTGGTGCTGCTTGCGGCTGGTTTGGACAGCGGCTGGTTCGCCGGAGCGGGAGCTTTTGTTCTGGGCAGGCTGCTCCTGCTGTGCAGCTTTGCCGCTCTCGTTGCGACGGCGGTGGTGGCCATGCTGCCGCTGCGCGACTTGCCCTCGCTGGTAAGGGGACGCAAGGCGTTCATTTTTACCGCCCTGGCGCTCGTGTTTCTCTATGCGAGACAGGGGGATCTCAACACGCCTGAGACTTGGTCGGTTCTGCAGAACGTGACCGTAAGCCTTGGCATGGCGTTCTACGGCCTGGCGTTTGGCCAGCCGCCCAACCTGATCGACGGCTCCACCTTTGCCGATCCCATCGTTTGGCAGGGCGATTTTGCGATCCGGGTTGCTCCTGCCTGTGCAGGATTGCAGGGCATGTCGATCGCAGGTGCTATCCTGACGGCCTATCTGTATATCGAGCGGGCACGGTTGCGCATGGGCCGGGCGATTGCCCTTGCGGTGTTCGCTTGCGCGATGCTGTTCGTGTTCAACGCCCTGCGCATAGCCCTGCTGCTGGCCATCGGCATCCACCTCTCGCCAGAAGTCGCGGTCACCGGCTTCCATGCCCATTTCGGCATTCTCGTTTCACTGGGCGTGCTTGCCCTCGCCCTGACCGCATTGCAGCACTCGCATTTCGCTGCGGGAAATGCGCCCGGCTCTGGGGGGGCGCATGCGTCGGCCCCGGCGGCAGACTTGCAGGGCGAGGCCCCGCGTGCCTGGCTCGACAATGGCGATGTATTGTTGCTGATGCCGCTCGCTGTGGTGCTCCTGCTGGGATTGGTACTCGGGTTGGGGGCAACGCAAATCGCCTGGCTCTATCCCGTGCAGCTTGGGATCGCGGCCGTTTTGGCCTTCCGCTTCCGGACTTTCCTGGCTGGGCATCTCAACTCACCAATCGCCCTCCCGGACGTGCTGGTCGGCGCGGCGGTCTACCTGCTGTGGATCGCCATGGTACCGCACGATCTCGGCAGGTCGGCTGAAGTCCAGGCGGCGCTTGATGGCAGCCTGCCTGCACTCTCCGCGCTGTGGATCGCAGCCCGTTTCCTCGGCTCCGTCCTGATGGCACCCCTGACCGAAGAACTTGCCTTTCGTGGTGGGATCATGCGCATCGCGGAACGGTTCTTGGCTGCGCAGGGGCAGAAGCATCTCGCGGTAGCAGGCCCGCTACTGGTCTCGTCGCTGGCTTTCGCACTGTTGCATTCGGACTTTCTGGCGGCGTTCCTCGCCGGTCTTGCCTATGGCGCACTGGCGCTGCGCAGGAAGTCGATTGCGGCTGCCTTCTATGCCCATGCCATCACGAACTTTCTGCTTTCCGTCCAGATTGTGACGCTTGGTCAATGGAGTCACTGGTAAGGTGCAGCTGCAGGGCGCGGGCGGGTAGCCGACACATCGCTAAACCATTGCAGCGCTGGATAGGACGTTCGAGCGCATGGTGCGCCAATTGGCCAGCTTAACGCTCAATGGGTCGGGCTTAACGGATAACTCTATAGCCTTCAGGCATTATTTTCAAACATTCACCCCCCCCCGCAATGGGGGTGAATGTTGTATTTTGGTCCCCTTTTCGAACGCCCTGTAGCAACGTTCATCCTGTCTTACCCAATAGTATTATGCCTGCCGGGGGAGAAGCTCCTTGTCCCTTGAGAGCTATGCTGCAACCGGTTGGCACGTCGTTGCATCGAAGCCGCGCAAGGAGCGGATTGCGGAAATCAACCTTCGCCAGCAGGGCTTCGAAACCTTTTGGCCGAACATCCGCTCCGTCGTCCGTCGTCGCGGGAAGGCAGCCGAGATCCTTGAGCCGTTGTTCCCGGGCTACATGTTCGTCCGCTTCAACCGTGAGCGCGACCGCTGGCAGTCGATCAACGGGACCATGGGCGTCCAGCGGCTGATCTGCGCCAAGGGTGGCCTGCCAGCACCGATGCCAGCCGGCGCGATGAAGGAAATCTTCGAACGGTGTCCGCAGGGCGTTTGGGAAGTAGGCGTGCCAGAACTGCAACCCGGACAGCAGGTCGATCTGATCGGCGGCCCTTTCATTGGTCTGTGCGGCCGGTTCGAGAAAATGGTCTCACGCGACCGGGTGCGGGTGCTGATGTCGTTGCTCGATTCCGATGTCTCGGTGCTCATGCCCGCCGCCTATCTGGGGCGCGCGGCCTAGCAACCGGGGCATCCGGCCAAACCAGAAAGGTTGAGCGGCGAAAAACGTGAAAGTACGATCATGACGATTGCACTGGCGGTTGTCATTTTGTCGCTCGCGTTGCCTTGCTGGAGCGTCCGATCCACTGCTGAAGGGCGACAGGATCAGGACGGGCTCCACTTCTGCATGCAGCCTCCAAGGAATAAGGCGTTCGGCCTGCGCTGCAATTGCTCGCTGCGGCAAGGCGTACCGGGCATGCCCGTTTCCAAGTCCTCTAGCGAAAGCAGTTACCCATGTGCGGCATAATTGGCATCGTCGGCAAGGAACCGGTGGCGGAGCGGCTGGTCGATGGGCTGCGGCGGATGGAATACCGCGGCTATGATAGTGCAGGCGTGTGCACGCTGAATGACGGCCAACTGGTACGCCGCCGCGCACCGGGCAAGCTGACGGGGCTGGTGCAGGAACTCGCTGGCAATCCGGCGCCTGGGACCACCGGTATTGCTCACACCCGCTGGGCGACCCACGGCGCGCCGACCGCGGCCAATGCCCACCCCCATGCAACCGAGGCGCTGGCGCTGGTCCACAACGGGATCATCGAGAATTTCCGCCAGTTGCGCGATGCGCTGACTGCGCGGGGACGCCGCTTCGAAAGCGATACCGACACCGAAGTGGTCGCGCACCTGCTGTCCGAGCAGGTCGAGGCCGGTCTTGCGCCGCAGGATGCGGTCAAGGTGGTTCTGCCGCAGTTGCGTGGCGCCTTTGCGCTGGCCATCGCCTTCAAGGATCACCCCGACATGCTGATCGGCGCGCGCCTCGGCTCGCCGCTGGTGGTGGGCTATGGGGATGGGGAAACCTACCTTGGCTCGGACGCGCTGGCGCTCGCCCCGCTGACCCAGAATATCAGCTATCTCGACGAGGGCGACTGGGTTGTCGTCACCCGCGAGAGCGCGCAGGTGTTCGACAAGGACAACGCGCCCGTCTCCCGCGAGATCACCGCCTCCGGCGCTTCTGCGGCGGCGATCGAGAAGGGCAACTACCGCCACTTCATGCAGAAGGAGATCTTCGAGCAGCCGACCGTGGTGGCCCAGACGCTGCGCAGCTACATCCGACAGGTCGACCAGTCGGTTGCCCTGCCGCAGTTCGATTTCGATCTTTCCAGTATCCACCGCGTTACCATTGTGGCCTGCGGGACAAGCTATTACGCCGGGATGGTCGCCAAATACTGGTTCGAGCAGTTCGCTCGCCTGCCCGCTGACATCGATTTTGCCAGTGAGTTCCGCTACCGCGAGCCGGTGCTGGAGCCTGGCGGCCTCGCACTGTTCATCTCTCAGAGTGGGGAAACCGCCGATACTCTGGCTGCGCTGCGCCACTGCAAGGAGCAGGGCCAGACCATCGCCGTGGTGGTCAACGTGCCGACCAGTTCGATGGCGCGCGAGGCGGACTTGCTGCTCCCCACCCATGCCGGGCCGGAAATCGGCGTTGCCAGCACCAAGGCCTTCACCTGCCAACTCGCGGTGCTGGCTGCGCTCGCCGCGCACATGGCGGTGCGGCGTGGGCGGATGGACCGGACGGAAGAGGCCGAAGTGGTCCGCCACCTGCTCGAAGCTCCCGCCAGTCTCAACGCGGCGCTTGCCCATGACGACGAGATCGCAGCCATGGCCCACCTCATCGCCCCGGCGCACGACGTGCTCTATCTCGGGCGCGGGCAGGATTATCCGCTGGCTTTGGAAGGCGCGTTGAAGCTCAAGGAAATCAGCTACATCCATGCCGAGGGCTATGCCTCGGGCGAGATGAAGCACGGCCCAATCGCGCTGATCGACGAGGCCGTTCCAGTGATCGTCTTCGCGCCCTCCGGCCCCTTGTTCGAGAAGACCGTCTCCAACATGCAGGAAGTCCGCGCGCGCGGTGGCCAGATCGTCTTGATTTCCGACCGCGAGGGCCTCGACGAGGCCGGCAGGGGCTGTCTCGCCACGATCGAGATGCCCAAAGTACACCCGCTGATCGCACCGCTGGTCTATGCCGTACCAGTCCAGCTGCTTGCCTACCATGTCGCCTGCGTGAAGGGCACCGACGTCGACCAGCCTCGAAACCTCGCCAAATCGGTAACGGTGGAGTGAACTTGTGATCGGTATCGACGAACTCGAGATGTTGCCCGAATGCCGGGATCCGCAACTCATCGAGGCTGCCCGCGATGCCGCGGAGGAGGAGGTACGCAGGCTCGTCCGCCAGTTTGGACTCGATTTGCGGCGAATCGTTGCAGATTTGGACAACTGCCCGAGGAGTGCCCCGAAGCCTGCTGAGCGATTCTGCTAGCAGCGCGAACTTATAGAAAACACGATGGGCCCGGAACTCCACGCAGAGGACTTCCGGGCCCTTTATGCTTTGGAGGCAGTATCCATGTCGGCGCACATTGCGGTCCGACTATTCTTCACCGCTTTTCCCGCCCAAGTGACGGATCTACGTCCGGGCCTTTCCGCGCGGGACGCAGGAGATGGTGTTTGACGCGCATGCGCGCGGCTTTGCCTTCTTCGGTGGCGTTCCGCTGCGCGGGATATATGACAACATGAAGACCGCGATGACCTCAGTGTTCGTCGGCAATGGGCGTGTGCCCGATACCGCAAACCGGCATCCGACCGGCCACTCGACGTAGTCGTCGATCTCAAGCTCAGCCATCCGCCGATGGCGGACTGCGCCCGCTACGACACGGTGCGAGGCCTCGATCCCGCGGCATGAGATGATCGAGGCCATGCGCGGGCTCGGCCTCAGGGGCATGGCCGGGGCGTTCGACGAGGCTGCCACCACGGGGGTGCAGCGCAAGCGCACAACCCACGAGATCCTGACCGACCTGCTGAGGGCGGAGCGGCGTATCGCCATGCCGCCTCGATCCGCTACCGCAAGCTGCCCGTTGTCAAGGACATCATCACCACCAAGTTGGCCTTTGGCGAATGGCCTACCGTGTTCGGTGACCCCAAGATGACCACCGCGCTGCTCGACCGCATCACGCACCATTGCGATATCGTCGAGACCGGCAACGACAGCTGGCGCTTCAAGCACCGCAGCTGACCACATCAGAAAACGCCTTCGCGCTGCTGCCGCCTCCGGTCGGGCTTCGCCCTCCCTATGACGCCAGCAGCGCGAAACTTGCGCCCAGCATCAACCAATCTACATGGCCGCAAGGGGGGGCCTTTGCACGCCGATAGGAGGTCACGATTGGACGCCGATTGACGGCCTTTAGAGGCACCAAAAGCAATGCAGGAAAGCCTTTGCCATCTCTGCTATGATCGGGCGAGCTCTCAATGAGCTAGAAACGGGTCCGCAAACAATGAACGTCGCAGCTGATGAGACGCGGGTAGCACCCGCACCGCAAATCCTACTAGTAGACGATGAGGAAGACATTCTTCCAGAATATCAAGATTTTCTCGAGCTCCAGGGGCTGGAGTCGGTCATCTGCGCCGATCCGCAAAAGGCCGTTGAAATGGTTTTGGCCCAGCCTGACCTTCGAGTGGTGGTCACAGACTTAAGAATGGCCCAGCTTGATGGTGCGAGCCTGATCAGGACGCTACGCTCCGCATTGCCCGCAGGGCGGCACGTGGATTTCATCATCCTAACCGGAGATGCCGCTTTTCAGACCAGCGAGGACATCGTCGACGTTCCCGTGTTAATCAAACCGGCTGATGCCGATGCGCTAGTCGCGAAAATTCGCTCTGCCTTGGCTTCAAATCAATGACTAATCGTGAACGTCTAGCTACAGGCAAAATGATCGCAGCTGACCTGTGGCCCGCTGTTGCGTTAGGCGCGGCGGGGTTCCTGCTGAACATGCTGGAGTTGCAGCTAGGCTGGGGCCTGCACTTCATGTTCGGGAATGCCCTCGTCTACGCATTTGTCAGAGTTATGCGGCCACACTCAATTCTACTCGCAGGCTCCATCTCCAGTCTGCGCAGCGTGTTCTTGTGGAATCATCCTTGGGCGTGGGCAATCTGGACATTAGAGGTGGGGTGCGTCGGGTATTTTTCACGCACGAAATCCCCTGTTCGCACCGACGTTCTCTTCTGGCTGCTGATCGGCACACCTCTGCTGATACTGAGCTACGGCGTGATCATGGAAATGGACCGCCTGTCGCTGTTGCTTGTCATCGGGAAGCAAGCGACGAACGGCGTGCTCAATGTCGTTCTGGGCGAAATCATCTACCTGACGCTGCTGAGTCTGAAGCCACTAGGCAAACTAACCGATTGGCCGAAAATGCCGATCCAAAGCTTTGTCATGATGATTTTGTTGGCGGTTATCCTGATTCCAATGACGGTTTATCTCCGCATTGATGCCCCTGCCCGCGAGCAAGCAGCACGAAGCAGTGTCGATCAAGTCTTGAAGGAACGCCTGCAGATTGCAGATGCAACGATCAGCATGTGGACGCAATCCCGGAGCCTCGGACTCAAAATTTTTGCGGAAGAGCAGCTCGCCCGTGGCACTCGTCGGTCAGCCGCCGCCCTGCCTGAGGAATTATCACAGGAATTTTCAGGGATAAGTATCATAGGACAAGATGGTACTCATTTTCTGAATGATGCTGATAATTCTGGAACTGTCAGGAAAACTATGCAGGATCTTCCTGCGGAGTATGTGAAGGATAGGTCGCGCAGCCACCTCGTATATTTTCGTGACACAGCTACTTATCCAAACAATCTCCTTGTCGTTCCCATTAGGATCAGCGGAAACCATGCAGTGGTAATCGCGCGAATAAGACAGGGGGCATTGCAGCGTTCGATCCCGCCGACTGATGACGATGCTTCAGGCGGAACATTCTTGGTCAAAGCTGCTGCAGGTGTCTTGCCCTTGTCTAAATCGACACCGAAATCTCTCGATCAGGTCAACGTTTTAGATGAGGCACTGCGAAACGCAGCTGATAAATCGGCAGTTCTCATAAGCGATACCAGCTATGGCAATGCCCTTATGAGTGACCTGCGCGATGCCCGCATGGCCCGAGCATCAAAGATCGCAGCCCTGCCAGATTGGCAAATTCTGACGATAGCCAGCTTGTCCCCGGAAGTGCTCAAAGCCCGCGAGGGCCAAGTGCAACTGTTCGCTGCCCTTTGCAGTTTTGTCATACTCGTCACGATTTTCGGCTCCGTGCTGAGCAAGCGGATGGAGCGGTCGCTGCGGCAACTGGCTCACTCTGTAGCTGATCTGGCAGAGCTTGGAACGGAGCGGGACAAACTCGACAGCCTTGTGATCAGTGAGCTTGATGACATTTCCGGCAGGATCGCTTTTGCGGGTTTGAATAGCCCCTAGTTTTCTAGACGCCTTCCGCTTTCAAAATCTGCTGCCGTTCGAACTCGACGGGCGACAGCATCCCGTTCCTGAC
>Ga0075012_10004371_pt1 | contig 13155 bp, 13 predicted proteins | sample All_14_2_FD_71474 | JGI IMG/M metagenome (GOLD analysis project Ga0075012, IMG submission 71474) | Freshwater microbial communities in response to fracking from Pennsylvania, USA - Allegheny Zone_MetaG_DW_15 | ecosystem: Environmental > Aquatic > Deep subsurface > Groundwater > Drilled... | reverse complement strand
CGAGCGCCTGCCCAACACCAGCTTTTTCGCCTTCGAGGGTATCGATGGTGAAACCCTGGTGGGCAAACTCGACCGGGCCGGCTTTGCCTGCGCCAGCGGCTCGGCGTGCTCGAGTGCCAATCCAGAGCCCTCGCATGCCTTGCTTGCGATGGGGGTTGAGCCGGATTTTGCCCGTGGTGCGGTCCGGGTCAGTCTTGGCCGGGATACCACCGCCGAACAGATTGAACACTTTGCCGATGTGCTGGTGCACACGGTTGCTGAACTGAAGAACCTGGCTGCGATGGCAGTCTGAACCGATACGACGAATCTGCGGAGAAACGTAATGCTGAAGTTTCCGATCTATCTCGATTATTCGGCCACTACGCCGGTTGATCCGCGCGTTGCGCAGGCCATGATTCCCTGGCTGACCGAGCAGTTCGGCAACCCGGCCAGCCGTTCGCATGCCTTTGGCTGGGCGGCGGAAAAAGCCGTGGAGGATGCCCGGGAGCAGGTCGCCGCGTTGGTCAATGCCGATTCGAAGGAGATCATCTGGACCTCCGGCGCGACCGAGTCGAACAACCTTGCGATCAAGGGTGCTGCGCACTTCTACAAGGGGAAGGGCAAGCACGTCATCACGCTGAAGACCGAGCACAAGGCAGTACTCGATACCGTGCGCGAACTTGAGCGTGAGGGCTTCGAAGCGACTTACCTCGATGTGCAGGAGAACGGCCTCGTCGACCTCGAAGCGTTCAAGGCTGCCTTGCGTCCGGACACCATCCTGGTGTCGGTGATGTTCGTCAACAACGAAGTCGGTGTGGTCCAGCCCATCGCCGAGATCGGTGAGTTGTGCCGTGAGCGCGGCATCATCTTCCATGTCGACGCGGCACAGGCAACTGGCAAGGTCGAAATTGATCTGGAGAAGCTCAAGGTCGATCTGATGAGCTTCTCTGCGCACAAGACCTACGGTCCCAAGGGCATCGGCGCGCTGTATGTGCGGCGCAAACCGCGCGTCCGCCTGGAGGCGCAGATGCATGGTGGCGGTCACGAGCGCGGCTTGCGTTCGGGTACGCTGGCAACCCACCAGATCGTTGGTATGGGCGAGGCCTTCCGCATCGCTCGTGAAGAGATGGCGAGCGAGAACGAGCGTGTCCGGGGTCTGCGTGACAAGCTGCTGAAAGGCTTGACCGATATCGAGGCCACCTATATCAACGGCGACCTCGAGCATCGCGTGCCGCACAATCTCAACATCTCCTTCGCTTACGTCGAGGGCGAGTCGCTGATCATGGCGATCAAGGATATTGCGGTGTCGTCGGGTTCGGCATGTACCTCGGCCAGCCTTGAGCCTTCTTATGTGCTGCGCGCCCTGGGCCGCAACGACGAACTTGCACACAGCTCGATCCGCTTCACCATCGGCCGCTTCACCACCGAAGAAGAGATCGACTTCACCATCGACCTGTTGCACAAGAAGATCGGCAAGCTGCGCGAACTGTCCCCGCTGTGGGAGATGTTCAAGGACGGCATCGATCTCGATACGGTGCAGTGGGCGGCTCACTAAACATCTGGCAGGAGAAACATCATGGCTTACAGCGAAAAAGTTCTGGATCACTACGAGAATCCCCGCAACGTCGGCGCCTTTGCCAAGGATGACGATACCGTCGCCACCGGCATGGTGGGCGCCCCGGCCTGTGGCGATGTGATGAAGCTGCAGATCAAGGTCGGCAAGGATGGTGTGATCGAAGACGCCAAGTTCAAAACCTATGGTTGTGGCTCGGCAATTGCTTCCAGCTCGCTGGTGACCGAGTGGGTCAAGGGCAAGACCCTGGATCAGGCACTCGAGATCAAGAACACACAGATTGCCGAAGAACTGGCACTGCCGCCGGTTAAAATCCATTGCTCCATCCTTGCAGAGGATGCGATCAAGGCGGCGGTGGCTGATTACCGCAAGAAACACGAGCTCTGAACGAGGGGAATGATCATGGGCGTTACGCTGTCCGCCAGCGCTGCAAAGCATGTTGCCGGTTTCATCGCTAAACGGGGCAAGGGTGTCGGAATTCGACTGGGCGTGAAGACGTCGGGTTGTTCCGGGATGGCTTACAAGCTCGAATTCGTCGACGAAACGCAGGACGAAGATCTGGTTTTCGACAGCCATGGCGTCAAGGTGATCATCGACCCGAAGAGCTTGCCCTATCTTGAAGGCACCGAGCTGGACTTTGTCCGCGAGGGCTTGAACGAAGGTTTCAAGTTCAACAACCCGAACGTCAAGGATCAATGCGGTTGTGGCGAAAGCTTCAATGTCTGATCCCTGTGCGCAGGTTTAAGCTGGCATGAGCATCGACCTCAAGCAGGATTTCTTTGGTCTTTTCGGCTTGCCGCGCGCCTTCGCAATCGACGAGGCCAAGCTCGATCAAGCTTGGCACGAGTTGCAGGCCAGGGTGCATCCTGACCGTCACGCCCATCTGTCCGATGCCGAAAAGCGCGCTTCGATGCAGTGGGCCACGCGAGTGAACGAGGGCTATCGCACCTTGCGCAAGCCCTTGCCCAGGGCGCAATACCTGCTGGAGCTCGCGGGTGTGGATGCGGGGCTGGAAACCAACACTGCCATGTCCCCTGCGTTTCTGATGGAGCAGATGGAGTGGCGTGAAGCCGTTGAGGAGGCGCGCCAGGCGGGTGATGTCGATGCACTGGAAAGCCTGCATGTCCGCCTGCGGACGCACGCGAAAGAAGTCATGGCCGGACTTGGAGAAGACCTTGACGACAAGGCCGACTTTGACGCTGCAGCCGATACCGTGCGCCGCCTGATGTTCATCGAGAAACTACAACACGAGATCGACGACGCCCTAGAGGCGCTCGAGACCTGAACCTGGAAAGCCCTGATGGCCTTGTTGCAGATCGCTGAACCCGGGATGTCGACCGAGCCGCACCAGCACCGGCTTGCCGTCGGCATCGACCTTGGCACTACGAATTCGCTGGTGGCGACGGTGCGCAACAGCATCGCTGTCTGTCTGGCCGATGACACTGGTCGCGCCATGCTGCCATCCATCGTCCGCTATCGTGCCGACGGCAGTGTCGATGTCGGCCTGGCCGCAGCCAAAGCTCAGGCTACCGACCCCAAGAACACCATTGTCTCGGTCAAGCGTTTCATGGGCCGGGGCCTGAAGGATGTGGCGCATGTCGAGACCATGCCCTACGACTTCGAAGACAGCCCCGGTATGGTGCGTCTTCGCACCATTCAGGGGGTGAAAAGCCCGGTCGAGGTGTCTGCCGAAATCCTGCGCGCGCTGCGCGAACGTGCCGAGGCCAGCCTGGGCGGCACCTTGACGGGTGCCGTGATCACCGTACCGGCTTATTTCGATGAGGCCCAGCGTCAAGCCACCAAGGATGCGGCCCGACTGGCCGGCCTTGAAGTACTGCGTCTGCTCAATGAGCCGACGGCTGCGGCTGTGGCCTATGGTCTGGACAACGCAGCGGAGGGTGTTTATGCGGTCTACGACCTGGGCGGAGGGACCTTCGACCTCTCGATCCTGAAACTGACCCGCGGCGTGTTCGAAGTCCTGTCTACCAATGGCGATGCCGCATTGGGCGGCGATGATTTCGATCATCGCCTGTTTTGCTGGATGCTCGACCAGGCTGCAATTGATCCGCCTTCCTCTGAAGATGGTCGTCGATTGCAGATCAAGGCGCGGGAAGCCAAGGAGTTGCTCACCTCCTGCGAGGAAGCACCGATTCACGTGAAGCTTGGCTCTGGCGAAGTGGTGGACCTGGTCGTCACTCGCGACCAGTTCGCGGAGATGACCCGGCATCTGGTGCAGAAGACCTTGGGCCCGGTGCGCAAGGCCCTGCGCGACGCGGGTCTGGCCCCAGAAGACATCAAGGGTGTGGTGATGGTGGGTGGTGCCACCCGGATGCCGCACATTCAGCGTGCGGTGGCCGAGTACTTCGGCCAGGAGCCACTGACCAATCTCGACCCCGACAAGGTTGTTGCGCTTGGTGCCGCGATGCAGGCCAATGCCCTGGTCGGCAACCGGGCGGCGGATGAGGACGACTGGTTGTTGCTGGACGTCATCCCGCTGTCGCTGGGACTCGAGACCATGGGAGGCCTGGTGGAAAAAGTGGTGCCGCGCAACGCCACACTGCCGATCGCCCGCGCCCAGGAATTCACCACGTTCAAGGACGGCCAGACTGCAATGGCCTTCCACGTGGTTCAGGGCGAGCGCGAACTGGTTGCCGACTGTCGTTCGCTGGCGCGTTTCGAGTTGCGTGGCATTCCGCCCATGGTGGCCGGTGCCGCGCGGATTCGTGTGACCTTCCAGGTTGACGCCGATGGTTTGTTGTCGGTTTCTGCCCGCGAGATGTCATCCGGGGTTGAGGCCAGTGTGCTGGTCAAGCCGTCCTATGGGCTGTCGGATGACGAGATTGCCGGCATGCTGAAGGCGGGCGTCGAACGTGCCGAGGACGACATGCTGGCGCGTGCCTTGCGCGAACAGCAGGTGGAGGCTGATCGGGTCATCGAGGCGACCGAGCAGGCGTTGGCAAGCGACGGACATTTGCTTGATGCTGGCGAGCGTGCGCAAATTGATGCTGCCATCGACACGCTGCGCAAATTGCGTGACGGCAAGGATCATCGTGCGCTCAAGACCGGCATCGAGACGCTTGCGCGCGAAACCGACGAATTTGCTGCCCGCCGTATGGACAACTCCATCCGCGCGGCGTTGGCTGGCCAGAAGATAGACGAGATTCAGGTATGACCCAGATCATAGTACTGCCCCATGTCGAGCTGTGCCCGGATGGCACGGTGATCGAGGCCGCTGCCGGCACCTCGATCTGTGATGCCTTGCTCGAGAACGGCATCGAAATTGAGCACGCCTGCGAGAAGTCCTGTGCGTGCACCACCTGTCATGTGATCGTGCGGGAAGGTATCGACAGCCTTAACGAGGCAGAGGAAGAAGAGGAAGATCTGCTGGACAAGGCGTGGGGGCTGGAGCCTCAATCGCGGCTATCCTGCCAGGCTCTGGTGGCAGAGACGCCGCTGGTGGTCGAGATCCCACGCTACACCATCAACATGGCGCGGGAGGGCAAGCACTGATGAAATGGACCGAAGTGCAGGAAATCGCGATTCAACTGAGCGAAGCTCATCCTGAGGTGGATCCGCTCAAGCTCAATTTTGTCGATCTGATGCAATGGGTGATGGCCTTGCCCGAGTTTGACGACGATCCCAAGCATTGTGGTGAGCGCATTCTTGAGGCCATCCAGCAAGCCTGGATTGACGAGGTTTCCTGAACGTGCCAGCGGCTCACAAGGGAAGGCAGCCAGTGCAGACCCGGGCCACCGAGGGGCGCCGAGGCGCCCCTCAATGTTTCAGTATGGACCGTGGGCGGCTGTTTCAGTGGTTTCGTTGATGGTCAGCCAATACACCCCCAGCTGCCCAACCACCTGGATGAAGCGCTCGTAATCAACCGGCTTGCGGATATAGCTGTTCGCACCCAAGCGATAAGCCTGTTGCAGATCGCGTGTTTCTCGTGAGGTGGTCAACACCACCACGGGCAGCATCGCCGTATGTTCGCCGGCACGAATCCGCCTGAGTACCTCAAGTCCATCGATTCTGGGAAGTTTGAGATCGAGCAGGATCAACACCGGCATCACCGTCAGGTCTCGACCTGCGTGGGTACCGGTGCCGTTCAGGTAGTCGATGGCCTCCACGCCGTCACGCGCGATGACCACCGGGTTGGTGATCCCATTCTTACCGAAGGCTCTGAGTGTCAGGGCTTCGTCGTCGGGGTTGTCTTCGATGAGCAGGATGGGGCGGTCCATGGCCATTTCTTGATTCAGTCCGCTAGTTTCTTATTACCGCGGCAGCCATCAGCCCGCCGCTTCTCAAGCCTTGCCGCCCGGCAGGTCTTCCCGTTTGAGCAGAAAAACCATGTCTTCACCACCTTCGGTGGACAGCCAACTGAAGGGTAGATCGGGGAAGGCGTTTTCGACAAGGTCGCGATTGTGCCCGATTTCGACCGCAAGTATGCCTTCAGGATGTAAGTGCGTCGCGGCTTCGGCAATCAGGCGGCGGACGATATCCAGCCCGTCTTCACCTGCCGCCAGCGCCATGTGTGGCTCATGCAGGTATTCGGGTGGCAAGGCGGCCATTGCGTCTGCGGTGACGTATGGTGGATTGCTGATGATCAGGTCAAAACGACGGTCGCCAATTGCGTCGAACAGATCACTGTGCACCAGTTCAATCTGATCGTTCAACCCGTAGTCATCGACATTGCGGCGGGCGACCGCCAGCGCGTCCTCCGACAGATCGACGGCGACCACATCGGCATTGGGAAAGGCTTGGGCCATCAGGATTGCGAGGCAGCCCGAACCGGTGCAGAGGTCCAGGGCACTGGTGACGGTCTGGGGATCTTCGACCCAGGGCGAAAAACCGTCATCCAGCAGCTCGGCAAAGAACGACCTGGGCACGATCACGCGTTCATCAACATGAAAACGATACTGTCCCAGCCAGGCCTCGTTGACAAGATAAGCGGTGGGGATGCGCTCAACGGCTCGCCGTTCGATATTGTCGAACAGGGCCTGGCGTTCGTCCGAGGGAATGCAGGCATCAAGGAAGGGGTCCAGTCGTTCCAGCGGCAGGGCGAGGGAGGACAGGATCAGCCAGGCAGCTTCGTCAAATACGTCGGTAACCCCATGGCCGCAGAAGATGCCGGCACGATTGAATCGCGTTACGGCATAGCGTAGCCAGTCGCGCACGGTGACGAGTTCGGCCAGTGGGCCGCTCTCGTGTTCGTGCTCGTCTTCGTGGTGTTCGTGGTCGTGATGGGTCATGGGGCCTCAGGCGGCAAGAAGGGTACGCAGGGTGCGGAAATAGATTTCGGACAGGGGCTCGACGGCGTCAACCGCGACACACTCGTTGATCTTGTGAATGCTGGCATTGACCGGGCCGAACTCGACGACTTCCTTGCAGATGTCGGCAATGAAACGCCCGTCAGAGGTGCCGCCAGTCGTGGACAGCTCGGTCTCGACACCCAGCGTGTCCTGGATGGCAGTGCTCAACGCACCCACAAGTTGTCCCCGGCCGGTGATGAACGGCTTGCCCGACAGGTGCCAGCTCAGGTCGTAGTTCAGACCGTGTTTGTCGAGAATGGCCTCGGCACGGGCCTTGAGTTCGTCGGCACTGCTGACCGAACCAAAGCGGAAATTGAACAACACCTCGCATTCACCAGGGATGATGTTATTGGCGCCGGTGCCTGCGTGGATATTGGACACCTGCCAGGTGGTCGGCGGGAAAAATTCATTGCCTTCGTCCCAGCATTCGGCCGCAAGTTCGGCCAGTGCTGGTGCCAGCTCGTGAATGGGGTTGCGTGCCAGATGCGGGTAGGCAACATGGCCTTGTACACCCTTGACCCGCAAGGTACCGGACAAGGACCCCCGCCGGCCGTTCTTGATCATGTCGCCCAGTCGGTCGACCGAGGTCGGTTCGCCGACCACGCAGTAATCGAGCAACTCGCCGCGAGCCGCGAGTGCTTCGACAACCTTGACGGTGCCGTGGGTCGCGATGCCTTCCTCGTCGGAGGTCAGCAACAATGCGATGCTGCCGGTGTGGTCGGGGTGTGCGGCAATGAAGCGCTCGATCGAGGTGACGAAGGCGGCCAGCGAGGTCTTCATGTCGGCGGCTCCGCGTCCATAAAGCATGCCGTCGCGGACGGTCGGCTCGAAAGGAGCGGAATCCCAGCGTTCGACAGGGCCGGTGGGAACGACGTCGGTATGACCGGCGAAGCACAGTACCGGTGCTGTATCGCCACGCCGTGCCCAAAGGTTGCAGACGCCGCCAGTGTCAATACGCTCGAGCTTGAAACCCAGTGGTGCCAGACGGGAAGCGATCAAATCAAGGCAGCCGGCGTCCTCCGGGGTCACCGAATGGCGCGCGATCAACTCGCAGGCAAGCTTGAAGGTAGGGGTGTCGGGGATGGGTGTCATCTTGTTCTGGAAGCGGATCACCGTTGTGGGTGATCGTCGATGTGCAAGGTAAATTCGCGGAAGGATGCGCCTTCCGGATCGGTGTTCTCGAAATCGAGTGTGGGTTTGTTACGCGTGTCGGCTGCTGCCTTCGAGTCGTTGCCCAGTTGGGCATTATTGATCAACCACGACAGATTGGTCGGCGAGTCGGCATTGGCCAGGGCTTCGTCCAGCGTGATGATCTTCTCGTGGTAAAGCCGGAACAGGTCCTGTTCGAAGGTCTGTGACCCTGGCGCCAGGCTTTGTTCCATGGCCTCCTTGATTTCATTGAGCTCGCCACGCTCGATCAGCTCGGAGATGTGGCGGGTATTCATCAGGGTTTCGACCGCGGGCGTGCGTTTGCCATCGGGCTTGCGCACCAGACGCTGCGAAATGATGCAGCGCAGGGCGACCGAGAGGTCGAGATACAGCAGCGGCCGGTTTTCCAGCGGGAAGAAGTTAACGATGCGGTTCAATGCATGATAGGCATTGTTGGCATGCAGGGTGGCCAGGCACAGGTGGCCGGTCTGCGAATAGGCGAGGGCGGCCTGCATGGTTTCGCGATCGCGGATTTCGCCGATCAGGATGCAGTCAGGTGCTTGCCGCATCGCGTTGCGCAGGGCCTCATGCCAGCTCAGCGTGTCGATGCCGACCTCGCGCTGGTTGACGATGGATTTGCGATGCTTGAACAGGTATTCGATCGGGTCTTCGACGGTCAGGATGTGTCCCGAGCGATTGCGCACCCGGTGGTCGATCATCGACGCCAGCGTGGTGGATTTGCCCGAACCGGTGGCACCGACGACCAGCACCAGACCGCGCTTTTCCATCACCACATCGCTGAGCGTGGACGGTAGGCCCAGCTCGGCGACGGACGGAATATCGCCCTGGATGAAGCGCACCACGATGGCGACCGAGTTGCGCTGCCAGAACACGTTGACGCGAAAGTTGCCCACATCCCGGCGCCCGAAGGACAGGTTCAGTTCCTTGTCGCGTTCGAAACGCTCGATCTGTTCGGGCGACATCATCTCGTAGATCATCTTCTGAATCATGGCCGGTTCCATGATCTGCTGATTGATCGGCATGGTGTGCCCCTGGATCTTGATGTGGATCGGGGCGCCAGCGGTGATGAAGATGTCCGAGGCCACCTTTTCGGCCATGAGCTGGAACAGCTTGTCGAAAATCATCGGGACGAACTCCATCTACGAGAGGATGAGGCGGGGCCAAGGCCCCGCATTGGCGCGGTTGAGGATCAGGCGCGCAGCAGGTCGTTGATCGCGGTCTTGGCGCGGGTCTGGGCGTCAACCTTCTTGACGATGACGGCGCAGTACAGGCTGTACTTGCCATCGGCGGAGGGCAGGCTGCCCGGCACCACCACCGAGCCGGCAGGTACGCGACCGTAGTGGACTTCGCCCGTTTCGCGGTCGTAGATCTTGGTGCTCTGGCCGATGTACACGCCCATCGACAGCACGGCGTTTTCCTCGATGATCACGCCTTCGACCACTTCCGAGCGGGCACCGACGAAGACGTTGTCCTCGATGATGACCGGACCGGCCTGAACGGGCTCGAGCACGCCGCCGATACCGACACCGCCGGAGAGGTGCACATTTTTGCCGATCTGGGCGCAGGAGCCGACGGTAGCCCAGGTGTCCACCATGGTGCCCTCATCGACATAAGCGCCGATGTTGACATAGGACGGCATCAGCACCACGTTCTTGCCAATGAAGCTGCCCTTGCGTGCCACGGCAGGTGGCACGACGCGGAAACCACCCTGCTGGAACTGCTCCGGGGTGTAGTCACCGAACTTGGTTTGCACCTTGTCGAAGAAGTTGAGGCTGCCGGCCGGCATGATTTCGTTATCACGCAGGCGGAAGGAGATCAGCACGGCCTTCTTGATCCACTGGTTCACCACCCACTGGCCGTCCTTCTTCTCGGCGACGCGCAGGGTGCCGGCATCGAGGCCGGCAATGACGGCTTCCACCGCATTGCGTACTTCGGCGGGGGCGGAAGAGGGCGACAGGCTGGCGCGGGTGTCGAAGGCGGTATCGATGATGGCTTGCAAGTCTTGCATTGGGGACTCTCTTACAGTTTTTGACAGAAGGCGACGATGCGCTCGGCCGCTTCGACGCACTCGGGGGTGTCGGCAACCAGCGCGATGCGCACGAAGCCCGCGCCGGGGTTGATGCCCCCGGATTCACGGGCGAGATAGCTGCCGGGCAGGACGGTTACATTATATTCGGCCTGCAGCCGGCGAGCGAATTCGGTGTCGGCAATCGGTGTCCGCGCCCACAGGTAGAAGCCGGCGTCGGGCAGGGATACATCCAGCCAGCGCGCCAGCATCGGGGTGACACGGGCGAATTTTTCACGGTAGAGGCGGCGGTTTTCGACGACATGCGCTTCGTCGTTCCATGCCAGCGTCGAGGCGGCTTGCACGGTGGTGCTCATCGCGCAGCCGTGGTATGTGCGGTAGAGCAGGAAGTCCTTCAGGATGCGTGCATCGCCGGCGACAAAGCCTGAGCGCAGTCCGGGTACGTTCGAACGTTTGGACAGGCTGGAGAACATCACAATGTTGCGGAAGTCGCTGCGGCCCAGCCGGCTTGCGGCTTCGAGCGCGCCAATCGGCGGTGCCGCATCGTCGAAGTAAATCTCGGAATAGCATTCGTCGGCAGCGATGACGAAATCATGTCGGTCCGATAGTTCGAACAGATGCTGCCACTCGTCGAGCGACAGCACCCGGCCGGTCGGGTTGCCGGGCGAGCAGACATAGACAAGTTGCACGTCGCGCCAGACGTCCTCGGTGACCGCGGCGAAATCGGAGCCGAAGTTGTTATCCGCAACATTATTGATGAATACCGGCTCTGCGCCTGCCAGAAAAGCCGCCCCTTCGTAGATCTGGTAGAAAGGGTTGGGACACAGTACCTTGGCGCCGTTGCGGCTGGGGTCGACCACACATTGGGCGAAGGCAAACAAGGCTTCGCGTGAGCCATTGACCGGCAAAACCTGGGTCGCGGGATTGATTGCGGGCAGTGCGTAGCGGCGCTGAAGCCAGCTTGCAATGGCCTGGCGGACCTCGATACCCCCCAAGGTGGTGGGATAGGTGGCCAACCCGTCCAGCTGATCAGCGATGGCTTGCCGGATGAAGGCCGGTGTCGGGTGCTGGGGTTCGCCGATCGACAGCCGGATGGGGCTGAAACCGGCGGGCGGGGTCAGGCCATCAAACAGGTGGCGCAATTTCTCGAACGGATAGGAATGCAGACGGGTCAGGTTCGGATTCACTTTGGAACACTTTTTGCCGGAAGCGGCGGACGGGTCATGAAGGCCGAAGATGTTATCATGCGACGCCTTGCCGGCGGCTCCGGATCACCCGGTGCAGCAGGCATTCCATCTGTATTCCTTACCGATCAAGCGCTCTGACGTGCGGCTTTCCAAGCTCAAACTCGCCGGATTCAAAACCTTCGTCGATCCAACCACCGTGCAGATGCCAGGCAATCTGGTCGGCGTGGTGGGCCCCAATGGCTGCGGCAAGTCGAACATCATCGACGCCGTGCGCTGGGTGTTGGGCGAGACGCGCGCATCCGCCTTGCGTGGCGAGTCGATGCAGGACGTGATCTTCAATGGGTCGACCACGCGCAAACCGGTGTCGCGTGCCAGCGTGGAGCTGGTGTTCGACAATCAGGAGGGGCGTGCGGCCGGACAGTGGTCGCGTTATGCCGAGATCTCGGTCAAGCGCGTGCTCGACCGCAGTGGTGAGTCCACCTACTACATCAACAACGTCCACGTCCGTCGCAAGGACGTGATTGACCTGTTTCTCGGTACCGGGCTGGGGCCGCGTGCTTACGCCATCATCGAGCAGGGCATGATTTCGCGCATCATCGAGGCGCGACCTGAAGAGATTCGCGGTTTCCTGGAGGAGGCTGCGGGCGTCACCAAATACCGCGAGCGCCGTAAGGAAACCGAAGGCCGCCTGTCGGATGCCCGTGACAACCTGGCCAGGCTTGACGACATCCGGATGGAACTGGGTGAGCGCATCGGTCATCTCGAGGCCCAGGCTGCAGTTGCCGAGCGTTTCCATGCGCTGAACAACGCGCACGTCGAGAAGCAGCAACTGTTGTGGCTGATCAAGCGCAACGAGGCACGTGCCGAGCAGATGCGCCTGGCGGACGAGCTTAACCGCAATACCTCACGCATCGAAACCGACAGCGCCCGTCTGCAGGAGCTCGAGGCTGCGGTCGAACAGGCGCGCGAGGCGCATCTGGGCGCGTCAGAGGCCGTTCATGGTGCGCAAAGTGACCTGTTCGCGGTCAGTGCCGAAGTGGCCCGTCTGGAAACCGAGCTGCAGCACCTGGGCGAGGCGCGGCGACGTCTGGAAGCCCGCCTGACCCAGCTGGAAATCGATCGGACGCACTGGCAGGCACGACAGTCTTCCCTGACCGAAGAGCGTACGCGCTGGCACGAACTGGCCGAAAACGCCGCGATGAGGGTCGAGCAGGCCGAGGGGCGGCATGTCGAGATCGCCGACCGCTTGCCCGACGCTGAATCTGCCCGCCAGTCCGCCGAGGCGACGGTGACCACCGCCCGGCGTGAGCTGGCGCAAACCGAGCAGCAGTTGCGGGTAGAGGAAGCCAACCGTGCAAGTGCGGCCCGTGCGCTCGATGCCCTGCAACAACGCAGGGCGCGGCTTGAAGCCGAACGGGGCGCTATCCAGGGGCCGGATGCAGTGATGGTGGCCGAACGCGAGGCCAGACTCGAAGCCATGAATGATGCGCTCGAGGCACAACAGCATGAACTGATGGTGTTGCAGGCGCGTCAGCCTGAGGCGCAGGCTGCGCTCAAGGCCGCGATGGAGTCCGAGCGCGCGGTTCAGCGTCGGCTCACCGAGTTGCGCGCGCGCCGGGACGCACTGATGCAGCTTCAGGCCAAGGTGCAGTCACAGGGCAAGCTGGGTGACTGGCTCAAACGCCTGGGCTTCGACAGCCTTCCACCGCTCTGGCGTGCGCTGCGGGTGGCGCCCGGCTGGGAGTCGGCCGTCGAAGCCGTGTTGCGCGAGCGTGTGGCCGCGCTGACCGTCGAGGGCGCGCAGGCTGACGGTGTTGCCCGCAGCATGCTCGATGAGCTGCCACCCGACTCGCTGGCGCTGGGTTTCATTGACGGCACCAATGGGGCTGCCGCCTTTGTCGCACCGGCGGGCGC
>Ga0075012_10004370_pt1 | contig 13157 bp, 15 predicted proteins | sample All_14_2_FD_71474 | JGI IMG/M metagenome (GOLD analysis project Ga0075012, IMG submission 71474) | Freshwater microbial communities in response to fracking from Pennsylvania, USA - Allegheny Zone_MetaG_DW_15 | ecosystem: Environmental > Aquatic > Deep subsurface > Groundwater > Drilled... | reverse complement strand
ATCTTCAGGTGCGCAAGCGTGCGGTCATTCATCTCGATCGGTTCTGCCGATCCCCCGTAGTAGAGAGTCCCCATACGGTGATCGTACTCGTCTACCCCCCAAACGGGGGGCACGCTCAGCGACGGTTCAGGTTTTGCGTGCGGATGGTTCAGGTTCCGGCACGATGCGCAGGCCGCCTTCGCTCGACGCGGCCGTGACCAGCGCATCGACCCACTGAAGATTCAAGCGAAGCGTCGACTCTGGTGAGTCGAACTGGAACTCGATCGGCACCGCGGGGTCCATCCAAAACACTCGCTGCCCTTTTCCCGAAGGCAACTCAGGCCCGTGGAGGGTGAAGAGGAACGACTCGAGACGTCGAAATTTCGTTCCGATCGCGAGTTTGAGATGCATGAGCGTGCGGTCATCAATGGTGTAGTGCTCGCTCTGCGAGTCGTCGTATATCCATCGGCCCATCGCGCTGTGACCTCCTCCGGGGTCTGCAACCCCTCACGCTGTGTTGCAGGTGCCCAGGTTAGTGGGCACAAGCAGCCTCACCGAGTCGTTGACAGATCGGTCTCGATGAGCCGGCTACGAGCACGGTGCGCTCGATGACGCTCCCGTCGACGAACTCGATCCCGCTAAGTCGATCGTCGGTCACAAGCACGCGACGAGGCTCTCCGGCGAGAACTGTGATGCCGCGAGCGTTGAGGCGCTCGCGATCGTGGTCACTCATGCCCACGCTGGCGGGCACGCCGGTGGCGATGAGCACCCGGCGCGCCGTGCGCTGGCTGCCGTCACTGAGCTCGACACGGAAGCCGTCGTTCACGGGGCGAACGTCGATGACGTGGGCTGCGGTCACGTGGCCACCGAATCGGGTCAGCTCGGTGCGTCCTCGTGCGAGCAGCTCGAGCGGACCCACCCCGTCATGCCCGAGTTGGTCCGTGCACGCTCTCGGCTATGTGCGAGGCGTCGTCTGCACTGCTGTGTGGATGCGCGCCCCATCGTCGCTGAAGATGCTCAGTACCTCGGCCCCGCCCGCATCGGCGGCGCCGAAAGCGTGCGGTACGCGGGTGTCGAACTCGGCGGCCTCGCCAGCGTCGAGCACCACGTCGTGGTCACCGAGGACCAGACGGAGCCGGCCACTGATGACGTAACACCACTCATAGCCTTCGTGCGTGCGAGGTTGCGGAATTGTCAGGACGGCGCGATAGCTCATCCGCCAGGTACGCACCGGCGCCCCGGTGGGCGAGAGATCGAGGATGCGCACGCCATGTCGTTCGAGAACCTTTCCCGAGACTCGTGGGTCGGGAACCGCGCTCGGCAGAAGTTCGTCGAGCTCGATGCGCAACTCACGCACGAGAGGCAAGAGCAACTCGAGACCGGGGCTGCGCTTGCCGCTTTCGAGTCGCGACAGGGTACTCGCCGACAGCCCCGCGGCCGTCGCGAGTTGCTCGAGGGTGAGGCCGCGCTCGCGCCGTGCGGCGCGCAATCGCGGACCCAACTGACGGAGAGCATCATCGGTCATGGGGGCTCCTTGCGGTTTTCGCACGTTCACTTGCAGATGTGAGTGTAGGGGCGGCACGGTGGTGTCATGACTGATACCCGAGAAACCGCCGAGGCGCTGTGGGATGCGCGATACGCCGAAAGGCCACAATTGTGGAGCGGTCGCGTCAACGCGGTCGTGCGCGAAATCGTTGAGCCTCTCGAGCCAGCGACCGCGCTCGACGTCGGTTGTGGCGAAGGCGGCGACGTCATCTGGCTCGCGAAGCGCGGGTGGAAGGCGACGGGCATCGATGTCTCAGGTGTGGCGATCGAGCGCGCCTCTCGCGCCGCGGCAGAACATGGAGTGGCCGATGTCGCTCGCTTCGAACGACGCGATCTCGATCTCGACCCCGATGTCAGTGGTGAGTGGGCGCTCGTTGTCTCGAGCTACCTGCACTCGCCCGGCCCTCTCAACCGTCGCGCGATCTTCAGAGCCGCCTCGGGGGCAGTGGCTCGAGGTGGTCTCTTTCTCGTCGTAGGGCACGCGGCTCCGCCTCCTTGGGCTGACGCGCGCCAGCACGAGCATGCACCGAGGCTGCCGGGGGTCGACGAGACGCTCGACGAGATGGCACTCGATTCCGCGCACTGGAACGTCGATCTCGCCGAAGAGCGTGCGCGCGAGGTTCTCGGCCCTGACGGCGCGCCCGCTGAGTTGCTCGATGTTGTCGTGCTCGCGCGGCGTCGGTGACTCACGGGCGACGGGGGAGCATCCCGCCCCTCGGTAGACTCAATGCCCGTGTCTAAGGTCTTGACTTCCCTGCCCGTCGGCGAACGCGTCGGCATCGCTTTCTCTGGGGGTCTCGACACCTCCGTCGCTGTCGCGTGGATGCGCGATAAGGGTGCGATTCCGTGCACCTACACGGGTGACCTGGGTCAGCCGGACGAGCCCGATGTCGAGGCGGTCCCGGGTCGTGCGAAGGAATACGGCGCCGAGATCAGCCGCCTCGTCGACGCGAAGGCCGCGCTGGTTGAAGAAGGGCTCGTCGCACTGGCCTGCGGGGCTTTCCACATTCGCTCTGGCGGCAAGACGTACTTCAACACGACTCCGCTGGGACGCGCCGTGACGGGCACGATGCTCGTGCGGGCGATGAAAGACGACGGCGTCGAAATTTGGGGCGACGGTAGCACCTACAAGGGCAACGACATTGAGCGGTTCTACCGCTACGGACTGTTGGCCAACCCCCGCTTGCGCATCTACAAGCCCTGGCTCGATGCTGACTTCGTCACCGAGCTCGGAGGCCGCAAAGAGATGAGCGAGTGGCTCGTCGCGCACGGTTTTCCGTATCGTGACTCGGCAGAGAAGGCCTACTCGACTGATGCGAACATCTGGGGCGCGACGCACGAGGCCAAGACGCTCGAGCACCTTGACGTGTCGCTCGAGACGGTCGAACCCATCATGGGTGTGAAGTTCTGGGATGACTCGGTGTCGATCGCGACGGAAGACGTGACGGTGACGTTCGTTGAAGGTCGCCCGACCGCGCTCAACGGCGTGGAATTCGAGGATGCCGTGCAACTCGTGCTCGAAGCGAACGCGATCGGCGGCCGTCACGGACTGGGCATGAGCGACCAGATCGAGAACCGCATCATCGAGGCCAAGAGCCGTGGCATCTATGAGGCTCCCGGTATGGCCCTGCTGCACATCGCGTATGAGCGGCTGCTCAACGGCGTGCACAACGAAGACACGATTGCGAACTACCACGCAGAAGGTCGGCGCTTGGGCCGACTCATGTACGAAGGCCGGTGGCTCGACCCGCAGTCGCTCATGTTGCGCGAGAGCATCCAGAAGTGGGTGGGGTCGGCGGTGACGGGCGCGGTGACCCTGCGGCTACGTCGCGGCGACGACTACACGATTCTCGACACGACGGGTGCTGGGCTCTCGTACTCGCCTGAGAAGCTCTCGATGGAGCGCGTCGGAGATGCCGCCTTCGGTCCGACTGACCGCATCGGTCAGCTCACCATGCGCAACCTCGATATCGCCGACTCGCGCGCACGACTCGAGCAGTATGCCGCGCAAGGCATCATCGGCGGGGCGACGGCTCAGCTCGTTGGTCGCATTACCGCGGGCGAAGCCGACGAGGTTACTGAGCACGCCGAGCCGATGTCGGCTGAGCGCGAAGCTCTCGCAGGGGCCCTCGACGCCGCGGGGGAGAGTGCAGCGTTCGATTTCGGCACCGACTGACGAGGCGCCTTCGCGTGTGACATCGGGTCCACGACCTGTTCGCGCAGAAGTACTTATTGCACGCGAGCTATAAGTGCTAACCTTATTGACGTGAGCACTGCTGTCGCCATCATCGTCGATATCGTGCGGTCGCGTGAACTGAGCGACCGTGCATCGGCCCAGCGCGCCGTTCTCTCCGCGCTCAAGGATGCCTGTGAGGGGATCGACCCCCTGCAAGCTCCGTGGGCGACGGTCGGCGACGAGTTTCAAGTGCTTGTGGGCACAGTCGCCGATGCCCTGCGCATCACGGCCCTCACACGACTGTTGCTTCCGGTGGAGCTCGACTGCCGCTTCGGCGTCGGTCTCGGCGCGGTAGAGACGATCGCTGAAGGGCAGAATGGACCGATTCACGACGGTTCGGCGTGGTGGAGCGCCCGCGAAGCCATTGAGCACACACATCGCATCGAACAACGTGCGGCGCCGTTCGCGCGCACCTGGTTTCGCCTCGACTCTGCGATCGCCCCGTCAGTCGACACCACCGTTATCAACTCGCACCTACTGCTCCGAGATCACCTCATCGACGCGATGTCGGCTCGGTCTCGGCGATTGACTGCAGGTTCGCTGCGCGGCATACCGCAGAGCGAACTGGGTCGCGCCGAGCACATCTCGCAATCGGCGGTGTCGCAGAATCTTAAGAGCTCAGGGGGCGCAGCACTCGTCGCGGCGCATCGCGTACTGGTGTCGGGAGACCTCTCATGATCGCCTCGCTGTTGTTCATCGCGATCGGTGCCGCTGACGCGGCACGGGCTCATCGATCGCGCGCGGTGTCGGTCGTCATCGGAGTGGGAGTCGTGCTCGCTGTCGCGGTGTCGGCACGACTCGTTCTCGCGGTCGATTGGCTGGCACTCGGCGTGATCGCGGTCATCGCGGTTCTCTGGATCGTGACCATGCCCGATGACCGGGCGCGACCGCGCATCTGGCCTGTAGCGGTGCTCGGTCTCTCGACGGTGGGTCTCGCGCTCGTGCCTGTTGCGGGGGAGGGCGGTATCGCGGCGGAGGCTCTCGCAGCCGTATCGAGTGGAATTCTCGCGGATGTTTCCCTCACCGCCATCGTGGCAGTGCTGGGCGTTGCGCTCATTCTCACTGAGACGGCCAACATCATCGCTCGTGCGACCCTCGCGCGCGTACGGCCGGCAGCGCAGCCGGTGCCGAGCGCTGGGCGCTGGCAGTTGCGGCTCGGCTCGTTTGCCGTCGGCAGCATTGAGCGCGCGGAGCTTTCTCCCGTCGACCCCGCTGAGTCACCCAGCACTTTGAGAGGCGGCAGGCTCATCGGCCCCATCGAACGATTGCTCATCGTCGCCCTCGCGGTGGCAGGCGCTCACGCGATCATCGCGGCATTGCTCGCTGCAAAGGGCATCGTGCGCTTCCCCGAGATCTCTGCCGACCGCGGCACCGGATCAAAGGCCGAAGAGTTTCTCATCGGCAGCCTCGTGAGTTGGGGTATGGCCGCTCTCGGGGCGCTGTGGGTGTGGTTCGCGCAGAACGGCTGATATGCCCCCCGGGCATAAGCCCTGCGCTCATGTCGACAGTCGGGTCGTGAGGAAAGGCTCGCCACTCTCGGCCACCGACTTCAGGCTTGTCAGCGTGGCCGAGCCCGCGAGGAGGAGCGCGGCATCGGTGTCAGCACCGGGAGGGTCGTCGGGGTCGGTGATCTCGAGAACAAGATGCTGATCATCGTCACGGTCAGTGACCGTGGTGTGCACGATGCCAAAGTGAGCCAGCGGCGCCTCGCGAAGGGTGACGTCGACGGCACTGTCGACATTGGGAACGTTGAGGCTGACGATCGTGCCCACCGGGGCCGCGAGAACGCGAGAGACCACGAGTCGAGCAAGGGTGGCCGCAGTCTCCCAGTGAAGAGGGTCGTCGAGGTCGCGAACGTCGAGAGACACGGCGAGACCGCGGGCGCCGTTGAGGGCCCCTGCGAGCGCGGCGCCGACGGTTCCGGAATGCAGAATTGCCCTGCCCACGTTCGCGCCGCGATTGATGCCCGACAGCACAAGATCTGGTGGGGCGCCGAAAGCACCGTGGGCAGCGAGCAAGGCGATGAGCGCGGGTGCTGCGTGAACGCGATGGGCCGCGACGTCGAGCCCCGCGACCGAGGAGCGCTCGACGCGCACTCGTCCACGCCCTCCTGCCGCAGTGACTGCGTCGGCGTGATGCGCGGTGATCGACGCACTCGCTCCGCTCATCTCCGAGTCGGGGGCAGCGATGACGACATCATGGCCTTCGGAGATGGCTGCTCGAGCGAGAGCGTGCAAGCCGGCCGAATCAATGCCGTCGTCGTTGGTGACGAGAACCCGGGCACCGTTCATGGCACAGCGCCCTCGACAGGTTCGCACGTGACATGTTCCGCTAGCGCAAGAATGGCACCCCGGTCGCCTGAACCGAGACCGTGACGCGTGACGTTGAGCGCGCCGGCGGCCACACCCACCGCCACCGCCAGTCTGAACGGCATCCCCGCTGCCAGCATGGCTGCCGCGGCAGCCGTGAGCGAGTCGCCCGCGCCTTTCGTGTCGACGACCTCCATATCGGGCGCGGCAAAGCGCAACGCGCGCCCGTCGTGCAGCACGAGCGCGCCGCGCTCGGCGCGGCTCACGATCACCTGCGACGCTCCAGCATCGTGTAACTCGCGCATGGCGCGAATGAGCTCCGCTTCGTCGTGCGGGTCATCGACAATGCCGTCATCGCGAAGCTCTTCGTGGCTCACCTTCACGACATCGACCCCACCCGCCACCACGGAGCGCAATCGCTCTCCGGCGAGGTCTGCCATCACCATGACGCCGAGTCCTCGGAGGTCGGAGGCGAGTCGACGGTAAGTGTCGGAGGGAACTGCCTCCGCGTGAGGTCCCGAAAGCACGACGAGGCTCGCCGTGCTGCCCTCCCGAATCGTCGCTGCATAGAGCTCGTCGAGCTCGTGTCGACTGAGTGCCTCGTCATCGGTCTCGGCCACGACGTGTCGAGCGCCGCCACGGCGGTCATGCACGTACGCGGGATTCCACGATGCTCGCTCGATCGAGACGACATCGAAGCCGTCGTCTCCGAGTAGCGATCGCGCGACGCGTCCTGTCTCGCCGCCAAAAGCGGCACACAGGGTCACGGTGCGTCCCATCGCCGCGAGCATGCGCGCCTGCCATACGCCTTGGCCACCCGCGTGCAAGTGCACGCTCTCGTGGTCGCCCTCCTGTTCCACCGTCACTGTGAGCAACGGCGCTGGGGCGAAGACGACGACGTGGGCGACATCGTCCGCCTCTTTCTCGTGCCGACCCGTGTGGTGGTGCGTCGCGCTCATCGATGCCCCCTTGCCCCGCTGGCGGCGATCGTGCCGCCTTCGCACACTATCGCCGCGCCAGCGGGGGGAGGTGCGGGTCTGCAGGGCACTCTCAGGTCAGCGTGAGCACTGCCCCTTGTTGCGCCTGTGTCGTGTCACGCGCGAGCGAAGGCTCGCACCGGCGAGTCGGCGAGCACGAACCGCGTCGGCGCGATGCTCGAGATCACGGTGAGCGCGAGCGCCGTGACGAGCACGACACCGATGAGCGGCGCCGGCACCATGGGCACGACGATCCGGGTCGACAGAGCGACTCCGAGCACGCTCTGCGCTCCCACCCAGCCGAGCAACGCGCCGAGCGCGAGCCCAGAGAGCGCGGCCGCCACACTCAAGACGGCCGCCTCGATCACGATCGCCGTCGCGGCGTCTCGTCGCGACTGTCCGAGAATGCGCGTCACTGCGATCTCGCGTGACCGCAGTCGGGTGTTGAGCGCGACTGTGGTGGCAAGGCCGACTGCGGCGATGAGAACGACAAAGCCGATGAGGGCGCTGATGACGCCCAGCACCGAGAGCAGCACCTCGTCAGCTTGGTCGGCGAGAGCGGTGTCGCGGTATTCGATGGCGAGCGAGAGGTTCGCGCTTGCGGTCGCCACGACGAACATCGACACGACGGCAACACCGATGAGCACACCGAGTGCTGCGCGGGCGGTGCGCGCGGGATGCTCGGCGAGGGTGCGCCGAGCGAGGGCCACGGGGCCCCTGCGAGGCAATGCCGCGGCAAGTACTCGCACGATGCGCGGCACAAGACCGCGCGCTCCGGCAAGCACGCCGATCGCGAGCACGGTGCCGGCGATGATGCCGAGGAACGCCGCGATGGGGGTGAGCATGCCTGCGACGAAGGTGAGACCGAGCAAGCCGAGCCCCACGAGAAGTGCGATGCGCGCCGTTCGCCCGAGAGCAACGTCGTCAGAGCCGCCCGCGTGCTGCGTGCTCGCGAGCCCAAGCGCCTGCACGGGCTCCGCGGCGAGCACTGCGGCCGATCCGCGCCACGCGGCCACGACTGTGCACACCTGGAGCAGCACCAGGGGAACCACGACGAAAAGGTTCACCAGGTCGGCCGCAGTTGCCCCCTCGAACATGCCCTCGTTCTGCGCGCCGAGCGTGAAGATGCCGAACGCAGCGGCGGCCCCGAGGCCGATGCCGAGAGCGCTTGCTCCGAGTGACAAGCGCAGCCCTTCGCGCGCGATGCGCGCCCGTTCGGCACTCGCCGATGCGCCCAGAAGGCGACGCAGCGCGATCTGGTGAACGCGCGATGCCGTCACGAGCACAAAGGCGTTCGTCACCACGACCGTCGAGACGATGAGCGCCACGATGAGGAACGACGTGCCGAGAATGCCGAGGACAAGATCGGCTGTCGCACCCTGCCCGAAGGGCGTTGACACGAGGCCCGTGCGCAACAGCGACATGACCGAGGTGAGCAGCACGATGTACATCGCGCTGAGCGCTACGACGACGATGGTCGCAATGGTGCCTCCTCGCCCGCTCATCGCGTGGCCTCAGCGCGAGCGTCGAGAGCATCGGCAAGCATGAGAGCTGAGATCTCTGCGGCGGTGGCGCGACCGAGTTCGGCGACGAGGTGGCCGTCTCGAATCGAGAGCACACGGTCGGCAGAGCTCGCCGCAATAGGGTCGTGCGTGACCATGATGATGCCGCAACCACTGTCGCGCACGAGCTCAGTCAGTAGCGCGAGCACTTCTCCACCCGTCTTGAGGTCGAGGTTGCCGGTGGGCTCATCGGCGAAGACGACGGCCGGACGGTGCGCGAGCGCGCGCGCAATGGCGACGCGCTGCTGTTGCCCTCCCGAGAGCTCGTGCGGGCGACGTTCCAGCAGTGCGGTGAGTCCGAGCCTGTCGATGAGTTCTGCCTCCCAGAGTGCGTCGTGCTCGCGACGGCGTCGACCGAGCGACTCGGGCAAGCGGATGTTCTCGATGGCGGTGAGCCCCGAGAGCAAGTTGAACGACTGAAAGATGAAGCCCATGCGTTCGTGCCTCAACTCAGCGAGTTCGCTCTCGTCGAAGCCCGCGAGCGCGTGGCCGTCGAGTTCGATCTCGCCCCACGTGGGCGCATCGAGCCCGGCGAGCAAGTACATGAGGGTCGACTTGCCCGAGCCGCTCGGCCCGACGACAGCGGTCAGTTCGCCGCGACGGAACTCGGCGGTAATGCGGTCGACGGCGGCGACGGTCGCTCCGTCGGCACCGAAGAGGCGTGTGAGGTCGGTACAGCGGGCGACGATGTCGCCGGCAGCAGTGGTGTGGTGTGTGGTCATGCTTCCGACGCTACGAGCGCGCAGTGCGCGGCGCGTCGCCCGCCAGTCGCATTCGCCCGCCCGCCGGTACCGCGGCGACTGGTACTCCAGTACCGGTGTCACATGCTTCGGAGGGATGTTCCACGGGCCGTGAGCCGACAGGATGGACACATGAGCTTACATCCCGCACTCGTGCGCTCGCGCACTGGTGTGCTCGTCGGCGACGGGCTCGGCGGTCTACTGCTTTTCGCTCTCTCGGTCATCTTCTCGAATCTGGCGAACGTGGATGCCGATGCCGCGCCCGCCGCATCGGCCGCGATGTTCGTGGCCGCAGCCGTCATGGCCGCGGCCGTGGCGGTGCGGCGGTTGCACCCTGGTTGGGCTCTCGGCCTCGCGTGGGGCAGCACTCTCGTGCACATGCTCGCCGGTCTGGACGCGAGTCTCACGCAACTGGGCGTGCTCGTCGTTCTCGCGAGCGCGGCGCACTTCGGCTCGCCGCTCGTGCTGAGATGGAGCGGTTTATCGGTTGCGGGAGGCACCGTCATCGCGTTCGGGTATCTGCTCGCGATCAACTCGTGGCTCATGCAGTTGTTCTCGTCGACAGCGGTGCTGCCGTCGTGGCTGCCCTACGTCGTGGTCGCGGCGCTCGTCGGTATGACGCTGTCGGTGCCGTGGCTCGTTGGCCTGCTCGCTCGTACCGTTCGCCTCAGCCGCGAAGGGCGCGAGCGTGCACGGGTCTCTCAGGAGGAGGCTCGTCGGGCGAGCGAGATCGCCGAGCTTCAGGCCTCGCGCACGCTTCTCGCACGTGACGTTCACGACATCGTTGGCCACTCGCTCGCGGTCATCATTGCGCAAGCCGAGTCGGTGCGTTTTCGTGACGTCGATGATCCCGAGGGCCTCGCGGCAGTGCGGGGCACCGTCGGAACGATTGCCGAGACCGCTCGACGCGCTCTCGGTGAAGTGCGGCACGTGCTGGAATCGACAGCTCCCGCGGCGTCGAGCGACCCGCGCGCCGAGAAGGGGTCGGTGAGTCTCGACCTCGAGCAGTTGCTCGATGACGTGGCTCAGTCGAGACCGGGCATGGTTGTTCGCCGAACAGGCAACGGGCCGCTGCCAAGCGGAGAGGTCTCTGTGGCGCTATACCGGGCGGTGCAAGAGTTGTTGACCAATGCGCTACGACACGGTCAGGGCACCGAGCCGATCACGGTCGAGGTGTCGTCAGGGTCTGCCTCTACTGAGGTGGCGATCGAGAACGTTGTCTCCGAGCAGGGTGAGCGCGAGCATCCGTCAGCTCGCGAGGGAACCGGGCTCGCCGGAGCGCGTGCCCGCCTCGAATCGGTCGGCGGTTCTCTCACGACGCAGGCACTGAGCGGGAGTTTCCGGGCCATCGCGCGCGTTGCGGTGCGGAGGGAGTCGTGACTGCAGAGATTCGCGTCGCGCTCGTCGATGATCAGCCGCTGTTTCGTCACGGAGTCGCAGCGGTGGTCGCCGCTCAAGCCGATATGCGGTTGGTAGGCGAAGCAAGCTCGGGGGCTGAGGCTGTCGCACTGCTCGACCGCGTCGAGGCTGACGTCGTGCTCATGGACATTCGCATGCCAGACGTTGATGGTGCTGAGGCGACGCGTCGGCTGCTGAGTCCTGAGCGGGCCGCGCGGCGCGACTCGCCGTTGCGGATCATCGTGCTGACGACGTTCGGGCTCGACGAACGCGCTCGCGCCGCCGTTGATGTCGGTGCGGCGGGCTTCTTGCTCAAGGACGCGAGCCCGGAGTTTCTCATTTCAGCGATTCGGGCCGTACATGCTGGCACCGCAGTCGCCGCGGCGGGAGACCTCGCAGCACTGATCGGCGCGACCGCGGCGCCCGCTCGGCCCGCGCCGCCGGCAGAGCTTGCGAGCCTCACTGAACGCGAGAGGCTCGTTTTCGATTGCGCTGCTGAGGGCCTCAGCAATGCCGAGATCGCCGCGCGCCTCTTCCTCAGCGAGTCGACGGTGAAGACGCACATCAGCAATGTGCTCGCGAAGCTCGGCCTGCGCGATCGCGTTCAGCTCGTCGTGCTCGCGCACCGCCACGGGCTGGGAGACGCTGCAGCCGATCGCTGACGCGATCCCTTGACCTGCGGTGAGGGGTGGCATAACGTACAACCTTGTGGTTGTACGTTCGAGTGAGCTCAGCGATACCGAAGTCGACGCGATCTTCGGCGCACTCGCCGACGCCACGCGGCGAGACATCATCGTGCGGGTGATGCGACATGAGCAGTCGGTGTCGAGTCTTGCCGCGCACTACTCCATGAGTTTTGCCGCAGTGCAGAAGCACGTCGCGGTGTTGGAGCGAGCATCCCTTATTCACAAGCAGAGGTCGGGGCGCGAACAGATCGTGCACGCGGTGCCGCAGTCAATCGCGCAGGCGCGCTCGTTGCTGGACCAGTGGGAAGAGCTGTGGCGGCACCGTGCCGCGCAGATGGAGCGAATACTCGCCGAGGGCGAGCTCGAAAGGAGCGAGTCATGACCGTTGTGTCGACCGACGTCGATCGAGAGGCCTTGAGCCTCACCATGGTGTGCGAGTTCGATGCCGCGCCCGACCGCGTCTGGCGCCTGTGGAGCGACCCGAGGCAGCTCGAGCGCTGGTGGGGGCCTCCCGGGTGGCCTGCGACCGTGACCGCGCACGAGTTCACCGCGGGAGGTCGCATCGACTACCACATGACTGGCCCGGAGGGGGAGATCTCTGCCGCGTGGATGCGCGTCACCGCGCTCGATGCCCCCCACTTCATTCACCTCGAGGAAGGCTTCAGCCATGACGACGGCAGAGACAACCCCTCGATGCCTTTGAGCGAGTGCGCGGTGCGATTCGAAGCTCTCGATGATGCTTCGACGCGCATGACCGTCGTCTTCCGCTACAGCTCTCTCGCAGATCTCGACCTCGTGGTCGGCATGGGAATGGTCGAGGGCCTCACCGCGGCCGCGGGTCAGATCGAAGGAGTTCTCGCGACAGCGGCCTGACCGTCACCATCGGCCGCCGTCCACTCTCTCTGAGCGAGCGAGCGAGCGCGCTTTGCGCAGGGGTACCGATCTCTGAGCGTCGTTCGCGACCGTGGCGAGGGCACGATTGAACTCTTCGCGTGCCTCCTCATTCCTACCCAGCCTGGCGAGCAGCTCTGCTCTCACGCTCGGGAGGAGGTGCGATGTCGCGAGTGCGCCAGCGCGATGGAGGGAATCGACGATGCGAAGAGCCGTCGCCGGTCCCTCTGCCATCGACACCGCAACGGCGCGATTGAGCTCGACGATGGGGCTGGGGGCGACGCGCCCGAGAACCTCGTAGAGCACGACGATGCTCGACCAGTCGGTGGTGTCGACGCTCGAAGCGATCGCGTGCTGCTCAGCGATAGCGGCTTGAAGTGCGTAGGCACCGCGGCCGCGCCCCAGCGCATCCACTCGCCTCAGCGCAGACCGGCCCCGCGCGATCGCCGCGTGGTCCCACCGCCGCCGATCTTGGTCATCGAGCAGCACGGGGGAGCCGTCTGCAGCGACTCGTGCGGCAAATCGCGACGACTGCAGTTCCATGAGCGCGAGCAAACCGTGCACCTCGGGTTCGCGCGGCAGCATGACGGCGAGCCGGCGCCCGAGTCGCACGGCCTCGTAGGCGAGCTCGCGATGCATCCATCTCTCGCCGCTCGACGCGACGTATCCCTCGGTGAAGATGAGATAGATGACTCGCAGCACGCCCGCCACGCGCTCGCGCCATTCGTGGGGGTCAGGCACGTCGAACGGCACCGCGGCGGCCAAGAGCGCTCGTTTCGCGCGCACGATGCGCTGTTGCATGGTCGCCACCGGCACCAGAAAGAGCCGCGCGAT
>Ga0075012_10004369_pt1 | contig 13158 bp, 9 predicted proteins | sample All_14_2_FD_71474 | JGI IMG/M metagenome (GOLD analysis project Ga0075012, IMG submission 71474) | Freshwater microbial communities in response to fracking from Pennsylvania, USA - Allegheny Zone_MetaG_DW_15 | ecosystem: Environmental > Aquatic > Deep subsurface > Groundwater > Drilled... | reverse complement strand
CGTCGAGATCAAGGCCGAGAACCAGACGCTGGCGACCATCACGCTGCAGAACTACTTCCGGCTCTACGACAAGCTCGCCGGCATGACCGGTACCGCCCAGACCGAGGCGTCCGAGCTGCACGAGATCTACAAGCTCGGGGTGGTCAGCATCCCGACCAACCGGCCGATGATCCGCGTCGACCAGTCCGACCTGATCTACAAGACCGAGGAAGCCAAGTACATCGCCGTCGTCGACGATGTGGTGGAGCGCTACGAGAAGGGCCAGCCGGTCCTGATCGGCACCACCTCGGTCGAGCGTTCGGAGTACCTGTCGCGCCAGTTCACCAAGCGCCGGGTGCCGCACAACGTGCTGAACGCGAAGTACCACGAATCCGAGGCGAACATCATCGCCGAGGCCGGCCGCCGCGGCGCCATCACCGTGGCGACCAACATGGCCGGCCGCGGTACCGACATCGTGCTCGGCGGCAACGTCGAGTTCCTGGCCGACAAGCGGCTGCGGGATCAGGGCCTGGACCCGGTCACCACCCCGGAGGAGTACGAGGCCGCCTGGGAACCGACGGTCAGCAAGATCAAGGCCGAGGCGAAGGCCGAGGCCGAAGAGGTCATCGCCGCCGGTGGGCTCTACGTGCTGGGCACCGAGCGCCACGAGTCCCGCCGCATCGACAACCAGCTGCGTGGTCGCTCGGGCCGGCAGGGCGATCCCGGCGAATCCCGGTTCTACCTGTCGCTGGGCGACGAGTTGATGCGGCGCTTCAACGGCGCGACGCTGGAGACCCTGCTGACCCGGCTGAACCTGCCCGAGGATGTGCCGATCGAGGCCAAGATGGTCACCCGCGCCATCAAGAGCGCGCAGACCCAGGTGGAGCAGCAGAACTTCGAGGTCCGCAAGAACGTCCTCAAGTACGACGAGGTGATGAACCGGCAACGGACCGTCATCTACAAAGAGCGCAGGATGATCCTCGAGGGCGAGAACCTGGCGCAACAGGCGCACGACATGATGGTCGACGTCATCACCGCCTACGTGAACGGGGCGACGGCCGAGGGCTACTCCGAGGACTGGGACCTGGAAAAGCTGTGGGAGGCGCTCAAGACGCTGTACCCGGTCGGTATCGACCACCACGACCTGATCGACTCCGACGCGGTCGGAGAGCCCGGTGAGCTGACCCGCGACGAACTGCTCGACGCCCTGGTCAAGGATGCTGAGCGCGCCTACGCCGAGCGGGAGGCCCAGATCGACGCCATCGGTGGCGAGGGTGCCATGCGCCAGCTGGAACGCAATGTGCTGCTCAATGTGATCGACCGGAAATGGCGCGAACACCTCTACGAGATGGACTACCTCAAGGAGGGCATCGGGCTGCGCGCGATGGCTCAGCGCGACCCGCTGGTCGAGTACCAGCGCGAGGGTTACGACATGTTCGTGGCCATGCTCGACGGCCTCAAGGAGGAGTCGGTCGGCTTCCTGTTCAACGTCGCGGTCGAGGCCGCGCCGCGCACGGCCCCGACGGTTGCCCCGATGCCGCAGGGACTGGCCGACTTCGCCGCCGCGGCGGCCGAGAAGGCCTCCGCGACAGCCGCGGATCACGCGCAGGGCCAGGTGGCCACCAAGGAGCGCCCGGCCGGTATTCAGGCGAAGGGCATCGGCGGCGATGGGACGCCCGCGCTCACCTACTCCGGCCCGGCCGAGGACGGCTCGGCCGAGGTCAAGCGCGCCGGTTCGGCCGGCCCCGCCCCCTCCGGCGGCACCCGTAAGGAGCGCCGCGAGGCGGCGCGCAGGGGCCGCAAGCGCTGACCGGGTCACCCGATCTGTAGCGCCACCAGCTGCCAGCGTCCGGCCACGAATTCGACGCGGGCGGCGATGGCGCGCACCCTGGACCCGCGCGTGTAGGTGGCGAACACCTCGGCGGCGTCTTCGGTCGCGGTCCCGACGCGGCGCAGCCGGATCCGGCGCAGCACCGCGGTGCCGCCCGCCGGCGGCACCCGCGCCAACGTCTGCGCGATGTCGATCAACGGTGGTGCCAGCAAGCCGCGCAACTGGCTGACCGGTCGTCGGCGGTCCACCACCTCCAGGACCCGGCGCAAGGTGGCGTCGGTGAACGCCACCGCCGCCGCCGGCACGGGGAGCTCATCGGCCACGGCGGGTGGCCGCGCCGGCCGCGCCGGCCGCGGACGCAGGGTGGGCGGATGGGGCGCCTGGCGCCCCGCCCCGCAGACCGGTGGTTCGCAGTCGATGATCGGTGACGTCACCGGAGGGTGACCCGGCTCGGCGTGCACGTCGGTGTGGTGGACGGGGTGCGGTCTGACATGGGTCACGGGCTCTCCAGCGGGCACGGGAACGGACGGGACGCTGCTGGAGAGGCACAGACATATTGATGATCGCACGGGTTGGCGGTGCTGCAGTGCACCCGTGATGCGCGCAGTGGACGTCGGCGGATACGGTGGCGGGGAAACAGCACCGGGTGAGGGGAGGACGCTGTCGCGATGGTGACGAGACTGTCGGCATCCGACTCCGCGTTCTACCGCCTGGAGAACAGTTCGACCCCCATGTATGTGGGGTCGCTGTCGATCGTTCGCAAGCCGCGCGGCGGGTTGAGCTACGAGGCGGTACTGGCCACCGTCGAGCAGCGGCTGCCGCAGATCCCGCGGTACCGGCAGAAGGTTCGCGAGGTGAGCCTGGGGCTGGCGCGGCCGGTGTGGATCGACGACACCGAGTTCGACATCACCTATCACGTCCGGCGCTCGGCGCTGCCCTCACCGGGCAGCGATGCCCAGCTGCACGACCTGATCGCCCGGATCGGCTCCCGGCCGATGGACAAGTCCCGGCCGTTGTGGGAGATGTACATCGTCGAAGGCCTGGCCCGCAACCGCGTCGCCATCTACACGAAATCGCATCAGGCGCTCGTCAACGGCATGTCGGCGCTGGAGATCGGGCACGTCATTGCCGACCGGACCCAGAAGCCACCGGAGTTCGGTGAGGACATCTGGATCCCCGCGCGCGAACCCAGCGATTCGCAGTTGTTCGTCGCCGCGCTGGGGGAGTGGATCACCCGGCCCACCGCGCAGGCCGCCGCGGTCCGCTCGGCGGTGGGAGACCTGGCCACCACTGCCGGGGCGCTCGTGGACGCCGGCCGTCGCATCGCCGACGTCGCCCGCACGGTGGCCCGCGGCACCGCACCGAGCAGCCCGCTGAACACCACCGTCTCGCGCAACCGGCGGTTCACGGTGGCCGCGCATCCGCTCGAGGAGTACCGCGCGCTGCGGGCGCGCTACGAATGTGATGTCAACGATGTGGTGCTCGCCGTGGTGGCCGGGGCACTGCGTAACTGGTTGCTGTCCCGCGGCGAGCCGGTGACCGCGACCTCGACCGTGCGCGCGATGGCGCCGAACTCGGTGTATCCCGACGCCGAGATCGATTCGGCGGGACCGGGTCAGGCCATCAGCGAGGTTTCGCCGTTCCTGGTCGATCTACCGATCGGTGAGGGTAATGCCGTGGTGCGGTTGTCCCAGATCGCACACGCCACCGAATCTCATTCCACCGCAGCCAGTTTGGTCGACGCCCGTACCATCGTCACGCTGTCGGGGTTCGCGCCCCCGACGCTGCACGCCATGGGCATCCGGGTAGCGACGAGTTTCTCGGCCCGGCAGTTCAATGTGCTCATCACCAATGTGCCCGGTGCGCAGAAGCAGATCTACATCGCCGGTGCCAAGCTGCTGGAGTTTTACGCGGTACCGCCACTTTTGGCCAATCAGGTGCTGGCGATCGCGGTGACCTCCTATAACGGCATGTTGTACTTCGGAATCAACGCCGACCGGGATGCCATGAGCGATGTGGATGTTTTGCCGGGATTGCTGCGCGAGTCGCTGGACGAATTGCTGGACGCGACGCGCTGACCCGGCTACCGAAGTTGACTTCGGTCGGCCGATCGCGTTGTGATGGATCGACCATGTCTATCAATTCGCCTCGCGAACAAACAGGCCGTAAACCCGAACTGGACGTGATCCCGCATCCGGTCCTCGACATTCCGATCGACGAACAGGCACTGGTCAAGGAGGGTCGGCTCGACCTCGTCGTCTTCGGTGTCACCGCCGTCATCGCGGTCGGATTCTTGGTCTGGGGGTTCTTGGACACCGCATCGCTGGCGGCCGCATCCGGTGATGCGCTGGGCTGGGTGATGACGAACACCGGCTGGCTGTTCACGCTGATGGCCTCGGCGTTCGTGCTGTTCGTGCTGTGGATCGCCCTCGGCCGGTTCGGCAACATCCCGCTCGGCCGCGACGACGAGGAACCCGAATTCCGCACGGTCTCTTGGATCGCGATGATGTTCAGCGCCGGTATGGGCATCGGGCTGATGTTCTTCGGTGTCTCCGAACCGCTTTCGCATCTGGTCTCCCCGCCGCCGGGCACCGGTGCGCAGGGCAACCCCGATGCGGTGCAGAACGCGATGGCCACCACGCTGTATCACTGGACGCTGCATCCGTGGGCGATCTATGCGGTGGTGGGCCTGGCCATCGCCTACGGCGTGTACCGCAAGGGACGCTTCCAGCTGATCAGTGCGGCGTTCGAGCCGCTGCTCGGCGACCGCGCCCACGGTGGTTGGGGCAAGGTCATCGACATGCTGGCGATCTTCGCCACGCTGTTCGGGTCGGCGGCCTCACTGGGCCTGGGCGCGTTGCAGATTCGCAGCGGCCTGCAGATCGTCGGCGGTATCGGGGAGACCGGAAACGCGGTCCTGATCGGCATCATCGCGGTGCTCACCTGCGCATTCGTGCTCTCCGCGGTGTCCGGCGTTGCGCGCGGCATCCAGTGGCTGTCCAACTTCAACATGGTGCTGGCCCTGCTGTTGGCGGCCTTCGTATTCATCGTCGGCCCAACGGTTTTCATCCTGAACCTGATACCGACGTCGATCGGCAGTTACTTCCAGGACCTGGCGATGATGTCGGCGCGGACCGGTGCCGAGGGTGCCGAGACCGAGGCCTGGCTGGGATCGTGGACCGTCTTCTACTGGGCGTGGTGGATTTCCTGGACACCGTTCGTCGGCATGTTCATCGCGCGGATCTCGCGGGGGCGGACCATCCGGCAGTTCGTCACCGGCGTCCTGATGGTGCCCAGCCTGGTCTCGTTGGTCTGGTTCTGTGTGTTCGGCGGTGCGGCGATCAAGGCCCAGCAGGAGGGGGCCGACCCGGCCGGCGAGGGCACCGTGGAGGGGCAGCTGTTCGGTCTGCTCGGCGAGTATCCGCTGGCGACCGTGTCGACCGTGGTGGTGATGGTGCTGGTGGCGGTGTTCTTCGTCTCCGGCGCCGATGCGGCGTCCATCGTGATGGGCTCGTTGTCCGAACGCGGCACCATCGAGCCGCACCGCAAGACCGTCATCTTCTGGGGTGTCGCCACCGGCGCGGTGTCGGCGGTGATGTTGCTGGCGGGCGGTTCCGATGCGTTGACCGGTTTGCAGACCATCACCATCGTGGCGGCCCTGCCCTTCGTGCTGGTGATGATCGGGCTGGCGGTGGCGCTGGTGAAAGACCTGCGCCAGGACCCGATGATGGTGCGCCGGCAGTACGCCGTCGACGCGGTGAACTCGGCCGTGATCGCCGGTGTCACCGCGCACGGCGACGATTTCGTCATCGCGGTGGAAAAGGACCCCGACGTCGACCCCGACGCGACCGTGAGCCCCGGCAGGAGCACCGGGGGTTAATCTCGCGTGGTGCGTGTCTACATACCGGCGACCCTGGCGATGTTGCAGCAGCTGGTGGCCGACGGGTTGATCCATGCCCGCAGCGGCACCGCTTTTGCGGTCACGCCGGCGTTGCGCGAGGCCTATGCCGAGGGCGATGACGACGAGTTGGCCGAGGTGGCGTTGCGGGAGGCCGCGCTGGCCTCGCTGCGTCTGCTGGCGATCGGCGCGGAGGCCTCCTCGGAAGGTGACGCACTGCCGCCCCGGCGGGCCGCGCTGGTGGTCGATGTCGCCGAGGCGACGCCGCGGCCCGACCTCGACGATGCGGTGGTGCGGCTGGCGGGTCCGGTCCCGCTGACCGACGTCGTCGCCGTCTACGTGGACAACGCCGCCGCCGAGGCCGATGTCCTGGCCGCCGTCGAGCGGGTCGACGAGGCGGATCTCGGCGACGAGGACGCCGAGCTTGCTGTGGGTGACGCCCAGGACCACGACCTGGCCTGGTACGCGCCGCAGGAGTTGCCGTTCCTGCTCGAGCTGTTGTGATGCAGGTCGCACCTCACGTGCGCGGAAAGTCACTACGCGTGCGTAAGTTACGGTACCGTAGGTTGCGTGGCGAAGAGTGAAATCAAGGTCGCGGCAAAAGTAGCCGACACGGTGCGTCCCACGATCGCGGGCGCAGACCGTCACCGCGGCTGGCACGCACTGCGCACCATCGCCGGCCGGATCACCACCCCGTTGCTGCCCGACGATTACCTCAAACTGGCCAACCCGCTGTGGTCGGCACGCGAACTGCGCGGCCGGGTGGTCGAGGTGCGGCGCGAGACCGAGGATTCCGCCACGCTGGTCATCAAACCGGGCTGGGGCTTCTCGCTGGACTACGAGCCCGGCCAGTACGTGGGGATCGGCCTGCTGGTCGACGGCCGCTGGCGCTGGCGCTCCTATTCGCTGACCTCGCCCCCGCTGCGCAGCGGCGAGAACAAGCGTGGCGCACGCACCATCACCATCACCGTGAAGGCCATGCCGGAGGGCTTCCTGTCGACGCACCTGGTCGGCGGCGTGGAACCGGGCACGATCGTGCGACTGGCCGAGCCCCAGGGCAACTTCGTGATGCCCGATCCCGCGCCGGCCTCGGTGCTGTTCCTGACCGCCGGATCGGGGATCACCCCGGTCATGTCGATGCTGCGCACCCTGCAGCGCCATGAACAGATCACCGACATCGTGCACGTGCACTCCGCACCGACCGAGGCCGATGTCATGTTCGCCGCCGAGTTGAAGCAACTGCACGATGTCCATCCGGGGTACCGGATGGAACTGCGCACCACCCGCACCCAGGGCCGGCTGGATCTGACCCGCCTGGGCGAGGTGGTGCCGGACTGGCGCGAACGTCAGGCGTGGGCGTGTGGTCCGGAAGCGATGCTCAACGACGCCGAGCGCGTCTGGGCCGAGGCGGGTATCCCCGCAAATCTGCATCTGGAGCGGTTCGCCGTCAGCCGCGCCGCACCGCACGGCACCGGCGGCACCGTGACCTTCGAGCGCAGCGGTAAGAGTGTGCCGGCCGATGCCGCGACTTCGCTGATGGAAGCCGGTGAGAGTGCCGGGATCCAGATGCCGTTCGGCTGCCGGATGGGCATCTGTCAGTCGTGTGTGGTGGGCCTGGTCGAGGGCCATGTGCGCGATCTGCGCACGGGTGTGGAGCACGAGCCGGGGACCCGGGTGCAGACCTGCGTTTCGGCCGCCTCCGGCGACTGCGTGCTGGACGCATAGCTTTTACCGACAAGTAACCTACGGTTCCGTAGGTTACGTTATCGTAGGGATTGGAAGGAGGGCCGAAAAGTGGCTATTACCGACGTACCGTCGTTTGCGCATCTCACCGAGGCGGATATCGAGACGCTGGGCGCGGAACTGGACGCAATCCGCCAGGACATCGAGGATTCGCGAGGCGCCGCCGACGCGCGTTACATCCGTCGGGCCATCGCCGGACAGCGTGCGCTGGAGATCATCGGCCGCCTGCTGCTGGCCGGCAGTTCCAAGCGCAGCTTCTGGTGGGCGGGCGCCTCGACCCTGGGCGTGGCCAAGATCATCGAGAACATGGAGATCGGCCACAACGTCATGCACGGCCAGTGGGATTGGATGAACGATCCCGAGATCCACTCCTCCACGTGGGAGTGGGACATGAGTGGCGCCTCCAAGCACTGGCGGTTCACCCACAACTTCATGCACCACAAGTACACCAACATCCTCGGCATGGACGACGATGTGGGCTACGGCGTCATCCGCGTCACCCGCGATGCGAAGTGGAAGCCGTTCAACCTCTCGAACCTGGTGTTCAACACGCTGTTGGCCGCCCTGTTCGAATGGGGTGTGGGCCTGCAGCACCTGGAACTCGGCAAGATCTTCAAGGGCCGCGACGACCGCAAGGCGACGATGGTCCGGGTCAGGGAGTTCGGCGTGAAGGCCGGTCATCAGGTGGCCAAGGACTATGTGCTCTGGCCCGCATTGACCTCCCTGTCGCCGGGTGCGACGTTCAAGTCCACCGCCAAGGCCAACGCGGTCGCCAACATCATCCGCAACGTGTGGGCCAATGCCGTGATCTTCTGCGGCCATTTCCCCGATGGCGCGGAGAAATTCACCAAGACCGATATGGCCGGTGAGAGCCGCGGTGAGTGGTACCTGCGTCAGATGCTGGGCAGCGCCAACTTCGAGAACGGCCCGGTGCTGCGTTTCATGAGCGGCAACCTGTGCCACCAGATCGAGCATCACCTGTATCCGGACCTGCCGAGCAACCGGCTCTACGAGATCTCCATCCGGGTGCGCGCACTGTGTGACAAATACGATCTGCCCTACACCACCGGGAACTTCCTGGTGCAGTACGGCAAGACGTGGCGCACCATCGCCAAGCTGTCCGTGCCGGACAAGTTCCTCAAGGACACCAGGGACAACGCGCCGGAGACCCGCAGCGAGCGGATGTTCGACGAGTTGGAGGGTTTCGGTGTCACCGATCCCGCCACCGGGAAGCGCCGCGGCCTGAAGACCGCGATCGCCACGGTGCGCGGCTGGCGGCAGGGCAAGATCGCCGCATAACCATCCACGCCTACCGCGAGCGTGCGTGTCTGCACCAGACACGCCGCTCGCGGTTCGGCGTGTGCGCACCTTCGCCGGTCAGTAACCCGCCTCGTTGAGGGTGGTCAGCAACAGCCGGGCGGCCGCGACTCGGCCGGCCGCGGGCCCGGTCAGCGTGTCCAGCGCGCATTCCGGGTCGGCAGGCGGCCCCAGATGTCCACAGCCGCGCGGACATTCGTCGACCGCCTCGGCGAGGTCGGAGAAAGCCTGAACCACGTCATCGGGCTGCACGTGGGCCAGCCCGAACGACCGGATGCCCGGGGTGTCGATCACCCAACCGGATCCGCGCAGCGGCAACGCCACCGATTGGGTCGAGGTGTGCCTGCCCTTGCCGACCCCGGACACCCCGCCGGTAGCGCGATCCGCCTCCGGCACAAGACGATTGACCAGGGTGGATTTCCCCACCCCGGAATGCCCCAGCAGCACCGTCACCTTCCCGGTGAGCAGCGGTGCCACCACGTCGAGCGGGTCGTCGCGCCCGGCCGTGACCACCTGCAGATCCAGATCGGTGAACTGCGCCGCGAACGGCTCCGGCGCGGCCAGGTCGGATTTCGTCAGGCACAGGATCGGGGTCAGCCCGCCGGTATACGCGGCGATCAGCGCGCGCTCGACGAACCCGGTGCGCGGCGGCGGATCGGCCAATGCCACAACGATCAGCAGCTGATCGGCATTGGCCACCACCACCCGCTCGGCCGGGTCGGTGTCATCGGCGGTGCGACGCAACACCGTCCGGCGATCGCCGCGACGCACGATCCGGGCCAGGGTGTCCGGTCGGCCGGACAGGTCACCGACGATGCTCACCTCGTCGCCGACGACGATGGGCGTGCGGCCCAGCTCGCGGGCCCGCATCGCGGTGACGTTGCGATCCGGGTCGCCACCCAACGCGCATCCCCACCGGCCACGGTCGACGGTGACCACCATCGCCTCGGCGGCGTCGGCATGGTCGGGCCGGGTCTTGGTCCGCGGACGCGAACCCTTGCCCGGGCGCACCCGGACATCGGACTCGTCGTACTCGCGAGATCTCAAATCGCGCCCAGCATGTCGGCCCACATCCCGGGGAAGTCGGGCAGCGTCTTGGATGTGGTGGCGATGTCCTCGACCTGCACGCCGGGCACCCGCAGCCCGATGATCGCACCGGCGGTGGCCATCCGGTGGTCGGCGTAGGACCGCCACACCCCGCCGTGCAGCGGGGCCGCGGTGATCCGCAGGCCGTCCGGGGTCTGGGCGCATTGCCCACCGAGGCCGTTGATCTCGGTGCTCAGCGCCGCCAGGCGGTCCGTCTCGTGTCCGCGCAGATGGGCGATCCCGCGCAGCGTCGACACCGACCCCGGTGTGGCCAAGGCGGCCAGCGCCGCGACCGCCGGAGCCAGCTCGCCGATATCGTGCAGGTCGACGTCGATACCGCCGTAGCCCGCGGTGCCCCGCACCTGCAGATACGAATCGGTCTGTTCGGCAACGATATTCACCCGGGAGAGCAGATCAAGGATCGCCGCGGACGGCTGGATGCTCTCGGCCGGCCACCGGCTGATCCGTACCGTCCCGGCGGTGACGGCGGCGGCGGCCAAAAACGGCACCGCATTGGACAGGTCGGGCTCGATGTCCCAGTGCCGCGCGGCGACCGCGCCGGGGGCCACCCGCCAGCGGTTGGGCACATCGTCCTCGACGGTGACGCCCGCGCTGCGCAGCATCGACACCGTCATCGCGATGTGCGGGGCGGACGGCACCGAGTCGCCGGTGTGCACGACGATCAGGCCGTCGCGGAAGGTGGCGCCGGCCAACAGCAGCCCGGAGACGAACTGCGAGGATGCCGATGCGTCGATGCGTACCTGCCCGCCGGCCACCGAGCCCTCCCCGCGGACCTCGAAGGGCAGTCCGCTGCCCTCGATCCGGACACCGAGGCCGCGCAGCGCGTCCAGCAGCGGCGCGATGGGGCGGGCCCGGGCCTGCTCGTCGCCGTCGAAGAGCACCGTTGCGGTGCCGATGGCGGCCACCGCGGGCAGGAACCGCAGCACGGTGCCCGCCAGCCCACAATCGATGCGGGTGGCCGGGGCGGGGGCGATGGCGCCGGCGGCGGTCAGTTCGGTGCCGTCGCCGGTGACGGTCACGCCCAGCGCCCGGATGGCGTCGATCATCAGATCGGTGTCGCGGCTGCGCAACGCGCCGCTGATGGTGGTCGCCCCCTGGGGGGTGGCCAGCGCGGCCAGCACCAGCGCCCGATTGGTCAGTGATTTCGATCCGGGTACCGCCACCGTGGCGTGCACGGGTGTGGTGGTCGTCGGTGCCGGCCAGTTCTTCACGGCCTCTATCCTGCCTGGTATGTGTGGGCGATTTGCGGTGACCACCGACCCGGCGCTGTTGGCGGAGAAAATCAAGGCCCTCGACGAGACGGTGGGCGCCGCGGCAGCCGAGGCGCCGGGTTCCGGCGCGAACTACAACGTGGCGCCGACCACCACCATCAGCACCGTGGTCAAACGCCATGACGAGCCCGATGACGAGTCCACCCGGCGGATCCGTTCCATGCGCTGGGGTCTGATCCCGCCCTGGGCGAAGGCCGGCGCGGACGGCTCCCCGGACACCAAGAAGGGCCCCCTGCTGATCAATGCGCGTTCCGAGACGTTGACCACGTCGCCGGCGTTCCGCGGCTCGGCCAAGAGCAAGCGCTGCCTGATCCCGATGGACGGTTGGTACGAGTGGAAACCGACCGCCTCCGCGGACGGCAAGAAGCCCGCCAAGACGCCCTTCTACATGTACGCCGCCGACGGCGAGCCGTTGTTCATGGCCGGCCTGTGGTCGGTGTGGCGGCCCCGAGAAAATCCGTCCGATGCGCCACCGCTGATCAGTTGCACCATCATCACCACCGATTCCGCGGCGCAACTCGCCGACATCCATGACCGCATGCCGCTGTCCATCAGCGCACCGGACTGGGACCGCTGGCTGGATCCCGACGCCCCCATCGACGAGGGCCTGCTGCGCGGGCACGGCGACCTGGACCGCATCGAGATCCGGGAGGTGTCGCGGCTGGTGAACAGCGTGCGCAACAACGGCCCGGAACTCATCGCGCCCGTGCACCACGAGGCGGGCCTGTTTTGACCCTCGGGCCGGACACGCTGGATGCCCTCGGCGCCGATCTGCGGGCGGCCGGCTTCACCGTGGACGGGGTTGCCGAACTGCTCGGCGACCAGGCACATGCCGCCCTGGGCCGCGGTGTGTGGTGGCCGGCCGCGCGGGTGGCCGACGGCGCGGATCCGCTGTCCACGCTGGTGCGGCTGTTCCTGCTCGGCGCCCAGGTGCCGCGCGCCCAGCTCGAGGGGACATTCCCGACGGCCTCGCCGGCCGCGCTGCTGGCCGGTGGGGTGCTGGAGACGGTCGACGGGTCCGTGCGGGCGGCACTGGACATCCGCCCGCATTCCGACGGCGCCCGTGACTTTCTGGTCGTCTCCGACCAGGACGCCGCGCTGCGCGGCGGCCCGCTGCGCCGTGACCATGTGCTCGGTATCGGTGGCGCGTCGATGTCGCTGGCGCGTGCCGTCGTCCGCACCCCGGTGCGCCGCGCGCTGGATCTGGGTACCGGGTGCGGGATCCAGGCCCTGCATCTGGACGGGCACTGCGAACAGATCGTCGGCACCGACACCAACGAGCGGGCGCTGATGCTGGCGGCGGCCACCGCACGTCTGAACGGGATGTCCTGGGATCTGCGCTCGGGCAGCCTGTTCGAGCCGGTGGCGGGGGAGCGCTTCGACCTGATCGTGTCCAACCCGCCGTTCGTCATCGGTTCCGGTGCCAGCGACTACGAATACCGCGATTCCGGGGTGGCCGGGGACGGTGTGTGCCGCACCCTCGTGCAACAGGTCGGGGATCACCTGAACCCCGGCGGGACCGCTCAGATCATGGCGAACTGGATTGTCCGCGAAGGTGATTGGCGCGATCGTGTGCGCGAGTGGTTGGCCGGCACCGGCCTGCACGCCTGGGTGGTGCAGCGTGAACTTGCCGACCCGGTGAGCTACGTGTCGCTGTGGCTGGCCGACGCCGGCGAGAGTCAGGACCAGACGGCGCGCCGCGGCGGCGCCTGGCTGGACTGGTTCGCCGAACAGGGCATCACCGGGATCGGCATGGGATTGATCTCGCTGCGGCGCCCGGTGGAGGGTGTGGCGCCCGAGCAGATCCTCGAAGAGATCACCGCCGCGGACGAACTCGTCACCGGCGCCGAAGTGGAGGCGTTCTTCGCCCGGCGCGGATATCTGCGCGCCACCAGCGACGCCGCCCTGCTGGCGGCGCGGTTGTCCACCGCACCGGTTTTCCTGGAGCAGCAGTCGCTGCCGGGGCCCGACGGCTGGCAGCAGGTCGGTGCCGCGGTCCGGCGCCCGGGTGG
>Ga0075012_10004368_pt1 | contig 13158 bp, 12 predicted proteins | sample All_14_2_FD_71474 | JGI IMG/M metagenome (GOLD analysis project Ga0075012, IMG submission 71474) | Freshwater microbial communities in response to fracking from Pennsylvania, USA - Allegheny Zone_MetaG_DW_15 | ecosystem: Environmental > Aquatic > Deep subsurface > Groundwater > Drilled... | reverse complement strand
CACTTGATGATGGGGTGGTGGGGTTACGCTGCGAGTGCCTCGGTTGCCGTGTAGACGCCACTGACCTTGTCCAGCGTGTGGCAGAACGGATCTGCCACCATCGCCGCAAAGTCTGCTGCCGTCGTCATCCCGGCCTTCGGCCCCCACGGAGAGCGCCATACGTTGAAGCCCGCCGAGTTGCGGAAACGGTCACGGTGATAGAAGCCTGTGTTGGTGTTCCAATAGCCAGACTTCGATTGCGCCGCGTACCGCGCACCAAGCTCGGGGAAGAAGCGGGGCTTGAAGTACCCATCAACGGCATTGACCATCGAAAGAAACCCGTCCGCCGCGAAGAAGGTAGTGAGACCGCCAACGGTCGATGTGTCGCTCTGGTCTTCGTACCAATCCGCCGAGATGATGTCGCAGTAGGTCTGGCCGGGGAAGTAAGCTGCATTCGGGATAGACGCCGTGATCTGCCTGTTATTGTCCATCAGCACGTTGCGAACGCCGTTGGCGCGTAACCGATCCACGATGTCACGGAAGAACTGGACGTAGCTCGCCCCGCTCGTACCGCCACCCATCCACCAGCCCCAAGCCTGATCGGCCTCATGGAAGGCGCGCCATACGACCGGGATCAACTCACCTGTATCAGCGCGGAGATTGTTGAAGAACGTCGCCATTGCATCGACATAAGCCAGAAACTCAGTGCGGCGGCTGCCACCTTCAAGGCAATTGACCAGTGCATCACCGTTCAGGTCATACATGGACCCGGTTACACCCTCAGAGGCCGAGGTTGGGGCTTGGAAGAACGATCCCGTGACCGGGTTGCCAGCATGGTGCGACATCCACACCACACCCCCAGCCGCATAATGCGCTTTGATCCTGGCCTTGAATGCGTCGTATTCCGTCTGGCCTACATCCGTTACGTGACGATATTCAAAATGCCTGATGCCGGGCACCTTGCCAGATGTCAGCGTGGCAAAATCGGCAATCAAATCGGTCGAACCCGTTTCCGGGGAAACCGGAAGAAGAGGCCAGTTGTAGTTGTCGAACGCACCAATCAAATACTCCGACTTGCGGCTGTATCTGGTGAGGGTGCGATAAAGCGACCGCGTCTCCGCCGTCAGGTTCGGAAGGGCGCTTTCACAAGCTGCCAACATGGCGCACGCCTGCTCAACAAGCGTCTGATAGGCAGGAATGATGGCCTCGGGAATTCCGGTTCCGATGTGCCAATAGGCGAACAGGCGCGACGAATAGAGGATCGTTCCGAAGTTTCTCGCTCCGATGAAAATGCTGGGCGTAACCGGAGCCGACGACACAGCGCCATTGGTCGAGGTTGCTTTGCTGCCGAACGTCCAAAGTGCACTGTCTGCTGCGGTCGAAGCAAGACGGTTGGCAAGGAAGAAGCCAACGCCTGAAAAGCTGTCCGTCTGTCGCGAGGCTGTCTCGTTGACGCGGGTCAGCGTCTTCGTCAGTGACGAGAAGCGGCAGAAGATAGCCGCAGTTTCGTTGCCCATATCCGGGTTATCGCTTGCAGATGGAGAGAGCGAATAAATGCCTAGCGAAGCATTGTCCTGCTGCCCAGCAGGGAAGGCGTAACCGGTGTTCAAATACCTGACACCGTTGCCACTCCAACCTTGCCCTGGAACGTGTGCGTGCCCGGTAGAGCCACCAACCTGCGTCGGGTTAATGACATTCTTCACGCCAAGCCGAGCCGCTTGAACGTCATGAGCGCACAGAAATCCGCAGTCTGTGATGTAAGACCACACTCCGATTGATTTGGCCTGCTGCACGAACCAGTCATAGATAGCCTTCTGGTCGCGAGAAGGTGCCGTGGTCATCCGCGCAACATACGCTTCAGCGTCGGCGTCAGTGAATACGTACCCACCACCCTTGATCGGGGTGTCCCCCTTGAACAGGGTCAGCGAATTGCCACCCTTGTAAGCTGCAGAAAGAACAGCCATCGCTCAGGCCTCTTCCTCGATCATGTAGACGGTCGAGGCGTCCGGCTCTGAAATCGCATCATACTCCGCCTGGCTGAGGACCTTGATCGATGGTGTCAGGAACAGGGCCTGCGGCGCCAGCGCATAAGGGCCGGACATGATGACCGGCGAACCGCTGTTAGCCTGGACAACCGGGAACTTCAGCCGAATGTCTCCTTTGCCGATCGCCTGTCGACGACCGGGAGAGAGAGAATTCAATTCCGGCTGCGCTACATTCCAGGCCATCAGGCGATTGCCCGCGGTCAGCGCGTCGAAAACCGCATAGGCATTGTATCGCGACCAGGACGCACCGGTGATGGCCGGGAAAAGAAGGGCCGCATCGTTCGTCACCTCACCCGCGCCGGCCGTGACGAAGTCGATCGGCTGCCGGGCATAGCCCGAGCCGGAGAGCTCTGTGAATGCGAGCGTCGTCGGATTGATCGACCCGAGAGCGAGGAAGGCAGACAGGACGGACATGATGATGGCTCCAGTGAGCAGGATCGGTTGACGGCTGGATCAGCGGGCCTTGTTTCGAACCGGCGGCTCTGCCTTGTTGCTCACAGGCTTTTCCGCCTTCGCGCCATCGTCCTCGACGAGCACGCCGCTCTTGACTAGGTGCGCGACGTCGGAGGGCTTCGCCTTCCGGTCATCTCCCGGCATGTACATCTTGTCGCCGAGGTGCTGGCGAAGAACTTTGTAGGTTTTCATGACGATCTCCATCGGTTCATAGAGAGGGCGGCGAGCTACCGCCCTCCTTGATGAGCCGACCTTGATCAGGCCACGCGACCGAAGTCGCCGTAGATGAAGGCTTCCGGACGGTAGACCGCGAGGGCCAGGCGCTCTTCTGCCAGGATGGTGACGAGGTTCTTGGTGAAGTCGTCATTGACGAAGCCGGTTTCGACGCGGGCATCCCAACGATCGAAGACCTGCGCGCCGAGCTGGAACGCACCGACGAGGACCTTGTCGATCGTCATCGCCTGAGTGGCGACCACCGGCAGACCCCAGAGGGTCGGCGCGATGCCGCCCTGCGGATTGCCGATGATGTAGCGGCCGGTCGTGTCCTTCAGGGTTTCGATCCAAGCCCAATCGCTCGGATGCATGACCGTGCCCGTCGACGGATACTCGGCAAGAGCCGCCTGCAGGTGCATGAGGCGGATCATGTCGATGCTGGTCGGCGACGACAGCGTGATCGGCGCCGAGTAAGCAGTCGCCTGCGGGATGATGCCGGCAAGGTTCTGGCCCGTGCCGTCACCGTTCAGCAGCTGCGCTTCCTCGACATAGGCGAGGCCGTAGAGCAGACGCTGGTCGATGATCGAGCGAAGCTGCGAGATGTCCGACAGAACCTGCTTGGATGCCTTCATCCAGTGGGCGATGACCTTGGCCGAAGTGGTGACCAGGTCGAGCTTCATGTCGGAGGAGGGCTTGGCAGCACCTTCGGCCACCGGCGCAGCGTTGTTCACGAAGCCGGTTTCCTTGACGTATTCGAGCGCGTTGCCATCCATGCGGCCCTGGGACAGGAGATCGCGGACGGTCAGACGACGCTGCGGAAGCGGCAGGATGCCTGGGAGGCGAGACGGCGCGATCGCGTCACCGACCGAGCCAGCAGCATCGGTCGTCAGCGAGGTCAGCGTCGCCTTGATGCGGACATCGACCTTGCCGGAGCTGGGCTCATTGCCGAGGAACGACTTCACACGCTCATCGCTGGTGAAGAGTTCACCGGCAGACTTCCGCTCAGAGTCATCACCGCCGCCGACCCGATCGAGCTTCTGCTGCAGTTCAGCAACCTGCTCGTTCAGACCGTTCATCTTGATCAGAGCCTCGTCGGCCTTTTCCTTGAGGGAGGTCGACAGTTCCTCACCGCTTTTCGCCTTGCCGAGAGCCTCCTCCGCGATCGCCTTCACGGCGTCGAGCGCGGAATCGAACTTCTGCTTGACCTGCTGGGCAAGTGCTTCCGGGTTCGGGTGACCGCCACCATCGCGCAGATAGCGGCCAGCCATACGTTCATTGGCGGTCATGGCGCCAAGGATGCCGGCGCCTGCCAGCATATTGATTCTCTTCTTCATGATGTGCCTCGTTGGGAAGGGGTTAATCGCGCAGCAGTGCCTGCAAGAACGCGACGCCAGTATCCGCTTCGGCAGGTTCCCCCTGCCCCTTCAGGTGGAGACGCGCGGCACGCTCCGCCTGCGAGTTCGAGAAGCCCAATCCCTTGAGCCAACCCTCGAACTCCCGCTCTGTCAGCCGGTCCCCGGCCTTCAGTTTTTCTGTCAGCTGCTGAAACTGCTTGGCAGCCTTAACGCTGGAAACCGTGGCGCGATCGTTCGCGCCCTCGGAGACGATGGAAACCTCGCGAAGATCGAGCTTCTCAAGGGTCCACACTCCAGTGTCGTTATTTACTGAGTAGTCCTTGATACGGTAGCCGATCGAAAGACCGTCGATGTCGCCGTTCTTCAGGTGCGAATATGCCTCGCGCGCCTGCTGGACATCGAGATTGAGCTTGCCGACCAGGAAGAGGCCGCTCGCGTCTTCCTTGGCTTCCAGCCATTTGCCAATCGGCTTGGTGCGATCGTGCTGCCAGTACATCTTCGGCATGGTGCCGGCAGCCGCATGGGCTGCCAGAGAGTCACTGAAAGCGCCAGGCGCGATCACGTCACCATAGCTGTCAGGCTCGCCCCCGAACGTAGACCCATATCCGGAAAACTCGCCGCTTTCCTTGAGCGTGTCAGCCTTGATCTCGATGCACGGGCCGGACTTGATCTCGTCACCGTAAGCGTCGGATTTCAGGAGGTTTGCCAGAAGCAACTTGCTCATGCCGATGATCCTTGCTGCGCGATAAGGCGGCGCATGGCCTCCTCGTCGATTTCCGTAATGGGCATGTTCTGCATCTGCATGCGCGGCACGTCGCCACCCTCTACAGGAGGCAGGTTTTCGAGCGCACGCACTTCATTGATGGTCATGGCGCCGATCTGCGTCATCTGCTGGTAGAACCGGGCGCGGCCTGCGCTGTCGCCGCGCAATAGTCCTTCCAGGTTGAATTCGATCGTGATCCGGTTGGCGCGATCGTTCGGTGTGAGCAACTGCTTTTCAAGCGCCTGCTCGATGCGCTTCAGTCGACGACGCAGCGTGAACTTCTGGAAGCCGAGGGTCTGTTGCTCAAGGCCGGTGCCCCAGCTCGTCGACTTCTCTGTATGGCCGATCATGAAGGGCGGCGTGCCGAAGAAGCGGCATATCTCCTCGATCGAAAAGCCACGCGACTGCAGAAGCTGCGCATCGTCAGGCGAGATCGTAAGTTGCGCCCACTTCGTGCCGCCTTCGAGGATCAGAGGGCGCCCGGCGTTCATGGCGCCGAGGAATTTCTCGTTGAGCTTATCCTCTGCGACCTGGCGCTGCTCAGGCGAGAGCCATTTCTCGAAGGTCAGGACACCGGACGGACGTAGACCATGCTTGAACGTTGATCCGGCAGAGCGATCGACAGCCCTCGCAAGGCTGAAGGCGTGGCGCCCGAAATGCAGCGTCGACATGCCACCGAGCGGATTGCCGCCGAAACCTCGGATGTGAAGCATCGTCTTGTCGGTCTCGACGAAGGACTTCCCATCCTCGGTCCAGCGGTATTCGATCGTGCCGGATGCGAGGCGTCGAACAGACACCAGGTTAGGCGCAATCGGATGCAGGCTCACAACCTCGGAGCCGCTGCGCGAGATACGCGCATAGGCGTTGCCCCAAAGCTCGATCGACGCGCTCACGAACTCCCAGAAGTCGACCGCCGTCTGGTCATAATTCGGGCTGTCATGCAGCACGCGATAGAGCTTGTGGTCCCGAGCAACCGTGCGCCGGCCCTGAGTGTCGGTGCGGTAGACGACGAGCGGCAGGCTCGCGATGGTCCCGGCGATGAGGTTGACGCAGGCCCAGACGGCAGAGAGCGACAGCACCGTGTCATCGGTAACGACCTCTCCGGCATCTCCGCGCATGCTGTTCGAAGCCCAGTTATCCGGCTCGCGTACGTCCAGCCGCCGAACAATAGCGCTCTTGATCCTGTCGAGAACCTTCACGCCGCACCTGCCAGACTTTTGAAGTAATCGTCCATGCCATCGGCTCCGCGGGCAACAGGGTTTCGCGACATGATCGAGACAGCGTTGAAGCCAGAGATGACAGGGTCAATCTTGGCCTTGCCTGCTGCCTTCTTGGTGATGATGACGGCGTTGCCGGCCTGCTCGGCCTTGGCGTTGCCGACACACCAATTCAGCATTGGCGAGTTGTGATGCTTGAGCGTGCCGTCTTTCAGCTTGCGCTCGGCAGCCCAGATGGCATGCGACAGACGATAGCCTTGGCTAACTGCAACAAGCGCTTCAGTTGGGATGCCGCGACCCGTGATCTCATCGACGAGGGCGCCAACGGACTGAGGGTCGAGGCCGATCCCGCCGGCTTCCGGCAGAAGGCCCGTATCCCAAAGCCGCTCGAACAGGTCCGCCAGCTCCTCGATGTCCTGCGAAGGGTCCTCGCAGATGACCAGGTCGCCATCTCTAGCAAAGTCGCGGAACCGCTCTGCGATCTGCGGCCTCAGGCGCAGCACATCGTCCTGCACCCATGCCTTAGACCACCAGAGCCATTCCTTCGACTCGGCAACGCGACCGAGCACTGTCGCGCCCAAAAGGTCATCGAGGCCGCCACCGTCAACGCCACCGACGAGGACGTCGCAAACCTCGATCAGGTAGTCGAGTGTGATCCGCTGATCAGCGGCCTGAGGCCAGTAGTCAGCGCCGCGCCACCGGCCGCCATGAAGTGCAAGGCCAACCTGCACATTCAAGTGCTGCGAGGCCCAAAGCTGAATGGCCTCGTCACCCTTCAGGCGTTCCGCCTCGTAGTCGGCAATCATCATTTCCAGATGAAGCGACCGCCCGAGGTTCGGCATGACGAGAGGCCAGTTGCGGGGATCTTCCCAAGGCTTCTTGTCATCGATCTGCATCTCTTCCGGAAACTCGTAGAGTATCGGAAGCGTCCTCACATGCGACGTGATCTTGCCGTCACGAACGCCGCGCGCATATTCGAGCTCGGCCTTAAAGGCCCCCGCCGGCTCCTCGTCGCTTTGCGTCGTGATCATCACCAGGAGACCGTCACGCCGGCGCACTAGGGCGCCTCGGATCTGGCGGATGACGCGTGATGCGTACGAGATTGAGCCCATCAGATGCAGCTCGTCGAGCAAGACGATGATCGGCTTCGAACCCGTCATGACCTTCATGTCGAAGGTCTTGATCTTCACGAACGCCTTGGTGACGCGGTCACGAATGATCTTCACGTGGTCCCGCACATGGAACCGCTTCTGCAGATAGCCTTCCTCGTCTTCCTCGATCATCCCGACGACCTGCTGAAAGGCGGTGTCGGCGATCTCCTGCGTTGGACCCACGAAGAGGATTTCAGCGCGAGGCACCTTGTTCGCCAGCAGAAGCGTCAGGATCAGGCCAGCGCTGTAAGTCGTCTTGGAGTTCTTCTTGCCGACCAGGGCGAAGATCTCACCAATCGACCGGGCGCCATCATCGGCAACAGACCCAAAGATCGCGCCTACAATCTCCTTGAACCATGGGCCGCATGCCTCACCCAGGGTCGGCTTGTCGTCGATGTCAGGCACGCGGAGCTTTTCGAAGATCCGCAGCCCCTGCTCAGCCTTGGTCTGGTCAATTGGCAGATCGGCGAAAGGCGGCTTGCCGGACTGAAGTCGCTCGAACCAGTCAGGGCAGGCAAAGCTCCAGCTGGGCCGCAGGTCGCTGGGGTCGACAGCGAGGCTCATTGCAGGACATCACCCCAGCTGCTGGACCGAAGGCCATTATGCGCATCGCTTTCAAGCTGCGCCTTCTTGCCGAGCGCTTCCTTCTTCGGTTCCCGCTGCAACTTTGGCTCAGACTTGCGCGGCTGCTGGAGACTGGTGTGCTCCAGTATCTTCATCTGCCGCGCGATCGCGCCGGACTTGCCCTGGCGCATCTGCGAGTAGTTCACCATCAGCGTCTCGGCTTCGACGATGTCCTTGCCCACTTCCAGCTCGCGGGAAAAATGCTTGCGCAAAGTCTTCTCATCGCACTGCAGAACCGCTGCGATCCGCTCATGCGTCCAGCCGCTAGCGCGGAGAACTGATACAAGCTGCTGATTCTCCGGGCTTTTCTTGTAGCTCTTCCGGCCACGCGGATCCCGAAGGGCTTGCACTGGCTGCCCGAACAGGTCGACGGCAATGTCGCTGGTTGCTTGAGCACTCATTTTTCGGACTCGTCAGGAAAAAAAGGTCTGCGTGAGAGGGTCGCGGGTGGGGAAGCCAAGGGCTTCTGAACTTTCGACCCGCCCCCCCCTGCTGGGCTCAGGCCTTGTCGAAGGTCAGGCGGTAAACGCCACCGATCTCGAACTGATCGATGGCTGCAGGATTGGTGACGGTCATGGACATCTCACCCGAAGGGGTCCACTTCGACCAGTCGCCGTTGCCTTCCGGCAGACCGTTCAGATAGGTGCCGAAGGCGGCAGCCATCTTGATCTCGACGTTGACGGCATCAGGCTGGTTGGTCGCCCGATGATTGATCTCTTTCACGTAGAACATTGCCTGTACGCTCATGGCGTCTTCTCCTTCTTGATCGACTGGTACCGCCAGCTACGGTGCACTATCGGGCCTTAGCCCGCTCCTGCTTCTGCTTCTCGCTGTCGTGGTAGGCTTTGCTGACCGTCTCGATGTTATCAGGGTCCCAGAACAGGACGGGGTCACCGCGATGCGGGATCTTGTGGTCGGCCACCGGACTGTTGTCGGCCGGATACTTCCCGATGCAGAGCACACCAGTCTTCTGACATCTGTAGTGATCGCGCGCCCAGACCTGACGCCTCAGCTTCTTCCAGCGCTCAGTGCCGTACCAGCTGCGCCACTCGACATTCTGGTCTCGCTCTTTGAGCCGGGCTTTCTCGTCACCAGGTGCTCGACCTAACCGAGGTGCGAGGGCACCGATCCTCGGCGCCATGGTCTTCAGCTTGCCCATACTCCTAGACACAACAAAGCCCGGCTCATCACCGGGCTCTCAAGTCTTATTAGGTCATAGCTTTCGCACTGGCCTTGAGTCGGTATCCGCATCTGGGACCGTCAAGGCTGGGGCTGACCGGCGTACCGACCTCGGGATTGCTCCCCGCTGTTTAGGCGTTTTCAGAGGCTCACTTCAGGATCATCAGCTCATCCAGTGCAAGGATGACTCTCACAGTTTTTCGAGGATGGCAAGTGGCACGGTGACCGGCGTCTCCCTTCCGAAGATGTCAACCGAGATCACCACGTCACCCTTGCCCTTGCCGTTCGGCGTGACCACTGTGGCGATGAAGCCAGAGAACGGTCCATCCGTTGTCCGCACCCTGTCTCCGGCAGCTACGATCAGCCCGCAAGGCTTCTCCCAATCATAAAGCCCTGCATCAGCCATAGCCTTGAAACGCTTGATTTCACTCGCGGTAACGCGCATCGGCTTTTCTGCTCCACCAAGCACGCCGATCACATCATTGAGCCCCTTGAATGAGACCAAAACATCGGGTGCCGGATCGCTCTGGACGAGAACGTAACCGTAGATGACTGGCTGCAGACTGCCCGGAATGACGCGGTGGCGCCGCCGGAGATCCGGCCCCTTCCGCATTGGTACCAGCGAAGTTATCCCCAGAACTTCCAGCGCCTCCTGCACGGCAACTTCCTTTCCAGTCATCACCCGGAGAGCGAACCACGGAGAATCCGCATGGATGATTCGCGATGCCCGTTCGAGCGCTTCCAGCCTTGCCTCGCGCTCAACGTCGTCGAAGCTTGCCCGAGAACGCGTTGCGATCGCCACACCTGTAAATCCCATATGCTGCATCATCGCTGATCCCTCTGCCTGTCGCCTCGTTTAGTTTCGTCTGCAGCTCCGCCATGGCTGCCTCCGGATCGCCATCCGGCATCCAGAGCCATTCCGGCGTGGGCTCCGGCAGCCATGGCCACCCCATGCGCTCGTGCAGCGCCTTCCAGGCTGCTGTTTCCTCGCTGTCGCGATGCATCTTCACGAAGCCTTCGGAGATCCCGACGAGCTGCCCATGCACCAGCATCCCCTGCCGCCTTTCTGCCTTCTCGTGCATCTCCGTCACCTTCGGCCAGCCGTAGCGCGCCATGCGCTCGCGGTTGATCTGCCGAGCCTTCTCGGGGTCACGAGCCTGCACGCTCTGAAACTGGCTGAGCGCCGGCCAGCCGTCCCTGCGCATGGGCTTGCTCAGCTCGGACAAACGTAAGGCCATCCAGGCACGGGAGAACGGGTTGAACAGCGAAGGCGGCGCGACGTCGGACTTCGGATCGTCCAACCGCTCCCACATCCGATCGGCGAGATAGGTGCTGGCCGCGCAGAACTTCGTCCGACCCAGCGCCTTCACTGCCGCCACATAGGCCGGCGTCTTGGCAAGGCAGGCTTCGCGCTCCTCGTCGGTGAGCGCGAACCACGCCTGCCGCGCATTGCCCTCGCCGTCGGAAATCATGGTGGGCCACATCGGCCACCATTTCCGGAAGCTGCGCTCGATCTTCCTCTTCTCGTCTCCCGAAAGCTCGCGCGCCGCGCTCTCTTTCGCTTGTTCTGCAGGAGGAGTTAAGCAAGAGGTATTCAACATAGGTGCCGGTCCAGGATCGGCAGGGGGTGCCGACTCTGGACCGGCAGGGGGTGCCGGTATACCGGCAGGGGGGTCTATATCTGCGGCCTCGTCGATAGGACCGAATTCCTTATCCTCATCGTCTAGATATGCATCGAAATCATAGCCTTCCGGGGGTGGCGCGTCATAGACAACCCGGTACCAGTGCGCGCTGTCACGCCCGTTGTCGCTGATGACCTCCCGACGTTCCACGGCGCCGATCTCGACCAGCCGCGCAATCGAAGCCTGCACAGTCGAGCGTGCGCAGCCGAGCTGCTCGGCTATCTTCACCTGGCTACGTCTGGTCCAGCCGTGACGTCGGTTCGCGTTAAGCCCGAGCGTGCACAGCACCTGCAGATCCTTGCCCCTGAGAGCCGGATGCAGGATCACCCAGCCGGGGATCACAGAGAGGCGTGGCGTGTCGATGCTCATTCAGCTGCCTCCCTCATCTCGACGAGGTCGCCGCAGTTCGCCGCCACGATTGCGGCGTAGGGATAAGGCGACACGCTGTTGCCGCAGCAGCTGACCTGTACGTCCTTCGGGAACTCGACGAAGCGCCGCGCCTCTCCCTCGCCTTCCCAAACGCCGTCGATCACGTAATTCGGCGGGAACCCTTGCGCGTTGAACAGTTCGCGCGGCGACAGCATCCGCATGCCGATATCGACGATGACGAAGGTCTGGCCTTCTATGTCCAGCGTCACGAATTCGCGCTCGTCCCAGAAGCCGTGCGCCCGCATGAAGTCGGCCACCGCGCGCGCCCGCGCCTCCTGCTCTGGCCGGAAGGGCGGCACCTCGATCGAGGTCTCGACATGCCCGAAGCGCGGCTTGGTGGTCACGGTATGAACAGGCTCGTCCATCGGCGTGTCCTGATCGACGCCGTAGTAGGCGGACAGATATGGAGCGACGAGCTGAGACTTGTTCCAGCCTGCGGTCGTGGTTCCCAGAGGCTCGTCGATCCCGTGCCCGGTGCTCGTGCCGAACTGACGAGCAATAAACGCGGTCACAGGTGACTGTTGTGCCCCTGTCGCGGTCACAGTTGACAGAGGCTCGTCCGCACCGCGTCCCGGATTGACGCCACCGATGCGACGGCTGTCATTGTTCTGCTGCGCGATGAAGGCAGTGGCCGCGGCATGCTTCACCCCACCCGCGACGATGGTGCCAAGCGGCTTGTCGAAGTCGAGGGCACGTGGCGCCTGGCCCTCGCGCTCGCCGTACCCGGTTTGCACCAACGTCGGCACGATGACCGCATTTTGGTCCTTGCCGCTCGCCGTTATCGTGTGGTGCGGGTCTTCGGCAGAGCGCACTCCGCCACCCTGCTGAGCATAGGTTATTACCGGCGTCACGACAGCCATGCCAGCACCGCCGGCAGTGATCGTATGAAGCGGCTCATCAGCCCCATTGAATGGCTTCTGGGCATTCCGCATCGTCATGACATGCGGCGCGATCATGCCGACTGGCGCCGCCCCGCCGGGCTTCTTGATGTAACTGTTCGCCGTGATCGTCGGCAAAGGCTCATCCATGGCGCTGCCGGTCGCGCCGGTATTGAAACGGCTGATCGAGGGCACCGTGAGCGCGTGTCCGATTCCACCGGCAGTGACCACGCCAAACGGTTCGTCGAGCGGGTATTCGCGACGGCCTCCGCTGTCACCATGGGCAATAGAAACCAGAAACGGCCGCTCCGCATCAAGCACATAGCGTTTCATGCCCCGAGCCACCCGTGCCATCGTATTGTCGGCTAGCGGTCGCACGGCTCGCAGCCGGTGCTTTTCCCAGATCTCAGCCTTGCTGTCGAAGATCGAAGGGCAAGGCAGCGACCAGTCGATGATCTCCGCAGCACAGCGCCAGGGCAGCTTGCGGCCCGCAATGACATCTTCGCTCTTCGGATCGCCATGCGTCGGATCAGGCCATGCGATGGGCTTGCCGTCGAACCTGATCACCACGAACAGGCGCTTGCGGATCGTCGGCGCACCGTAGTCGCAGGCGCGAAGCTCGCGCCATTCGATCTTGCCGCCCAGCTTGCGGATCGCCTTGCACCAGGCCTCGAAGGTTTGCCCGCGCCGGTCTGGGCAAGGCATCAGGCCGCGCTCGGTCTGCACCAGCGGTCCCCAATCCTTCCACTCCTCGACGTTCTCCATGGTGACGACGTCGACCTTGCCGCCGCTCTTCTGGATGCGCTCGATCCAGCCGGGAATGATCCAGGCGAGATCGCGGATATTGCGCTCCACCGGCTTGCCGCCCTTCGCCTTGGAGAAGTGCTTGCAGTCGGGCGAGAAGTGCATGAGGCCGATGTGGCGCCCGCGCATATGGTCGAGCGGGTCGACGCGGTAGACATTCTCCGACAGGTGCAGCGTTTCGGGGTGGTTCGCCGCATGCAGCGCCAGTGCTGCAGGATTGTGGTTGATCGCTATATCGGGCGAGCGGCCCAGCGCCATCTCGATCCCGGTCGAGGCCCCGCCACCGCCGGCAAAGCTGTCGACGATCATCGGACGCCCCTTCCAGAGGCTCGGCATGGCAACCTGCGAGGCTGTGTCGAAAAGCGTGCGCATGTTCATGCCCGCAC
>Ga0075012_10004367_pt1 | contig 13159 bp, 12 predicted proteins | sample All_14_2_FD_71474 | JGI IMG/M metagenome (GOLD analysis project Ga0075012, IMG submission 71474) | Freshwater microbial communities in response to fracking from Pennsylvania, USA - Allegheny Zone_MetaG_DW_15 | ecosystem: Environmental > Aquatic > Deep subsurface > Groundwater > Drilled... | reverse complement strand
GTTCCACCCCGGCTGTCATTACCGGTCGTCCCGTGACGACGCACCCGGCACGCCGACGCGCTGGCCAGCCCTGATCGCTGCAGTCACCGACAATGCAGGCGCGATCACCGGCATTCATCGCACCTGGCTCGACCCGTCCGGCAAGGACAAGGCGCCCGTCGCTCATCCCAGAAAGACCATGGGGGCCATTCTCGGCCATGCCGTCCGCTTTGGCGTACCGACGGATCGCATGATCATCGGCGAAGGCATCGAGACCATGCTTTCCTTGCGTGCATGTCTGCCGGCCATGCCTCTCGCAGCCTGTACATCGTCTGCACACCTGGCAGCCTTCCTGTTCCCGGCAGGCGTAAACCGCCTCTATGTCGCCCGCGATCGCGACACAGCCGGTGAGGCAGCTTTTGCTGCCATCGCCGAACGCTGCGCCACGTCGGGCATCAAGGTGATCCCGCTCATGCCTATCCAGGGCGATTTCAACGACGACCTGCGACAATGCGCCCGCGAAGCCATGGTGGCCAATCTTGCCCGGCAGCTCGTTAGCGGGGACGAGGCCTTGCTCCGCAAGGCGTGAGGCCGGGAAGAGGAAAGGCCGGTCCGGGTGATCGGGCTGTCCTGTTGGTGCTTCTGCCTGTCATCTGCCGCCGGATCGTTCGGCCTTCCTTCCTGTGATGCACGTCTGTGCCGGCCTGTCCGGCGGAGCAACGGCGCCGCCCGGGCTATTTTCCGTCGGCGGGCTCATGGCCCGCCTTTACATCGCGAAGCAAAATAGCCCGCGCTTTGCCGTCCTGCGCTGATCGCTGCGGCCGTCCGCTTCGCTTCCGGTGCGCCGCCGGTCTGGCCGTCACCAGAGGACGCGCGAAGGAAGGCCGGGAGAACGCCCGGCTCCGCTATCAGGAGCGCATCCCATGCAAGACTATGACGATCACGAACCCGAACACTCATCCTCCTCCACGGCCCACTTGCTCGAAGAACTCAGCCTCTATGGCTACCGCCCCTTCTCGGACGAGGCCGACCCGAGGCCGCTCCCCGAAGAGCGGATCGCCTCCGGTGCGATCGCCGACATGTTCGACGCCCTGATCGCCACGATGCTCGACACTCGCCTCGAGCCTGACCTTGAGGAACTGTGCTGGTCGACCGTGAACACCTTCCACCGCGCCACCGGCCGCGTGCAGCGCGAGCTTGATGACAACGAGGATGCCCAGCGCCGCAGCCAGGGTGAACAGGATGGCTCGGAGGTCCGCTCGGTCGAGCTTGAACGCCTCCTGCGCGAAGGCCTGTCGCTGATCGAACGCCGCAATGCCCTGGAATTCATGCGCGAGGCTGCAGGTGATCAGTACGAACGCCACTTCCGCAAGCCCTGGACGCCGCGCACTGGATCACTCGTCCACCACAAGACCCTGACGGCCGCGATGATCGACAGCCGCGACTTCCTCGCCGCCAAGCGCAAGGCCGAAATCGAACCGCTGCTGCCAACCGGAACCCGCGTCGCTTTCACCGCCGGCCCCGACTACACCGACCACAAGCGGATCTGGGACGTGCTCGACCGGGTTCACGCCAAGTATCCCGACATGGTCCTCTTCCACGGCGGCAACCCGACCGGCGGCGAACACATCGCGATGCTTTGGGCTCGCAACCGCAAAGTCCAGCATGTTGCCTTCCGGCCAGAGTGGGAACGCTACCGCAAAGCCGCCCCGTTCCGCCGCAACGATGCCATGCTCGAGGCAATGCCAAAGGCGGTGATCGCCTGCCCCGGCAACGGGATCAACGCCAACCTCGTCGACAAGGCGCGCAAGCTGGGGCTCAAGGTCTGGAAGGTGGGTGTAGGCGGCAGTTGAGCGCCGTTCTGCTGATCAATGGGAAGCCCTTCGAGAGTGGGACCGCTCGACCGTCAGGAAAGTCGACGCTTCGGAACTTCGGCTTTGCAGACGCGAAAAACGCGATAGCTGACTTAGGAACGTCTCGACCTCGGCTTCCGGGTGCGACCAGCTCAAGTCATTCCTGCAACGGCACGTGCATGACCGGTTGTGGCGAAAAGCGACACAACGGGGTTGGTAGGGCCGACAGCCCCCTCCGGGTGTCGGGAAAGACCTGTTTGCCGTGCATCGGTAGCGAAGCAGGCTTTTTGCATGCGTTCAGCGGCAATTGTATAGCTACGAGAAGCGGCTAATTGCCGGGTGGTGTGTGGGACTTCAAGTTATCCAAATCCACCAGAACTTCCTGAAAATGTTCCCGTCAATTGAACTGAACGTTATGATATCTCAATAGGTCAGAATGAACGACGCAGATGACAGGCAGGCAGCCAGTGCCAACCAAGAGGATCCATCCGGGGTAGACCTCGGGGCAATGCTAATAGAAAAGGCATTAGCGTTGGTAGCCGACAAAGGCCTAGACCAGTTTTCTATGCGCGAGGTGGCGGCATCGATAGATCGAAGCACCACGGTCATTTTCCAGCACTTCGGTAACAAAGATGGCTTGCTGGCAGCAATGATGGAAACGGCGTTCGAAAGAGACGCGCTCTTCCATGCGCGTTTACTCGAAGAACTTTCCGGACTTGAGCCGAATATTGCTACCCTGACGGAGATCGTTGCGTATTATGTCGAAGTCCGCGTGACATACGACGATGCGGCGATCCGTATTTGGCCAGAACTGCTGTTAAATGGCGGGCACGAGGGGGCATGGGCACCCTTGCTGATCCGCTGGCGAGGCATGAGGGAAGATTTTTGGAGAGCGCTTCTGCCAAAGGGACTGGCAGGGATGCTTACTCCGCTCCTTTCTGATTATACCCTCATGGAGGGGGTATATGCGATAGTTTTACAAGATCGGCTCGACTACCGTCTGTTGCTGCGAGAGACAGTGTCGCTTCTTGTTGGGCGCGCCTTTCGAGCCAATAATCCGAATCCTGTTGGCAACGTACAGGCATGGCTTGCCGACACGGCGCCTCCGCCTCCGCCGCGATCGAGTAGCCATGCGGGAACCTCGCGCCTCCGTTTGCTTGATGTCGCCGCCACGGAAATATTCGCGCACGGGGTAAAGGCACTTAACCATCGCCGACTGACCGCAAAAGCAGGCATGTCCACGGCAATGATCAGTTATCATTTCGGGGGAATGGAGCAATTTGTCGTTGAAGCTGTCTGGCACGCCTTGCTAACCGACCTGCCGGCGTATCTCGACGACAGCGTGGTGAACGTCGCCGCCCGCCAGACCGCTGACCAGTGGTCGGGCGTACTTTCGCAGGCGCTCGGTTCTGGCGAAAGTCGGCACGGAACTGGCTTCTATGTCAGCTATAGTCGCATCGTCGGCCAAACCTGCCTGCTGGCGCGCCAACGACCGGACCTTACGCCGCTCGTCCGTCATCTGCGCATGATTGAAGGTTCAGGCACACACCACGCAAGCCAGGCAAGTTGGCCACTTAGCTTATCGTTGGATCGCCTGACATCGACAGCCTTTGCGATCTGGATCAAAGGTTGGGCGATGACCGCCGAAGCGACTGGCGAGGACAAGCTGACGTCAGAGCGGCTTGACGTGGTCCGGCAATGGATAGGGCAACCCACTGCAGCTGATTGAATCAAACGCCCGTTATTTGCATTTTTGTCATGCATTCACATAAATGGTGAAATCGGCCAAAATAGCAATAAAACTGTCAAATCGCGTGCCTAATGGCGATCCCATAGATTAAACACGCGTTATGTGGCGATGCGGAGCAGGCGAGCAATCAGCCTTGTTTTTTTCCGGATTGTCGCCGTGCGCGCCAAGCAAATGGGGTATCCATGACAATTCGTAAGGCACCGCGCGTCATCGTCTCGTCGATGGCGATTATTGCAGCAATGCATGCCGTTACCGCAGCCGGCCAGACTGCCGCTCCATCAACAGGTACCGCGGCACCAGCTACCGTCACGGACGGTGGCGATGAAATCGTCGTTACCGCGTTGAAGCGAGAGCAGACCCTGCTCGAAGTGCCTGCCGCCGTACTTGCAATCAGCGGCGACAGCCTGCGCGAAGCCGGTGTGGCGAGTTTCCTGCAGCTCACCCAGCAAACCCCGGGAGTTATCGCATCAAATCAGCTCGTCGGGGGGCGGACGATCCAGACGTTCACGATCCGCGGCATCGGTTTTGACGACTTCCGGCCCAATGGCAGTCCGTCCGCGGCAGTGCATTTCGACGGCGTGTATCAGGGATCATCCGCTCTGATCGGGGGGCAGATGTTTGATGTCGCTCGCGTCGAGATACTGAAGGGGCCGCAGGGCACGCTTTACGGCCGCAACACGACGGCCGGCGCCGTCAATGTGATTTCGCAGAAGCCAAGCGACAGGCTGGAAGGGTTCGCAACCGCGGAATACGGGCGTTTCGACAGCTTCCGCGGCGAGGCGGCCGTGAACGTTCCCCTTGACGATAGCGTCGCCCTGCGTGTGTCGGGCGTCTTCGACCGTACGGATGGTTTCCTTACCAACGTTGGGCCGGGCCGTTTTGGCGGTACGACGCCCAATCCTGCCATCCCTGCCAATGGCAATCCCGATGTGGACAATAACGTGGCGGGCTCGACCTTCTATGCCGGAAGGGCGCTCCTATCTGTTGGTGCGGGCACGAATACCGAATTTTTGCTCAACGTTCATGGGTTCCATGAAAGCGGCGGGCAAGCACAAGCTGAACGAACGATCGCAACCGCACTCTATCCCGCAAACCGGCCCTACACATTCGATGCCAATTTCACACCGAACCTGAACAAGACCAATTTCGGCGCGGCCGCAACGTGGACGCAAGCGCTGGGAGACAGCCACACCTTAACGGTGATCGGCGGCTATGAGCATCTCAAGCAACGTTATGGCTGGAACGACGGATTGCCGATCCGTCAGTTCGACATCGACTATCGCGACAAGTTGGAGCAGGGATCGCTGGAGGCGCGTATCCAGAACAACTCCGGTAGCAAAATGGACTGGGTCATCGGTGGCGCTTATTTCAAGGACGAGACCACCCTCGACAGTACGCTCGACGGATCGGACGCCTTCCGCACCGTCTTTGGCGCCTCTTATCGCCAGAAGCGCAGTAGTTGGGCCGTGTTCGGCGATGTGACCTATCATGTGAACGATGCGCTGAAGCTGGGCATCGGCCTGCGCTATACACGTGAACGAAGCCATTTTGTCGGCAGCACGCTCGACCTCAACCCATATGGCCTGTCGCTGGCGCCTAGGGTTTTCACAGGTGTGCCCGTTAATTTCGACAATCGATTCAAGGATGGGCGCCTTTCAGGCAAGGCATCCATCAGCTATTCGATCAGCGGTAACGCGGAAATCTATGCGTCCGTGGGTCGAGGATTCAAGGCAGGCGGGTTCGACGGATCGACAATCTTTTCCGCGCCCGAGGCTTTGGCGTTCAAATCCGAAAACGTCTGGGCCTATGAAGGCGGCGTCAAGTTCCTGCCGCGCGGCGGCCCGGTACAGATCGAAGCTGCGGGATACTATTACGACTACAGCGATCTGCAGGCCAATTCCACGCTGTCGCCGGCTCCCGGCGTATTCACCAATATCCGTACAAACGTGGGCAAGGCGCGGGTCTATGGCGGAGAGCTGTCGATCACCGCACATCCGGTTAACGGGATGGACGTCAGGTTCGGGGCGGCGCTGCTCGACAGCAAGATAACCGAAATTCGATCCGCCAGCGCAGCCGAGGCGGCGCGTCGCCTTGGCAATGTTCTGCCTAATGCCCCGACCATGACGCTTAACGGTTCGATCCGATATGCAATTCCGTTGTCCGACAAGGTCGTGCTGACACCGCTCGTCAGCGGACGTTTCATTTCTAAATACTACACGGAGCTCGACAACTACCAGGCAATCGGAGACTATTTCCTAAGTGATGCCCGACTGGAACTGGCGCTCGACGGGCGTTTCACGGTCGCAGGCTACGTCCGCAACCTGACCAACGCCTTGTATGAAACGGGACTGGGTGCATCGTCGCCAACAGCGTTTAATGCCTTCCGAGGTGCACCGCGTACCTATGGCGTTTCGGTAGGCGCACGCTTCTGATGAACGGGATAGACAGGCGGGGGGTGCTGAAGGCAGGTCTGGCAGGCGGCGTGCTTGGTTCGGCCAATGTTGCCTCAGCCGGTCTTAGCCTGACCGGAACGGCCGATCCTTTCGAATACGGGGTCGCCAGCGGCGATCCCGGCCCTGACCGGATCATACTGTGGACCCGAGCAAAGGGGCCGGATGATGCGCCCGTCGCGGGGCATTGGGAAGTCGCATCCGATTCCACATTCACACACATCGTCGCGCAGGGGCCTTTTCGCGCTACCTCCATTCGGGATCATTGCGTCAAAGTGGATGTCGCCGGACTGCGGCCCGGCTCGGCTTACTGGTATAGGTTTACGAGTGGAGGCGCCGTATCCCCGATCGGTCGTTTGCAGACGTTGCCGGTCGGGCATGTTGCGCAACTGAACATCGTTGTGGCATCCTGCGCGATGTACATGTTCGGCGAATTTCATGCCTACCGGGCGATTGCGGAACGTGAACTGCTCGATTTCGTCCTATTCGTGGGGGATTATATCTACGAATATGGATCCAACAGTTTCGCCATCTCGCCCGACATCCGGGCGGTGGAGCCGGCCCACGACACGGTATCGCTTGCCGATTATAGAGCCCGCTACGCCCAGTGGCGTCGCGATTCAGCGCTGCAGGCAGCCCATGCACGCGCGCCGTGGATCTGCATGTGGGACGATCACGAAATCGCAAATGACGACTGGACCGGAGGTGCGCAGCATCACGATGCGGGGACGCAAGGATCGTGGGAAGCGCGAAAAGCTGCTGCGGTCCAGGCTTATCTTGAATGGATGCCGATCCGCGATCCCGACCCCGCAGATCCGTTTGCGATCAACCGCAGCTATTGCATAGGCAACCTTGCTACGTTGATCCTCCCCGAAACGCGTCTAGAGGCGCGCGATCGGCAGCCGAGCCTCAAGGATTTAAAAAGCCATAGTGCCAAAGATATAATGGCGTTCCGCAAAATCCTTGCTGACCCTACCCGTCGGATGATCGGAGAAGAGCAACTGCGATGGATCGAGGACGAAGCGCGGAGGTCCGTAGCCACCGGGCAGCCCTGGCTTCTGTTCGGCAGTACGACGATCATGGCCAGCTATGTCTATCCCGATCTGGCTGGAATGGTGCCGGCAGCCACGCGGGCGGAATTTGAGAAGCTTCAGCCAGGCGGGTCTGCCCTCTATGACCAGACAGGGCTGGGGTTGCCGCTATTCAACCTGGATTCCTGGGATGGCTATCCGGCCGAACGCGACAAGCTTTACGACCTTCTAACGAAGGCCGCCCCGCAGTCGAACCTGCTGGTGCTGTCTGGCGATAGTCACATGGCCTGGGCCAACGAACTGCATCGGAATGGGCAACGGATTGGTCTCGAAGTCTCCACATCCACGCTTACCGGACCTTCGATGGGCACCTTACTGCATCTGGAAGATGTCGCGCTGGGACAAGCTTTTGTGCGCGACAATGGCGATGTTTATTGGTGCGACCATTTGGCCGTTGGTTTTGTTGCGTTGACGGTGAACCGGGATAGAGTTCAGGCCGAATTTGTTTCTGTCTTAGCACCGCGAAAACCCAGAAGCAGCGTCGGAGGAGGTCGTATTTTCACTGCTAGCGCAGCCAACGGTCAGTTGGGTGGATGGCAGAGCGGTTCCAATGATTCACCATAGCATTTGGGCGTCACGCAAGGTTGCATGATTGCCTATCTACTCCGGTGATGCCGGCAAACGCATGGTTGTCGCACATGGCTTTCGCGCCATATTTCAGTCCTGAATCGCCGAACATGCATGCACGACAACCATCCCTATGATGTTTTCTGTCACTCGTTTCTCCCGCCTCGAAACCGCTGCCAGAAGAGCGATCAGACATCCATGCGGCCAGCCCTGCGCCATTCGGTCGCACAAGGGCATTTAGACTTGCACACAGACCAACGGTTTCATCTGCCACCAAGCGCAGCACTGCGGCTCACGAACGTCGGATTCTGACGACAGCGGTCGTTCAGCGCGGTTATCGTGTACGGCAGAAAAGTCCCAAGCAAAGTCACTCAGTCTCACCCAATACTCTATGAACGTAGGGCAAGTTTTGAACGCTGCAGCTTGAGGCTCGCACGTTCGGAATTCAGGCGGTTCCGGTCGCTTTGAACTAACGATCAAAACGCCTCCCGACGGTCACTCCCTTGGCTAAGTGAAGCCAGCAACTGCTCATTGTCGCGGCGACCGGGACCTTCCCGCCCTTTGAGGCTCAATCCTTGGTCGCTCCGCCCCCCTGACGCCATCAACCCGTGAAGGGTCCGCTACGCCCCTGGCGTGCGGCCTTGCGGCATGGCCGCCGCCGCGGTGATTGCAGGGTTCGGAGCGACACGTCGGTCGCCTGTCGAGCGGGGATGGTCCCCGCCGCAAGACAGGAGATCGCAACATGCCGCTTCCCCTTGCCCAGCGCCACGCGTGGAACCTCGCCAGGACGCTGATGGTCTGCGTCACTCTCTTCCGCGCCGGGGCGGCCTACGGCGTCATGCCCAGCGCCGAATACGACGGCGATGCCAGCCAGATCCTCCATGAATACGATCCGTTCTGAGGGCGGATCACGCCGCGCCGCGCCAAGGCCGGAAGCGCAACTTCGCCTTCCGGCCTCTCGCCATGCCTGCTATTGTCTTGCTGCACGCGCTTGTGGAGGTGGTGGAAAGCGCATCCTGTTGAACCCGCTTATCGGGAGGATGCGATGATCCTTGCCTTTTTTGTTTCCGTCACCGCGATCGTGCTGCTCGCCCGCATGTTCGCCAGCATGATCGTCTTCGCGCTGCCGCTTTACTGCGCAGGCCTCTCCGCCATGTATGCCTGGCAGCATGGGCTCGGGATCCCTGCGGCAATCCTGGCGGCGGCGGCTTCGGCCTTTGCCTTGCTCGTCGCGGCCAAGCTGCTGGTCGGCACCACATCCATCCCGGCCCGCGTTATCGTCAGCCTTGCCTTTGCCCTTCCGGCGGGCCTGGCAGGATATCACGCGGTGCAGGGCATCTGGGGCGCTCTCGCTCCCGTCGGTATGGCATCCATCGTCGTCGGAGCGGGCGCCGCATTGTACTTCGGCCTTGCTGCCCAGAAACAGCTTCTCTCCGCGCCGCAGGGCTGAAGCCCCGTCCGGCACTGCTGGACTTGGCGGGGGCTGTCAGCCGTATCGATCATGGCCCGCGTTCAGGTTCTGGTCGATCGTCCCGTCCCGAGGTCGGTCGATTGGAAACGGTAGCAACGGATCGCCGCTCTGCTTTGGATATGCGGCAGCGTTGCCGAGCAGGTCCGGCAGCGCATTCCCCTTGTGTCGCTGCAGACAGGCAGGGGCGTTGAATGGCGGGCCCAACCGCAACTCGTTCCGGAGAGGTCTGCTCCACGAGGCGCCTCGCCCGAGTAATCGGCCACCTTGAGTGACCGTCTAACCGCCAGTCTCCGTTCCGGCGCGATCCTTGCGCCCAATGCGGTCTTCTCCATGGCCCTGGCTGGCAGGAATGGCGTTGCCTCATCTGACCTTGCCGCAATGGCTGCTTGCCAACTTTCTTCCCCTGCCGCTGCGCGGCATTCCTCGCGCGGACAAGAAAGATTGGCGCACTGCCATCCTCCGCTGGCGCTGCGGCCCTGACGGGTGCGGCGGCCCGATGTCCTGCCTTCACCCAGCCATCGAGACCGCGACGGGCGCGGGATCGAAGCACTGAAGGAGAATGGACATGGCGAACATCGGCACTTTCAAGAAGGTCGGCAATGACTACCAGGGCGAAATCGTCACCATGAGCGTGCAGACCAAGAACGTCCGGATCGTGGCCGAAGAGGGCACCGCCAACGAGAACGCCCCCAGCCACCGGGTTTTCGTCGGCCGCGCGGAAATCGGCGCCGCCTGGACCAAGCGCTCGGGCGAAGGCCGCGACTACCTCTCGCTGAAGCTGGACGATCCGAGCTTTACCGCCCCCATCTTCGCCAACCTTTTCGATGACGAGGACGGCAAGACCTACAACCTGATCTGGTCGCGGGCCCGCAAGTCGAACAACGACTGATGGCAACCACCAGGCCCCGCCCGGCAGTGCCGGGCGGGGCTTTCAGCTGTCACTGGACGGCGCGGAGAAGTCCGGTTCCTCGAGCAGCGCGACGGGCCGGACCTCGAGCGCCTGCGCGATTTCCCAGATCGAGAGAAGGGTCGCATTCTGAAGCCCGCGCTCAATGGCACTGACATAAGCCCTGTCGACGCCCATGCGCGCGGCGATCTCGGCCTGGCTCAAGCCTGCCGCCTCGCGATACCGCTTCACGTTGGTCCCGAAGAGCTTGCGGATGTCCATCCGCAGCTTAGAAACCAGTCGCGTATTATAGTGCGACGTATTATAATACTCGCTTGTTTTCAGCGATACAGAGCCGCTCGCCTGCACTCTGGACTTGTTCTCTGTAGCGGATAGGGATCTCCCCACTTGCGGGCAATTGAACGCAATTCCGTCAGATGGGGAGAAGCTGCTATGAACGCGCGCGCCGGCACTGACTCGCCCGCGAGGCTCTTCCGATGACAATGCCACCATTCGAAGCCGAACCGCCTGCAAGCAATACGCTTACCGAATATGACGAGCGCCATCTCGTGACCTATTTGCGCCTCCTCGATGCGGCGGCAGAAGGCGCGGACTGGCGCGAGGCGGTACTTATCATCTTCGAAGTTGATCCTGGTGAGGACGTCGATTTCGCGCGTCGTCTCCACGACAGTCATCTCGCCCGAGCTCGCTGGATGACGCAGGCCGGCTATCGCGATCTGCTCGCGCGCAAAACTCCATGATCCTCAAGGCTTAGGCCGATAAGGGCGATTGCGGATCAAGCGTTGCCTGCCGGTAAGCATAAGCTTGATCCGTCAGGACGACTTGTCCGCCCCTTCGATTCGGCGACCATGCCGAGCTTGGCCGGGTTGCACGAGCCAAGCGGAGAGTCGGATGTCGGGAGGGTCTTCGTGGCGGTCTCCAGCCGCCGCCGAACACTACGCGAGGCACGATCTTGCCGATTTCGCGCAGGAATTCCTGCGTCGTAATCCCGAGTATCAACGCGACTTTGCCGCCACGGAAGAACGAGCCACTGCCGATCCGGGCAAGGCCGATGAAGAACGGGAGGGTCTGGCCAGACGATGGGGCCTGTGCTTTCCCCTGCGCTCCGAGCCAGCCGCCATCGCGCAGCCCGGCAATCTGGGACCCCGACCTCGCAGCAGGAACGGCCATTCTCGAAACATCGGACGAAGCCCAAGACGGCCTGATGCCTGCCGGTGCTGACATTGTCGTTGACCGCGAGCTGGACACCGGACGCCATCTCGTCGTGGATGTCGCCCATGTGCGGCACCGCGTACTCCTCCGCCCAAATCCTGCCTGCAGGGCACCCGCGTTCTCTGTGCCGGTCCTGTCTGGCGCTTCGCTTCGCCTGAAGGCTACCCAGAGCTACGCAGCACTGCTCGGATTTGCGGGGTCTGAGAAAGCGCGCCCTCCCTACCAGTTGACCGCCTATCGCCAACGTCGGCTCATCCAGCTCCTTGCCCTGCTTGACGCCCAGGCGGCGGGGCTCTCCTTGCGGCAGATCGCTTTCGCAATCGTGTTTCCGCGCAACCAGCCGCTCGTGGGCGCGGTGTGGAAAGGGTCAGGCGAACGTCGCCATGCCCATCGCCTGCTTGGCGAGGCGCAGCGCATGTGCCGCCATGGCTACCGGACCCTGCTGGAAAAGGGGTGATTTGCCGGGGTGACAAAGACCACGCCTCGCGCTCGGTCACTCCTTTCCGCCCCCTGCCTTTCGCCATGGCTTGCGTCTGTCGGCGGCTCTGTCCGCCGCTAACCCCAGACGCGAGAGAGCCTAACCATGGATGTCATTCCTACGCCGGTCGTGCCGCGGTTCCTGCGAACCCCCGACGCTGCCGTCCACCTCGGCCTGTCAGCCCGCACGCTCGAGAAGCATCGCTGCTTCGGCACGGGGCCGATCTACCGCAAGCTTGGTGGGCGCATTGTCTACGCAATTGCCGATCTCGACGCCTGGGCCGAGCAGGGCTTGCGCCGCTCGACCAGCGATCCGGGCAAAGGCGTGGTCCACCCGGCAAAGCGCGTCGATGGCTATATGCCGCCAGTGCGGCGCTGAGGCCTGGTCATGCGCCGACCCGCCGCCTTTGCCGGAATCGATGGTCAGCTCGACCTGTTCGTCGGTGCGGGCACCAACATCGCCGCCCGCGACGCCCAGGACCTGATGGCCTGGCCCTTCTTCAGCCTCGCCAAGACCAAGCGGGTGCGGCCGATCGATTTCCGGATGGGAGAAGTCTCGATCCTGGTCGAAGCGACGGCCGAGCATGGCATGGCGACGATCTGGGATGCCGATGTGCTCATCTGGGTGGCGAGCCAGATCGTCGAGGCCCGCGATTGCGGTCGCTCGACCTCCCGGCTGATCGCGGCCACGCCGCACGAAATCCTGAGCTTCACCCGGCGCGGGACCGGCAAGGCCAGCTACGAGCGCCTGAAGGCCGGGCTCGACCGGCTGCAATCGACAACGGTCGCCACGTCCATCCGCCAGCCGCACCAGCGGCGGCGGCACCGGTTCTCCTGGATCAACGAATGGCGTGAGTGTCTCGACAATTCCGGCCGGGCGCTGGGCATCGAGATGATCGTCCCGGACTGGTTCTACGAAGGGGTGCTCGATGCCGCGCTAGTGCTGACGATCGACCGGGCCTACTTCGACCTCACGGGCGGCCTGGAGCGCTGGCTTTACCGGATCGTGCGCAAGCATGGCGGCAAGCAGAAGGGTGGCTGGAGCTTCGATGTCTCCCACCTGCATCTGAAATCCGGCGCGCTGTCACCGCTCAAGCGGTTTGCCTTCGAGCTGCGCGACATCGTCCGGCGCCAGCCGCTGCCGGGCTACCGCCTCGAGCTCGAGCATGCGCTCGGCCGCGAACGATTGAGCTTCGTGTGCATCCCCGAGGACTCCTTCGATGCCGCGATGCGGCGGCTCGGCTACCGCGGAGTGGATAACCCATGAGTGCGTTCGGACTATCAGGAACCGCAGGACTCGGACGAACAGGAACTGCGAACTCGGACTATCGGGAACCGGAATCGCCTGCAAAGCCGCAGAACTCCTGCGCTTCTGAGCCCCTTAACTATGCTAACAAAGAAT
>Ga0075012_10004366_pt1 | contig 13161 bp, 13 predicted proteins | sample All_14_2_FD_71474 | JGI IMG/M metagenome (GOLD analysis project Ga0075012, IMG submission 71474) | Freshwater microbial communities in response to fracking from Pennsylvania, USA - Allegheny Zone_MetaG_DW_15 | ecosystem: Environmental > Aquatic > Deep subsurface > Groundwater > Drilled... | reverse complement strand
TCGGCATGCTCTGTTGGTGCAAGCGCTTTCATATCGCAGCGGCAAACTGCGATCCATTGTGTCAAGCTTCCGGTGGCTTCCGTTGTCTTGGGAGCGCCGCAGCGTGGACACCGGTTTTGCTTGCTATCAGCCATCGCAAAGGTTGAGACCAGAGTACCTGCTTATTAATCTATTTCTATTTCTTCTTGAACATTCCGAAGATGCCACCAAGGAAGCCACCTTTGTTCTCTTCCTTATCTTCATTTATTTCGACGTCATCAAGGTCTTCATGTTCAAGGTCAGGAGGAACTGACTTGAGTGCTTCGTTGAAAATCACACCCGACCGTTTGCAAAAGGTCAAGATTTTTATGCCATGTGCCTCGGAGACGATACCATCATCAATCAGTTTCTTGGCCTGTTGAGTTGCCTCAATCAATTTGTTCGACATAAGGTCTTTGGAAATAATAATTTCGCCCAAACTCATCTTCAGATCGCGTGCCAGAACTTCCGCCCGTTGCATTTCCGTCGGTCCAATCAACTCCGCTTTCTTGATAAGCGCCATCATCCGATTAAGGTTGTCAGCCTCCTGAGTTTTGTTCGATTTCTCGTTCATCACAACGTCGACCGGCACGCCGCGAGTGTTCGCCTGCCGAAGGATTTCGGCGGCTTGAAGGATACTTACGGTGCCCTCATTGACTTGTCGCTGCAATTTCAGTGCTTCATCCAGCACCGTTGGCGATACCATTCCAAGTTGGACAAAAACCTGGCCGACTGGAATGTTTTCGACGAGTCCTTTTTCGATTGCCGAAACCTTATCGCTTTCGGAAACCAAACCAGCCTTGGTAAGAAGGTCGCCGACTTTGACAGACTTGTCTTCCTGTTGGACACGCAGAGCGCCACTCTCTGAGAGCGAGACTTCGATAGTTTGCTGCTTCCGATAAGCAGCCTGGAGACCCGCTACGGCCTGGTCGTAAGTAATCTTGCCGTCTCGCACCAGGACTTGCGCCGTGAGCGCGGAGGTCAAAAGATTTGATGAAACGGCCCGTGCCAAAACAAGACAGCGTCCGAGCGGCAGATTGTTTTCCTCGCTCTGACGCAGGCATTCTTCGAGCACCGGCTTCGTTATTATTCCGGCTGCAATGAGCATTTCGCCAAGTTCGCCTGTAGCCAGAACCTCTCGTTCGGCAGGCGCTTTGAATCCGAGCCGCCGGAAAGCCTCCTCAAGAGGAACCTTGCTGGTAATACAAATCGATAGAGCGCGGATTCCAAATTCGTTAGAAATGAGATTCTCGCGAAGCATCGACTGAATTTCGATGGCAGCCAACAAATCGCGCTCGCTCAACTCGCCGATGGTCAGCAAAACGCGGCCAACCGGCGTGCTCGATTTCTTGGCAATCTGCAGCGCCTCAGCCAGAACTTCTTGTCTAATTACACCAGCAGCAACCAGAAGCTCCCCAATCCGTTTAGCTCCGGCTCTTCGGTCCCTCGCAATCTCCATTCAAAAGATTCCCCGGCCACAATCATGTCTCTACTATGCCCTCAACAGGCATACACTCAAGCGCTCATGCGCGATTTCTTCAAAATTAACAGTCCTTACAGTCAACAAGAGCTAAATGCCGCAAACAAAAGGATAAGCGAACCGCTGGGGTGTCGCTTATCCTCGTTACGAGCCAAGTTACTCTAGGTCGGTCGATCGCAGGCTTTAGTAGTTGTCGTCGTAAGGAACGACGAAGCCTTTTCCTTGGAAGATCATGCTGTGGCTGCCGCTGTGGGGGCTCGGGTATCCGACGAAACCGTGATACATTCCGTATGTCGGTCCGTGGATGAGTCCACCATAGAGTCCGCCAGCAACCAATCCAACAGGAGCTCCGACAAGAGCGCCAGCAACGGTTTCATACGCGCCGTCTTCTTTGCCGAGGTTGCGAGCTACCATCTTGGTTCCGCCGATTGCGCCCTTGATACCATCTTGGAACGCAGCCGTGGGAACATCCCAAACTGTGGTGGCTGCCATGCTCACTACGCGGCATGGGAAGTACCACATTTCATAAATCACGCGAGCTGATTCTGGACGCTCTGGATATGCGAAGCTCGGAGCTGCCATACCCATTGTGAGCCCTAGAATGAGCATCATCAATAGTGCATTTTTACGCATTTCTATTCACCATCTTTCCTAGAAACTTATGTGTACGACCGTGGCTTATTTCTCTTCCATTGTGATGTAGGACCAACGGCTAAGCGGCTTTTCCCAGCCCTTCTTCCAACCATGGAAGAAACCGCGGTAAACGCCGTGACCGCTGCCCAATACCATCCCTACGGAGCCACCGATCGGAACAGCTGCTGCAATTTGTCCAGCACCTTCTTCATCGCCGAATTTACCGGCAACATGGTTGGTACCTTTTAGGAACCAATGGTAACTATCGTCAATCGGTCCGCTTACGCCACCGGAAACAGCGGCGCCCGTCACTGCGCCAACAGTGCGGAACGGAGCCTGCAGAACCCACATAACGGGTTTTGCTTCATAATCAATGGCCATCGCTGGCGCTGCAGCCGACGCGAGGAGCGTCAACGACAGCATAACTTGACCTAGAGTTTTCTTTGTCATTTTTCCCCCACTCTCCAAATGACGTCGGGAGCTTGGCTTCTCCCGACATCAGTGTGATTTTTTGTACTTACTTCTCTTCCATCACGAGATAAGACTCGGTGCTGAAAGGTTTGTCCCAGCCCGTGGTCATACCGTGCTTCATACCAGCGATTGCGCCGTACGGAATTCCCCAGACGAATCCGACTGGAATACCGAGTACCGCGCCAACGAGGTTTTGGCCCATGCCGTTGGAATCACCGAAGTGCTCAGCCAACGTACGCTGTGTTTTGTACGGGCAGTTCCAAAGAGAGTGCCAAAGAACACCTTCCGGAGTGTCAACGATGACAGCCGAAGTCGAGCCCATCAAGGAACCAACTTGACCGAGCGGCGAGTCACCAGCCATTGCAGGGGCGGTTGAACCCATCGCTATCGCTGCTGCCGCAGCCATTGCTAATACCTGTTTTTTCATAATCTCTCCACCTGGAATTACGGTTATTAGGTTTCTACTAAGGTATCAATACCCGTGTGACCTAACTTATTGCAGATTCTGTAAACGAGTTACAACTTACTCGTCTTTGAATGTGAATGCTTCTTTGCTGAACGGTTGATCGAAACCGGTCTTGAGACCGTGCCAGCTGCCATCGAATACACCGTATGCGCCACCACCGACGAGTCCGAAAGGACCACCGAGGATTCCGCCGGCGATTTGATGATATTTGCCGTCTTCGTTACCGAGTTTGCCGGCTACCCATTGGGTGCCTTTGATATAGCCACGTGTACCGTCTTTCGTGAAGCCGAGAGGAACGCCCACTACGGAACCTACTCCAGCACCGAGTACTCTCACGGGGAAGTACACGATCGTCTGGAAGGTGCTGTCATCGGCGAGTGACGGTGCTGCGATCGAGCCAACGAGGGCCGATGCGATTAAAAAAGAGGACGCGATCTTCTTGAACATGCACTTCTCCATCTATCTAGTAAAGGATTGACCAACTTTCCGCTGGAACCTTTCAGTCCCGGACCCAACAATTGTACCCATTTTCTTCTATAGGTCCATATTCACTATTTTGAATTTTGCGAATATGTCGCAGGAATCCTCATCAATGCTGCCATTTAAGCATTTCGCGGGCATGTAAAAAGTTTGTTTGCTCACGGACACTTTCAAAGTGGTATGTCCGTCAAGCGGCATACTGACATACTTTCGGATGTCATAGCAGTCATACAGTCGGCCTTTTCATGACTCCACCGGTGATGCCAAGTATTCGGAATTTTCGCGAAAACTCGCCAAAAAGAATTTTGAAAATTAATCAGCGAGCAATATTATCCGCAGCTCTAAAACATTCTGAGCCCCTTTCCTATGGGCGTTTCAAACGCTTGGCAGCCAAACCTTTCAGATTCTTACGGATCCGAGCTCTTGTAACGAAGTCGTCAAAAACCTAAGGCTCAAATGCGCGACGGGCCTCCTGACAAGAAGTTTTCAACAGAGAAAGTCCCCTCTTGAAAATTTCGCCACGAGATATCAAGTCCATACAGCTTCAAGACAAAACGCGCTACGCTTGGCAAGCCTGGGCACGTTAGAAGCCCAACAAGTGATACCACCGGCGAAGCCGCACTGACACCACATTCAAAGTCGACAGTTGATACCGCAGATGATGCCGGTTCAGAACCGGACCTTCTGGTGTCACACCATCTGTAATGGCATTCCAATCGCCCAATGCAAACGACGAACGCAACCTTATGGTCTGAGGCTTGCAGCGTTTGAAACGCCCGAACTAACCTGCTCTACGCAGCAACTTCTATTTCGTCTGCATGACCATGATGCGCAGTTCTATGCCAGGTCGAGACCTGTTTACCGAACAGAATCTGACTGAACGAAGCCAGAATGCACGGCACCCAGTGCGCGTAGACATAAGCCGTCACGGCTATTGTGTGGAAAAACGCTTTAACCGGCGGCATTCCTCTATATAGACGAACGGCAATGAAGAAGTTGATTTGACTTATCCAAAGCACAAAGAAATAGCCCAGTGCAAGAAAACTGCCGTAGGTCTGAGTTCCGGTCATGAATCGAATAACGTTATTAGAGAATTCCAGAAACACCACTGCTGGTACCAGGAAATAAACAGTGAACACCAGTGTATCCAGCCGCTCGACTAGAGACAATCTGGTAGGCGAATTCAAAGGGAAGATGTAATCGAGATAGCGTCTTATGCTGCCCTCAGCCCACCTGCGACGCTGACGCATCAAAGCCTTGACGGTCGTCACACCTTCTTCCCAAACCGCTGCCTGCGGACAGAATCGAATATCCCAGTTGTTGATCAACAGACGCATACTCAGGTCGAGGTCGTCAGTGATTGATTTGTTGTTCCAGCCATTTACGTCGATGAGCGCGTTGCGTTTGATTAGCTGACCGTTTCCACGCAATTCAACTGCTCCACCAATTAAATCTCGTCCGACCTGGAAGTAAGTGTCGAGCGCGTACTCGGCGTCCTGGAATCGAGGTAGAGCCTCGGTTTGCCGTTCGAAAATCCGTTTTTGAGCCTGTACGGCTCCAACATGCTCGGGAGCAAGGGTAGGCAATACTTTCTTGAAGAAGTCCGGTTCAACATACGCATCGGCATCGAATACGGCGACTACCTCGCCCCTCGAAAGAGCAAGAGCGTCATTCAAAGCCGCCGATTTACCCGGGAACGAGCCCGGAGGACGAGTGACCACACGCAACCTAGGGTATTGCTTCCTCAATTCATTCAGGACCTCAGGCATGTCATCGTCCGACATATCGTCAATAACCCAGAGGTAAAACTGGTCATAATCAATCTCGAACATCCGCTTCACGGTATTTCCGATGACCCGACCTTCGTTCTTCGCCGATATGAAAATGTCCACCCACGGGTGCCAATCACCGTCTTCAACGCGGGTTTTGTTTTTCAGCAGCTTACGGACCCGCGGATACTGCTTTCGCACTGTCGTGCGCACATACCTGCGAGCTTTCTTCTGCCATTCGTCCTGAGCGCCGAAAAGCCACACGCTGTGGCTGATCATCATCACTACAAGACCAGCAAGCAGGAAGAGCAACTCCGGTCCGGTGACCAGGTTGTCGATTGTCTTCAAACCTGCCCATACGAGCACAGCCAGTGTTATTAAGATGATTCTATTTCGCATAATGACCGAAGCAAACAGGGACTATCCCACGCCTATATAGTGTAAAGACAGATGCCGCTTTAAAACCAATACATTTTCAGATCTTAAGCACCATTAAGGGTTTCGCGTTCAGCCTTAACAATGTCTTGAGATCAGCCCGGCATCTGAAACCGCGTCAAAATGTTTCGCGGCCCCCTAAATTTAAACCCATTTAAGAATTCAAACTTCACTTCGGTAGGTGTGCAATCCGAGTCGCCGAATCCGAAAAACGTTCCGCAGCAGGTTTTAGCCTGTTTCGGCGTTGGAGTGGGCGTGCGCGGTTTCCTCAGCTTCTTTGGCTTCGAGCTGATAGTGTTTGATTTCGTCGCGCAAGAAGTGCCAACCCGCAAACAGTGTCGGTAAGCCGATCATGAACAGCGTCGTCGAAACCCCGCCCGGCAAGTTATCTGCTGCCACGCCGACAAGAACGACCGGAATTGTAGACGCAAAAGACATGGCCGTGTTTTGAGCACCAAAAACTTTGCCGCGCAGATCCTCGGGGACGGCAGCTTGAAGAGCGGCATAGGTCGGCACCGCAACCATTGCACAGGAAGCGCCAATCAGCATGGCTATCAATAAGGGAACCGCTATCAACGAGTTTTGATAAGTGAAACTTGGGATATGCAATACGGCAGGCGCATGATCTTTGACAAAACCGAGCGTGCCCAAAACGCTCATGAACAGACCAAGGCAAATAAATCCACGATAGGCAAGAATGGTGGGACGCATGCGCGTGCAGAACTGCGCAACAAGTACATTACCGACACCCATACCCAGGCCGGCGGCCGCTACGATGTAGCCGAATTGCTGGGGTTTCAAGTCCAAGACCTGCTCAGCAAGCCCGACTGCGATAATGTTAAGCGTAATAATCGTACTGAACAAAATGGTAATTTTGAAAATCGCACGAAACACAGTTCGACTGGTCGCAATATATGCAAGACCAAATCGCAATTCTTCCCACCACGGCTCCTTCTCGTCTTCGTCTACGACAACCTTCTTTTTACTGTCCGGAACGAATAAAAGCAAAATGGCGGCAATAAAAAATCCAGCCGCCACTGCATACGGTGCCTTACCAATTCCGCTCGAGGCGATGATTGGGTCGCCTACGGCAAATCCGAAACCGAGAGCGATCATCATAGTCGTAAAAAACAGCGAGTTCGCGCTGTACAAATCGTCCTTTTTAACTAAGCGAGGAATAGCGGCGGCTTCGGCAGGAGCGAAGAACTGACTGCCAATTGACAGCAAAAATGCCAGCGTCAGCGCGGCCATCGGAGACTTCTGCACTAACGACAAAGTAATCATGGTGACAAAAACACCGCGCGCGATGTTGGAGCCGACCAGAACAGCCTTGTTTGACCAGCGGTCAACATAGACGCCTGCAATCGGGCTCAAAATAATCGCTGGTATAGTGAACGCTACGTACAAGAAGCTCGTAATCTGGGCAGCACCGACGTAATGACCGGCAATCGTCGAATGCTGAATCGTCGTCAACACTGCTACGAAGAGAACGAAAACCGCCCGATCCGCAAACTGAGAGAAGATTTGCGCAATCCACAGCGACATAAACTGCGGGTTGCGCAAGACCGCGGCGTAGCCTGTTGGGGCGTCTTTAGAGCCCTCGTTGGTCGGTTCAGATGTCACGTATCGGATTCCACATACTCAGAACTAACTTTACCACCCGAAGCCCCATCCTCGCTTGCCTGATCGAATCAATTTCATACAGACCAGTGTGTTCAAAGATAAGAAAAACCGGCGCCAGTGACGCCGGTCTTCAGCATTTAGTCGGAAAAACTAATAGCAGTTCGAACAACTCTCAGTTCGTGAAAGTTAAACCGCTCCCGCACTGCTTTCGGTCAGAGCTCCGTAATCACGGCGCTGTTTGCTGGGCACTATCCCACCTTCCTCATCTTCGCCTTCACCTTCAGCCATGGCTCCGGCGACACCACGCTTGGTGGTACGGAAGAACGCGATGATTTCCTTCACTTCGTCGTGCTGCTCGATTTCTTCTTCTACACGCGCAAGCGCGTTGGAGATATTGAGTCCGGAGCGATAGATAATCCGGTAAGCTTCCTTGATCGCTGTACGGACGTTAGGAGCAATTCTGGCGCGCTTCATTCCGACGGAGTTAACTCCGCGGAACATGGCCGGACGCCCATCCAGAGTGCTGAATGGCGGCAAGTCCAGACGCGAACCGGTCATGCCGCTCAACATGCAGAATCGCCCGATGCGAATAAACTGGTGCATGATCACGAATCCGGACATGACCGTATAGTCGCCGACCTCGACGTAACCGGCAAGAGAAGCGGCATTGGCCATGATCACATGCTTGCCGACCTGGCAGTTGTGAGCAAGGTGAACATAGTTCATCAAGAAGCTGTCGTCACCGAGTGTGGTGAACCCTTCCTTAGTCGCTCTGTGAATGGTGACGTACTCACGAATCGTGCAACGGTCGCCGATTATTACACCGGTAGGCTCATCTTTGTAGCTCAAATCTTGAGGCTCTAAACCGATACTCGCGCCAGCGAAGATATTGCAATCCTCTCCGATCGTCGTCACACCATCTATGATGGCATGCGGCCCAATCTTAGTTCCCTTGCCGATTTTGACGTTTGGACCGATTACGACTCCAGGTCCTATGACTGCGCTTTCATGAATTTGGGCGCCATCGCTGATGATGGCAGATGGATGAATGCTCATTATCTTTGTTCCTCTAGAGTGTGTTTCGAAGGGCAAGTAGAGGCTGTTTAGCGCCTCGGTTTGTTTAAGCTTTGATGGTTTTCAATTTACTCTTATCGAGAATCGAGAAAGAGATTTCACCCTGGCAGGCAATTTTGTCGCCGACCTTGGCAATGCCTTTCAGCTTGCCGAGCGGTCCTTTCATCTTCAAAAGTTCGACTTCCATATCGAGCCGATCGCCCGGTTCAACCATCGCTCTGAATTTGAATCCGTCGATACCGGTGAAGACGCCGAGGCTATCCTTATATTCGGGCTTCAAGAGAATCGCGATACAAGCCAGTTGCGCCAGTGCCTCTACCATGAGCACTCCAGGCATAATCGGTTTTAAAGGGAAATGTCCCTCGAAGAATTGCTCGTTCGCTGTCAAATTTTTGTAGCCGATTGCTTTGACGCCTGGCTCTGCATAGGTAACTCTGTCGACAAGAAGGAAGGGATAGCGGTGCGGAATCAATTCTTTGATTTCGCAAATGTCCAATCCATGTATGGGCTCCATAGCCGTTTCAGTCGTCATCCCAATATCCCCTTACTAAACTTGAAATATCTATCCGCACACAACCTAGTGCCTGCCCGTGTAAGGGCGTATTCAGTATACCTAGACGCGGCGCGATTTTTGCGAGGATGAGAGAAAGCTATTCGAGCGAATCGTTGATCACAAGCGGGACTTAACGTAGATGTGAACTGATGACCGCTTAAAATCTGCTAAGCATTGAGCTAACATGCAATCGATATGCGTGACTTTGCTTAACAGTTGACATGAAGTTCAACGAATCCAATTCGTTTGATGCCAAGAAGGGATAAACTGTCTGTGTGGTTCTAGAACCCCCAGGAGCCGTATAAATGAACCAAAAACCAGATTCGACAATCTTTTCAGAAGCCAAACACTCGGCAACGCGGGAAGGTCACAAGCGCATAAACACATGTATTTCGTTTGCGCCAAACTCGTCTGCTGGAGTGATTCCGAGCAAAACCGAATCAACGAAAGCGCAACAAGTGCCGGATATGGAAAAGATGGCTCTGGGAGTCCAACTAATACTTGAGGCGGTCGGCGAGGATGTCAATCGTCCGGGTTTACTGGACACACCTTCACGCGTGGCACGGATGTACCGCGAGCTTTTATACGGAACCGGCATCAATCCGGCATCGGAAGTGACATGCGAATTCGAAGAGGGCAGCGAAGATCCGGTAATAGTCAAAGGCATTCCGTTTGCAACAGTATGCGAGCATCACATGGTTCCCTTCGTCGGGAAAGCGGATGTAGCCTATATCCCCAAGGATGGTCGCATAACCGGTCTATCGAAGATTGCTCGAGTAGTGGAGTTGGCAGCCCGCCGCCTGCAGGTTCAGGAGCGCATGACTGCGGAGATCGCCGATGCAATGGTCGAAGCTTTGCAACCACAAGGCGTGCTCGTGATCCTGAATGCCGAGCATCTGTGCATGTCTATCCGTGGCATCAAGAAGCCCGGCAGCATGACCACCACAATGACGACACGCGGGCTCTTGAAAGAGGACCGCAATGCTCGGCTCGAAATTATGCAGCTTCTGGAGCGCTAACTCGCAGAGTAGCTCTCTCTTCACAAGCCGAAGCTCGAGTAGGTGCGACTATTTCGTCGCAGTTTTGCTCTTCGTGCCTTCCAGTGTTTTCAAGGTTATGTTCATCTCCTCGACTTTGTCTGCGGGAGGATGGCACGCCATAGCCTGCTTAATAGCGGCTTTGCATTCTTCCTTTTTGTTGAGGTTCAAAAGAACAACTGCATAGTTGTTCCACATCAACCACTCTTTAGGAAACAGTTTTGTACCTTGCTTCAGGGTAGCTTCGGCATCTTGAAACTTGCCCATTTGCGCATAGGTACCGCCAAGGTTTTTGTATATATCGGCTTCCATCGGGTAAGTCCGCATAGCCTTCTGATACTTTTGGACCGCTTGATCCAGCTGATTCGCCACCCGGAGCTTATCGGCCTCGTTAAGATACGTATTCGCTTCTAGCTTAGCCTTCTTGGTGTCTTTGACAGTGATACCATCGTGGACTTTTACACCGACTCCCTTCTGAGCATCAGCATTTAGAGCCGGACCGAAAGCTATTACTGAAGCAAAAAGTGCAGCGACCGCTATTTTTGACAAAACGACTACCTCAAAGAATGATGTTGCACTCCAACGCCTAACTGCCAGTTTAGCGGCAATCAATTCTCCAATTCTAACCGCATGATTTCTGAATGGGCTCAGGGTTATTCCTGACATTCATGACCAACTCGAATTACTCGTCGGAGCAGTTCAAAAAAAACGCGCACAATCAAGTAAACTATGCTCCTGTGAGAGATCCGAAATCGCTGCGCTGCTCCTGACTTGTTTAGAGACGTTAAGCATTGGGTCTGCAATGCCGTTGAAGCAGTTACAAGGAATCGTTCACGGTGCAAACTGAGAGAAAAGGTTACTCCAAAATTGCAATAAGCCGCCGAGATTTTCTGGGATCTATGCTCGCCGCGGCGACTTTGGGATTTCCACAACAAGCACGCGCCGCCCTGACTGCGATAAAACCGTTCTCGTTCGCAGTAATCAGCGACGTCCACCTCACACACGGCGTAGATGACACTTATTACCTGTACAACGAGAGCCAGCTGTTTCTTCAAGATGCAGTAAAGACAATCAACTCGTTGAATCTTGATTTCGTCGTTTTCGTTGGCGACATGATCGAATCACCGGGTAAAGACGAAGCCAATTGGAATCTCTTTATCGACATCATGCAAACGCTGAATTGCAGATGGGATTTTGTTCTTGGAGAATGCGACATCACATCATCAAGCGAACAAGAAAAGATGCGCATGTTCGGACCTGACTGGAAGGGTCGAGACTTCGATATCACCGCTCCATACTGGTCATATAACCTGGCGGACAATGTCCATCTCGTCGGACTGGACACCTCAAAGTACAATTCCAAAAGCGGATTCGTGAGCGATGAGCAATTGCAATGGTTGAAAAAGGATCTGGCGACGCACGCCTCGCAGTTTACCATTGTCTTCAGCCACCACCCCACGCTGCCGCCGAGCCCTTACGATGGTGGACCACCGTTCAGCGACTATGACATCACCAATGGTGCCAGTGTCAGGGAGATTCTCGCCGGTTCGTCGGATGTAAAACTGGTAATCAGTGGTCACGTCCCGGTCAACGCTATTCAGAAAGAAAGCAGTATATTTTACGCTTCGTGCCCGAGCCTGATAGCTTACCCCTGCGCCTTCAAGGTGTTTAGAGTAAACAACAATGAGATTCGGATGGAAACCCACAATATCTCGTACAAAGCGTTGGTAAAGAAGGCTGAAAAAGCCCTCCTTGAGTCATCCTTCGCTTATAGCTATCACAAGAAGAATCCACACGATTTCATAAAACTCTGTGAAGGAACTCCTATAGATAAAGACTCCGTCCTGCCCTTGTACGGTGGCATGACACCACAGCCATACCGCCCTCACAAAGGCAGAGTAGATAAGAAGCATTCGAACAAATCAGGAGCAGCCGATTCATCATCCGGTGGTCAACCTGAAGCACAATCAACTGACGCTAAGAAAGTTGAGAAATCGAAGAAAACCTGGTACGGCACCAAAAAGAAAAATTAGACAATGCGGAGGACGCCACTAAATGACTAAGACTTCAGACAACGCACCGAAACCGGCTGGTTCCGAATATGGTGCCGGGCATACGCCCCTGACTTACAATAGTTATTTGATGGTCGAGCAGTTGAAGAAACTGCAAATCTGCAAATCGGATCCAGCGCATCATGACGAACCACTGTTCATCATAATTCACCAGACATACGAGCTCTGGTTTAAATTGATCTTGCACGAACTGGATACTGTTGTTGACTTAATCAATAACGATAACCCTCGAAAAGCGACGTTCTACATGCGCCGTGTCGTTCAGATTCTTCGCGTGCTGGTCAATCAAATTCATATATTGGAAACGATGTCACCCAAGGACTTTCTCGGTTTCAGAAATTTATTGAATCCGGCAAGCGGTTTTCAATCCAGTCAATTTAGAGAAATCGAATTCATGGCTGGATTGCGCGAACCCAGAATGCTCCAGCATTTCAGCCGTGACACCGAGGCCTTTGAAATACTTCAGAAACGGTTCAACGATCCATCGCTTGGCGAATTGTTTTACAGAGCTCTTGAGCGAAAAGGTTTCAACCTCCCAAGAAGCGGTGATATCGAACCTGGTGCCCCAGATCCAAACCAGGAGATTCGTATAAACGAACTTACGAAACTCTATGACGAACCCGACAAGTATCTGGACCTCCACGATTTAGCGGAGAGGCTAATCGATCTCGACGAGCTTATTATGTTGTGGCGAACTCACCATGTCACAGTGGTGGAGCGCATCATCGGCTTCAAGCAGGGCACAGGCGGAAGCGAAGGCGTCGGATACCTGCGCTCAACTCTGACGAAGAAGTGCTTCCCCGATCTCTGGGCATTGAGAACAGTACTGACTGCCTAGGGGTGGAACCAGAGAGTTGTACAGCGAGCGCGAACGCGAGCCGTGCCACTAGGCTGCCACCACATACGGTTACATGGTGATAAACAACAGAGGCACGCCTCGAAAAGCGCGCCTCTGTCGAAATGTATGGTCAGAACTGACAGTTCATCGGTTGACTAACCAGTAATGAGTTTCGTCAACCGTCCGTTTGGAAACTACCTCCACTTTCGGTC
>Ga0075012_10004362_pt1 | contig 13177 bp, 11 predicted proteins | sample All_14_2_FD_71474 | JGI IMG/M metagenome (GOLD analysis project Ga0075012, IMG submission 71474) | Freshwater microbial communities in response to fracking from Pennsylvania, USA - Allegheny Zone_MetaG_DW_15 | ecosystem: Environmental > Aquatic > Deep subsurface > Groundwater > Drilled... | reverse complement strand
GGCGTGAGCGCCACCTGCAGCAAGCCGCCGAGAACGCCGCCGGCGAAGTATAAAATCAAAAAACGCGCGCGCCCGAAGCGGTATTCCACCTCCCGACCGGCGAACCACAACCCGGCCATGTTCACGAACAGGTGCAACTCATTGCCGTGCAGAAATTGATACGTGAACAGCTGCCAGAACTCCCCCCGCGCGAGGCCGCGGCCGCTCAGGCCGAAGTAAGTTTGCACCAGGTCGTTGCCGGCGGGACCGGCCAGCAGTTGCCCCAGAAAAACCGCCACGCAGAGGGCGATCAATCCCTTCGTCGCGGTCGCGCCGGGCGGCGGCGGTCTCATGGAGCGGGCACCCGCACCCGGAGCTTCGAGGCGGCGAAGGCGAACTCGCAGGGCAGCACGCCGGCCAGTTCGCCGTCGAGTTCGTAGGGAACTCCCTCCGCGCCCTCGACCCGCACGGAGCGGGTCTGGAAATATTCCACGTCGGACAGGGCGGGATGATTGCCGAACAGGACGGCCTGCACGTAGCGCACGACGTCCCACGGCGACTGGTTCTTGAAGATCACGACGTCGAGCAGGCCGTCATCGACCTTCGCGTCCTTGAACAACACGAGCGGCCCGCCGTAATACCGGCCGTTGCCGACGAGCACGAACCGGCCTTCGCGTTCACCGATTCCGGCAGCGTGGATGCGAAGCTGCGGCGGCGCCTGGGTGGAAATCTGGGCCAATGACAGCACGTAGCTCAGGGGACCGAGCGCCTTTTTGGATTCCACCGAGGTGGCCTTGACGACCTCGGCATCCAGGCCGACGCCGCCGAGTTGGACGAAATATTCGCCATTGCCGACCGGCAGATCGATTTCCCGGTCGGCCCCGTGCTCGATGACCTGCCAGGCTTCCTCCAGGTTGTTCGGCAGGCCGAGCTCCAGGGCGAACACATTCATGGTGCCCACCGGCAGAATGCCCAGCGCGACCCCGGATTCGCCGATGCCGTTGACCACTTCGTTGACGGTGCCGTCGCCGCCCGCGGCCACGATGGTTTCAAAGCCTTGTTCCACCCCGCGTTCCGCCAGGGCTTCGGCATCACCGGCGGCGTGCGTGGTGCGGATGACCGCGCGCAACGAAAGACTTTCGATTCGCTGCTTGAGCGAACGAGCCCGATCCCCGCGCGCGGCGGGATTCAGAATGACCAGAACTTTGTTATTCACGCTTCACCTTCCGGCAAGAGTTGCGTAGCTTCCGCCCGTGCACAGATTTTCCAAGCTAATTCTCATTGCCGCCGCCGTCATTGCCGGATTGGTGGTTTTGAGTTTCGTTGGAGCCAACCTTTACCTGCAATCCACGGAGGTCCAGGCCCGCATTCGCGGCGATGTCGAACGGGCTATCGGCGCCCCGCTCCAGATCCGCGGGACCAGCCTCACGCCGTGGTCGGGGTTGACCTTGAGCCAGCTCGCGGTGATCGATCCGGCGGATGCGGACAACCACTTGTTCGAGGCCCGCAGCCTGAACGCAAAGCTCAATTGGTGGAAGCTGCTCGGCGGGCGCGTGGAGGTCACCTCGGTCACGCTGAACGAACCGCTCCTGGTCATCGATTCCAATCAGGGCATCGTCCTGCCCTCGCCGCGCCAGGAGATTCCCGATGGCGCGACCGCGCTGCCGCCAATCACGCCAGCCGGCACCCCGGACGCGACCGCACCGGCGACCCCGGCCGGCGCGGCCACTTCAGGGGGGGGAACCGCCGGGGCCGCGCCGCTGCGCATCGCCGTCAAGCGCTTCGCGATGCGGGACGGCACGATTTTGATCCGGGACGAGTCCGGCCGCCCGCAGGTGGAAATCCGCGGCCTGCGCGTCGATTCCCAAATCGCCACGGAAACCGACATTCGCGGCACGCTGCAAGCCGATGAAATCTGGCTCATCCAGCGATTCCTCATCCGGCGCTCCAAGGCGGACTACACGCTGGCGGGCGACCAGCTCAACCTTTCACCCATCACCGCCGAATTCGCCCAGGGCGCGGTCAAGGGCATCGCGAACGCGAACCTCGCCAGCCGCGAAGCCTCCATCGCCCTCACGCTGGACCAGGCCTCGGTCAAGGTCCTGCTCGAAAACGCCGGCCTGCCCGCCGAGGGCTCCAGCGGCAACTTCGGCGGCAACCTCGAGCTGGCCGGCATTCTCGGCAACGAGGAGACCTACGCGGGCCGGGGGGAATTCAACATGGTCTCCGGCACGCTGGAACCGCTGGAATTCATCCGCAAGATCGGCGAGGTGCTGCAGATCGACGAGTTGCAATTGCTCCGCCTCGAAACCGCGCATCTGCGGGTGAGCATCGGCAATCGCAAGACGCACATCGACGAGCTTACCCTGAAGTCCAAAAACCTCATCCTCAGCGGCGACGGCCCGGTGCGCTTCGACGGGCGCCTGAACGTCGATGCCAAATTGAAGATCAACGAAAAACTGCAGCGCAACCTGCAGGGGTTGCTGAACCGCAACTTCACCGATTCCGACCTGCCCGGCTACAAGGAGGTGGCGTTCAAGGTCACCGGCACGTTGGCCAAGCCGAACACCGACGACTTTTTGGAAAAGGTCACGGGAATCCGCGGCCTCAGCGGCGAAGTCGGGAATTTCATCCAGGGGCTTTTCCGCAAACCCAAACCCACGCCGACACCCAAGGCCTCACCCAATCCGTAACCGTCCATGCGCATCGTTGCCGGAACCGCCGGCGGGATTCATCTCGTCCGCCCGCCCGAACACGTTCGCCCGACCATGGACCGCGTGCGGGGCGCGATTTTTTCCAGCCTGGGCGAGAAGGTGGTCGACGCGAATGTGCTCGATCTCTTTTCCGGCAGCGGCGGCCTCGGCATCGAGGCGCTGAGCCGCGGGGCGGCGCGGGCCACGTTCGTGGACAGCGACTCGAAATGCGGCCAGATCATTCGGAAAAATCTCGCGCTCTGCCGCGTCACCGGCGTGGTCCAAAACATGGACGTCTTCAAATTCGCCGAGCTCTACGCCGAGGAGAACCAATTCGACCTCATCTTCGCCGACCCGCCGTTCACGAAGAAACCCGGCGACTTCGATTTCGCCACCGCGCTTTTGACCAGCCCGCACGTCAAAAAGGCGCTGCGTCCGGACGGCATCTTTGTCCTCGAAAAACTGTATTCCAGCCCCCGCCCCGCCGACTTCGGCGGATGGGAAGTGCGGCGGGAAAAACGCTACGGCGAATGCGAGGTTTTCTTCCTCGCCAAGGGCGCGGAAGAAAACAAATCCGCAATCCGCAATCCGCAATCCGCAATTTAAGACCGGATGGTTCGTTTCCTCTACAATCTTCTCTTCCCCGTCGTCCTGCTGTTCATGCTGCCGGGTTTTCTGATTCGGATGCTCCGGCGCGGGAATTACCGGCATAAATTCGGCCAGCGGTTTGCGATTTATTCGCTGAGGACGCGGGCCCGGTTGCAAAAATTCCGCGGCGAGTGCCTATGGGTTCACGCCGTCAGCGTGGGCGAGGTGTTGATCGCCCTGAAATTCATCCGCGTCGTCCAGCAGCAGGCCGGCCTGCCCATTGTCCTCTCCACCACCACCTCCACGGGCTTCGCGCTGGCGAGCAAACATCGTTCGGATTCGGTGGAGGTGATCTATCACCCCGTGGATTTTTGGTGGAGCGTTCGCCGGGCGATGCAACTGATCCGGCCGCGGGCGCTGGTCATGGTCGAAGCCGAAGTCTGGCCCAACCTCGTCGCCGAGGCCAAGGCGCTGGGCGCGCCGGCGGTCATCATCAATGCCCGCCTTTCCCCGCGTTCGGAGCGGCGCTATCGGCTCATCCGGCCGATCTCGGCGCTGATTTTCGCGCAACTGGACCGAGTGTTTGTGCAGGACCCGTCGGACCTCGAACGACTGGAGGGCATCGGCATGCCGGCGGCGGCGCTCGAATGCACCGGCAGCATCAAGTTCGACTATCGCCAGGAACCGGCGGTGGACGCCGGCAAACAGCAGGCCTGGCTGACGGCGATGGGCGTGCCGCCCATTCAACCCGTGCTGCTCGCGGCCAGCACGCATGCGGGCGAGGAACGATTGATGGCCGAAATTTTCCAGCGCCTGCGCCGCCAGTTTCCCGACCTGTTTCTCGTCCTGGTGCCCCGGCACGCCGAGCGCGGGGCGGCGATCGAAGCCGAGATCGCCTCGCTCGGGTTCCGGATCAACCGCGTCGGCCGCGGCAAGGGGCCGCACCCCGCCGACATTCTGATCGCGGACACGACCGGTGAATTGCGGGGATGGATCGAAGTGGCGGACCTGGTTTTTATCGGCAAGAGCCTGCTGGGTTCCGGCGGCCAGAATCCCGCCGAGGCCGTCGTGGCGGGCAAGCCGGTCCTGTTCGGGCCGCACATGGAAAACTTCGCGGCGTTCGTGGCGCTCCTGAAGGGCTTCCACGGCTGCACCCAGGCCGAAAGCGCCGCGGAACTGGAAGCGGCGTTGACTCACCTGCTCACCCATCCCGAGGAATGCACCCAGCAAGTCGAACGCGCGACCCGCGCGCTGAAGCCCCACCAGGGCGCCACCCGGCGAACTTGGGAGGAACTGGCGCCGCTGCTCAACCCAGCGGCCTGAGCGGCCTTACTCCAGCGCCCGGAGCATCTCGCGCCAGGGCAGGCGCTCGGACTTGCCGTAACCGCGCTTGCCGAAAAGCAGCGCCACATTTTCCCCGGCGGCATCGAACAGCTCCAACGAGGTAATGGCACCGTCGATCGTCGGCTTGGAGACCACCCAGGTGGAATGAAGCCCGGCCATTTTCAGGTGAAGATGGAAGGCCGGGTCCAGGACGTTCAACCAGTGCCGGCCGAACATTTTGATCTTTTGAATCCGGCCGGTGTGAATCTGAATGCAGCCCGGCGAGCGAACAAAGATCATGATGGGCAGGCGGGTAAGGCTGGCCTGTTCCAGGACCATCCGGATGGCCGAATTGCCCACCCGGCGGGCGTGTCCCGGCGGGGCCAGGCGCAGGGCCTGCTCCCGCCGCAGGCCGAAGCGCTTGAGGATGTCCACGAAGTTCGCCGTGTCTTCGAGTTCCCGCCAGGCCCGGTGAAAACCGTCCAGGTCGATCGCCGAATCGGGCAATTCTTCCACCGCACCGCGTTCCTCCCAAAGCGGGGGCGATTGCCCGGGAGCCCGGAAGCGTTCCACCAACTCCTCGTAAACGGAGGCGTTCCCTTCCGCCTGCACGATGACTTGGTGAACCGGCGCGCCGGCCGCATCGAAAAACTGAAAACTCGGCCGCCCGCCGTGCGAATCGGGATGCGTCACCGCAAATCCGTGCCGCCATTCCTCCACGTAAAGGCGCAGGTCGATGTCGGGCCCCATGACGACTCCGATATCCTGATAGAACTCGATTGGCGTAAAGCACCCGAAATGCTCGTGGGTGAGGACCGGATTGCCCGTCACGCAAAGCACCCGGCCAAGCCGGGGCAGTTCCCGCAGCAGACCGCGCACATCGCCGTTCAGGCGAACCACGCCCTGGCCGCCCTGCTCCACAAACTGGGCCGCGGCGGACATCGGAGAGGAAACCGCGGAGAGGTTCATGCGCCGGGGAGGGCCGCCAAAAGTTCGCGCCAGTCCGCGTGCTCCGCCTCGATGCGGCGGCGCTTGCCGTAGAAGACCGCCACGTTTTCCCCGGCCGCGTCGAATAACTCCAGCGAGGAGACGACTCCGAAGATCGTCGGCTTCCTCACCTCGAAGGCAAAGGCGACGGACGGCTCGTGGATCCGCAAATGGAAACCGTCCTCGCGGACGTGGAACCAGCCGTCCTCGTCGGAAAGCTGCCGCGCCACTTCCTTGTGAATCTGGAGGCAGCCGGCGTTCCCCGAGAAGGTCATGAAGGCGGTCTCCCGCCGCGCCGCCGCCTCGAAGAGCCGTCGCGCGGAGTCCGTCCGCACCGCCCGGACCATTTCCGGCGGCCCCAGCCGGAGCGCCTGGAGGCGGTGCAGGCCGAATTTGCGATGGAGCGAAAAGAACTGGTGCGTGTCCCACATTTTCCGCCATTTCCGCTGGAAAGCGGCCACGTCCACCTCGGCGTCCGGCTTTTCGCGCCGGGGACCGGCCGGCTCGATCGGCAGCGGACGCGACGGATCGGGCGAACGGTATTTCTCCACGATCCGCTCGAAGGCCGAGGCATCGCTTTGCGGCAGCAGGGCGAACTCCAGGAGCAGCTCGCCGCGCCGCCCGAGAAACCGGAAAGCGCGTTCGGCCTCCCCCGGCCGGCGGACGGCGAAGGCGGATCGCCAGTTTTGGAGGAAAAGGCGGAGATCCACCTCGGGGCCGCCGGTCTGGCCGGCATTCCCGAGAAAACGCACCCAGCGGCACGGGCCGATCCGCTCCTGGCGCACGACCGGATTATTGGTTTGGCAGGAAATTACCCCGAGGCGCGGCATTTCCTTGAACAGTTTCTTGAAGGAATCGTTCAGGCGAACCGCGCCGGCATCCGCGGCGAGGCGGGCCGCTCCGGAGGAAAGGGCGGACAACGGAGGTGCGTCCAACATGATTTGGTTTGTCATAAAACAATGGGCGTTGCCCCGAGACTCGCACGCGCCCGCGCCGGACGGCTTGCCCGGAATTGCGCCGCGGCTGTGCCGTTTTGCGATCTATGGCATGACGGCATGGCTGCGGTCGTCGCTTTCCTGGGCGGCCCGGCTCCAGAGGCGCGAGTCCCGGAGCTCTCCCGGCGTCATGACCCGGGTGTGGCCATCGAGAAAGGACACGAGGGTTTTGCCATCATAGTCGAACCGGATATTGCCGTAGCGTTCGGGCGCGAACGAACCGTTGTCCGTCGCCGCCTTCCAGCCGGGATTTTCCGTATCGAAGACCGATTTGCGGATATTGGGAGGCTTGACGTAAAACATGCTGGCCGCGGCGAAGGCGACCGTGGCGGAAGGCCGGGTGACCTGGGCGACCCGCAAAAACAGATCCGGCGAGTTGCCGCGGGTCCGGTAACCGCCCACTCCGTAAGCGTTCAGCCCGAATGCGGGCATGATGGACCGGGTATAATAATAACCCGAGGGATTTTCCCCGAGGGTCTTCCGGTTGGTCCAGGTGACATACCCCTTGTCGAAATTCCAATCCAAATAAGGCGCCAGCCTCCAGGGCAGGCGCTGCACCACCACCCCGACATGGCCGGCTTTGGCCAGCAGGCCCACTCCGTCCGGGAAACGAACGTCGAGATTTTCCAGCGGCGTCTCCTCGTCGAGCCCCATCGGATAAATGCCTTCCTGATCCGCCGCGGCGCCCAGATAGGCCTGGGTGACGCGGCGAAGGGCCGCGAGCTCCTCCGTCATTCGCGCCTTTTTCAGAGAGGCCTGGAAGGCTCCGTATCCGAAAGCGGCGAGGACCGCCAGGATTCCCATGGCGGCCAGCAATTCCGCCAGGCTGAAACCCCGGCATGTCGTCTCCTTCAAGCGCATCGCTTGCGGCGGTGGCAGCGAACGGCGGCCAGAGCCAGGGCCATTCCAAAGAGCAGGCCAGTGGAAGGCTCCGGGACCGCCACCACCTGGGTGAAGACGTCGCTTTGGTCGATGCGCAACCCGCGGGTGGAGGAATGCGGATACACCGTAAAGTTGACCGAGAAATCCGTGACCTCGACTCCCAAGCCCCTCAGGTCCCACTGGAAGGCCCAGGTTTCCGAGCTCGCCGCTTCGTCTCCGCCGGTGCCGCCGCCGCCGTCATAGGAGCCGAAGGAAAGAAGCTCCCGGTAGTCGGCTTGCAGCACGATTGCGCCGCCATTGATCGAAAGCTCGACCGGGAAGAGCATCTCCGTCATTTCAAACGGGGTGACGTATCCTTCGTTAATGGCCATACCAAAAATATTGATCTGGAAAACCACGGTTTCCAATCCGGCCACCACGTCGGCGGTCTGGATGGAAAGCAGGAAGGGATCGGTGAAGGTCGATTGCGTGATGTCCGTCCGGCTGGCGAGGTATTCGTGAGTGATCGTGCCGTTCATCAGCATGCTGATGATGGGATCGTCGAAGGAAAGGTTCAGGCCGGTGCCGAACCCGGCTACGTCGTAGAGTCCGACGCCGGCCACGTTGCCGCCGCCGGCGGTGCGGTAAAGCCGCGCCCCGTTGGAGCGGTTTTGGGAAAAGATGTAAGGCAGGAACGTCGCCGCGGGGTGGTAAGGGTCCTGCGGGCCGTTGGGATCGAGCTGGCCGAAAACCGAGCTTGAGCTCGGGATGTGGAGCTTGTCCCGGGTCATCTCGTTCCAGTAATCCGTGCGGACGTTGCCCGTCAGGCCGAGATTGGAATCGCCGATGGAGGATTGCGGAGCGGCGTGCAAACCGGCGCTCGTGGCGAGGAATCCGGCAATCAGGAGTCGGGAGAGAAATTTCATGAGATAATGGAAGATCTTTGTCAGGAACGGCGGCGCCAGGCGGCGATTCCGCCCAGCGCAAGGACGAGCAGGCCCAGCGTGGAAGGTTCCGGAATCGCGCTGACGGAAGCGCTGAGGGTGAAGTCGCCGAACTGCTGGATGTCGTAAACGCCATCATTCAGGGTCAGGCGGAGGCTGTAGCTGAGCGTGTCGTGATCGAACACGTCGAAGGTGTAATCCTCGGGCGCGAAGCCGTTGAGGAGCACCACTTCGACCCGGCCGGAGAGGGAGAGTTCTCCGGCGACGTGGATGGATTCGAAGCCGGTGCCGCCAAGTTCCAGGCGCAGCACGCTGTTTTCCTCCAGGGTGAGGTCGTCGAGGAAGTTCAGCGAACCGGTGCGGGTTCCGGCCAGCAGCGTTCCCGCAACGGTGGTCGCGCCACCGATGTCGCCGCTGCCGCCGAAGCGGCCACTGGCGGCCACGGTCACCTCCCCGGTGCCGGTGGCGCTGGCGATGAGGAACGAGCCCCATTCGTCCGTCAGGTATTCCGCCCCGCCGTTGACCAGCAGGGTGCCGTCGTTGACGAAGGTTCCCGAGTTATAGGAGTTGTTCGCGGTCAGAATGGTCGTGCCGGGGCCGTTGTGTTCCACCCTGAAGGTGCCGGGTTTCGACGCATTGCCGCCGTAGGCGAGCTTGTTCGCGAGGGTGTAGGCGCTTTCGTTGTGGTTGAAGATGAGCGTGGCGGCGCCGCCGGAGTCCGATCCCGAACCGCCGCCATAGATGATGCCGGCCTCAATGAGGCCCGCGCGACCGCCATTGCCGATCTGCAGGGTGCCGTTGCCCTTGGGAGGATTGGGAACCCAGGTGCTGGCACTGCCGGCATACGTGCCCACCCGCAAATCGGCGGTTCCGTCCGAGCCGGAGATCACCTTGCCCCCGTCCGCCACGATCAGGACGCCCGTTCCGATGACGCCGACGTCCACGCCGGTGGCTCCCTTCAATTCCGATCCCTCGCCGGTCACGGTGGCGATGAAATCATCTCCCGAAAAGGCTCCGATACTCGCTTTCGCGCCAGACCCCACCTTGCCGCCGTCCGAAATCGTCAGCGTGCCTTTTTGGGCGTTGAAAGCACTGGCCACCGTGAGACGGGAATCCTCGCCGGTGACGAGGACTTCGGTATTGGCCCGCAGGGTGCCGGAAATCCCCATGGTCTGGCCGACGGAAACGGTTCCGCCGTTGCGAACCTCCAGCTTGGCGAGGCCCGGTGTCGTTGAGGTGCCGCTGCTGACGTTCAGTGAGCTTTCCGTGGTCAGGGCAGAGTTGTTCACGACGAGGCTGCCGGATCCGGAAGTGGGATCGAGGCCATACTGGGAATTGACGTTGATCGAAAAGGCCGTGGCCGTGGCGCCGTTCTGCAGCGTGACGGTTCCCTGCCCGGCACCGCCGATCCAGACGTTCCCCGAGCCGCTGGCGTTCCACGTCGCGTTGTCGATCGTCAGGGACGAAACGCCGCCACTCTGCGACAGATACGCTCCCCGGGAGGTGGTGAGAGCCGCCCCGTCTGAAACCGTCATCGTGGCGGAGCCACCGTAACGGGCCAGATTGAGATAGGAAGATACCCCGTCGATCGTCCAGGACGCGCCGGCCCCGGAGAGCGAGACCGTGCCGGTGCCCGTAGTCGTCGAGGTGCTGCCGATCAGGGCGTTTCGGGATTCGAAGGTGGCCCCCGCCGTGATCTGCAATGTGCCGGTGCCGTTGCTGCCGACATTCATCACGTTCGGGGAGATCGTGGTGCCGGCCTGGCGAATCACCGCGGTTCCGCCGTTGTTGATGAAGACGGGATTGCCGCTGGTCGCCACCGGCAGCCCTTCGGACCAGTTTTCGCCGATGTCCCAGTAGCCGGAGCCCGCGTTCGTCCAAAGATTGTCGGCGGCCTGCAGGGAAGGCAGGGAGAATATCCCGCCGGCGGCCGAGAAAGCCGTAAGGAAGCAAATGGTTTTTGAGGCGAAGAGAGAAGGCAGCTTCATGCGGGGGAGACTAGAGCTTCGCGGCGAGGCGCGCTTTCTTCGGGTTGCGTGAAGGTTTCTCGGAATTGCCGGTCATTTCGCCCCCGAACCACCCTGGGCGGCAAACTGCCCCGGCAGCACGCCGAAATGGCCGACAAACGCCTTGATGAAAGCGCTCAGGCTGGAATAACCGACCTCCATCGCCGCCTCGGTGACGGATTTTCCTTCGCGGAGCAGTTCCGCGGACTTTTCGATGCGCCGCATGCGGAGGTATTTCGGGATGCTCACGCCGCATTCGGACGTGAAAATCCGGCTCAGGTGGAAGGGGCTGCAGCCGATTTCCGCGCCGAGCATGTCCAGCGAAGGCGGATTTTCGAGGTCGCGCTCCAGCAGGTAGCGAGCCCGCTCGGCCCGTTCGCGGTTCAGCCGCTTGTGCTGATGGCAGAAAAATTCCGAGGGCTTGTTCTCCTCGAAGATCGTCGCCGCGAGGATTTCCAGGACCTTGCTTTGATACCAGGTGCTCTGGGCGGAGGGAAACACGGGCGGCTCCAGCAGATGAAGCCGCAGCGGCAGCAAGGTGGAAGGCAGCGGGAACTGCTCCAGCACCCCCGGCGCGTGCTCCGGATGCTCGATGAAACGGCTGACTTCCGGCCGGAGATTTCCCAGCAGGGAGCCAAATTGCCCGTGCAAAAACTCCGGCGTGACCTCCAGGGTAAAAAACCGGTGCGAGGTGTCCGATTCGCGCGAGGCCGCGGATTGGGCCGAGTGCACCGAAATCTGGCCGGGTTCCAACTGCCGGGCCGTTTTTCCGCGGCCGATGCTGCCGCGCCCGCCGAAGTTCAGGCAGATTTCCAGACCGCCCTCGTGAAAACTGCGCGACCAGTCCAGCGTCTCGCGCAAACGGAAATCGTGCCATTCGAGACTGACCCCGTGATTAAAAATCCCGCCATACACCGGCCGCCAGACGCCGTGAATGGTTTCCCAGGCCGGATGCTCAAATGAATCATCGAGCCGGGAGGAATCGGAAGGTGGGACCTGATTTTTCTGCACGCGGCTCGATTGATTTTCGGGAATGATTGGTCGGAACGGAATAATTGAGATTTATTCTCATTATGCCGGATCTCCCGGGCTCAGCTTGCTTTCCGTTGCGTTTTTTCTGTTCGGGCTTGCTTGGGATTGCCGCCGCGCAAAGGCAAGTGATCGCGGAGCAAGCCGAAGAAAGCGCGGAACGCCGAAATCGGGCACAAGAGCGGCGTTATGAAATTCAAACCCGCATTCAGCCTTCTCCTTCTGGCCCTTTCCACGGCCCCGCTTCCCGCGAGCATGTTCGACACGGATTACCAGGACGCGGGCGGCCCCTACAACTGGGCGCCGCTGCGCACCTACTCGCTCGGCGGCATTCAGCAGACCGACACCTTCCGCGATCTCACCTTTTTCACTCACGGAACCCTCGCCGCGCCGAGTTTCACTTCCCCCGGCGGCGTCACCCTGGCCGGCGGAAGCACCGGAAGTTACATCAAATGGGGCCTCATGGGCAGCGGCACCATGCCGCCCACGGCATTACTCAACCCCATTATGAGCGGAACGGTCACGGAAGAGTTGCTGGCGGCCAATCCGGTCACCCCCAAGGCCATCGACGCGGATCGAATCTTCAGCCTCTCCTGCACCAATCCGGTGGAAGGCCTGCAAAGCATCGTTCTGCAGCTGCGGATGGGCACCATTTTTCCGGTGAGTCCCGCCGCCACGCCGTTTGAGATGGCCCAGATGTATGCTCCGGTCGTTCTGAGCCTGAATGGCGGAAGCATCTGGCTGGAGTGGGACTTTCGCGAACTTACGCACGTCAGCGCGGACCCGTTCTCAACGACCTACACCCAGGAAGTCTGGTCGTTCCAGTGGGATCTTAGCGACATCGGCGTGCCCATCACGGATTTTACCATTCATTGGGACTCCCACCCCTACGGAAACCTCTTTGGCGCGCAGATCGACCAAAGCAGCGTCTTCACGCAGGCCGTCGACCTGCAGACCGTCCCCGAACCCTCCACCTGGGCGCTGGTGATTCTCGGTTTGGCGGTTGCTTTGTGGAAAACCCGGCGGCGCCAGCTCGCCTGATCTCCCCTTTTCCGCCATCCGGCAATGCGCCGCGGCTTCCGCTTGCGCATTGCCGGATTTTTGCGTGATCTCTTTCCCCATGAAAATACTTCCAGGCCTCCTCGGGGCGCTGCTGCTTGCTCCCCTCGCCACCGCCGCCGATTTTCCGGAGGAAGGCATGCCGGCCGCGGCGAGGGTTCACGCCTGGACCGATCTGACCGAAAGCACCCTGCCGGATTTCAAAAGTGAGGGTGCGTGGCCGCGGGAAATCCCGGCCCAGTCCGGCGGAAATGCCGCCGTTTTCAGCAAGACCGCCGGAGCGGGCGGCGCGCTGCGAATGGGCATCTACTCCGGCGCGGCCGGTTACCATGGCCCATTGAGCGAAAAACTGATGAGCGGCGAAATCACCGCCGCCGATCTTCGGCGATTCAAGGCGGAAGATTTCCGGAACCTGGGAACTTTTCGCGTCCAGGTGGCCCATCCCCTCGAAAATCTCCGCCGCGTCGTTTTTCAAATCCGGGTTTCCGGCATTTCCCCCGGCAAGGATCTCACCGCCTTTCAGCTCATCGAGGCGCTCTTTCCCATCACCCTCACGCTCGATGCCTCCGCCAACCCGCTTTCGCCCGTTACCAAAACCCTGGTTTCCCGGGGAATGGTGAACGGTTTCTTCGAAGAAATCTGGTCATACGAGTGGGTGCTGCCCGCGGGTTCCCCAGCCGCCGCCTTCGAGGTGAATTGGACCACCTATCCGC
>Ga0075012_10004361_pt1 | contig 13183 bp, 12 predicted proteins | sample All_14_2_FD_71474 | JGI IMG/M metagenome (GOLD analysis project Ga0075012, IMG submission 71474) | Freshwater microbial communities in response to fracking from Pennsylvania, USA - Allegheny Zone_MetaG_DW_15 | ecosystem: Environmental > Aquatic > Deep subsurface > Groundwater > Drilled... | reverse complement strand
TACCTGATCGACCCGCTGGACAAAGCCGCCATGGCCAAAAAGCTGCTGGCCGTCTTGACCCGCAAAAAGGACTGGGCGCGTTTTTCAGCCAACGGCATGACCGGTGTGCGGCAGTTTTATTCCTGGCCGGCCCACGTCGACAGCTACCTGAGCGTGATCCGGCCGCTGGTTGACAAAACCGAGCCGGTGGTCAAGCTGACGTTGACCCGCCGACCCAACCTGTTTCGCAAGCGGGCGCTGTTCAGCAGTCTGGATTTGAACCTGACCGGCGACCGGGCCTCGCTGACAGAGCTGATGAAACTGATCTACGACCAGCGCAAGGCGTTCATCTTCGGCATCGCCACCGGGCGGCACCTGGATGACACACGGGCCGTGCTGCGCCAATACGGCATGCCCGAGCCCGACATCCTGGTCACCCACCAGGGCACCCAAATCCATTACGCGCCCGACCTGACCCGCGACACCGCTTGGGAGCGGCACATCAACCACCACTGGAACCCGCAGGAGATCCGCACCCTGCTGGCTGACATGGCCGGGCTCAGGATGCAACCCAAAAGCAGCCAGAGCGCGTTCAAGATCAGCTACTTCATCGACCCGGCCAGCGCCGATGTGAACGACATCCGGCAACACCTGCTGCGCCACGACCAGGCGGTCAACCTGGTGTTTTCGTTTGGCCAGTTTCTGGACATCCTGCCGGTGCGCGCCTCCAAGGGGCTGGCGCTGCGCTGGTGCGCCGACCAGTTCGGTTTTCCGCTGGAAAACACGCTGGTGGCGGGCGTCACACGGGCCGACGAAGACATGCTGCGCGGCAACACCATGGGGGTGGTGGTGGCCAACCCGTACCCGCCCGAGCTGTCCGGGCTCAGCGATGCCGACAAAATCTACTTCTCCAAAGCCCAATACGCGGCCGGCATTCTGGAGGCCATGCAACATTACCAATTCTTGACCGCCAGCCGCGGCAAGGCGGCCTGATGCGCCGCCTCCTGCTTTGCACCGACCTGGACCGCACGCTGATCCCGAACGGCCGCGCGCCGGAATCACCCCAGGCCCGGCGCCTGTTCGCCCGGCTGGCCGCGTGCCCCCAGGTGACGCTGGCCTATGTCACCGGCCGTCATCAGGCGTTGATCCAGCAGGCCATGTTGGACTATGACTTGCCGACACCGGCGTTCGCGATCGCCGATGTGGGCGCCACCCTCTATCAGGTGCGGGGTGGCCAGTGGCAGCGTTGGACGGCCTGGGACGACCACATCGCGCCAGACTGGGGTGGCACCAGCCACACCGAACTGCGTCAGCTGCTGGGTGGCATCAGCGCGCTGACCTTGCAGGAGCCGCACAAACAGGCGCGCCACAAACTCAGCTTCTATGCGCCAATGCAGAGCGAGCCGCAGGCGCTGCTGGCGCAGATCGAGCCGATCTTGCGGCGCCACGGCGTGCGGGCCAACCTGATCTGGAGCCTGGACGAAGCGACGCAGCAGGGCCTGCTGGACATCTTGCCAGCACGCGCCAACAAACTGCACGCCATCGCGTTCCTGATGGCGGCACAGGGGTTCGACCGCGACGCCACCGTGTTTGCGGGCGACAGTGGCAACGACCTGGAGGCGCTGCAAAGCGACCTCCCCGCGGTGCTGGTGGCCAATGCGGACGCTGACATCCGGCGGCGTGTGACCGCCGAGTCGCCAGACCGGCTTTACCTCGCGCGCGGCGACTTTCTGGGCATGAACGGCAACTACAGTGCCGGCATCCTGGAAGGTGTTGCCCACCACCACCCCGACATCGCTGACTGGCTGCACCAGCAACGCTGACACTTTATAGAAGGCCCAAGCCATGTACGAACAAGCATCCCACGCGCTGTTGAATGACATCCTGACCAAGCTCAGGCCCGGTATCGGCAACGCCCACATGCGCCACTTTTATACCCGCCTGGGTGCCAATTTTTATGCCATCCATTCGCTGTTTGACCTGCTGTATGGCGAGCGCGACGACTTCAAGGATCAGATGTACCGCCTGGTGGAAACGCTGGCTATGCGTTACCTGGAGCGCTCCCCGCGCTTGCGCGAGTCCGACATGGCGCGCGAAAAAAACTACAACTGGTTTTTGAGCCAGAAATGGGTCGGCATGGCGCTGTATTGCGACCGTTTTGCCACCGACCTGAAAGATCTGCGCACCAAGTTGCCCTACCTGCAGGACCTGGGCGTGAACCTGTTGCACGTGATGCCGATTCTGGACTGCCCAGCCGACGCCAGCGACGGCGGTTACGCCGTCAGCGACTACCGCAAGGTGGACCCGCGTTTTGGCACGGTCGACGATGTGGAGGCGCTGGCCACCACCTTGAGCCAGCGCGACATGTTGCTGGTGCTCGATGTGGTGGTCAACCACACCTCGGACCACCATGACTGGGCCCAGCGGGCACGCCAGGGCGACAAAAAATACCAGGACTATTACTACGTCTTTGACGACCGGACCTTGCCCGACGCCTACGAGCAGGGCATGCCCGAGGTCTTCCCGCTGCAGGCGCCCGGCAATTTCACCTGGGACGCCGCCATGGGCAAGTGGGTCATGACGGTTTTCAACAGCTACCAGTGGGACCTGAACTACCGCAACCCCGAGGTGTTGATCGAGATGATGGACGTGATCCTGTTCTGGGCCAACAAGGGCGTGGACATTTTGCGGCTGGATGCCGTGGCGTTCTTGTGGAAAAAAATTGGCAGCAGCTGCCAGAACGAACGCGAAGCCCACCTGCTGCTGCAACTCATGAAGGACTGCTGCCAGGTAACCGCGCCCGGCGTGTTGTTCATTGCCGAAGCCATCGTCGCGCCCAGCGAGGTGTCCAAGTACTTTGGCGAGGACGCCATCAACGCCAAGGAATGTGAAATTGCCTACAACGCCACCTTCATGGCCTTGTTGTGGGACGCGGTGGCCACCAAAAACGCCCGCTTGCTCAACCAGGGCATCAAAAACCTGCCGGTCAAGCTGGAGCGCGCCACCTGGCTCAACTATGTGCGTTGCCATGACGACATCGGGCTGGGTTTTGACGACCATGATGTCAGCCTGGCAGGTTACGACCCACCCAAGCACCGCCACTTCCTGATCGAATATTTCACCGGCCGGTTTGCCGATTCACCGGCGCGTGGCCTGCTGTTTGGCCAAAACCTCAAAACCGGCGACGCACGTTTCACCGGCTCACTGGCCTCGCTGGTGGGTCTGGAATCGGCGCTGGAGCGCCAGGACGAACACGCCATCGAGGCGGCCATCAAGACCATTGTGCTGCTGCACAGCCTGATCCTGTCGTTTGGCGGCATCCCGCTGATCTATTACGGCGACGCCTTGGGAACCCTCAACGACATGGCCTACATGGCCGACCCGTTCAAGGCCAACGACACCCGCTGGGCGCACCGCTCGCACTTTGATTGGGACAAAGCAGAAAAGCGCCATCAAAGCGGCACCCTGGAGCACCAGCTGTTTGGCGCCCTGAAAAAACTCATCACGCTGCGCAAGGAGCTGGTGGCGTTCGCGGACGTGGGCAATCGTCAACTGCTGCCCGTCAACAACCTCAACCTGCTGGCTTTCCTGCGCACCGATGCCAAAAACAGCCACAACAAAGTCCTGGTGGTGGCCAATTTCAACACCGAACCTCAGAGTCTGGACATGGCGGCCTTGAGCTCCAGCGTGCTGTTTCAGCGCGACAGCGTCAAAGACTTGGTGACCGGCACCCGGATGACACTGGACAACCAGAGCCTGAGCGTGCCCCCGCTGTCGTTCTACTGGTTGTCGGAATAGCTGACATCCGCCTGCCCCGCAGCGGCGTTGGCGCAGTCGGCACACACGCCGCGCACCGCCAGGTCCAGACTCAGGCCCTGGTAGCCCAAGGACTGCAAGGTCTGCAAGGCGTTGTGGGCCGCCGCTTCCAGATCGAGCGCGTTGCCTTGCAGCGCGCCGGTGAGCGGGCTGTCGCGGTGGCAGGTCTGACACTCAAAGTGCGGCATGGCTTTGACACTGGCAGGCATGGCCTGGTAGCGGCGCACGCGGTTGGCATCCACCCGGCACAACAACAGGCTCACCTGGGTCAGGCGGTCAATCAGGCGGTACAGCGTGACGCGGTCCAGCGTAGCACTGCCATCCGGCCCGGCGCCCTGCAAGGCCGCTTGCAACTGCGCGTGGGTGTAGCTGGTGTCGGGGTGCGCCAGAAACCAGCCCAGCACCCGCCGCGCGGTAGCCGTGCGGCGCAGGCCATGGGCCGACAGCAGGGCGTCAATCGGGTCGGGCTGCGCCGTGTGAACAGGTGAGACCATGTGGGAAAACTGCCTTGATCTGAACTTTATCGCAATTGAGTTGCATTATTGAGTTATTGCAACTGACTTGCGATAAACTATACCGCAATTAAGTTGCAACATGAACCAGCCCCCGATACCGCCGACATCGTCACCCTGCACCAATGGGCCATCCCACGGCGGGCCAGTGCCTGCGGGTCACAGCCACCGTGCGCATGGCTTGAACGCGCACAGCGCGCTCACCGAGCCTGCGCACAGCGCACACCGGCACGCCGGTCACGCCCACCCGGCGCCTGCCTCGGCGGACGCCGTTCACCCTGCCCTGCCAAGGGTTGCACACCGCCCGAGCGTGCTGGCCTGGCCCGCCTGGCTGCGGGTGCTGTCGGTGCTGCCGGTGTTGCTGCTGCTGTGGCTCGCCGTGGCCTGGGCCAGTGTGGAGGTTGCGCCATGGTGACGCTGGACAACCTGACGGTAAGTTACCGCCAGCACCCGGCGCTGCACCACATCAACGGTGCCTTTGCGCGCGGCTCGCTCACCGCGGTGATCGGGCCCAACGGCTCGGGCAAGAGCACGCTGCTCAAAAGCATCATGGGCCTGCTGCGCCCGGCGGGTGGCCAGGTCACGGTACAGGCGCCGCACGAGCGCATCGCTTACCTGGCGCAGCTCACCGAGATGGACCGCAGTTTCCCGCTGTCGGTGGTGGACTGTGTGCTGCTGGGCTGCTGGAGCGAGGTCGGCGCCTGGGGCCGCATCAGCGCGGCACTGCGCCAGCGGGTGGCCACCGCCATCAGCCGCGTCGGGCTGGCGGGGTTTGAGCAGCGCACGGTGGGGTCGCTCTCCAGCGGGCAGTTGCAGCGCGTGCTGTTTGCCCGGCTGATGGTGCAAGACGCGGACCTGATTCTGCTCGACGAGCCCTTCAACGCCATGGACTCGCGCACCACCGCCGCGCTGCTGGCGCTCATCCACCAGTGGCACGCCGAGGGCCGCACCGTGGTGGCCGTGTTGCACGACGACGAACAGGTGCGCACCCACTTCCCGCAAGCGGTGCTGCTGGCGCGCGAGCTGGTGGCCTGGGGCGACACGGCGCAGGTGCTGACCCCTGATCATTTGCACCGCGCCCGCATGCTGGCCGAGGCCTGGGACGACCACGCCGACATTTGCCACACCGATGAGGCCACACCCGCCCGCCCGGAGGGCGGCCAGCGCGCGCCAGAGCGGGTCATCACACCATGACCGCTGTTTACCAGATGTTGTGGGACACCCTGATTGGCCCGTTTGCCGACTTTGCCTTCATGCGCCGGGCGCTGGTGGCCACGCTGGCGCTCTCGCTCAGCGCGGCGCCACTGGGCGTGTTTTTGACACTGCGGCGCATGAGCCTGCTGGGCGATGCGCTGAGCCACGCGGTGCTGCCCGGCGTGGCGGTGGGCTTCATGCTGTTTGGCCTGTCCTTGCCCGCCATGGCCATCGGTGGCGTGGTGGCCGGGCTGCTGGTGGCGGGTATCGCCGGTTTCGTGAGCCGCGCCACCAGCCTGAAAGAAGACGCCAGCCTGGCCGCGCTGTACCTGGTGGCGCTGGCGATCGGCGTGGCGCTGATCTCGCGCCAGGGCAGCCAGCTCGATCTGCTGCGTATTTTGTTTGGCAGCACGCTCGGTGTGGATGCACCGGGCTTGTTGCTGGTGGCCGGGGTGACCAGTGTCAGCCTGCTGGCGCTGGCGGCCGGGTACCGCGGCCTGGTGCTGGAGACCTTTGACCCGGTGTTTTTGAGCGCCAGCGGGCAACGCGGCTGGGTCTGGCAGCAAGGCTTTCTGGTGCTGGTGGTGCTCAATCTGGTGGCCGGTTTCCAGACCCTGGGCACGCTGATGGCCGTGGGCCTGATGATGCTGCCGGCGGTGTCGGCCCGGCTCTGGCACGAACATTTAAGCGCCCAGTTGGTCAACGCCAGCGCCCAGGCTGCCACGGCCAGCCTGGCCGGGCTACTGCTGTCCTACCACCTGGACACGCCCAGCGGCCCCACCATCATCGGCTGCGCCGGGGGGCTGTACGCGCTGTCCTTGCTGCTGTCGCCGGGCGGCTGGTTGCCCCGTTGGCGCAAGCGCCCGCACCGCGTCGCCTGAGTCCACCTCGCTTTGTCAACCTTTGAGAGTACCCACCCCATGATGCCCAGCAAACGACGCACCCTGAAACACCTGGTTCACAGCACCCTCGTCGTCTTGGCCGCAACGACCCGGCCGGGCCACGCACAGGCGGCGCAGCCGCTGACGGTGGTGGCCAGTTTCAGCATCCTGGCTGATCTGGTGCAGGCGGTCGGCGGTGAGCGGGTGCAGGTCCGCACCCTGGTGGGCATCGACGCCGATGCCCATGCGTTCGAGCCGACACCGTCAGATGCCAAAACCATTCTGGGAGCCCGCCTGTTGGTGCTCAACGGGCTGCACTTTGAGCCCTGGGCCCAAAAACTGGCGCAGTCGGCGGGGTTCAAAGGTGCCACGCTGGTCGCCAGTGACGGCATCCAGCCCCGCCGGTCCGCCCACAGCCAAGCGGAGCCGCATGACGCGGGTCATGACCACCAACACGGTGAGGTCGATCCCCACGCCTGGCAAGACCCGACGTTGGTGATGGTGTATGTCAAAAATATTGCCAAATCCCTCACCCGCCTCGACCCCGCCGGGGCTGCCAGCTACCAACGCAACAGCGCAGCCTATCTGGCGGAACTGCAGGCGCTGGACGATTTTGCCAAGGCGGCCTTTGCACCGGTGCCGGTGGCACAACGCAAGGTGATCACCAGCCACCAGGCGTTCAACTACCTGGGGGCGCGTTACCGGATTCAGTTCCAGGCCGCGCAGGGTATCTCCACCCAGGCCGAACCCAGCGCCAAGGCCGTGGCCCAGTTGATCGCGCAAATCCGCAAAAACAAGATCCGCGCCATCTTTCCCGAAAACCAGAGCAACACCCAGCTGCTGACACAAATCGCCCAAGAAGCGGGCGCCAAGGTGGGCGCCAAGCTCTATGCGGGCGGCCTCTCAGGCCCCGGTGAGCCCGGCAGCAGCTACCTCCAAATGATGCGTTACAACATCACCCAGCTGGCCGAGGGCATGCAGCGCAACTGAGCCCGTCAGGCTGGCTCGAGCTGCTGGGCCGCTGCGGGCTGAACGGTGGGTGCCACCTTGGCCAGACGCGCCAGCGGGTCTTTGCCCTGCCAGCTGCCTTCGCTGCCCAGCAGGCGGAAGCGGGCAAAGAAATACTCGACCAGCCATTTCTCTGAATAAGCCGACTGGATGGCCTTGCCGTGGTAGGTGTTGCCGCGGGCAAATGCCGCCATCGACTCGCCATCGGGCCAGATCGAAAACGTCATCTGGTAGAACAGCGGTGTCTCGCCCATGCCAATCTTGAACACCACGTTCGGGTCGGAGCCCACCATCTGCGAGATGTCGGGCGCCCGGCTCCAGAAACGGGTGGCCGAACCCACTTTGACCTGCGCGCGGGTCAGCGCCACGATGGGGCCGTCGGGTGTGGCGCTGGAGTCGTAGCTGTCGGAGGTGAAAGGCACCTTGCCGCCCCACTTGCCTTTGGCGGCGATGGGGTTGAGGTAGACCGTCCAGTGCTCGTCGGCCTTGGCGCGCCATTTTTGGAACAGGGGTTGCTCGGCGATGTGTCGGCGTGCCGTGGCTTCATCGGGCCAGACGGTGAAGATTCCCCAGACGGCGGTGTTGGGTTTGGGGGTGAACCCCTCCCCGGTGCCAGATCCCAGCAGCTTGTAGAAGCGCAGGTCAGGCATGCGGTTGAGCGGCGCGCGCGCCCAGGCCATCTGGCCAATCACCCACAAACGGTCGAGGGCGGATTCAAAGTGAAAGATGCTCAGGCAAACAGTGGTCATGGCAGGCTCTCAAAGGCAGGGACAAACCCGATCTGACGGGCTCCAGGGTGGGCGACAACGTCAGCCAAATTTTAGGTTGCCCGGGATTTGATACCGGTCAATGGGCCTGCATCCAAACGATGGCTGCCAGAGCGCCCCGCCTACTCGAACATGGCCTCCAGACCCTGGGTCAACTCAGCCAGCGGCGGCATCACCGGCTGGCGCGCATCAGGGTGCGCGCGGGCAGCCAGCGCGGACGTCCAGTCAGGCTGCAGATACAACCGCTCACCCACTTCCACCGGGTAGTTGGCCAGTTGTTCGGCCTCGCTCCAGCCCAGCACGTCGGCGCGGGCACGCCAGGCCCCGAGGTGGACCAGCGCCGAGGCTTCCAGAAATTCAGGGGCAGCCAGCGGGTGCGCAATGTGCCGCAGCGCTTCGGTCAACGGCAACGGGAACTGCCACGCCCGAGCCAGTTCAGCCGACACATCGCCATAGTCGAAACCAAAGGTCTGTTTTTCCAGCTGGGCGCGACCCGGGGCCAGCACCCCCATCTGCTGGTCCAGCGACGCCATCGCCGACGCGGCCACCGTGTGCATTTGCAATTGACCGATGGCATGCAGCAACCCCAGCGTGAAGACACGGTCAGAGTTGACATCTATCCGGTTGGCCAGCCAACGTGCGGTGCAGGCGGTGTACAGGTTGTAGCGCCAGAACTGTGGCAGATCGATCCCGGCGGTATGGCGAAAAGCGCCTGCCACACTGCTGCCCAGCACCAGATTGCGCACCATCACCAGGCCCAAGATCTGCAACGCGGCGTCCACCGTGCCAACGGTGCGCGACACATGAAAGTAGGCCGAGTTGGCCAGCCTGAGCAGCTTGGCGCTCAGCGCCGGGTCGGCCGCGAGTTGGTGGGCGATGTCGGTGACAGACACCTCGTTCGCACTGAAACTGGCAATGAGCTGCTGCCCCACCTTCGGGATGGTGGGCAGCTTGCTGGGGTCGTCAATCAGGCTTTGGAGGTCCATGGCGTCACTTTCTCAAGGGGCAGGCGGCAACAGCCATTTTCCACGATCTGCCACGCTGTCGGCGAGACGTTTCGGGGCGCGGGCTGGTTCAATCCAGCGCCAGCCGGGCGAACGTGCTCTTGAATTTGGCCACTTTGGGCGCGGCCACCGCCAGGCAGTAGCCCTGGTACGGGTTGCGCGCGAAGTAGTCCTGGTGGTAGGCCTCGGCGGGCCAATAGTTGCGCAAGGGCAGTACCTCGGTGACGATCGGTCGGCGATAAACGCCACTGGCTTGCAGCTCGGCGATCACCTCCAGCGCCACCTGTTGCTGATCCAGATCGGCAAAGTAAATGCCACTGCGGTATTGGGTGCCATGGTCGTGACCCTGGGCATTGAGCGTGGTCGGGTCGTGGATGACGAAGAATATTTCCAGAATCTCCCGCAGGCTGATCTGCGCCGGGTCAAACACCAGCTTGACCACTTCGGCATGGCCTGTTTGGCCGGTGCAGATCTGCTCATAACTGGGTCGCTGGACATGGCCGTTGCAGTAGCCGGACTCCACGTCGACGATGCCCTTGACCTTGACGTACACCGCTTCAGTGCACCAAAAGCAACCGCCCCCCAGGGTGATCGTTGGGTGTTGTGCTGACATGGAACGCTCCTTGACGTGATCTGTGACACAGTGCATTGTCCACAGATCGGCAAAGACCCCAAACAGCCGCTTGACGCGGGCGTGTGCGACTTATTCCAGCCCGAGTTCCTGAATCTTGCGGGTGATGGTGTTGCGGCCAATGCCCAAGCGCTGAGCGGCCTCGATACGCCGCCCGCGCGTGCTGGCCAGCGCGGCCAGAATCAGGCGCGACTCGAAGCGGCGCGTGAGCTCGTCCCACACATCACACCGGTCGGTGGCCAGCAGCGCATGCGCATCGGCGTCCAGCCCGAGCTCCCAGGTGGACACCGGGGCGTGGGCCGCTGGCGATTCGCCTGCGTGGAGTTCGGCGTCGTCCAACATCGGCCCAGCCAACGCAGATGACAGTGACGGGCTGTGGTTGGCACCAGAACGCGGCAACGCTTCAGCCAGCCCCGCCGGGAACGATGGCACAGGCTCCGCCGGACGGACCGCCCCGATGGGTGCCTGGCGGCCACCCTGGGCGACCACGTCCACCTCAGGCGGCAAGTCTTTCGGTTCAATCAGTTGGGCCGGCGCCATCACGGTCAGCCAGTGACAGATGTTTTCAAGTTGGCGCACGTTGCCCGGAAAGCCAAACTCGCTCAAATAAGCCAGCGCCGCCTCGGAAATGCGCTTGGGCTCGACACCCAGCTGCGCTGCGCTTTGCTGTAAAAAGTGCCGTGTCAACGCCGGAATGTCTTCGCGCCGCTCGCGCAAGGCCGGCAGCCGCAGCCGGATGACGTTGAGACGGTGAAACAAGTCTTCGCGGAACACGCCTTCCTTGACGCGCTGCTCCAGATTCTGGTGCGTGGCGGCAATCACCCGCACATTGGTCTTGACGGCACCGTGACCGCCCACGCGGTAAAAGTGCCCATCGGACAGCACCCGCAACAGACGCGTCTGCAGGTCAAACGGCATGTCGCCAATTTCATCCAGAAACAGGGTGCCGCCATCGGCCTGCTCAAAACGGCCACGGCGCATGGTCTGCGCCCCGGTGAAAGCGCCACGCTCATGGCCGAACAGTTCGGACTCCAGCAGGTCTTTCGGAATGGCGGCGGTATTGATCGCGACAAACGGCCCATTGGCGCGGGGAGAATGCTTGTGCAGTGCCCGCGCCACCAGCTCTTTGCCCGAGCCCGACTCGCCGGTGATCATGACCGTGACATTGCTTTGGCTCAGGCGACCAATGGCCCGGAACACATCCTGCATGGCGGGGGCCTGACCCAGCATTTCGGGTGCATCGGTGATGTGCTCCTCGGCCACTTCTTCGCGCTGGCTTTCTTCCACCGCACGGCGGATCAGCTCCACCGCCTTGGGCAAATCAAACGGTTTGGGCAAGTACTCGAACGCGCCACCCTGAAAGGCGGACACCGCACTGTCCAGGTCAGAGTAGGCGGTCATGATGATGACCGGCAGACCGGGCAGTTTGGCCTTGACCTTTTCCAGCAGCTCCAGCCCGGAGCCCCCCGGCATGCGGATGTCGCTCACCAGCACCTGCGGGCCACGGTCGGTCTCGTCGCCCAGCGCGGTCAGGACATCGCGGGCGTTGGTGAAGCTGCGCGTGGGCAGGTTGTCGCGCAACAGCGCTTTTTCGAGCACAAAACGGATGGACTGGTCGTCATCCACAATCCAGATGGGCTTCATAGCAATTGGTCACCTCGGTAAGTACCCATACTCTGGCCGGGTACAGAACGCCTTGCGACGCGCCATTGTGCAGCTCAGGGCAGAGGAATCAGTATTTTGAAATCCGTCAATCCGGGCGCGCTGTCACACTCGATCAGGCCTTGGTGTTGCTGGACAAAGGTTTGCGCCAATGTCAGCCCCAGTCCGGAACCTCCCTCGCGCCCGGACACCAACGGATAAAAAATGCGGTCCTTGATCGAGTCTGGTACACCAGGCCCGTTGTCCAGCACATGCAATTCCAATGCCAACCGGTAGCGCTGTTTGCCAAAGGTGGTCTGGCGCGCCACGCGGGTCCTGAAAGTGATGCGTGCATCGCCCTGGCCCATGCGCTCAGACAGCGCCTGGCAGGCGTTGTGGGCAATGTTGAGCAGCGCCTGGATCAGCTGCTCGCGGTCACCACGAAACTCGGGGATGGATGTGTCGTAGTCCTGCACCACCTCCAGGCCCTTGGGAAACTCGGCCAGAATCAGCGAGCGCACCCGCTCACACACCTCATGGATGTTCACATCGCCCACCACATGGGCCTTGCGGTGGGGTGCCAGCAGCCGGTCCACCAGCGATTGCAACCGATCGGCCTCGTGGATGATGACCTGGGTGTACTCGTTGAGGTCAGGCGAGGCCAGTTCCATCTCCAGCAACTGCGCAGCGCCGCGAATGCCGCCGAGCGGGTTTTTGATCTCGTGGGCCAGGTTGCGGATCAGTTCCTTGTTGGCCAGCGCTTGTTCGGCCAAGCGCTCCTCGCGGTCCTGGCGAGCCTGCTGCTCCAGCGGCAGCAGTTCCACAATGATTTCCGGGCCCTCGTTGAGCGTGACGATCACATGCACCGGCAACGGATCGCGGCTCACCCGCAACAGCGCGGCGTCGTAACGCAAGGCCGAAAAATCGTTGCCGCCCACACTTTTCAGAATGGTACGCAAATGCTCCGGCTGGGTGAAACAGTCCGGGAAATGCGCCCCCACCATGGCCCGGCGCGACATACCCAACGCATCTTCCATGGCGGCGTTGACAAACAGCATGTCGCCATCGCTGCGCACCACCGCCACCAAGGTGGCCAACAGATCAAAGGCTTTGTAACGCTCGGCGTTGTGGCGGGCTGCGGCTGTCATGCCAGGTTTGAGCGAACGTTCCACGCAAATTGATCCTGACATTTTCAAGGCGCCGCTGATGTGCCTGGCGCAGCTGGCAAGCGGTCTATTTCACGGCGAAGGCCCGCAATGTCGCTCTCGGTGCGTGCCAGGTTGGCTTTGAGTTCGGCGACCCGGTCCAGATACTTCTGGTGGTTGCGGGCTTCCGGGCCCAGCTTTTCGGGTTCGCCGTTGTTGTATTCCTTCTTGAGCTGCTCCAGACGGGTCTGGGCCTTTTTGAGCTCTTCCTGAAGAATCAAACGCATATCGGAATCGCGCACTTTTTGTTGCGCCGCGTCAACCCGCGGTGCGTTGTTGCCTGCCGACACGCTGGTTTTGGGGACCGACGATTTCGGCACCGGGCTGCCCTGCACCACCGTGACGTTGCCGCCCTCCACCAATTTGCAGCCTTTATTGGATCGGGCATCGGGCTTGGTGTTGGTGTATTCGTTGCCACAACGGTAAATCGCGTCCTGCGCCTGGCCCGTGGCCGCCACCGCGCCCATCAAGGCCACCAGCATCCACAGTCGTTTCATAGAAATTTCGCTCAGTCAATCAACACCGGACATGGCGGGTGGCCAGAC